>Ga0265316_10007734_pt1 | contig 10072 bp, 8 predicted proteins | sample 4522metaG_FD_202092 | JGI IMG/M metagenome (GOLD analysis project Ga0265316, IMG submission 202092) | Rhizosphere microbial communities from Carex aquatilis grown in University of Washington, Seatle, WA, United States - 4-5-22 metaG | ecosystem: Host-associated > Plants > Roots > Rhizosphere >... | reverse complement strand
GAACCAGGGCCATACTCATCGCCCGGAATTTCTGGCCAAAGGTCTTTGTGGGAAGTTAGCCGCTCCGGATGAGTAATGAGCATCGAACAGACGGCTATAGTGTGAGCTCCGAACTCGGGACCAATCATAAGCTCGCGTGTTCTCTCAATAGATTGGCCAGCGTGAAGCTTGCCGAATTGTCCGCCGACAATGCAGATGTCGCCCTTTTGTTGTTGAGCAAGAATGCTGAGCGCAAATAATGTCTTTGTACTCAGACGAAAGTTGTCAAAGTTATTTTTTCTTACAAATTTTCCATTTTCCGACATTCTTATCAACACGCTGCCCTGAGTAAACTTTCGGGAATCTTTGAAATTTGTGAGAACAAATTTTGTGGCCTCGCAGAGTCGTTTTTCTGAACCTACTACCCTAGGGAAAAATCTATCAGCTAGGGCATTGACTGACGGGAAGGCAAACCATCCTTCAGCTCCACTGGGAAGTGTAAGTGAAGGTAAAACCTTTTCAACAAACTTACTGGTACGGTCAGGCGACAATTTAAATCTTTTTGCCAGTATCTCGATCTGTTTAACAATTGGTTTGGGGCCTTTATATCCTTTCGGGTAGGTGCGCTTGGAAAGTATTTCTCCGTCGGCAGGTACAGAATGTTTTTGTTCAGACATCATCATCCTCCTTTTTGAATTTTTATTTTGTAATTTTTAAAGAACCTTATCAGGGTTAGATTAAAACAAACAAAATTAAATTTATCAAGCTTATTTTTAAGCATTTCCGGAATTAAAACACACCCAGATTTTATTTTCTTTCTCAATAAGCTGATAAACTCTAACTTTGTAAAATGTTTCACACTAAACTGTAAAACATTGATGTTTTACAGTTTTCGGCAAACAAGTCAGCAATGCGATAAAAGCTATGCCCTCTAAATTTTTACCTAAAAAAGTGATTTATTTTGTTTCACGTGAAACACTTTAATTAAAAGATTGCCCATCTGTCATTAAAGGCCGGTTTTATTTGTTTTCGATGTTTGTTGGCAAATACGAAAATTGCATATTTTAAAAACATTAAAAATCTAATTTTTTGCCGCTTATTGCTTCGCAGGTGACTAAGTCGATGAACTCTACCTATTTAAAATTTTTTACTCAAAAAAGAAAAACAATGTTTCACGTGAAACACTCAAAAACTATTTTTCCAAGCAAGTCATCGAAAACCGATGTTTGCCGTTTTACAAAGTTTTTATAATCCTCCGAATTTAAGCAATTTTTGTTTGCAATGTTTCACGCTAAACAATGAAATTCATTTTTTTCATTATTTGTATTTTTTGTTTAACGTGAAACATCGTTTTCTATTTTTCTAAATTTTTTATACTACAAATAATATTTTTAATATATAATAAAGATAATGACTAAAAGAGAAGAGCTGGGAAAACTGGGGGAGGACTTGGCCTGTAGATATCTTGTGGATAAGGGTTATAAGATAATTGAACGCAATTTTCGAAAACCCTGGGGCGAATTGGACATAATAGCCAAAATCCCAGATAAAACCTTAGTTTTTGTCGAGGTAAAGACAGTCCGGCAATCAGGCAAACAATCCGGCAATCCATCAAATAGTTATCCCCAGTTGCCGGGTTTACAAATGATGCAAAATGATTTTGATGATAGCCAAGGTATTACCGCCGAGATGCAAATGAGTTCGGCAAAAATCCGGAAAACAAAAAACGCGGCTTCTTTGTATGCCGGTTCTTTTCCCGAATTGGTTAACGACAAAAAAGGTTGGCGGATTGACTTGCTGTCGTTGACTCTAAAAAGCGATTCGGGGTCTAATATGAAAGATTTTATAATCCGGCATTACGAAAATATTTAGAAAATAAAAAACCAGCTTGATATATTCTAAACCGGGGATTAAAAAACAGATTTAATATTTGATTTATCGTAGCTTGTTTATAGTGGTCTCAACAGGTAATTTCTTTTTAAAATAATTATTTATTTGCACTTTTCTATTTTTTGATTATAATAAAAAAATTGGTGACTATGGTGTAATGGCAGCACAAGGGTTTGTGGAGCCCTTTGTAGGGGTTCGAATCCCCTTAGTCACCCCAATATAAAAGTATGAAAATTTTTAAAAAAATAGTTCTCGGCTTTGTTGTCGTTATGACTATTTTAGGCATGGTGGCTTTCTATTTCCCCATTAGAAATATTCCGCAACAAGCTGCTCCGGTTCAATCAGAAGATAGCCAGCCGGCTTCCGTTATTCAAACTGTACCGACTTCTACTATCTCGGTTTCTAATATTTCTGTAAGCTCAACTCCGAATCCAGATTCAAAAGCTATTATAAAAAATATGTCAGGTTTTTCCGATTTAGGCCAAGAAAGCGATTTAATTAATAATATCGGTTCCAGTGCTTCCGGCAACTCCGCCGACGATATTTTAAAAGAATTAAATAAATAAAAAGTGGCCAAAAATGAAAAGAAGATTGTTGTTATCGGCGGGGGAACGGGAATTTTTTCAGTTCTTAATGGTTTAAAAAAAGATTTTGATAATATAACCGCCATTGTCACTATGGCTGACGACGGCGGCTCGACGGGAATCTTAAGAGAAGATTTTGGAATTTTACCGCCTGGCGATGTTCGCCGGGCGATTATTGCTTTATCGCATTCGGACAATAAAATTCTTTCCGCGCTTTTTAATTATCGGTTTAAAGAAGGACGCGGTTTAGTCGGCCATAGCTTCGGCAATTTAATGATTGCGGCTATGGAAAGAATTACCGGCAGCTTTGATTCGGCGATTAAAGAAGCCAGTATAATTTTTGGCTTGAAGGGGAAAGTGGTTCCGGTCACTCTTGAAAGCGCCCGTCTTTGCGCGGAACTGGAAAACGGGGAAATTATTAAGCAGGAAACCAATATTGATGTTCCCAAGCACGATGGAAATCTGAAAATAAAAAAAGTTTGGCTTAGCCCGGCAGTTAAAATCAATCCTGAAGCTGCCCAAGCCATTAAATCCGCCGATTTAATCATTATCGGCCCCGGCGACCTCTATACTAGTTTGGTTCCGAATCTTTTGGTTAAAGGCGTTAAAGAATCTTTGAAGAAAAGCCGGGCCAAGATTGCTTATTTTGCCAACTTAATGACCAAGCACGGTGAGACCGACGGTTTTGTGGTTTCTGATTTTGTGAAAGTTTTGGAAAATTATCTCCAAGGAACTTCTTTAGACTGTATTATTGTTAATAGTAAAAAACCCGCTCCCTCCCGCTTGCGGGCTTATTCTTCAGAATTTGCTTGTCTGGTAAAAAACGATTTAAATAGTTCAAATAAAAAACCGGTTTTGATTGCCGCTGACCTTTTACGGCCAAGAGGTTTCGTCCGGCACGACTCAGAAAAAATCGCCGGTGTTATAAAAAAACTTCTCAAATAATTGAGAAGTTTTTTAAATTACATTTTTTATTCTAAACCGGGTGCACCGTCGCCCAGGTTTTCTTTTTTATTTCCTCCAGAAGTTTTTTGTCCTCTTTCAGTTTCGCTTTTGCGGCTTCCATACCGACTCCCAATTTTAGCTTATCAAAAGAATAAGTGTTGCCTGATTTAATAATCGTGCCGTATTTTAAAGCGGTATTTAAAACATCAGATTCAGGGAGGATTCCTTCGCCGTAAATTATCTCAAATTCCGCGCTTTTAAACGGTGGAGCCACTTTATTTTTTACTACTTTCGCTTCCACTTGTTGGCCGACTATCTCTTCACCTTTTTTCAGTTTAGCTTTGCTCCTGATGTCTATGCGGATTGAGGAAAAGAATTTCAGCGCTCGGCCGCCGGGAGTGGTTTCCGGATTGCCAAACATGACGCCGATTTTCATTCTGATTTGATTGATAAAAATTATTACGGTTTTGGATTTGGAAGTGATGGCGGTTAATTTTCGCAGGGCCTGACCCATCATGCGGGCTTGCAAGCCCATAAACTGGTCGCCCATTTCGCCTTCAATTTCCGCCCGGGGGGTCAGAGCCGCTACCGAGTCCACAATTACCAAATCAATCGCTCCAGACCTCACCATACTTTCTAAAATATTTAAAGCATCTTCTCCGCTGTCCGGTTGGGAAAGAAGAAGGTCGTCAGTTTTTACTCCTAATTTTCTGGCATATTCAATATCAAAAGAGTGTTCGGCATCTATATAAGCCGCTCTGCCGCCTTTTTTCTGAAGCTCGGCAATGGCGTGAAGCGTGAGCGTGCTTTTGCCCGACATTTCCGGACCATAAAGTTCCACTGTCCGGCCGCGCGGCAATCCGCCGACTCCGAGAGCCATGTCTAAAGCGAAAGAGCCCGAAGGAACGACTTCGGTTTTGGTAATTTTCTGGTCGCCGAGCCGCATTATTGCGCCTTCGCCGAATTTGCTTTTTAAGGTTTCGATTAATTCTGAAAAATCTTTATCGTGGTTTGTTCTTTCCATTATTATTGTTGCTTGCTATTATCTGGCAGATAGATAACTTGCTTGTTTACTGTTATTTCCCGACCGAGAAATCTTTTTACTTGAAGCTGTATCACATTTAATCCGGGCTGCAATGAAATGTTTTTCTGAAAATATCCGCTTCCGTCAACGTAGGAACTTTCTTTATTTATTGCTAGCTGGTCTCCGGATTTTATCTGTCCCTCGATTTTAAAATCAGGGCTGGAAACAACCGAATTAGCGGCATTGGCTAATTGTCCTAGAAGCGACACAGTTGGCCTTCCTATAAAAGAATTGTATCTAAAAATAAAATACCCGGCTATTAAAATTATTAATACGGTCAGAAAAATTATTTTTTTGTTCAGAGGTTTTAAGCTGTATCGGTTTAAAGGCAGTTTGTCGTTGAGCCCCGATTTTTTTAGTTGGCTGTTTTTTTGGTATTCCTGCCAAAGTTTTTGGCCGTCAAGGTTCAGAGCATCGGCGATTTTAAAAAGATAACTCCGCACATAAGGAGAAGGCGGCAGTTTTTCGTATTTTTCTTCGGTTATAGCCTCCAAATACCTTTCCGAAATTCCAGTTATCTCCGAAAGTTTATTTAAAGTTATATTTTTTTCTTTTAAGGTTTCAGTCAACATATTAAGCAAATTTATTATAACTGGTTGCTGTCCTCGCTGTCCACTTTCTCAATAAAAACTTCTCTGGGCTTAGCTCCTTCGCCTGGTCCGATTAGTCCTTTTTCTTCCATAATGTCTAAAAGCCGGGCTGCTCGGGCATAGCCAACTTTTAAGCGGCGTTGAAGCAGGGAAGCGGAAGCTTTTTGGGCGGCTTTGACTGTTTCGAGGGCCTCTTCAAAGAGTTCGTCTTCATCGCTGTCCGCTCCGGCCTGGTTGAACATCTCAAAATTATTTTTTGGAGTTTGGTTTCCGTCAAGCGAAGGCTGGGTATTTTCTTCCGGATTTTCCGTTTCCACTGTTTCCGATTTATTATTTTCTTTGATAAAAGTTATAACTTTTTTTATTTCTTCTTCGGAAACATAACAGCTCTGGATTCTTTTTGGTTTGGAGAACACCGAAGAAATATGGAGCAAATCCCCACGTCCTAAAAGTTTTTCGGCGCCGCCGGTATCAAGAATTGTTCGGGAATCAACCTGGCTGGCCACCTGCAAAGCAATACGCGCTGTGATATTGGCCTTAATTAGGCCTGTGACCACTTCTACCGACGGTCTTTGGGTGGAAACTATCAAGTGAAGGCCGGTTGCTCTGGCCATTTGCGCCAAGCGGATAATCAATCCTTCGACTTCGCGGCCGTAAGTGGTCATTAAGTCGGCTAATTCGTCGATTACTATTAAAATATAGGGCAATGGCTCTTCCGCTTTTTTATTGTAGCTTTGGATATCTCGGTTTCCGGCTTGGAGTAAAAGTTTGTAGCGTCTCTCCATTTCCTGAATCGCCCAGCGGAAAACATTTAAGGCTAATTTATTTTCGGTAATTACCGACGATATCAAGTGGGGAATTCCTTCGTAGCTTGAAAGCTCAACTCTTTTCGGGTCTATCAAAAGCAGCCTCAGAGTTGCCGGCGAATTTTTATAAAGCAAAGAAATCAAAAGCGAATGGATAATCACCGACTTTCCGCTGCCGGTGGCGCCGGCGATAAGAAGGTGCGGCATTTTTTCAATATCGGAAAAAATCGGTTTGCCTTCCACGTCTCGTCCCAGAACAAAACTTAACGGTCCGGAACTTTGGAATTCGGGCGAAGCAATTAAACTTCCCAGTCTGACCAGCGCTGCGGCTTTATTCGGCACTTCAATTCCGACCAAAGATTTTCCGGGTATCGGCGCTTCAATTCTGATTGGATGGCTGGCTAAGGCCATTGCCAAGTCTTGATTTAGGCCGGTAATTCTTGAAAGTTTGATTCCTTCCGCCGGTTTCAAAGTGTAACGGGTAATTGCCGGGCCGATGGTAATTTCTCCCATTTCCACGGGGATTCCGAACCCTTCCAGTGTCCTTTTTATGATGTTGGCATTGGCTCTAAGGTCTCCGATTGTTGGTTTCTCGCTGAAAGATTTCAGCAGGTCTAAAGTCGGAGCGATATAATTTTTGAAAACCAGAGCTTTTTTCGGGATAATAATTTCTTCAGTTTTTTCCTCTTCTTTTTCTTTTTTCTGTTTTTCTTTTTGTGGATTATTCGCTTGGGTTTTAGTTGCCGCGACAATATTTTTTTCCTCTTCTTCGGAGTTTTCTGTTTCCACTTCATCAATTTCTTCGTCTTCTTTTTTATTTTCTTTGGCTTTCCATTGGAGTTTTAAAGGAACGTTTAGCGTGATGATTACTGAAGAAACTAAAAGAGTAGTTGTAATAATCAAACTTGCGCCTCGGCCAAAAGGTATTTCCAGCGACCCTGCCAATATTCCGATAAAACCGCCGGCGCCGCTGGCTAATAAATCAATTATTCCCAGTCCGGAAATTACAAAAAGTCCCGCTCCTAGCAAGGTGACACCTAGTATTTTTTTCTGTTTTGAATATAAAATCGCCAGAGCCGTTATCAATAAAATTGTCGGGAGCAAGTAATAGCCCCAACCCAAAAGACGGTACAAAATTTGATAAAGAAAATTGCCGACTGGTCCCGCTTGTTTAAAGCTGGCTAGCAGTAAAATTGCCGCTAATCCTATAAAAAGTATTGCTAAAATGCTTTTTCTCGCTTCTGGGTGAAGTGATGATTCTGGGTCGCTGATTTTCTTTGTTTTTCCTCTCGCCATTAGACTCATTTTAATTTATAATCTAGAAAATGACAATAAATCCGAAAATTTTCCGGGCCAACGATATCCGAGGAGAATATCCGGAAGAAATCAACGAAAATATAGTTTCAGAAATTGTTAATGGGCTGGCCGATTTATTTTCGGAAGGAAAAATTATTGTCGCTCACGACATTCGTTTAAGTTCTTCTAGTTTGTACAAAACAGTTCTTAATCAGTTCAAAAACAAAAATCATAATCTGGAAATTATTGAAGCGGGCTTGGCCACTACGCCAATGTTTTATTTTTTAGTGAAAAAAAACAAAGCCGTTGGCGGCATAATGATTACCGCCTCTCATAATCCGAAAAATTATAACGGCCTGAAGGTTATTGACAAAAACGCTTTGCCTATTAGCGGAACAGAAATATTAAAAATTTTGCTTGCCCCGTCAAAAGCTTAGCGGTTACATTATGATTATTTTATGAGACAGATCGCTGACCTCCATATCCATTCTCCTTATTCCCGCGCGGTTTCCAAAGAAATGACTTTGGAAAATTTGAATCTTTGGGCGAAGAAAAAAGGCATTACGATTTTAGGCACCGGCGATTTTACTCACCCTGCTTGGTTTAGCCAGCTTCAAAGCAAGCTCGAAGAAAGAGAATCCGGACTTTTTACGCTGAAATCCGATAAATCAGCTACCGCCACCCGTTTTGTTTTAACCTCGGAAATTTCCTGTATTTACACCAAAAATGGCAAAGGCCGGAGAATCCATAATCTTATTTTCGCGCCCTCGCTGGAAACAGTCAAAAAAATCAACGCTAAGCTTGATTCCTTAGGCAACATTAAGTCCGACGGCCGCCCCATTTTAGGCCTTGACGCCAAAGAGCTTCTGCGAATTGTTTTAGAAATTGACCCGAAATGTTTTTTTGTGCCGTGCCACGCTTGGACGCCCTGGTTTTCTATTTTTGGTTCTATGTCGGGTTTTGACTCGGTGGAGGAGTGCTTTGAAGAACTTTCCGACAAAATTTTTGCTCTGGAAACTGGTCTCTCCAGCGACCCGGCCATGAATTGGCGTCTGTCCAATCTCGATAAATACACTTTAATTTCCTGCTCCGATGCCCATAGTCTTCCCAATCTTGGCCGTGAGGCCTGCGTTTTTGAAATTGAAGCTAAAAAATTATCTTACAACGAAATCGTCAGAATTATTAAAGAAAAAGACAAGAAAAAATTTTTATACACCATCGAATTTTTTCCGGAAGAAGGGAAATATCATTATGACGGCCACCGTCTTTGCCAAACAAGGTTAACGCCCAAACAAACTATTAAATACAAAGGTATCTGTCCGGTTTGCGGCAAGCCTTTAACCGTTGGCGTCATGTCGCGGGTGGAAAAACTGGCCGACCGGGAGGAAAATTACCTTCCTCCCGATAATATTCCTTTCAAAAGTTTAGTACCGTTGCAGGAAATTATTGCCGAGGCGTTAAATAAAGGCAAAGCTACAAAATTGGCCCAGCAGGAGTATGAAAGTTTGGTTTTAAAAGGCGGCAATGAATTCAGAGTGCTTCTGGATTTGTCGGAATCCGAACTGGCGAAAATAACCTTGCCGAAAATTGTTGAAGGAATCATGAGGGTCAGAAAAAAAGAATTGTTTATTTTGCCCGGCTATGACGGCGAATACGGCACTGTCCAAATTTTTTCCGAAAAAGAAAAAATTCCCAAAAAATCAAAAACAAAGCCCGGCCAAAAAAATCTGTTTTAATTTTCTATTTTCTCAGGCAGCTTTCTCGATGTTAAAATACTGCTATTGATTAGTATCTCTTAATTTTCCCGTTTCCCGGAGTTTTTTTATTTTCAGTATGTTATAATTATGTTAATTCACGAATAAATGAAATCTGCTTTTACCCCCTCCCGCACATCTCCCTCCTCCGGCTTCACCCTGCTGGAGCTCCTTATCGTTGTCAGTATTCTCGCAGTTCTCGCAACAGTTGTCGTTATCGTCATCAATCCGGCCCAGATACTCACCAGAGCCAGGGACTCTAATCGTCTTTCTGAGTTAGCCAGCCTCAATAAAGCCCTTCAAATCGCCCAAGTCCAGGGCATTTCTTTTTTTGGTTCCCCCAACACAGTCTATGTCTCCATTCCTGATTCCTCCTCAGCCTGCTCCAACCTTGGCCTTCCTCCTTTGCCTTCCGGCTGGTCCTATGCCTGTGTTTCTTCCTCCACCTACAAAGATGCCGACAGCACTGGCTGGATTCCCATCAATTTCAATTCTCTTCCCAGTGGTTCTCCTTTGTCTGTTCTCCCGGTTGACCCGGTCAACTCCACCACCAACGATTATTACTACACCTACACCGCTGATTCTTCCAACTGGGAACTCACGGCTCTTCTGGAATCTTCCGATCGCCATGACCAAGCTATCAATGACGGTGATGCCTTTCCCGGAGTCTATTCCCTTGGCACCAGCAAAGGCTTGACCCCTGCCACCAGAGATATGGGACTGGTGGGGTATTGGAAGATGGATGAAACCAGTTGGACCAACGATTGCTCTTCAACCACCGTTATTGATTCTTCCGGCAATGGGAATAACGGGAAGTCTTGTCCTGCCAGCACTGGACCAACTGGAGGAGCGATTGGACAAGTGGGGAAGGCGGGGAGTTTTGATGGAAGCAATGATTATGTTCAAGTGCCATTCACTAGCACCTTTAATAAATCAAGTTTTTCTGTTGGTTTTTGGGCGATGTGGACAGCATCAAGCACAAATAGTTATATTTTTTCTGCCGGTGATACAAATTCGGCGGACAGATATCTTCAGATAGGCAGAAGGAACACTAATTTTTTTTCTTTTGCATTTTATAGCGATGATTATGATAATGTTTTTTCTCCGGCTTTAAATTCCTGGTACGATGTTTTTGTTACTTGGG
>Ga0265316_10007732_pt1 | contig 10073 bp, 6 predicted proteins | sample 4522metaG_FD_202092 | JGI IMG/M metagenome (GOLD analysis project Ga0265316, IMG submission 202092) | Rhizosphere microbial communities from Carex aquatilis grown in University of Washington, Seatle, WA, United States - 4-5-22 metaG | ecosystem: Host-associated > Plants > Roots > Rhizosphere >... | reverse complement strand
TTCCGGTGTCGTTCGGCGGCTGGGGCATCCGGGAAGGGGCGGCGGTGGCGCTGATGCCGCTGGTCGGCATGGATTCGGGCGTGGCCCTGCTGACCTCGTTCCTGTTCGGGGCGGCGGTGCTGGTGACGAGCCTGCCGGGTTTGGCGGTCTGGCTGCTCGGCGGACTCGCCGATGCCGACGTCCGGCCGGCCTCTTCGATTCCCGGCGCGTCCTGAGCCATCCGGGCGCGTTCGTTGGCGTGATCCTGCCGCGGGAACTCGAACTCGCAGCGATCGGTGATGATCTCCATGTTGGCTCGGAAGCCGGGCCGAGAGGCCCCGGACCGCGCGGGCGGCGGCGCGGGCCTCGGAATAGACGAACGGCACATCCGGGAACCGCCGCCCGGCATCGGCCAGCATGGCCTGCACCGCCATGATGTCGGCCGTCATGTCCCGATGGTCGTGATCGGCGAAGGCCAGGATGACCGGCCGCCCCGTCACGGGCCTCGAGGAATGCCTGATCGACCTCGGCCTGGGTCAGCACGCGCAGGCGCATGCCCATGTTCAGACAGCGAAAGATCCAGCGCCGGCACTGGCCCGCGACCTGATAGTCGTCATGGCTGGTAGGGGTGCCAGCTGCGCGTCGCCCGGCGCCAGTCGCCATAGCGGCCTCCGGCGGTATCGCTGAAAGCGCCGCCGTCATCGCCGCAAGCCTGATTGGCGTAATCGAAGGGAATGAACTGCTCCAGGAACAGGTGGCTGTCGGGGCGTTCCGTGTGAAAGCCGGGACGGAAGCAGGACGGGAACCACAGCCAGTCGATCACCCGCCGCGCCAGGATCTCGTAAAGCCCGTCGCCGCTCGCAATGCGATAGAATTCGCCCGCCGGCGTGACTTGGGCGCGGGCCACCAGCTGACTGATCAAGCGGCCACGGCGGCGAATATCGAGAAACCGGTAGCGCAGGATCGGCGCCTCGACATAGCGATAGTGCAGATAGGACGCGGTCTTATCGATGGCGATGGCGAAGCGCGTGCGAAACTGCACCCATAGCGCGTCGTAATCGGGGCTGGGCCCGGTCTGCCACCGGACCTCAAGATCATCCGTGGCCGCGGCGGCGACCGCGGGCTGATCGTGCAGCTGCGCCAGGACGGCTCCGCGCGCGTCCGGCAGGCAGATGTCGGCCACCGCCGGCGTCAGCAACCGGAGAAAACGGCGCATGCCGGCCGCCGCCCGGCTCGGGCCGGGTCATAGTTCATTGACCAGGCTACATGACTTCGATACATTCCATAAAGTGGTACGATGGCCGTCAATGACCCCATCTTTCCAGGATAGCCGTTCCATTGCATGGCCCGAACTCCCGTGAAACCAGTTTGATGTCGGTTCGCATTTCTATGAAGAATGAGATCCATAGCATCGACTCTCCCCATCCGGATATTGAAAATCATTGGGTGCGCGGCCCGCTCCGTTATGTTTTGACGTCTCCTGATCAAGGAGCCGACGACGAGACCGGGCTGGTCATGGTCATTGGCGGCTATGGCAGCCACCTGTCTTCCGAATATGACGTGGTCTTGCGGCGGTATATTGCGTCGAAATACAACTGTTTTGCGGCTTCGGTCGAGTATTTTGGCCAGTCGGTAAAATTCTATGACAGCTTGATCCCGATGCCCGACTTCTTCGTCAACCTGCAGAAACATTACGGAGTCACCGTCACCGCCAACAAAAGCAGCGATGTAGATTTCGTAACCCGTAATGTCCTGAAGCGGTTGGCTGAGCAAGGCGTGACCGAGCTGCATCACGACTGCCGGATACTGCGCAAGACCAACTCCTATCAGTCGTTCGGCTTCCTGCCGGCGATTGATCATTTGCAGGTGTTTCATGACATCACCCAGCGCCATCATGTCAATAAATCAAGGGTGTTCATCCTCGGCACATCATACGGTGGCTATATTGCGCTACTGCTTGGCCGGTATGCGCCGCAGACATTCGCCATGATCATCGACAATAGCGGCTACATTACCCCGAATATAGATTTATACGGCGACAGTTACACCTTTTGTGTCGATCAAGGCGTTAGATTCGTCACGCACGAAACAATGGTCTGGAGTCATAATCGGAGCAGCCCTTCATACTTTGGTGAGCATAACTGGAAGATTCGCTGTCTCCTTGATCCGATCCTCATGACCCCATCTGCGACGCGGCACTACCTGTATCACTACGTCGATGATCAGGTTGAGAAGGCCGAGTTGAAAATACGGTTCCATGACCTGCTGTGCCGCTTTGCCCCGGCCGAGCTGACCATCGTCACCGATGACGGCATTGACGGCACCCTCTTCAAGAGCCGCACGCATGGCATGAAGGCCTCGCTCCGGCACCTGTTCGACCGGTCCTATGCCGCCTATCTGGCGTCGGCGGCGCCGGCCCACCCGCCGGTGACCGATTTCGACATGGGCAGCCGGTATCGCTTCGGGTGCGGAAGCCGCTGCTATCAGTTCAGTTATTCGGCCGAACACGGCATCCGGGTCGATCTCCTTTAGGCGGGCGGGGAACCATGCCGACGCTGTGCCATCGCGTTCTGGAGGTGTGGCGGCGGGCGCCGGAGCGGCCCTGGCTGCATTTCATCGCCGATGCCGGCTGCCGGACCTTCAGCTATGACGATCTGGTCAGGCGGGCGGCCTGGTTTGCCGGCTTGTACCGGACGCGCGGCCTCGTACCCGGCGATGTCGTTCTGCTGGTGCTGGACCATAGCGCCGATGCCGGTCCGGCTTTCCTGGGCGCCATGATGCTGGGCGCGGTGCCGTCGTTCCTGCCGCCGCTGACCGTGAAACAGGACCCGGTCTTGTACTGGCACTCGATGAAGGTGCTGGTAGCGCGCATCGAGGCCCGCCTGATCGTCACCTTCCCGGCCTACCGGGAGATGGCGGTGCCCATCATCCCGGATCTGGCGGACCGGATGGTGGTGGCGCCGGAGGCGGCGGCCGAGGGCCGCGCCGCCGCGGTGCCGGAACCGCTGTCGGGCGACCCCGCCTTTCTCCAGCACAGTTCCGGGACGACCGGACTGAAAAAGGGCGTGGCGCTGTCCCACCGGGCCGTGCTGGCGCAGATCGACCGCTACCGCGCGGTGCTGGGCCTGTCCAACGCCGACGTGATCGCCAGCTGGCTGCCGCTCTACCACGACATGGGCCTGATCGCCTGCCTGGTCATGCCCATGGTGACGGGGGTGCCGGTGGTGGCCATGGACGCGCTGGACTGGACGGCACGCCCGGTGCTGCTGTTCGAGGCGATCGAGCGCCATCGGGCGACGCTGGTCTGGTTGCCGAATTTTGCCTTTCACCATCTGGCGGCCGCGGTGCCGGAGAGCGCGCGGCTGGACCTGTCGTCGCTGCGGGCGATCATCAACTGCTCGGAGCCGTGCAAGCCGGCCACCTTCGACCTGTTCGCGCGCCGCTTCGCCGCATGCGGCGTGCGGCCCGAGATGCTCCAATGCTGTTACGCGATGGCGGAAAACGTCTTCGCCGTCACCCAGACCCCCCTCGGCCGGCCGGTGCCGGTCGACCGGGTCGATCGGGCGCTGCTGGAGAGCGCCGGCATCGCCCGCCCGGCCGCCGCCGGCGCCGACGGCGCCCGGGCGCTGCTCGGCTGCGGCCCGCCGCTCGACGGCGTCGACGTGCGGATTGTCGATGACGGCGGCCGGACCCTGGCCGAGCGGCAGGTCGGGGAGATCGCGGTCACCGGCCCCTGCCGCTTCGACGGCTACTTCCGGCTGCCCGAAGAGTCCGCGCGCACGCTGCAGGACGGCTGGTACCGGACCGGCGACCTGGGCTATCTGGCCGGCGGCGGCCTGTACGTCACCGGCCGCAAGGACGATCTGCTGATCATCAACGGCCGCAACCTCTACGCCCACGACATCGAGTCCCTCGTCAATCAGGTCGACGGCGTGACGCCCGGGCGCTGCGTCGCGCTCGGGGCCTACAACGACCAGACCGGCAGCCAGGATCTGGTGGTGGTGGCGGAGGGGGAGCGGGACCCCGCCGTGGCCCGCGCCATCCGCAACCGGGTGCTGGCGGAGACCGGCTTCCGGGTCACTGTCGTCAGGCTGGTTGACGCCGGCTGGCTGATCAAGACGTCGAGCGGCAAGATCAGCCGGGTCGAGAACCTGAACAAGTATCGGGAGAGCGTGTCATGACCGAGCAGGAAATCCTCGTCCGCCTCGAGGACATCGCCCGCCGGGCCTTGCGCCAGAACGATCTTCGGCTGACCCTGGAGACCACCGCCGCCGATGTCGACGGCTGGGACTCGCTGGCGCACGCCCGGCTGATCCTCCAGGTCGAGGCGGGCTTCGGCGTCGTTCTGCCCGGCGCCCGCCTGTTCGACCTGGACTCGGTGGGCGCCCTGGTCACTCTCCTGCAGGACCTGCTTGGCCGCGAGCCTGCGGCGGGCGCAGCCGGGTGATACGGGCACGCCGTTGACGTGATCCATTGCGTGCCGGTATCGGCCGCGACCGCGACCGCGCGCCACGTGGCGCGGGAGAACTGACCGATAGGTCAGTTCGACGGTTCAACGGTATGAGCCGGTCCCGGTTCCATCGGCTGGGACCGGTAGCGGCCGGCGAGGTCGCCGTCGAAGGCGAGGCGGCCGATGTGGGTCAGGCTGCTGTGGAGGTCGACCCAGATCTCGCCGCCCATGTCGATCCAGCGCCGGCAGAAGGTGAAATCCTCGCTCAGATAGTGGCCGGTCTCGGGATCGATCCGGCAGTCGAAGAAGGCATGGAGATTGCCGGGATCGACGTCGGCATCGGCGCTGGCGTGGCTGCGCCGGTACTTGATCTCGGGGTAATGGGCGGCCATGCGCTCGAACACCGGGCGTTTGACCATCAGGAAGCCGGTACCGAGATAGCGGGCGCGGGCAAAGCCGCCCTGGGGTTCGACCGGCGACGGCGCCGGTTGCCCGGCGCCGTCGATGAATTCGACGACATAGTCGAGACACTCCGAAGGCAGGTTCGCCGCACCGGCCCGGGCGGCGCGGCCGATCCGCGGCCAATCCAGCAGCTTGACCGGATAGGCGGCGCCGGCCATCTCGCGGTCGGCCTCGAGCAGCCGGAACACCTGGGTCGGCTGGAAGCCGATATCGGCATCGATGAACAGCAGATGGCTGGCGCTGCGGTCCTGGAGGAACTCGGCGACCACCGAGTTGCGCGCCCGGGTGATCAGGGCGTCGCCGTGCAGCAGGCAGAACGACAGCCGGATGCCGCGCTCGATGCAGGCGGCCTGGAGCTTGAGCAGCGAAATCGCGTAATGGTCGGTCAGATTGCCGCCGAAACACGGCGTGCCGATCATCAGGTGTACCGGCGACGGCGGCGGCCGCACCGCCGCGAGGGCGGCCAGGGTGCCGGCCCGGTGGTTGCGCAGGCCCTGTTCAAGCATCGCCAGCAGGTCGGACATCGGTCGTCGTCCTTTCCCGGCGCACCAGCGGCGCCGCCAATCGCGATAAGCGGCTTTTCCGGCGAAAGCAAGGCCGACGGCGGTGCCGACAACGGCCGCAAAGTCGGTCCAGTCTCACTGCGTTGGAGAGCTCGCCGGGGCGTCAGCTCTTGGACCCGGAAGGGGCCGGCGTCTTCAGATAGGCGGCGATATCGACCTCGTCGATCTGCTCGGGTGCCAGGAAGGCCCGGGCATAGCTGCGGTAGACGCCGGCCGAGAGGAACAGGTCAAAGAGGTCGGGATCGATGTGCCGGTCCTTCTTCATGAAAGACATGATCTTGATCGCTTCGGACAGCGTCTTCTGGGGCTTGTAGGGCCGGTCGCTGGCGGTCAGCGCCTCGAAGATATCGGCGATGGCCATCATGCGGGCGGGAACGCTCATCTCGTCGCGCCGGAGTTTCCTCGGATAGCCGGTGCCGTCCATCTTTTCGTGGTGGTTGGAGGCCCATTCCGGCACCCGCTTGAGGTTGCGCGGGAAGGGCAGGGCCTCCAGCATCATCACCGTCTGCACGATGTGGTCGTTGATGTGGTGGCGGTCCTCGGCGGTCAGGGTGCCGGCGCGGACCGACAGGTTGTAGAGTTCGCCGAGATTGAAGCGGTGCTCGGGCGGCTTGATCTTGAAGCCCCAGGGATTGTCGTCGGGAATCGGCGGCAGGTGATGGGGCACCACATGTTCGGGCTTGTCGGCGAGCAGGGATTCCTGGGCGGGCGGCGGCACCGCGTGGCCTTTCTTGCGCGTCCGCTCGTCGTGGCTGAGGCCGAGGGTGTCGTCGAGGGTGCGCAGCCAAGTGATGCCGGCGATCTGCCGGAGCCGGTCGACCCGCTCGGGGCTCATGAATTCGCCGCCGATGTTGCACTCGGCGACGAAGGCGTAGTCCCGGTCGAGCTGGGCCAGCCGGGCGTCGCGTTCGGCGGCCAGCGCGTCCTTGTCGCTGCCGGCCAGCACCGCCTTGAGATACTCGATCTCGGCGTCGCGCTTGACCACCTCGAAGCGGGTGCGGACCTCGTGCAGGCGGTTGTAGATGGTCTCTAACTTGGTCGCCTTGTCGACCACATACTCGGCGGTGGTGACCTTGCCGCAGTCGTGCAGGCCGGCGGCGACCTCCAGCTCGTACCACTCCTCGTCCGTCAGCGAGAATCCGGCGAACGGCCCCTCGGTCGCCTGATGGGCGGCGCGCGCCAGCATCTGGGTCAGTTCGGGCACCCGGTGGCAGTGGCCGCCGGTATAGGGCGACTTGGCGTCGATGGCGCCTGCGATCATCTGGATCAGCGACTTGAAGAGAGTCTTCTGGGCCTCGATCAGCATCTGGTTGTCGAGGGCGACCGCGGCCTGGCCGGCCAGCGCCTCGATCAGCGGCACGATGTCGGCGGCAAAGGGCACCGGCCGGCCCTCGGGCGACAGCGCGTTGATCAGCTGGATCACCCCGACCACCTCGCCCTGGTGGTTCTTGAGCGGCACGGTCAGGAACGAGGTCGAACGGTAGCCCGAACGGGCGTCGAACTCCCGGGTGCCCTTGAAGTCGAACTCGCCGACCTCGTAGGCGTCGGCAATGGCCACGGTGTGGCCCGACAGCGCCGCATAGGTGGCGACGTTGCGATGGTTGGGCCGACCCTCGTCATCGCGCAGCCGCAACGGCGGGAACGGAATCTCGATGCCGGTGGTGCCGCCCATGGCGATGCCGAGGGCGTCGTTGCGCATGATCTCGAAGCGCAGGCCGCTGCCGTCCTCGGTGCGCAGGTAGATGGTGCCGCCTTCGGCCTGGGACAGCTGCTTGGCCTCGAGCAGGATCATCTCGATCAGCCGCTTGTGGTTGCGCTCGGTGGCGAGCGCGATGCCGGCCTCGATCAGGCGCCGGTAGCGGAAATCCCGGTCGTCGATGGTCTTTGGCGCCTCTGCAGTGTCCATGGTCAACAGCCTCCGTGCGACAGGATGGGGGCGATGGCGGTCCCCATAGAAATAGGCTGTTTCGACCGAGTCTGGCCAAAGCTTTCATGGCCGGAACTTTGACAATCCAATAGCCGGCGCGGCCGGGTGATCTCGGTGGCGGTGATGGCAGGCACCGGCAGCCGCTCCGACGGGGGCGTCGCGAAGCCGTGACGCAGGGTATGGAAGGTTGTCCGTTTTCCCAATCCGCGCCATTCTGACCAGGGCCGATCTTCACGACAGTCAGGTCGCCCCTCTCTGGTCCAGGGCGGTTCAGGCCGCCCGACGGTGGTCGTTGCTCCCAAATACCTCGCAAATCAGCGTTGCGTGAGTGGTCGCGGTTTGGAGTATGTTCGGAGCCGAACATCCCTGCCTTGGCCTTCTGTAATGCCATACAGACCTCATGAGAGCCGCCGCCACAAGATACCGAAGGCCCATTACCGGGTTGAGAACTTGCGTGAGTACGACGCGGCACCAGGAGATCGCGGCAGTCCGACGGTGTGGGGGATGCCTGGAGCCTTCGCGGCATCGACGCCGCGAGACCGACACATCGAACAGATCGCCGACAAAGGCCGCATGGGATGGCAGAAGGCTGTCGGTTACGACAGGTGCTCGCTCGTCGAGCCCGCCGTGATGCGATACAAGATCATCATTGGGCAAGATCTCTGCGCCTGGGCTCTGTCCGCTCAAAGGCAGGGGCCGGGGTCGCATGCGGAGTTCTTAGTCGAATGACGTCTCTCGGGCAGCTCGCCTCCAGGAAGGTCGCGTGAACCGGCTCATCACTCTAATCAAGCATCACGATATCCGTTGACCAAAACGGCTCAAACAACTGAACGGTGCCATCATGTCATCTGAACCCAGTTCAACTATCGGCCCAGTTGCCCGTGAATGGCCCGTCCTGGTTTTCGACGTCGGTGCCAACATAGGGGCCAAGGCGGCCCTGTTCGCAGCTCACGGGGCACGGGTTGTCTGCTTCGAGCCGATTCCAGAATGCCTGGATCATTTGCATACGCGGTTCGCCAGTAACGCACAGGTCATCATTGTCCCGGTTGCACTCGGTGCGGAGCAGGGCACGCTGCCTATCATGGTCTGTTCGGCCGCAACGACCATATCGACGTTCTCCCCGGCTTGGCAACAGGGTCGCTTCAATGATCATACCTGGGACCGCAAGCTTGACGTGCCGGTGCGGACTCTTGATTCAGAGATCGAGAAATATGGGCTACCTGATTACTGTAAGATAGATGTCGAAGGATTTGAGTCTTCGGTTCTGCAAGGGTTGTCGCGGCAAATACCGGTTATCTCCTTCGAGTTCTGCAAGGAATTCGTTGACGATGCGGCGTTATGCGTCCAGCGGCTTATTAATTTGGGCTATAAACGCTTTAATTTGGTTTATGGAGAGAGTGCGACTCTGCGACATTCCGCATGGATTGACGCCAGCCAACTCCTTGCCGAACTGGTGAGCCATCCCCATCCCCTAGTGTGGGGTGATGTCTTCGCTGCATCAGTCGATGTCATTTCTCCGGTTGTTCTTTCACTGCTGCCAGCAGCGCCCTCCAGCGATCATTCCCCGTGGCCGGATGCCAACGCGCTAGAGGTCTTGCGTTGGCAGGGGTTGTCTTTTCCGGGCGTCCCCCTGAGGCTGCATCTTGGTTGCGGAGAGCAACGATTTGAGGGATACATCAACATCGACTATCCCTCAGAGCAGCACAATGTGATGCTGGTGCGGCCTGATATGGTGGCCGATATCATGGCCCTGTCCTTTCCAGCGGAAAGCGTCGATGAAATTCGTCTGCATCATGTTTTCGAGCATTTTAATCGGGTGATCGCTCTCAGTCTGTTGATCCGCTGGCACAGTTGGTTGAAACCGGAAGGCCGACTGGTGATCGAGACCCCCGATTTCGAAGAGGAGGCTCGGGCTTTTCTGGCTTCGGAACGCCCATTTGCTGACCGCATGTCGAACATCCGAAGTCTGGAAGGCGACCAGACGGCGCCGTGGGGCTACCATGTCGGACACTGGTTTGGAGAACGGTTCGAACACACTCTAAGCAAACTTGGCTTCACAGACATCCGTCTTCAGCGCAGCGTCTCGGGCCACCAACCACCGCTGCACAACCTGACAGCGACGGCGACGCGCGGACCGGAGCGCGGGCTTGAAGAACAATTGGCCGCTGCCGACGCCCTGCTCTCTAACAGCACCGTCGATGAGGCTGAGCAACCGACACTCACTGTCTGGCGGCAGCAACTCCGTCAGTTGTTTGTTCGTGACCTGGGGGCCGGGGGCACGCAGATCTACGACCTGTCACCTGGTGCTGTTCAGTCAAGCCATAAAAGTTTTAATGGATGTGAGAGTATCAGTATTCCGGTGTCTCTGAACGACAGTCAGAGCCATGCCATTGACGAGCTTTCTGCCCGGTTGACCATGGCCGATGCCAGGGCCGTCCAGGCTGAAGCTCGTGTTGCAGAACTGCAGGCTTTGGTCGAACTCCATATGAAGACCCTAAACCGCATCGGCAATCACTTTGCCTACCGGATATATGTAAGGTTGCGCCGTGTCTGGCGAGTAATTTACCAGCTTACGGCCGGCATCCGCGCCGGGGTTCAGTTCGGCAATTCGCGTCTCTCTCCGCAATCTTCCCCTGCACATGTCGTGCCTGTGCCAGAACAGCCTGGAGTGCCCGATGGCTTGACCACCGGC
>Ga0265316_10007731_pt1 | contig 10073 bp, 9 predicted proteins | sample 4522metaG_FD_202092 | JGI IMG/M metagenome (GOLD analysis project Ga0265316, IMG submission 202092) | Rhizosphere microbial communities from Carex aquatilis grown in University of Washington, Seatle, WA, United States - 4-5-22 metaG | ecosystem: Host-associated > Plants > Roots > Rhizosphere >... | reverse complement strand
AAGGACGGGCGTCGTGACTGGCGCCTCGGCGGGGTGCAGATGCGGTAGACTATGCCGGATGCTCGGCACACACCTCTTAGAACGCTCTGCACGCTCTTCCGACGGTCACATCCGCCTCGCGGAACCCGGGGTGGCACGTCGGTGGGCGTGCCGGCCCATGGCGGGAGGGCTCTCTGACGAAGAAAAAGCCTGTTCGAAAGGATCAGGCACTGCGGATGCGCTTTACTGTAGGAGAAGTGGCGCTTAAAATGACGATTCTCCAAGGCTAGTTGCCACTATGTCCCGATTGCTCGATAGCCATTGCATGCTCCTGTTGGTGGCCGTGATCGTGGCCGCCTGCAATGACAAAGGAGCCTACCTATCGGGGCCGGAAGGGACGCTGGCCGTTGGCGCCTACCACCGTTTTGACTTCGGCGATGCCTGCGTTTACACGCCCGGCGGTTCAGTCCCCATACCCAGCTTCTGCAGCACCGAATTCGTGACCGAGGTGTTGGAGCTGAGTTCGTCCGATCCGTCAGTGGTCGAAATCATATCCGGCGCGGATGATCCGCGCGGTGCCATAGGGCCGTATTCAAGCACGATGGTAGGCAAGAAGCCCGGCCAGTCCACCCTGATGTTCAAGGGTAACTTCAGCGACGGCTCGGTACGCCAAGCGAGCGCCACCGTTCAGGTGAAGGCTCCCGACAGCATCAAGTTGGTGGCCGGCTGTGGCGGACCTCCCGCGACCAATCTGCTCACCCCCGTGGACACTCAAGCGGTTTTCGATCTTGAGATCTATGCGGGCACCGAGAAGCTGGTGGGCTGGCTGCCGAATGCTGCGACCGCCGATGGAGTGATACAGGGAGATGGCTCCTCGGATGGCAATCATGACACTTGGCAGGCACCGTCGACGCCCACGATGCTGACACTCCAGTCGCCTGTAGTCTCGAAGGTCACCGGGACACTGACCGCGTTCGGGCCTGACCAGGTCACTGATTTCACGATCACCGTTAGCGCATTCGACGACCTTATGCGGGCAGCCTACACCGAACCGGGCCACGACTTCTACGTGCAAGGCATCATCCTCGTGGAAGGGCAGTCCCCTTGTCACAACCTTTCGGTGGAATTTCACAGCTCGACGCCCGACGTATGTTCTGGCCCTGCCGGCGAGACGGTCTGGACGGATAGTGATGCGGGCAATAGTACGGCGGTTGTACACACCGAGGGTCTTTGCACTCTTGGTGTTTCAATGCCAGGCGGGCCCGTTCTCGCGACGAAGAGTTTTCCTCTCTTCCTCGTGAGTGCTGGACCCTCCGGGTTGGAGACTCCCAGCCTCGGCTCCACCTGCACCGTCGAGGGTGGGACCGCCTGCCCATTCACCTACGCCGAACCTGAGGTCTGCAGGTCCGGGTACTGGGTCGAAAAGCCATCTTGTCCAGCGGACCAGGTGTGCGATTTCGTCCCCGACACGACGCCAGGCTGCGTAGCCGGGGTCGTCTGCGCAAAGTGCCGCGGGCTTCACTAGGGCCAAGCAACCGAAGGCTGTTCTAGCTTCTTCTTCAGAGGTGGTGCTTGCCTCATGCGGCCCAGTCCGCCCGCGCCGGCGGCGGTTTCGCGGTGTGGAAGCGGGCACTCGGAGGGTAGATAGGAAACGACGGGTCGGCGAGAATCAATCGAGCAGGAGCTTGCTGGTGGCGGAAGGCCGCAGGGGGCACTCCGGCAAAGAACTTCGCGGCGCTCTCGACGGTGCTGCCGCTGCTCCTCAGCTCATCCAGCCCCACGCTCATCGAGAGGGGCGGGCTCGCATCGATGCGCAGGCAAATCAGGCCTGAGCGGGAGATCGATCCGTTGGTATTCGACGCGCGCCACGATCTACTCCTGCAGTTTCTTGGCCACGGCCGGAAGGCCATCCGCGGTCGCCCCGCCCATCTGGTGCAGCCCCAGACCCCACAACAGGGCGGTCACATCGGATTTCCAGCCGCCCCAGGTCGGGTCGTTTGCCCAGAGCAGCTCGATCCCCACCACACAGGCGATGGCGAGCAGTGCGGCGTTGAGGAGCAGGTCGTATCTCTCCAGCAGACTTGAAATCTGTTCGCTCGTCTTCCGCTTGCGCTCCTTGACAAGGGGCACCAGCTTTGTCTCTTCGACGAAGGCCCCGGCCGGAGCGATGGTCCCCATGAACCCCGCGACCGTTTGGTCTGTGGCTTCGACCTGGACCCCGCCCCAGCTTGCGCGAATAGGAGCGCGGACAACCTCCACCTCTTTCTTGGCCTTCTCATACTCCGTTCGCGCGGTTTCCCAGTCTTTTTTTTGCGCAGCAGAAGACGCCCTTTCGAGACACCCGGAAGCCGTGGCCAGCTTCTCCTTCTTGTCCGGCTCCCGCTTTCCCCACGCCTCGACGAACTCCTTCAGATTCTGGATGACCGCTTCATGATATTTCCGATTCGCCCGGCCATAGGCCTCGGTCGCCGCTTCCGGATCGGATTCCTGAAGAATCAGCGACACGTCAGCGGCAATTTCATCCGACAGGGTCTTCCACAGCGAAGGCTCGAAGCCGAGCGGCAGCTGCGCGGTTTCGACGAACGCTCCAAGCTCCTTGGCTAGAATCCTAATGTAGGCAAGACGTCCTTCCCGGAACGCACTGTTCATATCTTTCCAGTCGTGCTGGCCCGCGAACGCTACTGCGCATTTGAGCGGGGGGTCGACGCTTTGCTCGATCTCAGTCTTGAAACTCGGGTGGGCGTCCCAGTAGTCGTGGGCACTCTCTTCAAAGCCCTTAATCCGCTCAATCACTGCCTTCGCGATCTCCCCGGGGATCTTGGCAAGAGTCCCCGAGGGCGATGGGTCGGCTCCATTCGTGCAAAAATACGAACTCACCAGCCCCTCCCACGCCGCGCGCTGCTCGGTCACGATGTCAGCAGGCTTGACCGCATCGATTTGGCGGCCCACGTTGAACCAATTCGGCAAGACTCCAATCTTCGCCTGCATCTCGCTGAGCTTCGCCGAAGCGTTGTCCTTTGCGGTGCCGTCCCTCAAGCTCCGCTCGATCTTCGAGAATTGTTGGCCTATCCATTTGAAGACGGGAACAGCCTCGGCAACGAGCGGCGCCGCGTCGCTTTCCACCTGAGCCAGATCTTCCTCGGCGTAGCGTAGCTCCCGGAGGGCCTGAAGTTTCGGCCGCTGCTCTTTCGTGTAGTACCGTATCAAGAACGACGCCAAGACGCCGGCGAAGATCCAGAATGCCGCGATCCAGGCGCTGGTCTTGATCAGGGCCGAAACCTCCTTGGTCACCGGCGTGCCCTTCGAGTTCGACAGTCGCAGCGTGCCGGAGTACTCGCCCGCCTCCTCGATCCCTTGGATCTGGACAACCACCTGCCGGGTCGCCCTCGGCTCGAGCACGAACGACTCCGCGCCAGGCCCCGACGGCGTGGCGGCCTGCTCAACGCCGTCGACGAGAATCTTCTGATAATGGGCCTGCTTGCGGACTTTGTCGCCGTCTTTGAGGGCAATGCCGTCCAGCACAGGTGGGTAGAGCGCAACCCTGTCGCCGCTGGTTTCGCGCACGGTAAAGGATACCTTGGCGTCGGCATCTCGGAACCCGGTGGATGTCGCCGTCGCGAGCCCTTCAATCTGGACGGTCACCTCGGCCTTCTGTCGGGTCACGCTCAAAGGGACTGAGCTCGCGCGTTTGCCGGAGAAAAACAGGACGACATGGCTCTTGTATTCGCCCGCCACGGGGAAGCTGGCCGAGACTTCCAGGATCGGTCGATCCTTCTCCCTCAGGTCAATCGCGTGGTCCGCAGAGGCGCCATTGAGGGTCACTGTGGGCTTGACCTGGGTAGCGTTCGGCGACGCGAAGTCGTCGACGGCGACTCTAAACCCCGCCACGTCTCCATCCGGCTCAAGCGGGATCCTCAGGGTGCTGTTCTCTGCGAGGGTCGCGAATTTGACCCCAGTCTTTGGATCAGCATCCACGATCTGCACAGTCGGGTCGGCGGCGGCGCGGCCGACCAATGCGCCGAGCATACCCAGGCAGCCGAGCACCATAGCAACTCGCGGCGTAGCGACAGATAGCATCCTTACAGAACTCCTTTCTCCACTCACGTCGATGCAGGCTTTGCCAGACCGGCCCCAGGTCAGGGTGTCACCGGTTGCAGAACGAGCGTCAGCTCCGCGCGCGGTACCTCGGGGTCTGGCGTGGCGCAGTGAACGCTGGGCGCGTTTGGGTCATCCACCTGGGCAACCAGGATGATGGGGATCGAGGGAGAAACGTCAGTTCCGCTCAAGATACGGTTGGTAACCCCCCGCACTTGGATCGTTTGGCCACTTGCGAGTTGCCCGATCGATGGCACAACCAGCGGGTCGGCCAGTCCGCACGCTACGCCATCGCCGGCAGCGTCCAAGCAGCACACGTCGAACCGAATCCGAGCGCCCAGGCTGACCTGATGAGATCCGGTGTCGGCAAAAAGCCGGGCCGTGAGGTCAACACCCGTCTGTCCGTCCGCTGGAATGGAAAGCCTGCTCGCCTCGAGCGAGAGCGTCTTCACCGGCGACGCTGCGAGATGAATGACCTGGGTAGCGAGGTAGCCGCCGACGTTTGCCGTCAGAAGAACACTGCCTGGGACGTTGCCCACCCGCATCTTGAAGGGCAAAGTGCCCGTCCCGAGATTCTTCAGCGTGAGCTTTCGGGCGTCGGTCGAAGTGGGGTCGGCGCTGGCCGAGAGCGCACCCGAGGAAACCTCGACACTGATGGGGGTGCTCACCGCTGTTCCCGGCGCAACCACCAGAGCCAGGTCAATGATCGTGGCCCCGTCAGCTTGGATGGTGTCTGAATCCGGCACCTGGATAGTGACTATCTTGTCTCCACTGATGCCATCGGATGCCGGAGTCTGATAGCACCCGCTCATCGCGAGAACCAGGGCGGTCGCGAACGCGCACCTCATGCTGTCACCCTCACCGACGTGGGCTGCGTTTCCTCTGCTTTCCCGTCAATGCCCACTTCTTCCCCACCAATGCCCACGTTGATTGGCTCCGAGGGCTTGGCGCTAACAATCTTGAATTCGCGCGGTTCCTTGAAAGAAGTCTTGCCCTTGGGAATCGTAATCGTAACGACTGACGGCAAGATCAAAAAGCGACCGTCAGAACAGCTCATGGCAACATCTCCGTGGTCGCTCCCGTCCAGCCGCTCGGCCGAGATCTCGATTTCGAATGCCTGCTTGAGCTTGACTGTCTTGGCCAGGGCTTTGAGATCGGTCAATCTGATGGGCATGAATTCCTCCTCCTGCAAATGCTATCGAGCCGGATTACTTGCCGTTCCCTTGGTACTTGGAGATGCTGCCGCGAATTGTGCCAGCGACGTCGATGTCGATCGACAGCGAGAAATACGGGACGGCACGAACGTGGGTGTTGGCAACGACGGGATTGCTGTCGTTCTGGCGCACGAACATCGCCCCACTGCCGAGCCGCAGATAGTCGGTGACGCGCAAACCGCCACCCAGCATCAGACCCTTGCCACCGAGGATGCCCTTGGCCGTGCCCCTGGAATCCTGGACGTCGGTGAGTGTCCATCCGGTGGTGAGGGAAAAGCGCTTCCAGAACCCATCATCCTCCCTCAGGGGAACGTCCTTGTCGACGGCGGTGAAGGAGACGCTCACGCCGAGGAACACGGCCAGGTCCGTGCCCCCGCTGCTGCCAAAGATCGGGAGCGTTCCGCCGACATCGGCGCTGATGTAGAAGGCCGAGCGCTCGGTGTAGCTGGGTGTGGCGGTCTTCACGTCTTGAGGTGGAAAAGCGACGGTGATGGTGCCTATGCGTTTGGCGACAGAGTTGACGATGCTGGTCCTTGCCGCGCCATATTTTTCGAGCTCCACCTTGGCAGATTTGGCGAGCTCAAGAAGGCGCTCTACCCGCCGGATGTTCTGGCCGAGCTTCGTGCAGTACGTGAGGCGGTCTGTGCCTGGCCTCTTCGGTGTCGGGCTAGCCGGCGCTGCCTGGGCTTCCTCCGGGGTATCGGCTTCGGTATCCTTGCAGTGGATCCCGTATGAGGAGCGCATCTTCTCTATGAGCGGGTTGAGACTGCCAAGATAGGCCTGCTCTTCCTTGCTCAACTCCGCCGGTGGTTGGGCTAGGCGCGCCTGTCTATCGGCCTCGGAGATGTCTTCCGACAGCCGTTTCGCCTTCTGCGCTGCTTCCACCGTTTTGGCGAAGGCTTCTTCAATGTGGAGGACATCGGCCGGCACCGGGCTGCCAAAGAGCTTGCCAAGTTGATCGAGTCCGATCAGCTCGCGCGTCCCGGTGCGGATGTTCTGGATGGCATTCTGGTGGCCTCTCTGCGCATCGAAAAGTGGTTTCAGCGCTTCTAGCTTGAAGAGGTCGAGAACGAGATCGAGCAAGGGCTGGGGCTTCTCACCCGGCGCTGTGCCCACGAGGACGACGCGCAGGTCTGCCCGCCAGTCGAGAGACTTCTTCGCGGTTGTGGAGACCAGCTCAGCGTTGTACGAGCCACGCTTCGCGGCCGCAGAAATGATCTCCTGCGCCGCCTCGCCCAACGCGGTGCCATCCGCTTCGGTCCACTTTCGGCCAAGCCCGAACACGAAGCAGTAACTCGTCGAGAACTTCAACCGAGGGGCGCTGAGGACGAACTTGCGCTTTCCGCTCGCGTCTTTGTCGCCCGCCGTCCCTGGCATTTGAGGCCCGCTCGGCGTGGCACAGGGAGGTCCGCTTTCCCAGACCCGGCCGGTGACCGAGTCGTACTCCGCATCATCCCCAGATAGGGTGAATTGGATTTGAAAAGGCACGCCGTGGGGAAGGGCATCTTCGAACGACGAGAGGGCAACGTTATAGGTGACGACAGGGAGTGCAGGTGCGTCGGCGGCGTTGGTTTGGGATTCCAGACCCACCAGCGCAGCCACCAGGGTGACGAATGGGACGACGCGTCCGACGGCGCGACGAATACCGAGCGAAGCCAGGAACCGCCATTGCGAGCGTCGAGGATGGCGGGCCTCCGGCCGGCTGCAGCGCCTGCTCTCGCGCAATAGATGGGCGCAACCACCTGCAAGTCGAGAGTGTGCCGATGGCACCAAGCGTACTAGCGGTGCGGCCATCCAGTCCCATCGCCTGGGCCTGCGAGGTCCAGTGCAGTGGATCACGTCGTTTCCCAGCAGCATGGCCATCTCCTCGGCAGCGCCAAGCTTGCGCTGCTCGCTTCAGTTGTCTCCCGGTCCAGGATTCGTAGTATGAAACAACATCTGTGCACGCCGCTCAGAATGCCTCAACGTGACAGCGGGAATACGCATACGCCCAAGACGGAAAATGAGCAAGCAGCATCTTGGTGGGCGGGCATTCGCGCCTTGAGAGCCGACGGTCCTGCCGGGCGGACGAGCAGGAAGGCCAGGCGGATGATGGCAAGGAGAAATCTGACCCGACGCTGGCGGGAGCGGATCTCGGCCGGGCAGTGCAGTGCCGTCGCAGTCATTCAGCGCGCCTCCAGCGACCTCCGGTGCAACCCGCACGTTCATGCACTCCGCATCTGGGCATGGCGAAGTGACCCAACAAGCGCAAACCCGTGCGCATCGTGCTCGACCCTGACGACCGCCCCGTGACCAAGGGCACCTTGTGCAGTCAAGACCACGGATTCAATCAACACGCCGCAACCCGTGTTGCCGCCAACGACAAGCGATTGCGCCTGGAAATACCCCAGCGCAGTGAGACGGTCCTCGACCTAGGCGACGACTTCAAAGTCGCCGCGGCAGACGAGCTGCTGGCCAAGCTGGAACAGGTGTTCGGCGAGCGGGTCGCGGTTTTGCGGTAGCTGAGAGGGCGGCTACCGGGTCACCGTTTGTTTCTTCCTTCAGCCTTCTCGATCAAGCCGAGCAGTTCTTCTACGGCGTGCTCCGCTGATTCTCGAACCTTCAAGGCAGGGGCTCTTAGGGCATCACCGGTAATCTGAATATCGTTCTCGTGAAGGAAGAAGACGTGTAGATACTGGCCTGGAAAGTCGGCAGTCGACCGTGTCTTCTCGGTCTTCTGTATGACCAGCGTGTGGAAATCACCGATCTTCGGATCGCAACCAATATTCCACTGAGGATGGCCCACGGGGCCTCCTGGATCGGGGTTCAGGTAGAAAAAGTAGCCGTCCGTCGAAAAGAAGGGATTGTGACTATACTTCTGCGAGTAGGTACGCGTCTGCCCACTCTGAAGAATGTAGCGTTTGATCTCTTGCAGGTTAGCCTGGTTGAGAACCGATTCCTGATCGCTTCGAACGTGAACGACTGCACGCTTCTCCATCTTTGCTCTCGCTGCGACAGGAGTGACGGCAAGACCGGCTAGCAGGACCGCGGCTATGGGGCTGACCAAAAACGTGTCTCCTTGTATGGCCTAGGGAAGAGTCTACCCCAGCTATGCACCACGGTGATAGTATTGGTCGCGGTTGCGAGGGCAGCCTGCCCGGCAGGGCAACGCATGACAATGGTCGAAACACTTTGCAAACATCGGCATTGTCAGGCGATCCGGTCCGCAATATTCGCGCTTGCGTGGTCCGTTCTTCGAAACGGCGTCGTCCTCGCGTCGCCACCACTTGACGGTGCACCCATGGAGTATCATCCGGTCGGCGGTCAGTCATTCAGACTACAGTCCGACGCAGGCAAGCCCTGGCTGGATGCCGCCTTCGACATCGACGGGACCAGGGTCACCTTCAACTGGCCCAAGGACCAATGGACGGGTGCCACCGTCGTGACCGCGCTGATCCGAAAGGAAAGGACGGACCCCGAGTTCGTGCTCTTGGTTCGCAACGGGGTCGATGAGAACGGAGCCACGGATAGCAAGGTGAAGGACACCGAATATTCGATGCCCATCCGCGGATCCGGTGGCTTTTCTACCGTGCGCTTCAATGTGCCGACCCCGGGAAACAAGACCACCTGGCTCAGGGTCGAACTCAAGGGAAAGCGCGCGGCGTTTCTCGATCCAACCGGAAAGGTTCGCGTCGAAATCAGACCGCCAGAAAACCACGAGGTCGCCGGTCCCGGTGCGCTCTGGATGAGGGCCGCAGGCAAGCCCGTGCTTCTCTTTCGTGCCTTCGGCGCTGACGGAAAACCGACCGGAGGCGACGAATACCTGATGCCCTGACCTCACTGAATCAGCAGGCGGTCGATGTTGCACGAGGTTCCGCTGCTGTACAAGTCCTTGAGGCCGGTCACCCGGACCTTGAGCACGTATGATCCGTTCGGCACGATGGGGCTGGCATAGACCAGATAGTTGCCGGTGGCCGGCGCATCGTAGCGGAGGCTGACCTGCACTTCCGGAGTCACCGCTGTGCCGCTGCCATCTGACAGCGTGACGCCCATGATTCCCGAACTGTTGTCATAGGAGGAATAGAGAAGGATTCGCGTTCCGGTAAACCCAATGGTGGCGGTCGCGCCAGTGGTGGACGATGAATGTGAATCACTGTTGTAGCAACTGCTACATGAGCTGGCGGTCCAGCCGCTGCTATAGGTGAATTGGTTCGGCCCGGTGCCTGTGGTGTTGTCGTTGACAATTGTTCCGGAAGGGGTGACCGGGCTCCAGGTGCCAGCCGCGACATCCAGATTCCATATCGGATTGTAGGTGGGAATCGATTCCGTGGAACCGCTTACCGTAAAGGGTTGCATCACCAGCGTGGATGCCGGCAAATGGCCGTTGGCCCATCGATCACCGACGTAGATGTAGGTGGTTCCGGAAGTGCCGGCCACCGTGACAACCGCCGTGTCCTGCGACTCCCAGGTTTTGGATCCGCTCGGACAGAAATTGCCGTGTGAAGTCCAGGTCCCAGTCAGCGATGTTGCGGTGGAGTAAGAGTTGTCGTTGCAATGCCAGTAGCTTCCTTGCGAACTCTGCCAGAAGTATGTACTGCCCGCCTGGTAGAGGGACACGCCTTCACCACTCTGAATTACGGTCTTGACCGGGGTGGTATTGATACTCAACCCATCCGCGGAGAACTTGTACAGCTTGCCCTCGGAGCGGACCAGGTATTGCGAGCCGTCGGTATCCTGGAAAACCTGGAAATCATCGGCACCGGTAAGGCTAAGCGTGCCTTGCAACGCGTAGGGCCCTGAAATGCT
>Ga0265316_10007725_pt1 | contig 10075 bp, 5 predicted proteins | sample 4522metaG_FD_202092 | JGI IMG/M metagenome (GOLD analysis project Ga0265316, IMG submission 202092) | Rhizosphere microbial communities from Carex aquatilis grown in University of Washington, Seatle, WA, United States - 4-5-22 metaG | ecosystem: Host-associated > Plants > Roots > Rhizosphere >... | reverse complement strand
GGCTGGAACGCTGTGCGGCCTTCGAACCCGACGAAGCCCGACGGAATCGCGCCGGTGGCCGAGTTCGAAGGGTTGATCACATTGTTGTAGGAAGCGGCCGGATCGAACCACGTGTGAATGTTTGCCGAGTGTGCCTGGTCGTGGTTCAGTGCGCTCACCACCTGGTCCAGGCTGCCGTAGTAGAACAGGTTGCTCCAACTGGTCAGAGGGCCCGTCTGATACTGGTAGACCCAGCTCAACTGCCATCCGCCGACGACGTGCTGGAGCGGTCCGTGCGTCAGCCACTGGCGGCCTCTGCCAAACGGCAGTTCCCAAACCATCGTCCAGACTATGCGGTTGGGCCGCGAACTCGAACCGGGCTGCCACGCCAGGGCCTGGTCGAACTGGTTGGGCTGCCACTGCTGCCTGGACCAGGCTCTCGTGAACATCACGGACGATTGAAATCCCTTGGCAAAACGCTTTTGGAAAAGCAATTCCACGTCGTGATACCAGTTTTTGGCGCGCATGGCGCCGGCTTCGCTCAGGGCGCCCGCGTTATTGGGATACGCGCGCAGCAACTGTTGCACCTGCAGCGTCTTCGAGGTGAAGAACGAGACGCCATTCAGGTAGTTGTAGAGCGTCGCATTGGACTGCGCCAGGCTCGCGAAGTTCGAAACGTTGAACGGATTATTCACCGCCGCGGTCATGGCTGAATCCGTTGCCGCATTGCGGGTGTTGGTGAAGTTCCAGTACTGCGCCGGTAGATAGCTCAGGTTCCTGGTGAACGGGCTGGAGGCGTAAGACCCGTTGTAAGAGGCGTCGATCACCATGTCTTTGGTGATCTCGCGCTGCACGCTCGTTCTCCAGCGCTGCTGCAACGCCGTTTTATAATCTCGCGGATAATACGTGAAGCTCTGGCCGTCCAGGATGTCCGAACCGAGCGAGTTACCGTACGGGAAGAGGAATCGCTGCCCATTGGCCTGCACCGGGAAGGGGTCCATCATCGGGTTGCGAGCCCCCACGTTGGCGGCCGCGCCCGTACCGCAACAGAAGGTCAGACCGTTATCCGTCGAGACGGTAGTGGTGGTCGCCTGGCTGTAGCCGTTCTGGCTGGGCCGGTAGCCCGTGGCCACCAGGGCGTTGAAGGTATCCGCAAACCAGCCCGTTCCTACGCGCAGCACAGTCTTGTTGTTGATCTGGTACACCATGCTGACGTTGGGAAGAAAACGGTTGGTCCCATCGGTGTAGTTGCCGTAAGGCTTTCCCAGATAGTTTACGCCGCCCGCCACCACGAACTGGCTAGCCGGTAGTTGCGCGATGGGGTTGGCCGCATATGCCGCCTGCACCGCCTGCGCGTACGCCGGCACAAACGAGGAGTTGTAGCCACCGGAAATCCCGCGGTTGAACCGCTCCGTGGTGCCGCCTTCCCTCTCAAACCGCAGCCCGAAACCGATTCGCAGCCGGCTCGAAATGCGGAAATCGTCCTGCAGGTACAGCGCATAATACCGCGAGCCGTAATACCCCGTATCGTTAGTATTCAGCGAGATGCCCGAGGGCAAGCCCATCTGAAACGCCGCCCATCCCAACCCCAGGTTGGCGGCCGTCGTGGTATTGTCGGCCTGCTGCACATAGGTTTTGTCGAAAGTGTAGACGCCGGTAGGAAAACCGCCGGGCGTCACCGTCGCGTAGTAATAATGGCGTATCTCCGTCCCGTACTTCAAGGTGTGCGAGCCGTGAATGGTCGACATCTTGCCCGTCAGTGTCTCGGTCGTGCCGGTCTGGCCCAGCCCCGGATACGTCAGCGTTCCCCCTAAATTGGTGACATAGCCGGTGACGAACACTGCGGGAATGTCGTCGTACCCACCTGCTTTCTGATCGATATATGACGGCAACCCGGCCTGGGCGGCGGTGATTGCAGTCATCATCGGCTTGGTGGAGCCTTCCCCGTAGCGCGTCAAACTCACACCCACGTCGAGAACGTTGTTGGCGTTGATGGTGTACAGGTAATCGCCGCTGCCGCCCTTGTTCTTGCGCAGCAGCCCGATCGATTCCAATCCCGCCAGCGGGGTGTCGTGTCCCCAGTCGTACCCCACCGCATCCCGCCGGTTGTAATACCACTTTCCACTGAGTCTCATTCTATCGCTCAGGTTGTAATCGAAGCGATTGACAAACGACTTGAAGTAGTCCGTATAGGTCCGCGAACCGTCATAGAAGTTATTGGTGCCGTCCGATTGCACCAGGCCCACGGGATTGTTCGGCGACGGATACACCTGCGACATGTACTTGTATGCCGGGTTGGTGATCAGCGAACTGGGAACGATGTTGCCTGGAAATGGCGTGCGGGTTACGTGGCCAGCCACCGTCGCCGCCGTTCGCGGGTCGTAAACCGTGTATGCCACCGCGTTCACGGGCAGCAACGCCGAATAGTCGCCGGCCCGCTCGGCTGCCGTGGGGACGGTGTGGGTGAGCCCGCCCGGGTCGGGCTGGATCTGCGTGATCTTGTCCCATTCGAAGTAGATGAAGAACCGGTTCTTGCCGTTATAGATCTTGGGAATGCGGATCGGCCCGCTGATACTGAACCCCGGCTGGCTCAGCTTGCCGGACGGTTGCTCCGGCGTACCCGGCTTGACGGTGCCGGCCGCCAGTCCGGAATAGTAGCTCAACCGCGTGAAATGCGGAGTCGCATTCCAGCGGTTCTGCATCATTTGTTCGAACACCGAGCCGTGATAGGTATTGTTCCCCGACTTGGTCGTCGCGCTGACGTACGCTCCGATGGTATGTCCCAGGGCCGCATCGAAGGGTGCCGTCTCGATGCGCATCTCGCCTACCGCCTCCGAAGAAGGCACGAATCCGGCGCGGCCGCCGTTGGTGCCGGTCACCGGAGCGCCATCCAGCAGAAACTCGTTGCCGCCGCTCGTCACCAGCCCGTCGGTGTTGTAGCTGGCCGTGCCGGCGTTGTCCATCACCCGGCTGATTCCCAAGGTCCCGGTAAAGGCCACCCCAGGCGTAATCGCCTGAAGCGAGAAAGGATTCATGGTGGTGTAGGGCAACTGGGAAACGTCGCGCGAATCCAGCACGCGGCCCGAGGAGGCGTTGGTCGTCTCCAGCAATGGCGCATCCGCCGTCACCTCAACCTGCGTCGTGGATTCCCCGATATCCAACTGGAAATCGACGGCCAGGCGGTCGCCGGTACTCAAAATGATGCCGGAACGCAACAGCTTCTTGAATCCCGACGCCTCGATCGAAACCGAGTACGTCCCTGGATCCAGAAAATTGGCTTCGAAGTAACCTGTCTGATTCGTCGTCGTGCGATTCGAGGCATTGGTGGCGGTATTCGTCACCACTACCGCCGCCCCCGGAATCACGGCGTGCTGCGCGTCCATGACTATGCCGGTGATGCTTCCCCTCGATTCCTGCCCCAGGCAGACCGTGGACACAAAGAGCAGGGCGACGCCCAAGAAGACACTGCGATTCCCAGCGAGATGCGACCGTAGCATGCAAACCTCCCTTTGCGGTTCAGCGAACCACAAAATCTCCCCAGCCGGGATGTCCATTTTGGACCCCCGAGCCTGCGAGTATACTGTGACACAAATACTCGCCGAGGCAAGCGCATTGTCGGTGAAAGCCGCTGTCTCGCGCAGCGATACATGCCGGATCCCTGGCCCGCCGGGCGTAAAGGGCTTTCTTTCAAAGCGTTAGCCTCTATCTCACGGCACTTCCGAGGCGCCACGTGGAACGCGTCTGTCAAGGGCGGCATATCACCGTGCGTTACACGCGTGATAGAGTTAACCGGCGTTTCTCAGTGCGCCTCAAAGGCGTGGATCACCAGTGGGGGAAGGACCCACTCAAGTAGTTGTTGGTAGGACTTGATAGCTTGCGAGCGTCCGAGTCGGGAAACCGGCTAGGGCGGAGCCTCGCGATAAAGCCCACGAATGGTGGGTGAGCAACCTTGCAGGCCGTAACGCGTGTGAAGCTTGAGCAGGCCTCGAAAGTGAAGTCGTGGACGCCGACCCGCCTGAGAAACGGGGAAGGCTGTACGGACAGGGAAGAAGCCCGCGCGGGAACGCGCCACTCGGCAACCAACGAGCACCTGGGCCGGTCCACCGGGGTAGTGAGCACGGCATGTAGAAAAGGCGATCCGGGTCAGTGGGGGAGGCTCGGGATTGGCTGGGAGTCGCGGACCCAAACGTCGCCAGCAAGGGCGTCGGCCAGTCTGGGAGTCGGAGAGGGCCATACGACCGATGAGGCCGGGTAATGCCGGCGGAGGAAAGGGTCCTTACTTCTGGTGTGCTTGTGAAGGAGGGAAGGGACGGTGATTGACGATGAGTCTGGCAACACCGGGCAAGATCCGGGAACTTCAGATCAAGCTGTATCGCAAGGCGAAGAACGAGCCGGGATACCGCTTCTACATGCTCTACGACGTTCGTGAGTCTACGGTGAAGCCAGTCGGAAAGCCGGATGCCGGAAATCGGCACGTCCGGTTTGATGAGCGGGGACGGGAAACGGGGCGGCGCTTCGGCGTCAGTGCTCGCGCCCGCCCTCGACTCTCCCAGGAGCTTGCGTGCAGTGACGTGCGGCACTCGTGCCTGCCGTGTCAGCACTCATGCCTCGAGAGTGGCGAGGCGGCTTCGCAGAACCCCTTCGTTTCCTTCGACCTCCGAGACGCGCTTGTCATTGCTCTTGGCGTAGCCGCAGAACGCATTGAGGAGCTTTGTCTCACAGCAAACCTCCTCCACGGTTCTCGATCCGCCGCTGGTGAAATGCGTCCTGGTCCGCCAGGACGGCGATTTCGGCCGCGCTGTAGCGATCCGCGGAAAGGAACGCGCGCTTCTCCGCCTCGCTGGCGGCCTCGGGATCGTACATCCAAAGCCAGCGCCGGTAACCGTCCGCCGCCTGCTCGGCTGGGAACACCCGCGCATTCCACAAGCTCCGTTCCTGGCCTGGCCAGACTTCCTCCGGCGCGATCCCCACCGCTGAAATCCATGCGAGCAGCGGCCGGCCGCAGAAGCGCGCCCCTTGAGCGATGGAGTCTTTGAACTGGTCCCCGATACTATAGCAGCGCACGAACCATACCGCGCCGCCGCGCCGGTTTCGCCCGCGCAGCACGTCGAGACAGGCTTCACGCGGCAACCGGAGCGGCTCGCCCACATCCGCCCCCACCACCACGTTCCATCCCGCCAGTTCCAGCGGCGCCCGGAGCCGGCATCCTTCCACCCACGAATCGTCGCCCGTGATCGTCGCGCCGCCGGCCATGGAATTATTAACGGCCAGCGTCCCGTGAGTCTGCTTCACCAGAGCCAGGCCGCTCTTCACCAACTGCCGCGTGGACCCGAAGTGCAGGAAGCTGCCGTCCGGCACAAGCTGCACATGGAATGGGATGGCGTGCAAGGCGGGGTACACCTCGGCGAGCGTCTCATCGGACCACGTGGAACCGCTGCCGCGCGCGCCGCGGATGTAGCTCTCCACCGTGGCGTCGCTGCCCATGGCGCAGCAGATCTCGCGATACAGGTCCAAGCCATGCCGCAGAATCCGGTGCCGAGCCTCGCCGGCGAGGTCGAAGCGGTCGAGCAACACCGCGACGGCCTCTGCGTCCAGACTCATCACGCCCAGGTCCAGCACTGTTTTCCCAGCGGCGTTGATAGCGCCAGCGGCCTTTTGTTCTTCCAACGATGGTTTCTGCAAGTAGAGGGCGATTGAGTCTCCGTCTCCCAGGCAGTAGACTCCGTGCCGGCTGGCCTCGGACGGCTCGGCATGGCTGCCCAGCACCGTCATGCCGGGCCGGTCCAGACGCACATTCGAAGCGTCGAAACGCACCAGCGCATCGCCCGAAGCCACCACGATTTGGCCGCGGCCGGGCGCGCCCTTGGGCAGTCCGAGAAACTCGGCGACCAGAAGATCGAAGAGAGTGGCGGGCAGGCCGGTGTGCGTTTGACCAGGCACCGGAACGAAGATCTTGCCGCAAGGCCCATAGGCTGGCAGACGCCGCGAATCGCCTCCGGCGTGCACAATCAGGATGCGCAGGCGGCGAAGGACCTCCGCGGCGGCTGGCCCGCAAGCGGGCAAGGCAGGCGGCACCGCCTGCCCCACCTCCGAAGATGCAGGACTTGTTATGGTGGCGCAGGCGGTGCCGCCTGCGCGCTCGCGCTCCAGCACCTGCTCAAGGCAATACACCGTGCTGCCGCCGCTGCCGATGCGCCGGTCTTCCAGATCGGCTACCACAAACCATTCGCGAACCTGCGGCAGCAACCCGCGTTCCCGCCGCAACCGAAGCTGAGACTCGTAGGCCTGGGCTTGCCGGGCGTTGGACGCCGTCAAGACGAGATAGTCCCAGGAACTCATGCGGACTCGAGAATCACGTTCGCGTACTGTACCGTGTCTCCGGTCCGAATCAAGCCGATGGCCTGGGGAACCCGCTTCTTGAACTCGATGTGAGGTTCAAACACAAGCGGAATCCCCGCCAGAGTCCGCTCGAATTCCCGGCAGGTGTCCTCCACATTCGAGGCGAGAAACTCCTCCGCCATGAACGCCCTGCCCGCCACGAAGTTGAGACGGATGGCGCGCAGGACATCCAACACCTTGGGTATGTCGTCCACCAGCGAAATGTCGATGGTTTCCACTTGCGGCCAAAACGGAAAGCCCCGGTCCGCAATGACCAGGGTGTTGGTGTGCCGGATTCGACTGACTAGTGAGTTGATCGCGGGATTCAGAATTCCAGTTATCAGCATGTCTTGACTTTCACCCTCAGAGCCCCCGGAACGGGCTCTTCCGAAGCTACAATGGCGTACCCGCCTCCGCACCCCGAGTACATGGAGCCCGCGTACCGCCGCTGGTAGTAACTAAGGATACGCCTGAGATCGATTCGTATGGTTGGGTGTGTCACCGTATGCGGTAGAATCGCTTCCCAGCACGCCATGCAATGGTTCATCGAGGCCGCCAGTCCGCCAATGTCCTTCGCCACTATGGCGTCGTAACAGTCCTTGCCCGTCTGGCCCAACTGCCGGATCCATTCTGGGTCCAGGTTCTTGATGCCGAGCGGATTATAACCTTCCGGCCTTTGACCGATCGGGACAAGGTGGATGACTTCTTCCAGCCAGCGGGCAATCCGAGGGTCGCAATTCGACTCGATATGCGCCGGGAAATATCCGCCCTCGACATCCACGTCGTAGTCCAGCCTGTTCACGCCGGGATACAGCAACCCGATCATGTCCTGCGACCCGGACGGTTCCGCCTTATCCGTGTTTTCCGCCTGGTAAAGTTCCCTGACCAGCTCCGCCGGCTCCCTTTTCGGCACAGTTCCGCCCCACAATCTCAACGCGACCTTGCGCGTGCCGCTGGCCATCCCGCAGCGGTCCATGAGCCAGAAATTGGGTTGGAGCGACACCACCACCATCGAGCCGGGCGGCGATGGGTTGTGCCGGGACACGAACGGCTGATCGATCCATCCGCCGGCCAGCGCCATGCGGTGCGGTATGTCACCGACGATTGAGGCGATCGGGTCGCACACGCTCAATCCATCACAACCCGCTTGCCGGCTTTGCGGTCGGCGTATTGCTGCGCAATCCACGGGTAGGTCCTTTCCATGCCGGTTTGGAGGGGAGTGAGCGGCTCCCAATCGAGAACGCTTCGGATGAACGTGTTGTCGCTGTTCCGCCCCGCCACACCCTTCGGCGCATGCGGATCGTAGCGCCGCTCCAGCTTTACGCCCGCGATGCGTTCCACCATCGTGACCAGGTCGTTGATGGAGATGAGCTCGCTCGAGCCCAAGTTGATCGGCGTGGCGATGAGCCGGTCGCAGTGCATGATCTGGTCGATGCCCAGCACGCAATCTTCGATGAAGCAGAAGCTGCGCGTCTGCGTGCCGTCGCCCCAGATCTCGATCCGCATGTCGCCCGAATCCTGGGCCTCGATCACCTTGCGGCTGATGGCCGCCGGCGCCTTCTCGCGGCCTCCGAACCAGGTGCCGTGCGGACCGTAGATGTTGTGGAACCGCGCGATGTGGGTTTCCAGGCCCCGCTCGGCCCAATACTCCTGGCAGAACATCTCCGAGATCAGCTTTTCCCAGCCGTACCCGCGCTCCGACATGGCTGGATACGCGTCCGATTCCTTGAGCGCGCGCACGTTGGGGTCTTTCTGCAAATCGGTGTTGTAGGCGCACGCCGAGGAGGAATAGAAATAACGCCGCGCCCCGGCCCGCCAGGCGGCATCGATCAGGTGCGTGTTTACCAGAACGCTGCGCAGGCACTCCACGCGGAAGTGCTCGATGAATCCCATGCCACCCATGTCGGCCGCGAAATTGTAGACTTCCACGGCTCCTTCCACCGCCCGTATGGCGTTGGCTTTTTCGCTCAGGTCCATCGACAGGCATTCCACGCCCGGCACGCGCTGGTACCATTCCGGCAGCGGTTTGCGGTCGATGCCGCGAATTCGTGAATAGCCCAGCTCGTGAAAATACCGGCAGATCGAGCCTGCGATGAAGCCGCCCGCGCCGGCGATGACGATCAGGTCGTCGCGGTTGAGTTTGCGGTCAATCTGTACTTCGGAGTTCTTCTTCATAGATCACGCAGCAAGCGCTAACGTAACCCTCGTAACGTGCAAATGTCAATCGGCGCCGGCGCGGGCAGCCGGCACCCACGTGGCGTCCTTGAGCGGTGATATAAGTATGGAGAACGCTGAAATGAGAGATAAGAATGTTATGCCGCGTCGTGGGCGGTCGCATATGATCCTGTTCTTGCGACGCGCCAGATACGCCGTGCTTCTGGCGGCGCTCGCAACAGCCTGCGCACAACCGTCCCAGTTGACCTCGCTCAATGGAACCTGGGATTTCGCGTTTGCCGCCGACGCCACCGCGGCCGATCGCCTCGCCGGGTTCTACCAGGACGGCTTTCCGGGTGGGAGCTTCCGTCCCATCGTGGTGCCCTCGAACTGGGCCCTCGAAGGGTTCGAGGAACCCATCTACGCGCGCGCCAGGCAGGGCGGCGAGGGTTTCTACGTGCTTCGCTTTCAGGCGCCCGCCAATCTGACGGGCAAGCGGGTGTTGCTCCATTTCGGCGGGGTTTGGGATTCGGCCGAGGTCTGGCTGAACTCCGCGCCGCTGGGGCGCCACGACAGCGGTTTCACCGGCTTCGCATACGACGTCACCCCCAACCTCAAGGCCGGCGCTGAGAACCGGCTGGCGGTGCGCGTCCGCCAGTTCACCAAGGACTCCGCATTCGATACCAATGACGACTGGGCCCTCGGCGGCATCTACCGCGACGTGTGGCTGGAAACCATGCCGGCCGCCACGTACATCGACCGGGTGGAGACATCCACCTCGTTCGACGCCCAGTTCCGCGATGCCGATCTGAACTTGCGCGTGCTGGTCTCCGGAGGCCGCGGCTTTGGCGGAGGACGCGGCGCGAACCCTACGCCCGACACAGGCTACGATCTGCGGGCTATCCTGACCGGGCCCGATGGCAAAGAGGTGCAACGGAGTGTCCTGGCTATTCCCGCCCATCGCGGCACGGCGCGCGATACGCTACTCGCCATGCACGTGAACGCGCCCCAACACTGGACCGCCGAAACTCCCAACTTGTACCGGCTCACGGTGGAGCTGGTGCAGGGCGGCGCCGTCACGCACGCGCGGACATCGGCCGTGGGCTTCCGCCAGATCTCGACCGCCGGGGGCGTTCTGCGCATCAACGGCCAAGCTGTGAAACTGCGGGGCGTATGCCGCCACGACGAAAACCCCGACGTCGGCCGGGCCACCCGCCGGGAAGATTGGCTGCAAGACCTGCGCCTGATGAAGGCCGCGAATATCAACATGGTCCGGACATCCCACTATCCGCCGGCCGAGGGCTTCATCGACCTCTGCGATGAGATGGGCATGTACGTTCTCGACGAGGTCCCCATGGGCTTCGGCGGCGGGTCTGGCGACGACCCGTCGTTCATGTCGTCCGGCCTGCTGCGCGCGCAAGAGACCATCGCGCGCGATCGCAATCATGCCTCCGTAATCGTCTGGGATATCGGCAACGAGAATCCCTTCACCGCCTTGCACCTGGCGATGGTCCGCTTGGTGAAGGGGTCGGACCCCACGCGGCCGGTACTGATGCCGCAGCGC
>Ga0265316_10007722_pt1 | contig 10082 bp, 9 predicted proteins | sample 4522metaG_FD_202092 | JGI IMG/M metagenome (GOLD analysis project Ga0265316, IMG submission 202092) | Rhizosphere microbial communities from Carex aquatilis grown in University of Washington, Seatle, WA, United States - 4-5-22 metaG | ecosystem: Host-associated > Plants > Roots > Rhizosphere >... | reverse complement strand
ATGACCTGGTGGCAATGTGCGCGTCGCGACCAGTGTTCATCTCTGCGGGCGCTACAGACGGCGACGGATGGGTTGATGCCAAGGGGCAGTTCCTTGCTGCCGCAGCCTCGGGTCCGGTGTATCGTCTGCTTGGAAAAAAGGACATGGGCACGCAGGAATTTCCGCCCATTGAGACTGCGCTGCTTAACGGCGAAGTCGCCTTCCGGCAGCACTCTGGCGGGCATACCCCCGCGCCCAACTGGCCAACGTTTCTTATCTTCGCTAGCCGCTACATTCACTCCGCTCCCCCGCAGCCCACGGCAGAGCAGATAGCAATCATCGATGCAGCGATCAAAGACCATCAGCGCATGCTTGACGCCCTCGGTATCAAGCAGCTTCGCCCGGCGGCAAGTCACGATCCAAATTCGCCCAACGCGGTGAATTACGACGAGGCCAAAGCGAATCCATTTAAAAAGCTCCCCGATCCGCTCAAACTGAACAACGGCAAGCCCGTCACCACTGCGGACATGTGGTGGAAGAAACGCCGCCCCGAGATTGTCGCGGATTTTGACAAGGACGTGCTGGGCCGCGTGCCCGCCAGCGCGCCGAAGGTGAGTTGGGAAGTGATCAACACCAGGCAGGAGTCGGTAGGCGGCGTGGCGGCTGTCATCAAGCGCGTGAATGGGCACGTAGACAATTCCGCTGACCCCGCACTGAAAGTCAATATCGACATGATCGTCACTACACCGGCGCACGCCGCCGGTCCCGTGCCAGTCATCATGGAACTGGCCTTTAGTCCGGAGTTCAACGCGTCGGTGGTTCGCGGCATGCCAGAGATGCTGCCCGGCGGCCCCGGCAACCAGGGGCGCCGCTGGCAGGAGCAGGTGCTGGAGCGTGGATGGGGATTCGCGATCTTGCTGCCAACAAGCTTTCAGGCAGACGATGGCGCAGGATTGACGTCAGGCGTAATCGGACTGGTGAACAAAGGACAGCCGCGCAGCCCTGACGACTGGGGCACCGTTCGCGCCTGGGTATGGGGCGCAAGCCGCGCGCTCGATTATCTTGAAACCGACAAGGCAGTCGATGCAAAACAAGTGGGCATTATGGGACACTCGCGCTTTGGCAAAACCGCGCTGGTGGTCATGGCCTACGATCCGCGCTTCGCCGTGGCCTACATCAGCTCCGCGGGCACCGGCGGCGACAAGCTCTACCGGCATGTGTACGGCGAGCAGCTTGAGAACCTGGCACACGCGCCAACGTTCTACTACTGGATGGCCGGAAACTTCATCAAGTATGCCGGGCCGCTATCCACTGACGATCTGCCTGTGGATGCGCATGAGCTGATCGCATTGTGCGCGCCGCGTCCGGTGTTCATCGGTGTTGGCTCAAACACCGCGGGCGATCAATGGGCCGATCCCATGGGTGAGTTCCTGGGCGCCGTCGGTGCAGGCCCCGTGTATCGGCTGCTGGGCAAAATAGATCTGGGCACAAAGCAGTTTCCGTCCATGGAAACGGGACTGCTCGATGGTGATCTTGTTTTCAGGCAGCACCAGTTCGGGCATACTCCAGAGCCAAACTGGCCATACTTCCTGGATTTTGCCGCACGCTATCTGCACGCGCCCGCGACGCAATAGATCGGATGCCCCAGGTTCGGCGCACGACTCGGTTTACGACGGCAAGATTCCGCGTTCAACCAGCACTTTCGACAGGTCCTGGCTGGTCAGGTAAAGAATGATCTGGAAGGGCTCCGCGCCTGTGTCGACAAGGTAGGTAGAGTCGGCGAAAACATCCTGCTGCTCCTGCCCTTCGCGCACAAACGTGAGTTGCCAGCGCGTCTTGGCCAGCGTGTAGCGGGCGTCCAGTGCGGTTGTCTCAAGCGAAACCAGGCGCGCAGGCCTGCACCCTAGCTTGTCGAACAACTGCTTGCGTGCGGGCATGCTTTCAACGAACATCGATCGCTGCGCAATCTTGGCGCCATTGGGGCTCGCAGCCATAAACGATGCAGAGAATCGCTCCGCCAAAGCGGCCATATCTCCGCTGGCGGTTTCCTGTTCGAGTGCGTGGAAGAAAGGCTCGACGGCATTGCTTGGGTTATCCAAAGTGCGGCTCCTATAGAGAAGATTTTGATCAAGTGGCACTTTAGTATTATATCAGGTATTAGCGCAAAAGTAAACAGAAAAGTGCAGAAGCCTTAACCGGATTTGCCCGAGCAACGGCATTTTGTCCCGCGCGTTTTCTGAGATTGAAATCTACGCCTGAGAAGGAACCAGCTTCTTGACCATGATGATTCCGTAGCACTCGACGCCCGGCTTGAGTGTCCGTGACGGAGTGAACTCGGTGGTCCCTTCTACAACAAAGCCAAAGCGCTGATAGATCGGCACCAGCTCAGGTCTCATGTTCAACACCACAATCTCCACTTCGTCGCAACCGGCGGTGCGGAGCTGCGCTTCTGCCGCCTCAACCAGACGACGCGCCAGCCCGCGTCCCTGCTGCGCCGGATCGACGGCCAGCATGCCCAGATAACCACGACGGCCGCGCAGCTCAAAATACACTGAGCCCAGAAGATTGCCGGCCTCGTCCTCCGCCATCAGGATTGAGCCTTTCTCCATCGTCGCGGCCAGTCGCGCTTCATCTGTCCGCGTGCCCTCAAGAAATTCCTCGATCGAGAACGCGGCATTGATCATCGCGATCAGGCGCGGCGCGTCTTCGGCCGTGGCCAACCGGTAACTGATCTTCGTCTCAGAAATGGAGGGAGTCTGACGGTCAGGGGCCATATTTTGATGATATGCGTGAAGTAACCGAGGCACGAGCAGAGCTTGGAATACCATTCTTCCCATCCTATGAACCATGATTGCACAAGACATAAGAGGACGTGCACCTCATGCGCACTTGGTAATTCAGGGCTTTCGCAAGCGTCATCCGGATTCCCAGGTAACCAACGATGCTGCTCAGCAGAGTGCTGCGGTAACGCGCTTTTTAGTTACGACACGGTACACCCTTCTGCCCTCCCCGTTGTATTGAGGCGAGTTAGCAGTCCGGGTAAACTCCTCTCAAAGTTGATGCTGTCCGGTACTCGAATTTAATCAATCGGCGGATCATCTTATCCCCATCTTCTGTCTCTCAGAAGAAATCGCTCAGATGGAGCAAAACATGAATTCGAAGTCTAAGGTCGATGAATTGCACGCATACTCTGTTAAAGTTCGCACTCATTCTCGCAAGAGCCTGTTTTCCGATGAGATGGGCGGTGCCCTGGTTGAGATGGCCGTAACTCTACCCATCATGATGATGATGCTTACGGGCATCTTCTCATTCTCGATGGCCTTGTATCAGAAGCTTCAACTTGCCGAGGCGTTGAGCAGTGGAGGACGCGTTCTTGCGGCGGACAGGGGAGACATTGATCCGTGCGAAGCTGCCACGTCGGCGATCATTGCGTCCGCCCCCGGCCTTCAGTCAAACCAGTTGACGCTTACCTACACCATCGGTGGCGTGAATTATGGGTCGGGAACGACATCATGCCCGGGCAGTGGAAGTACTGCCAATGCGAATATGACAGCCGGTGGCGTTGCTCAGATCCAGGCCAGCTATCCCTGCTCACTCTCGGTGTATGGCCGCAGTTTTGCTAGTTGCAGTCTAGGCACGCAAATTTCGGAGAATGTGCAATGAGGCGCGCGAGTAGTTCAGTTGCTCTTAATCTCTTGCGAGAAGAGGAGGGCCAAATGTTGCCATGGCTGGTATTGCTCAGCGGTGTAATTTTTGGCGCGGCCGGACTCACGATCGATCTGGGCCATGGGTTCATCTGCTACAGGGAACTGCAGGCCTCAACCGACGCAGCTGCGCTGGCCGGAGCGTATGCCATGCCCACCTCGGGCGCGACCACTGCTTCGGTTAGTGCGAAAATTACCTCTTTTAGTTCCGCAACGAGCAATGGAGTTACCGGAGCGAACTCTTCTCCAAACCTGCCAAATACGACGATTAGCACGACGTTTCGATGCGTGGCAGCTTCCACGATAGTGTCAGCTCCCTGCACGGCGTCGCCCACCGGATATAACGTCGTGCAGGTCGTTCAGCAAACATCCACTCCAACCTACTTCATTCGTGCCCTTTCGCTGCTTGGTATCAATTCGGCAAAGTCATTGAACCTAATTGCCACGTCAACTGCAACCATGATGTCGGGGCATGCTACCCAGGTAAACGTTGCCTTGGTGCTTGACACCACCGCCTCAATGGGCAGCAACGATTCAGATGCCAACTGCAACAATAGCCGCATCGCCTGTGCCCTTGCCGGAGCCCAGAAGCTCCTGCAGGGACTCTCGCCATGCACTGCTTCAAGCACGAAGACAAATTGCACGCCATTCGATCAGGTAAGCCTGTTCACGTTTCCGAATGTGCGTGCAAATACGGCGTCGAATGACACGACTTGCCCATCAAGTAACCCAACGATCTTGCCGTACTCCACTCCGGCGGCGGGAGCAACGTGGTCGGCTCCAACCGGAACTGCGGCAACCTATCAGATTACGAATTACTTGAGCGATTACAGTTCTAGCAATCAACAGGGTGGCTCGTTGAACGGTTCTTCTGCTTTGGCTATTGCCACTGGTGGGGGGACGGGAAAGAGCTGCGGCGGATTGCAAACCCCGGGTGGCGACGGCACGTTCTATGCCGGAGCGGTCTATGCGGCGCAGTCATCACTCATGGCGGCTCAGGCTGCCAATCCGGGTTCCCAGAACATCATGATCATCTTGAGCGACGGAGACGCAAACACTCAGAGCGGAAAAATGGTAACCGCGAGTGGCACTAATGTTGGTCACGCCGGCAACACCTATCCCTCGCTGGATGATCAGTGCCACCAGGCAATCTCTGCGGCGAATTCTGCCACGAGTCAAGGCACTGCGGTATACACCATCGCTTATGGCGCGGGTACTTCTGGCTGCTCGTCTGATACGGGGGCGTTGGCCATCTCACCTTGCTCTACCATGCAGCAAATGTCCTCCGGCTGGTCTTCAGGAGACACATCGCACTTCTACTCAGATGCGACGGCATCGCAGAATCTAGGTCAATGCAGTTCTTCGAATAGTTTTTCGCTGAATAACATCTTTAGTTCGATTGCGGCCAAGTTCTCGCAGGCGCGGCTCATTCCAAACGGCACCACCTAGAGCCATTCCGACTTGGACAATGAATACTGTTAAAACATCCGGTATGTCGGAGCGAAGCAGTGAGGTCGCTTCGCCGAAACTGAGAAGCAATTTATTGGTTAAGCAAAGATAGTCTCGCGCCAACTTGCTGAAGCCTTCTCTTGAATTCCACCAGAATTGTGTTGCCCGCGGCCCGATGCTGGTGCTAGAACAGACAAGCGATTCCCCAGGGTCTTCCCCGTAATTCCACGAAACATCGTAAGGAGAAACTGACATGGAGTTTGCCAATCGGCGGCTGATGTGGCATGGGATTTTTCTCTTCCTTCTTGGGCTATTCACAGGGTTTGCGGAGTCGCACGTTGCCAACGTCCGCATGGGGCTGGCCGCTCACCTCGAAGGCGTGATGAACGGTACATTTCTCATCGCCATCGGAGCAATCTGGCACCATGTGAAGTTAGCGCCAACCACCAAGACGGTCACATTCTGGCTCGCCCTCTATGGCACGTATGTGAACTGGCTGATTACGATGCTTGCGGCCATCCTGGGCACTGGCGCATTGTCTCCAGTCACGGCACCCGGGCGAACGGCGCTCCCATGGCAGGAGTCTCTGGTCAAAGCGGGCTTTCTAAGCGTAGGCATAACCATCGTGCTCGCTTCATTGCTCGTCCTGTGGGGCCTTCGCGGTAAGGCATCGGAATAACTGCCCCCAGCAGTCCCGCCGGGAGTCACTCTTCATGCACCTCTCGGGCGCATTGACTGGTGCATCGCCGCGCCTTACGCTCAATATATGGAATTCAAAGTTAGCGAGCTGGAGAGGGAGCCGATCGACTTTGACCTGCAGCTTGCTCCCAGTGCGGTAGGGTACGGCGAAGAGGCAGAGCAGGTAGGCAATCTGAGCACTTCCGGCAGGGCCGAGGTGTTGCACGAACACCGTGGCCCTAGGGATATCGTGGCCGACATCCGGCTGCGAGGCCAGTTTTCCGGCAGATTCCAGGTTCCCTGCGCCCGTTGCGTTGAGCCGGTGGAAATCCCCCTGGCGGCCGAGTTTGACCTGATTTTCAGGCCCGCAGGAGCGGATTCTGAGGCCCCCGAACGGTCCATTACAGCGCCGGAAACCGAAATCGGTTATTATCTAAAAGACAGTCTGTTGCTTGAAGATGTGCTGCGCGAGCAGGTGCTTTTGTCCCTGCCGGTCAGAACGCTTTGCAAGCCCGACTGCAAGGGACTTTGTCAGAGCTGCGGTGCAAATCGCAACAGCCAGACATGCATCTGTGAAGAGGGTCCGAAAGACCCCCGCTGGGAGGCATTGTCCGGGCTCCGCAGCAAGATTAAGTCGCGAAGCTAACCCCAAGAGATTGAGGGTGTTCCGCCGAGCCGGGAGGCTTGAGAGGGGCAGTTTGCGGCCCTGAGGTACGTAATCGGGCAGAACACGAAAGGAATTGCATTATGCCGAATCCGAAAAGGCGCCACTCAACGCGCCGCACCGCCAATCGCCGCGCCCACGACTTTTTGACGGCAACGGGTATTTCAGAGTGCCCCAATTGCCACGAAAAAAAGCTGCCCCACCGTGCCTGCCCCAAATGCGGCGCCTACAAGGGCCGGGCTGTTCTGGACGTCAAGGAAGCTGCCAAGTAAGCTGATCTTCTCAGACATTCGGCGCCCTTGGTAAGGCAATATGCTCATCGACATTGCGCTTGATGCAGTAGGTTCCGACAAAGCTCCTGAGCCGGAGATTCGCGGGGCGATTCTCGCCTGCCGCACTCTGCCCGTTCGTGTCCACATGATTGGACCGGAGGCGGAGCTGCGCGATCTTCTCGACGAAGAACTCGAAAACGAAGACCTGCCCATCGTCATCCACAACGCCACGGAACGGATTGGCATGGAGGAGAAGGCCGCGCATGCCGTGCGCACCAAGCGCGACAGCTCCATGCGCGTGGGGCTCAAGCTGGTGCGCGAGGGCGAGGCTGCCGGCTTTGTCACCGCGGGCAACACCGGCGCGGCCATGGCCACAGCCAAGATGGTTCTGGGCGCGCTGCCCGGAGTTGATCGTCCGGCGCTGGCCACTCCCATGCCCAGCTCCACCGGCAACCCCTGCGTGCTGCTCGACGTGGGCGCCAATGTGGATTGCAAAGCGCACAACCTCGAACAGTTTGCCGTGATGGGCGAAATCTATGCCCGCACTGTGCTCAAGATTAACGAGCCGCGCGTTGGCCTGCTCTCTATCGGCGAAGAAGAAACCAAGGGCAACGACCTGACCCGCGAAGCGTTTCCGCTGCTCAAGAATCTACCGATCAAGTTTATCGGCAACGTTGAAGGCCGCGACATCTTCTCTGGCCTGGCAGACGTAATAGTGTGCGACGGCTTTGTGGGCAACGTTGCGCTGAAGACTAGCGAGGGCGTGGGCCGTTTTGTGCGCGATGTGTTGCGCGAGTCCCTCACGCGCACCGTAACCGCGCAGGTGGGAGCACTGTTGTCACGGCGCGCGTTCAACGATTTCCGCCGCCGCCTCGATTACCGCGAATACGGCGGTGCTCCTCTCTTAGGCGTGCGCGGCGTGTGCATCATCGGCCACGGCTCGTCGAACGACCGCGCCATTTTCAACGGCATTCGCGTAGCCTATGAGTTCGCCAAGGGCGGCACCACGGCCAAGATCGAACACGAATTTGCCGACCTGGCCAAGCGCCACTCCAACGGACCAACCCGCTCGCACAACAGCGACGGTCACCACCCTCCAGTCCAGTAGAAAGCGAACAGTGGGCAGCCGTTGAGACTGTCACCGCTTATGGATTTTCCTTTTCAATTCGATGAGGCCGTTGTCAGCCAGCTTGCCTGTCCTGCCTGCGCAGGCGATCTGCGTCTCGCAACGTCGCACCTGGTCTGCATCGCCTGCCAGCGCGCCTATCCCGTCATCGACGGCATCCCCGTATTGATTAAGGAACGGGCCGTGCAACCTCCTCTCTAGTAGTGGCGGCCAGCTTGCGATCCGAGACTCTCACCCCAACACTGTCATCCCGAGCAAAGCCGAGGGACCTGCAGTTGCTTTTCAACCCTCCAGGGCGATCGCAACCAATTTGCCGTTGAACGTATAGCCCTACGCAGAAGTCCCCGAAGACTCGTGCGATCTTTCCGCCGGCCTGTCTCCAGCCTTCGGGTTTGAGCTGTACCAGTCAATAAAGCGCGTAAAGTACATGGCCACAGCCACCGCGAGGAAGCTGGCAACCGCGCCCACCAGCAGCGCATTATCTTCAAGCCGCAACAGCATGTAGATCAGCCCATACAGAGCGCTGAAAACGGCAAGCGCTCGTAGCCCGTGTACGCGGCTGGCGAAAATCCATCCCGCATTCACTGACAGCAGGATGACCGTAGCCGCGCCCGCGGTCAGAAAGCCGAAATCAAAACCGATTCGCTCCGCGAATGAAAGCAACAGCAGGTAAAAAATGATTTGCGCAAAGCCGACCAGGATATATTGCGCCGGATGCACGCGCTTGCCCGACGTAACTTCAAAGATGAAATACGAAAGGAACACCAGGCCCAGAAAGAGCGGCACGTACTTGAGCGATCGATTGACCGACTGATACGGATCAGCAACTTCAACAAAAGTGATCCCGAGGTCGCTCTCCTGCAAATCGCCGATTGATTCGGCCGATCCCTCCGCGCGAACCCCGCGCGCGATGAACGGCACTGACCACTCCGCCGTGAATCCCGATTTGGTGATCGTGCGCTCCACCGGAAGAAAGCCTCCATCGAACCCCGGGCTCGGCCAGTCTCCCTGCGCGCTGAATCGCGTGGTCTTTCCGAAAGCCAGAACAGCAACGCGCTGCGCACCAGAGAATCGCAGCGTCGAGCTCACCTTGAACTGCGCGCCGGGTTGCGCAACGGCCGCGGCCTTCACCCCAAAGAGTGTGAGATACACCGGCCGCCCCGCGTCCACGCCAATTGAGATATGGTCTGCGGTCTGCGCCGGAACCATTGTCATTGTCTTCCCATCGATTGTGATGAGCGCGTCCGCCAGAGCTCCGCGCGCGTCGGTCACGCCGACAACGATCTCCGCGCGGCTCCAGTCCAGTACCGCGCCACGCGGAGCAAAGGCGGGAACGCCAGTTAGATCGAATGAAGCGTCCAGCTTCGCCTCCGATTTAAAAACGGGCACGCGGAAGAGTGAGCGGTGCCGTTCTTCAGTATTTGTTTTCAGCATGGCGATTCCTTGAGCCGGAAAGACAAGATAAGTTCCGTGCCTGGTCTGGTCGCCCTGCGCCTGCGGCGGAACATCGTAGGGAATAGCCAGCGTGGGTCCGAGAAATGTTTGCTTGCCGCCAACATTGCGGCTGATCTCTCGCGTCACATCGTCGGCACGGTTCCTTCGTTCGTTCACCAGTGAAAATACAAAGAGTGCAGGGATAGTCATCAGCAGCGCAAGCCCGCACACAACGATGAGCTTGAATCCCATGGATTGCGATTTGAAGCGATTTTGCAAGGTGTTCTGCAATATGGACAGGTCACTCACGGAAGTTCTCCAATCGATAAAGTTACTTTGCATTGCAAAGTTAGTGATGAAAAAAAGATCAAGTGCATGCGACTGCGGAATTGAGCGCAGGCGCCGGTTCAGGCACCGCACCAAAGCGGCGCTGCCGATGGCTGAAGTCGGCAATCGCTGCGTCCAGATCGGATTCGTCGAACTCCGGCCACATGCGATCCGTAAACAGCAGTTCGGCGTAGGCGCACTCCCACAGCAGGAAATCTGACAGGCGTTTCTCGCCGCCGGTGCGGATCAGCAGATCCACATCACCGCAATCGGCAGTGAGCGAACGCATCAGCATGGGGCCAAAGAGGTCGGGCGACATGAATCGGCGCGGCCCAAGTGCATCCGCCGCGTGAAATGCCGCGCGCGCAATCGCGTCGCGCGAGGAGTAGTCGATAGCAACGCGCAGATGCAGCCCTGTGCCGTCTGCGGTGGCTCGTTCAGAGTCTTCG
>Ga0265316_10007721_pt1 | contig 10083 bp, 9 predicted proteins | sample 4522metaG_FD_202092 | JGI IMG/M metagenome (GOLD analysis project Ga0265316, IMG submission 202092) | Rhizosphere microbial communities from Carex aquatilis grown in University of Washington, Seatle, WA, United States - 4-5-22 metaG | ecosystem: Host-associated > Plants > Roots > Rhizosphere >... | reverse complement strand
CTGGCCCTTCTGCCGGCGGCCACCATCCTATGGACCAACCTGCACGGCGGATTCTTCGTAGGCATCCTCATGATCGCGGCCTTCGGCGGCGGCGAACTGCTGAAGATGGCATTTGCGGCCGACCGCGGGCAGCGCCGGCCGGCCGCGCTCGCCGCCGCCCGCTATTTCCTGTCCGCGACCGCCTGTCTGGCGGCCAGCTTGATCAATCCCTACTTCTATCGCTTGCACCTGCACGTCTGGCAGTACTTGAGCGATCCCTACCAGGTTCGGCACATCCTGGAATTCTTCACCCTGAGCTTCCACCATCCGGCCGCCATTTTCTTCGAGGGCATGCTGATCGTGGGCGCGGCCGCGGCGTTCTGGAGTGTGTCGCGGGGACGCTTTACCGAGCCCCTGCTCCTTCTGGTGTGGGGGCACGCGGCCCTACTGGCCGCGCGCAACATCCCCATCTTCATGATCGTGGCGGCGCCTCCCGTGGCTGCGGCCATTCAAGAATGGCTGGCGCAGCTGCCGGAGCTGGACGTGGCGGAGTGGCTGCGGAAAGCCGTACGGAAATTCAATCTTGTGGCCACCGAACTGAGCCTGACCGACGACATTCTCCGCTGGCATCCCGTCAGCGCGGCCGGCGTCCTGATAGTGGCCGCCCTGCTCTACGCGCCCTCGCCCCCCAGGATGTTCCGCGCGGAATTCGATCCGAAAACGCACCCCGACGCGGCCCTCGCCACGCTGCGCCGCGATCCTTCGGCCCACATCTTCACCTACGACCAATGGGGCGACTACCTCATTTACCGCCTCTATCCGCGCACCAAGGTTTTTGTGGATGGCCGCAGCGATTTTTACGGCGACGATTTTGAAGACCAGTGTGCCAACGTCCTGAATGTGAAATACGACTGGGAGAAGACCCTGAACCATTTCGGCGTCGACACCATTTTGCTACCCCCCAGCGCGCCCCTCGCCGGCGCTCTGAAGGAATCCAGCCGCTGGCGCGTGGTCTACGACGACGGCGTCGCGCTGGTGTTCCGGCCGGCCCAAACGACCGCGGGCGAATCGATTTCCGCCGCAACCAGCGGCGGCACTAGCCGTGATCGCAAGATCACGAAAACCGAGGCTCGTGATCGAGCGATCACAAAAACCAAACCAATTACATAGGAGCAAGTAAAATGACGCATCTGCGCAACTTCTGGAATGACGAGCAGGGGCAGGATCTCATCGAGTACACGCTGCTCTTGGCGTTCGTGGCGCTGGCTTCCGCAGCCCTTTTCATTGGCGCTGGCAGCAGCATCAAAACGATCTGGACGACCACCAACAGCCAGTTGAACACCGCCGCTAGCTAGGAAGACGAGTGGTGTATACCGGTGCGCCCGTCGCCCGCCGGTGTGCTTCGTTCGGATCTACGGTTCACCGGTCTGCGGCCCAGGCAAATGGCCCGGGAAAAGGGGCTTTGATCGGCCGCAACGCGCACCGCCACTCCACGGGGTGGCGCGTTGCGGCCACAGAGTTCGACGGAACGCCGTCAGTTTTGGCCGAAGCCTTGGCCCTCGGCTGGCGGGACTCATGGCCGACTGAGGAATCAAGGCCGGCACCCGGCCCGGCTCTTCGAGTGAGGTGGAAGGGGGAACGAATATGAACAAAAGATTTGTGGGGGTTCTGATCTTCGCGTTTATCGTGGCTCTGGGCTTCAGTACTGTGTTTTATCGCCTGCTGGTCCATCAGTCGCAGACTACCAACGCGGCCCGGACCAACGTTCGGATTGCACTCGCCACGCGGGATCTGGAAGTTGGCACCATTCTGAAAGAAGAGGACATCAAGGTTGAGGATTGGCCCGGCGCCGTTCCCGCCGGGGCCACCGCGCGCGCTCAGGACTTAGTCGGACGCGGCGTCACTACCGCGATTTACGCCCGCGAGCCGATGATCGAATCGCGCCTTGCCCCCAAGGGCGCGGGTGGCGGCCTCGCCGCCATGATCCCTCAAGGCATGCGCGCCGTCGCCGTCCGCGTCAATGAGGTCGTGGGCGTGGCCGGTTTCGTGGTGGCCGGGATGCATGTGGATATTCTGATCTCCGGAAACTCTCCCGGCGGCAACGGCAGCCTCGGCACCCTCACCAAGACGATGTTGCAGAACATCGAGGTGCTCTCCGCCGGCCAGGATTTTAAGAAGGATGCCGAGGGTAAACCCGTCATGGTGCAGGTGGTGAATCTGCTCGTGACTCCCGAGCAGGCCGAGCGGTTGAGCCTCGCCAGCAACCAGACCACCATCCAGCTCATTCTCCGAAATCCCCTGGATCGCCAGGTGACCGAGACTCCCGGAGCCGCCATGGGCAACCTCTTCGCGGGCGGCAAACTCAAACTGCCGGAACCCCAGCGGGACCAACCGGCCCGCCCGCGTCCGGCGGCGCCCAAGCCGGCGGCCGCGGTGGTGCGCGAGCCACCCAAAAAGGAGGAGCCCTTCGTTATGGAACTCCTCTCCGGTGGCAAGAAAGATGTAGCCAAGTTCGACAGCCGCGGGGAGGGCAAATAAGGTGCCACGACTCCGCCAAATCGCACGCATCCTGTTGGCCGCCGCCTTCGTATGGCTGCTTTCCGAGCGGCCCGTCGGCGCCGCCGAAATCGGCCCTCCGCAGCAGGAGAACGTTTCCGGACCGGCCAAGCTCACCGTCACCGTGGGCAAATCGCTGATCATCGACAGCCCCCTCAACATCCAGCGCATCTCCGTCGCCAATGGCGAACTGGTCGAGGCCGTCGCGGTGAACCCCAAGGAGGTTCTCCTCAATGGCAAAGGGCCCGGAGAGACTTCGCTGATCGTCTGGCAACAGAACGGCAACCGCCTGGTCTACGACCTCACCGTGCGCATGAGCCCTCTCAAGCTCGAGGCCGTGCGCCAGCAGATTGCGCGGGACTACCCCGACTCCGATGTCGACGTCACTTTCGACAACGACACGGCCTTCGTGCGGGGCGCGGTGAAAGATGTCATCGCGGCTGACCGCATCGCCGCCATGGTCGCCACGCTCGGCAAAACCGTAAACCTGCTTCGCGTCGACGTCCCCCCCGTCGAGACCCAGATCCTGCTCAAGGTGCGCTTCGCCAACGTGGATCGCAACGCCAGCACCGACCTGGGCGTGAACCTCGCCAGCAGCGCGTTGAACCAGGACACCGGCATCACCACCGGCGTGGGCAACGGCATCAAGGTCGACCAGACGGGAACCTTCAGCCTCTCCGACGCGCTCAACGTCTTCCTGTTCCGCAAGGACCTCAACCTGGGCGCCACCATTAAGGCGTTGGAGAGCAAACAACTGCTGGAGACACTGGCTGAGCCGAATGTAATGGCCATCAACGGCAAGCCCGCTAGTTTCGTGTCGGGCGGCGAGTTTCCCTACCCCATGGTGCAGGGCGGCACCAGCGTGGGCACCGTCACAATCGCCTTCCGCGAGTACGGCATCCGCATCAATTTCCTGCCGGTGATTACGCCCCGCGGTACCATCCGGCTGCAGGTCGCGCCTGAGGTCAGCGCTCTCGATTACGCCAATGCCGTGGTCTTCGAGGGATTCACCATTCCAGCATTGTCGACGCGAAAAATCCAGACCGAGGTCGAACTGGAGAGCGGCCAGAGCTTCGTGATTGCCGGGCTGTTGGACAACACCATGACGGAAACGCTCAACCGCATCCCCGGCTTGGCCAACATTCCGCTGCTGGGGAAGCTGTTCGAGTCCCGCACGCGGTCGAAGAAGAACTCAGAACTGCTGGTGATCGTGACGCCCGAAGTGGTGCGGCCGATTCCCGTGGGACAGCCCGTGCCGGAGTTGAACTATCCGCAGCCGTTCCTGAAAAACAACAGCTCCTTCGAGCCGCGTCAGCCGGGGATCGATAAGACCGGCCCGGTGGCTGAGCAGCCCAGCGGCAAGAGCATTCCGATCGAACAACTGGTGCAGCAGCCCAAGCCGGGACAGGCCGCCACGGCGCCGAACCTGGATGTGGCTCCTCCCCAGCCGCCCACGGTGAAGCCGGTTCAGGCGCCTCCGCCCGCCGGCGCGTCCGGAGGTAACGATAAATGATTCGCCGTTCCGCAAGTCCGCTCGCGGGCCGGGGTGGGCTAGACGCTTTCATCTGTCAACCCGGCGGACGCAACCAGAGGTGTGCCTAGACATGTACCCGCTTACCATTGGACTGGCCATCGAGAATCGGGATCTGTGGGAAGAGACGCAGGCGATCCTTTCCGAATTGCCCTTCCGCATCATCGTCCAACACCAGGACGTCGGCGATGTGACCAACTTCCTCGACCGCCTCGAGCGCATGCGGCCGGATGTCGTTCTGATCGATATCACCAACTGGAAGGAACCCCTGGAAGGACTCGCCGCCTCCATCCGCGGTGCCGTGGGCGACCCCATGATCATCGCCCTGAACACCAGCAACGACTCCGAACCCATCCTCGCCTCCTTGCGCGCCGGCATCAACGAGTATCTGTTCCCTCCCCTTCACGACCCGCTCAAGAGGTCCCTGGAGAAACGTTCCGCCGAGCGCAGCCGCCGGCGCGAAGCGGGCGCCACCGGCGGCGGCAAGGGCTTCGCCTTCCTCTCTGCCAAGGGCGGCTGCGGTGCCAGTACGCTGGTCTGCCACGTAGCCGCGGAGCTCGGCCGGCTCAACCAGAAGGTCCTCCTGATGGACCTCGACATGGACGCCGGCATGGTCGGGTTCATCACGAAAACCAAGTCCGTCTATTCGGTCCTGGACGCCGTCACCAATCTGCACCGCCTGGACATTCATTACTGGAAGGCCCTGGTCTCCAATGGTATTCCCAACGTCGAGATCGTGGCCTCCCCGCAGGTGCTCGCCTCCAAGCAGCAACCCACCGGCGACCAGATCCGCCACGTTGTAGCCTTCGCCCGGCCGAACTACGACTGGAGCCTGGTCGACCTCGGCCGCGGCCTGAGCCGCATCTCCATGTCCGCCTTGGAGGAGATCGACGAGGCCTGCCTGGTAACCACCCTCGAGGTCCCCGCCCTGCACCAGTCCAAACAGATTATTCAGACGCTCCTCGATGGCGGCTTTGGAAAGAACCGCATCCGGCTGATTCTCAATCGCGCGCCCAAACGTCTGGATATCACTCCCGATGAACTGGAAAAAATGCTGGGCGTTCCGATTTTTTGCATGATACCCAACTCGTATCAGCAGTTGTACGAAACCTACGCCGAGGGCCGCATGTTGGACCGCGGCTCCGAGCTGGGCAAGCAGATTGCCAGGCTGGCTGCCAAGCTTTCCAGCCAGCCGGTGGATCAGAAGACCAGAAAACGTCTTGGATGGTTCGGCTAAGGGGTATAAAACGTCATGTCTGCCATACCGGAAACAAGAGCGAGAACGGGCGATACCCGCGAGATGGGATGGGTGAACCGTCTCTTCAATCGCGAAGGTTGCACCCCGGAATACCAGGAGCTGAAGTTCACCCTCCATAGAAAGCTGCTCGACCGGATCAACCTCGAAGCGCTTTCATCCATGGCGGGGGAGCGCGTCCGCACCGAAGTCCGCTCGGCCGTCGCCAAGTTGGTGGACGAAGAGAAGACGCCCCTTTCCCTGGTGGAAAAGGACCGCGTCATCGAGGAGATCCTGGATGAGGTCTTCGGCTTGGGCCCCCTCGAACCCCTGCTCCAGGACCCCACGGTCAGCGACATTCTGGTGACCACGCCCAAGCTGGTCTACGTTGAACGCGGCGGCAAACTCTATCGCACGTCGGTGGAATTCAAGGACAACGCACACCTGCTGCGCATCATTGAAAAGGTGGTGTCTCGCGTGGGCCGCCGCGTGGACGAATCGTCGCCCCTGGTGGACGCGCGCCTCCCGGACGGCTCGCGCGTCAACGCCGCCATTCCCCCCGTGGCCGTCGACGGGCCCCTGCTTTCCATCCGCCGCTTCGGACGCCATGCCCTGAAAGGCGAAGACCTGGTGGCCAAGCTGGCTCTCACGGAGGGCATGCTGGATCTGCTGAAAGCCTGCGTCAAGGCGCGCCTCAACATCCTGATTTGCGGCGGCACGGGCTCCGGCAAGACCACCCTGCTCAACGCGCTTTCCTCCTACATCCCGGAGGACGAGCGCATCGTCACCATTGAAGACGCGGCCGAACTGCGCCTGCAACAGACCCACGTGGCGCGCATGGAAACGCGCCCCGCCAACGTCGAGGGCACCGGCGCCATCCACATCCGCCAGCTCGTCATCAACGCCCTTCGTATGCGCCCCGACCGCATCATCGTGGGCGAGGTTCGCGCCGAAGAAGCCCTCGACATGCTGCAGGCCATGAACACCGGCCACGATGGATCGCTCACCACCATTCACGCCAACACCCCCCGCGACGGTCTGGGCCGCCTCGAAGTCATGGTCGGCATGGCCAACGCGAACATGGGCTTGCGCTCCATCCGCCAGCAGGTGGCCTCGGCCGTCAACCTCTTCGTGCAGGTGGCCCGCTTCAGCGATGGGTCGCGCCGCGTCACCCACATCACCGAAGTGGTCGGCATGGAGCAGGACGTGATCACGCTCCAGGACATCTTTCTTTTCGAGAAAACCGGCATTGGGGAATCCGGAAGGGTGCTCGGCCGCTTTCGGGCCACCGGCATTCGTCCCCGCTTCTGCGAGCGCCTCAAGGCCGCCGGCATTGTTTTGCAGCCTCAACTGTTCCAGACAGTGGTGGAGATTAACTGATGCCCGTCGGCGCCATCGTCTCCTTCGTGGTGGTCTTCGGGCTCACCCTGCTGGCCGTCAGCCTGGGGTTGAAGTTCTTCGACGCCCGGCGCAAGACGCAGATGACCGAGATCCTGCGCACCGCCGCCGGCGAACCCGTCGTCGCCATCCACAACCTGCTGAAAGAGATCAATTCCGAGAACCCTTCGGGATTCAAAAGCCTGCTCAACTCCCTGCACTTCACGCGTCACGCCCAGGAGCAGATCCAGCAGGCAGGCATGAACTGGTCGTCCACGCGCCTGCTCACCCTCATGGCGATTGCCGGGATAGGCGGACTGGTTCTAGGTTCGATGTTTCCACTGCTGGTGAACGGCTTGATTACCGCGGCCGTGCTGGGCCTGGGTTTTTCCGCGCTGCCGTATCTGTACGTGCGGCACAAGCGCCAGAGACGCCTGAAGACGCTCGAAGAGCAGTTTCCGGAGTCCCTCGACTTTCTGTCGCGTTCCATGCGCGCCGGCCATGCCTTCTCCATCAGCCTAGAAATGGTGGGCGATGAGATGGACGACCCTTTAGGCCAGGAATACCGCGCGCTCTTCAACGAGCAGAACCTGGGGGCGCCGCTGGATGTCGCCCTACGCAATTTCTGCATGCGGGTGCCGCTGCTCGACGTGCGCTTTTTCACTTCATCGGTGTTGCTGCAAAAGCAGACCGGCGGCAACCTGAGCGAGATCCTCACGCGTCTCGCCTACATCATCCGCGAGCGCTTCCGTTTGAGGGGCCAGGTGAAAGCCGCCAGCGCGCACGGCCGGCTTACGGCTACCATTCTGACCTTGTTGCCGGTCGCCACCATGCTCGGCCTGCTCCTGGTCGCCCCGGGCTATTTGCAGGGCATGGCCGAAGATTCCGACGGCCGGTGGATGATCGGCGGCGCCATCGTGGCCCAGATCCTCGGCAATTATTGCATCAAGAAGATCATCAACATCAAGGTTTGATATGCAACATCCACTTGGCTTTGCCTTTCTCACATTTTTGGCACTGATGATCGTGATGACGTGGGCCGCGTACCGCCTGTTCTACAAGCCCGGCCGCTTCCTCAAACAACTCGGCAACCCCGTCATCTCCGGCGACGGGCCCCGCGGCATTGCCATCGACGGTGAGCCCGAAGCCAGCACCATCGTTACCGTGTTGCACCAGCTCGGCGCCCACGTGCCCTCCTCGGAAACTGAGACCGCCGATCTGCGCACCCAGTTGATCCGCGCCGGCTACCGCTCCGAGAATGCCACCACGGTGCTCTACGGCCTGAAAATCGTGGCTGTCCTGGCCATGCTGGTGCCCTGCATCATGCTCGAATCCCGCATGCCGGCCAACCCCGCCATGAAGCTGGCCCTCATGGCTTCCGGCGTGGCGGCCGGCTGGATTCTCCCGCGATTCGTTCTGGAAAAAAAGGTGGCCAGCCGGCAGGACGTCATCCGCCTCTCCCTGCCCGATGCACTCGACCTCATGGTGGTTTCCGTGGAAGCCGGCTTGGGTTTGGACCAGGCCATCCAGCACGTCGGGCGCGAGCTTCAGGAGAGCCACCCCGAGCTCAGCGAAGAGCTGTCCCTCATCACCCTCGAGATGCGCGCCGGCAAGCGCCGCTGCGATGCCCTGCGCAATCTCGCGGAACGCACCGGCGAACCGGAAATCCGCAAACTGACCGCCATCCTGATTCAAAACGACCGCTTCGGCACCAGCATGGGTGAATCCCTGCGCAGCCACTCCGACTTCCTGCGCGTCCGCCGGCGCCAGGAGGCTGAAGAGCGCGCGGGCAAGGTGGGCGTGAAACTGACGTTCCCTATTTTCTTTTTCATTTTGCCGTCGATGCTGATCGTCGCGGCCGGCCCCGGCATTCTACAAATCTTCAAGTACCTGTTCCCCATGATGAGACAAATCGGTAGCTAGAAAACAAGGAGAATACGATGAGTATTACAACCGTAGTTCAGAGTTTGATGTTTCTGGGAGCTCTCGGCGTCTTGTATGGCTTCTTGAGACGGCGGCGGACCCGCCGGACCCAACACCAATAGGAGACTTGCGGGGCGGCCTCCGTCGCACCCGCCGCCCCAGCAAACGATCACCAATGAAAGGAGAACCATATGAACCTCGCGATTCAAGGAGCCATCTGGCTGGGGGCCGGTGTCACCCTCATCATGCTGTTGTCGCGCCGGCGCAGCCGTCGCGTGCTCCGGTAGTGTCCGCGAAAAGCGGTTGGCGGTAGATGCCCTTCCAAACGGGTCTCCCGTCCGCCGTGTAGGCCCTATGACAATCGAGATTCTTGCAGGCAAACAGAATCGGAATGGCGGTTGGCCCTACGTCCGAGGCTCGTCTTGGACCGAACCCACGATCTACGCCGTCTTGGCGTTGCTCGCGGCCGGCGCGATGGAGCCGGCCAGACGCGGCCTCCAGTGGATCCGCGCGGCCGGGCGGCCCGACGGCGGCTGGCCTCCCCAACCTGGCGTCGAACTCAGCACCTGGGTGACCGCGCTGGTGGCGCTGCTGCCTCCCGAGCAATTGGGCGCCGCTGCGCACGCCCGCGCCATCGCCTGGCTGCTCGAAACCACCGGCAAGGAATCTACCCTGACGTACCGCGCGCGGGAGTGGCTCTTGGGCAACGCCAGTCCCCCCGAGCAGGAGTTTCCAGGTTGGCCCTGGATACCGGACGCGGCCGCCTGGGTGGGTCCGACTTCTCTGGCGATTCTGGCCCTCGATAAAGAGTATCGCCGCCGGCCTTTGCCCGCCATTCGCGAACGAATCGATGCCGGCCGGCGCTTCTTGCTGGCGCGCGCCTGCCATGAAGGCGGATGGAACCACGGGTCGGTGCGAGCCCTGGGATACGAGTCTCTCCCTTACCCGGAAACCACCGGCATGGCGCTGGCAGCCCTGCGCGGCGACCGGTCTGCCGGCACCGAGCGCGGCTTGGCGGTGGCCCAGCGCTTCCTCGGGGAGTGCCGCTCGGCCGACGCCCTGAACTGGTTGCGGTTGGGCTTGCTGGCGCATGGGCAACTCCCCGCGGGCTACTGCCATCCATTGGAGATCGCCGACCGCACGCTTCCGGATACCTCCCTCGGACTGCTGGTCGGCGAGGCCGCCAAAGGACGGGATTTCTTCCTGGCTTGACCTATGCCGCGAACACTTACCAGACGCGAATGGCTGGCGGACGCGGCGGGGACCGCGTTGGCCTCGACCGCGCTGCTCACCGGCTGCGGCCAGGAGCGGCCCATCGTCCCCTCGATCGTCTCCATTGTGCGCGCGCCGGTTTATGACCAGTGCATCTATGAGACGGTACGCCGCATGTTGAAGGAGCATTCGCTCGACGTGCGCGGCCGAAGCGTCGTGCTCAAGCCCAATCTCGTCGAGTTCGAGCCCCAAAGTAGCATCAATACCCATC
>Ga0265316_10007716_pt1 | contig 10085 bp, 8 predicted proteins | sample 4522metaG_FD_202092 | JGI IMG/M metagenome (GOLD analysis project Ga0265316, IMG submission 202092) | Rhizosphere microbial communities from Carex aquatilis grown in University of Washington, Seatle, WA, United States - 4-5-22 metaG | ecosystem: Host-associated > Plants > Roots > Rhizosphere >... | reverse complement strand
AACTAAAAGAAGCTCTGGAAAATATCCGCCTGGAACTTAACGACCGTCTGGCCGAACTAAAAAGCCAGGGAAAAATTCTGGAAGCCGCGCGCCTGGAGCAAAGAACGAACTTTGATTTGGAAATGCTTACCAACACAGGTTTTGTGGGCGGCATAGAAAATTACTCGCGCGTGCTGGAAGGCAGAGAACCCGGCAGTCCGCCGTCCACCCTGATTGATTATTTCCCGGACGATTTTATGCTGTTTATAGACGAATCCCACCAAACCATTCCGCAAATCGGGGCAATGTATGAAGGCGACAAATCCCGCAAAACCACGCTGGTGGATTACGGCTTTCGGCTCCCGTCAGCGCTTGATAACCGGCCGCTCCGGTTTAACGAATTTGAGAAAAAAATAAACCAGGTTGTGTTTGTCAGCGCCACTCCCGCGGAGTTTGAAATTGAGCGGTCACTTACGCAAAAAGACACTAAATTTATAACCAAATCAAAACGCACACAATTGGAACAAAGCATCATTGACGCGCGCCCAGCGCTTAAACAAATGGACCCGCCCTCCATTGTAGAACAGATAATAAGGCCCACGGGACTTATAGATCCCACTATAGAAATTAAACCGATTAAAAACCAGGTGGACGATTTAATAGAGCGTGTTAAGGAACGCATTAACAAACATCAGCGCGTTTTGGTGGCCACCCTGACCAAACGAATGGCCGAAGAATTAACCGAATATTTAAAGGAAGAAGGCGTTAAAGTGCAATATATCCATTCCGACGTTGACACATTTGAAAGGCTGGAAATTCTGCGCGATTTGCGTTTGGGCGTATTTGATGTTTTGGTGGGCATAAACTTACTGCGCGAGGGTTTGGATTTGCCCGAGGTTTCACTGGTTGCGATTTTAGACGCGGACAAAGAAGGCTTTCTGCGCTCCGAAACCTTCTTTATGCAAATGATGGGTCGCGCGGCGCGTCATCTTGAGGGTCACGTGGTAATGTATGCCGACAAAATTACCGGCAGTATGCAAAGAGCTATTGATGAGACTACCCGCAGACGGATACTACAGGAAGCCTATAACAAAAAACACAACATAACCCCGCAATCAATTCAAAAAGCCATCGGCGACTCCCGAATGTCCGGTTCCAAGACTGTAGTGCAGGCCACCGGCCTGCATGATGAAGCCGACGTAACCAAAATGTCCAAACAAGAAATTAAATTCTACCTTGACGAACTCAACGAACAAATGGACCTCGCCTCCAAAAACCTGGAATTTGAGTTGGCCGCAAAAATCCGCGACCGAATTGCCGAGATAAAAAAAATTAAAAAGTTACAAGGTAAAAAATGACATCACTATAAATAATAAAATTGCGATGTCATCCCGAGTGCATCCGAGGGATCCCTTAAATTAAGCTAAATAGATTATTTATAGAGGCGCCATCCTGAGCCCCGAATAGACTTGTCCCTTAATAACTCTTCGACAAACAGTATCCCTGGATTGGTATCCAGTTATGCTGTCTGGAGAATATGGAAGTTATGTAGTCCGATGGAAACTTCGGTTAGCAGGTCATCGAAGTTGGCCAGTTTGTTGCGGTAGATGTCAGCGGCAGCCTTAAACTTCTTGTATCCGGCAATGGCGTGTTCGGAAACTACCCTTATGCTACTGATAACACGGTTGTTTTCTTTCTGCTGTGGGGTTAATGGGTGGTTCTTGGTAGCCTTAACAGGCATAACAATATTGTCATGTTGCTTTTGCGCTCCTTGAAAACCGGTGTCTGTCCAGGCGGTAATGTCCGGCGGAATACCGCTAAAGATGTTTTCCTTATCGGCTATCCGTTTGTCGTGCCTTCTTCCTGATTTGGTCTTTGACATATAGTGGACGTACTTCTTTTCATCGGAAACAACGACAACCTTACGGGTAGTGGCTTTCTTTTTACCGGAATAGAGCTTGTTTCTTTTTTTAAGGTTCTTGGGCTTTTGGACACGCCGTTCACTGCCGTCAATAAAAATATCCTTGATTTCCGGATGTTGCCTGAAAATTTCCTCTAAATTGTTGCCATGCCGCCTTGGTAAAGCAAGCTTCCTGCCTAGAGTCATTTCCAGTACCGGCAATAGCAGCTGTACTGAGTCGCCGCATTTACTCCGGTAGTGGCCGGCCAGAAAGGATAGAGCATCGTAAGTCGGATAAAGCTTTAAATACAAGAGAATATACAGGAGTTTGTCTTCGTCGGTTGGCAAATCTCCCTTTCTGCCGCCGCCAACGACGCGCTTTCTTTTAGGCCTTAATTGTATTCTGTACTGCTTTAAGCACTGGCTGAATACAGGTAATAACTTGGCAATCTCACCGGCAGTAACCCCTAAAACTGCCATAGTAACGCGGGGTTGCGAGAATATTTGTTTTTTGTTTTGTAGCATACCTTAAGTATGCCAGAGATGTTATTAAGGGACAAGTCTATTGAGTAACGGCTCTGTCTTATTCCGCGATCAGTTTGGAGTAGCTTTCGTGGCTCCTAACGGTAACGGTAGTAAAATCATTAAACTCCGCTCTAGGGAATTCAGGATTTGGCTGGCCCATTTCGGACGAAAAAGTTTAGGTAAGCCAATAATTGCTTCGGTACTGCAAACAGCAATAACAACTTTGGAAGGTATGGCAATTCACGAGAGTGAGGAGCATGCCTTGTATATGCGCGCGGCAAGCCTTAACGGCGCTTTGTGGTACGACTTGGGGGATGGCCGGGCCGTGAAAATTGATAAAAGCGGCTGGGAAGTGTCTGAAAAACCGCCGATTCTTTTCTACCGCCTACAACATCAAAAGCCGCAAGTAATGCCTGTCAAAGGCGGCAACTTTGGTGAAATATTTGATTTATTGCCAAAGCCAGAAGACGGGGGCGAAAGGCTACTGCTGATGGCCTGGCTAGCTACCTCGCTAATGCAAGGATTTCCGCATCCGATATTATTGGTACACGGTGAAAAAGGCTCTCGTAAAACTACTCTGTTTAAGCTGATAAGGAGATTAATTGATCCGTCCCTTTTGGAAACATTATCACCGCAGGGTGACTTGAGGGAATTCACGCAGCAGGCCAGCCATAATTATTTCCTGCCGCTGGATAATTTGAGTCCCATTAAAAAACCATTTTCAAATATTCTCTGCCGCACAGTTACAGGCGAGGGTTTTAGCAAACGGGAATTGTTTTCCGATGACGACGATGTTATTTATTCGTTCCAGCGAATGGTGGGAGTTAACGGCATTAACTTGGTATTATCTGAGCCTGACGCTCTGGATCGTTCGGTGATTATCAATTTAGCGCCGCCTGAAGAGTATGAGGAGGACGAGCCGCTGTTTGCCAGATTTGAAGCCGCGCGGCCGCGTTTACTGGGAGCACTGTTTGATATTATCGTTCAGGCTATAAATCAAAGAGAGAGACTGGGAGAGATTAAAGGTTTGGAAAGTTCCCGAATGGCAGGCTTTGCCAAGTGGGGCTATGCTGTCACTTCCGCGCTCGGCATTGAAGCCAAGGATTTTATCGCCGCTCTGGAAAGCAACAAGCACCGCCAGCATGATGAGGTTATGGATACTTCACCTGTGGCTTCCGTAGTTGCCCATTTTATGGAAGGATTTATCGGGGAATGGTGCGGCACGCCGACTACGTTATTTGCCGATTTGCGCCGTCATGCCGAAGGAATGAAAATTGATCCGAATAAAAAACCTTTTCCTCAAAGTGTCAGCTGGCTATGGAAGCGGCTGGAAGATGTCATCCCGAATTTGAGGGAACAAGGGATTATCGTTACTAGGGATCGGGACAATGAGCGGCTCATCCACATTGCCAAGCCCGGCTCTGCCGCCTTTGAAGGAACTACTGATCTTGGTCCAGGCGGACAAGGCTACGATTTAGGTAATATGCCTAAAGTGGAAGTATCCAACGAAGTCGAAGGTATCCCGTTCTAAAAATTAATGGCAGGGTTTGAAATCGTATGCTATACTTTAATTAATAATTTAGCTACGAAGTGAATTTCAAAATCCCTGCCAGGATTAAAGCCATAGGCTGCCACCTATCGCTTCCTGACAGGGATTTTATTATCCAAGAAATTATTTATTATGAATCAAGAATTACAAAATCAAGAAAAAGGTATTTGCCTTATTTACCTGCGCGTCTCCACAGACGGGCAAGCAGAAAAAGGCATAGCAATACCAACACAGCAGGACAAGTGTATAGAAGCTGCGCGGCAGTATGGCTACACTTTTAATCCCGAAACGGATATTTATAAAGACGAGGGCGAAACTGGCCGCAATATGGACAGGGCGGGTTTGCTTGATATGCTGGAGCGCTGCAAAAAAGACAAAAGCGTAAAAGCAGTTATTGTTTATGACGTTAGCCGCCTGGCCCGTGACAGGGACGACTTCTCGTCAATCAAAGTTATTCTTAAAAAGCAGAAAATAGATTTAGTTTCCGCAACAGAAGGTATTAATAGTTCCGCCGAAGGACAGATGTTGGAAGGCATGCTTTCCAGTATTGCCGAGTTTCAATCATTACAGCACGGACGCCGAGTACGACTGAATATGCTGACAAAGTTGCGGGACGGCTTATGGCCGACTCGCGCGCCTTACGGATATGTAAATAAGCAAGAGAAAATTTCTACCAATAAAACAAGGGCGTGGATAGAGGTTAACTGGGCAGAGGCAAAGTGGGTGCAGCGTGCTTATGAGTTATTTGCCACGGGCAATTACTCCCTGCGCTCTTTGGCCGCAACCTTGCAAGCCGAGGGCCTACCTCTGCGCCGTTATAGCAACCGCAGAGACACTGACAACGAAATAAAGCTCAAGTTTATTGAGGAAATCCTTAAAAATAAGTTCTATATTGGCGTGGTGGCCTGGGGCGGCGTGGTAAACAACGGCGGCAAACACGAATTATTTTTAGAAAAAGCCTTATTTGATCAAGTGCAGGCGGTGCTTGACGCCCACAACGCTGGCGCCAGCCGTTTTCGCCGTTTGTTTTCCGTGCTTAAAAGTATTTCTTACTGCGACGAGTGCGGCAGCAAGATGACAGCCGAAGAAAAAGTCAGAGCTAAAAAAACTTTACGCTATTTACGCTGTTTAAAGGCACAGCACAATACGCCAGTCCCCTGCCAGCAGAAATATACCCAAGAGCACTTGTTCATGGAGCAGTTCCAAGAGTTGCTAAAAAAGATTCAATTACCTGAAAGCGCGGCCAATAAATTACGCGAACGCTTGCGTGTGTTGTTTGGCGACGAACAATCCATTTACGAAAAAGCCAGGAAAGATATCCTGGGACAAATTGAAAATATAAAGCACAAGAAAAAGAATTTGGTATTACAATTAATCGGCGCGGACCAAACTAAGTCCGCGGACGTGGAATTATTCCAAAGTGTTAAAACTGATTTAGAAGCTGATGAGCGGCGGCTAAATAACGATTTGGCAAATGCTGAAAGTAAAATTACCGGCGTGGTAAGGACTATTGAAATTGCAATCTCGTTAACCGTGAACTGCCAGTACATGTTCATCAACGCAAAAGAGCCTGAACTACAGGCTCTTTTGGCTCGAACTTTCTTTAAGGAACTACGGATGAAGGACGGCGCAATCGTCAAGGCCGTACTTAACGAACCCTTGGATTATATCTGCCGTTCTAAAGTGCAAAATCATCCCGTGTTCAATTATGAACTGCTTGGTGGACCTGGGGGGAATCGGACCCCCGACTAATCCATGCCATGGATCCGTATTACCATTATACTACAGGCCCCTGCTCCGCTAAAGCTACGCAGGGCAAGCCCAACGATATGGTAAGCTATTAGCGATCAACAAAAATGTTGCTCAATTATTTTACCTGATTTAAGCAATTTAATCAATACCCTGGCGGGAGATTTACTTCAATCTGCTGGCCGTTGGGAAGGGTTATCATAGTTGGCGTGCCGTTGGAGGGCTTGGTGGACGGCGTGGAACTTGGAATTAAATTTTTCGCGGAATTTATCAGGTCGGAAAAATTTTGCAGTTGCGCTTCAAAAGCCGGCAGTTGGCCGGTTTTTTGCAAAACCCAGCCTAAAATAACAACAATAATCGCCAAACCGACCACATAACCCAAAGCGCTAAATATTCCGTTAAAAAATGAGCGCCACACTCCCCCACTCTTTTTATTTTTTATAGCGAGAAGATTCGCGTTTACAATATCCAATTGAGTTTTTAAATCCGGGTCAATCATGGATTTATTATAACAACTTTATAAACATTCCCAAAGCCTACTCATAATCCAAGTGTTCCGGGTTGTGTGTTTGCATATCCCTAGATAGCGGCATAAGCACAGTATCAATATAAGTATCAAGTTTTGTCCTATTAGGGTCTTCTTCAGGCGTCAAATTTTTCAACCTTTCCAAACTGGCTATGGCCTCAACAATTCTTTTTGGAACTTTGGCTCCAAACCTTTTAATTCCGTCAGCATAAATCGACAATGCTTCATGATAACCGCGTGCTTCTAATAACGCCATTTCGTCATGGGAAGGACTGTCTAATCTTGTAAATCTTGATGTCTCCATAAATTTTGGTGCTCTCGGCAGGAGTCGAACCTGCATCTCGCACCTTAGGACGGTGGCGTTCTATCCATTGAACTACGAAAGCAAAATATTATATTTGACTCAAAGATTATAACACAAATGTTAGCTATGATAGAATAGATAAAGGAATGAGAATTTTACTGTAATTGCGAGGAGACAGGGCTTTGGCTGTCGACGAAGCAATCCACTCAAATTAGGTAATTGGTAAAGAGATTGCTTCGGTCGGATGCACTCCCTCGCAATTTCATATAAAACACAAATATGATTAATTACATCACAAATCTTAAAAATAGTCAAAATTACAATAAAATTATCAAAATTTTGGTAATTCTCTTTATTTTAAGCCTGTTTTTCCCTATCAGCCACGTATTTTTGACTAAAGAAGCTTATTTAACTGGGGATTATTCGGATTTTACTTCTTTTTCCTTATATTTAAGCGATATATTGATATTTTTATTAGTTTTGATGGTATTTCTACCACGTGGTGGAATAAAAAGGGTAATTTCAAATTTCAAATTTCAAATTTCAAATCCGATTATTTGGCTTATTTTGGCACTTTTATTATGTTTTATATTACATTTTGGCTTAAATACAAGGCTTAATGCCTATTTATTCATAAAGTGGCTTGAATTGCTTGTTTCATATGGAACTTTTAGAGTACTTTTTAAGCAAACTGACATAAAAAGCTTATTTTTTAGGCTATTTGCCTGGTTTTGTGGCCTTGAGTCTATAATTGCCTTAGTCCAGTTTGCCAAACAGTCCTCAATCGGACTTTACAGGATAGGGGAGTCACATTTGGCTCCCGGCATCCTTGGGGTAGCCAAAATTGTTTCAGGTGGAACAACCTATATTCGCGGATATGGCACATTTCCGCATCCAAACCCGTTTTCGGCCTTTTTAGTAGCCGGAATCTTGATTACAATATTCCTTTTGACCCTTTCTGCCGGTAAAAAACAAACAATTTTATACTCAATCCTACTTTTTATTAACATTTTAGGCCTCACCGTCACCTTTTCACGTGGAGCATACCTTGCCCTGGCCACAGGGCTAATGATTTTTTTCGGGACACAATTTATAAAAAAACGTGTAATTGCGAGCCAGAGTGCATCCGAGGGCGTGGCAATCCCTTACCCTTATAAGATTGCTTCGTCGGGTGCACTCCTCGCAATTTCACCGATGATAATCTTATTCATTTCAATCGCGATCTCTTTTTTCCTCTTCAAGCCCTTTCTCCTCACCCGCGCGACATTTTCCGACCAATCAACCATCGCAAGAAAATTTTATGATGTTACAGGCGTTAAAATGGCCGAGGCCAATCCAACCTTCGGCGTCGGGATGGGGGAGAGTTTGCTTCATATGGAACAATATTCCGGCAAAGCGCTGGCTCCATGGGACAAACAACCCCCGCACAACTACTTCATTATCGCCGCCGCGGAAATGGGCATCCCGGCTATGTTAATTTTGGTTTGGATATTTTTTTCCCATTTTTGGGGGCTGATAAAAAAACTTAAGATCGTGAGCAACAATCTACTCACTACTCACTACCCACTATCCACTTCGATTCTCTGCTCTTTCCTGTTGCTAATGCTCTTCGACCACTACTTCTACACCCTCCAGCAAACTCAACTTCTATTATGGATTATTTTAGCTCTAATGGCGGCCGAAACAAAAAAACCCTCGAATGAGGGAATCCTTAAATCTTAAATCTTACAACTTAAACCTACTTGTGATATTCTTTTCCTGCCAAAATAGTACACGCGCGATAAATCTGCTCCTCCAAAACCACTCTCGCCATATTGTGCGGAAACGTAAGAGGGGATAGGGAAATGGAATAATTGCTGTATTGATGCAAAGACTGGTGCAAGCCAATGCCACTGCCAATCACAAAAACCAATTCTTTTCCCAAGCCGCCGACCCTTTCCAAAAAACCGGCAAAATCTTTGGAATTCCGCAAAGCTCCTTTTTCTTGCATCAAAATAACCACGCCATCCTTCGGCAGTTGCTTAACAATTTTTTCCGCTTCCTGCTGTTTAACTTTTTCCAAATCCTGATTCTTGCCGTAACCAATTTCCGGTAATTCTACTATCTTAATCTTGGCAAAAGGCGCCAGCCGCTTTAAAAACTCGGCTTCCAGTTCCCTGTAAGCCTTTTCCTTAAACTTTCCGAGTGCAATTATTTTAATCTTGAACATAGTGCAGTGGTCTCCTCCTTAAAAAGGAGGAGTACCCAGCGAAGCTGGGGGAGGTGGTATTAATTATCCAACTCTTTACTACTATACCATAATCAGCTAAAATTATGCAGTAGTTTACAATCTATGTTTGCAATCTAAAATCTTAAATCTAAAATCTGCAATCCAATAAGGGCCTGTAGTAAAGTGGTATTACGCGGCATTCGCATTGCCGAGGCGGGGGTTCGATTCCCCCCAGGTCCACCACGAACCACTCACTTCGTTCGGGTTCATGGCACGCCATCCAGAATTTTCATCGCGTGCCATGAATATAGGCGAAGTGAGTGGTGAGTGCCCTGTACCGGAATCCCGCGAAGCGGGATGACTGGTATAGGGCTGTACAAGTCACAAAAACAAAAATGCCAATCAAATTCCATTATGTCTACGTCCTCCGCAGCCTTAAAGATAGGCTGTTTTATGTTGGATATTCCGGTGACTTACGGCAAAGGGTTATCGATCACAACAAAGGTAAAAACACATCAACAAAAAACCGCAGGCCGTTGGAGTTAATATTTTACGAAGCTTTTCCTAGCAAAAAAGATGCCTTGAGAAGAGAAGGGTATTTCAAAACCACGAAAGGCAAAACAACTCTGAAACAGATGCTTAAGGAATATTTGCAATAAAAAAATACCGCAATGCGTGCGGTATTTTTATTTTGCCCCAAGCGAGGAGTGCACACGACGAGTCGAGAGGCGCCGCAATTTGTTTTTTGATTTGACAAACATATCCTATATGATATTATTAATCCATGAAGAAAAAATCCATTAAACCATTTATTGATTTTCAACCCTATTTGGAACAACAACTAAAAAATCCTCTATTTAAGAAATATTATGATGAATTTGGCATGCAGTTGGATATAGCCTTCAAAATCCATCAGCTACGGAAGAAACAGAGGATGTCCCAATCCGAACTCGCAAAAAAAATCGGCACAACCCAAAGTAACATCGCCCGAATGGAAATTGGAAACCAAAACTTTACCATAATTACCCTGCACAAAATCGCCAAGGCCTTTAAACGTGAATTAAAAGTGGAATTTGTTTAATGTTTTACTTTTACATCCTAAAATGCAAAAATGGGACGCTTTATTCGGGGAGCGCCAGGGATTTAGGATAGCGGGGGCAAAAGTACAATTTGGGACAAGGGTAAAAAATTATAAAAAAATCACGGATTGACAATTTATCAAACATCATATATACTGTACATATAAGTACAGAATATATGAACTCTAATAAACTATTCAAACAACAACTTATACCTTTAAATAAAAGGCATTCTGCCGGGCAAAGGTTTGCTTTGCTGGCGGCA
>Ga0265316_10007715_pt1 | contig 10087 bp, 6 predicted proteins | sample 4522metaG_FD_202092 | JGI IMG/M metagenome (GOLD analysis project Ga0265316, IMG submission 202092) | Rhizosphere microbial communities from Carex aquatilis grown in University of Washington, Seatle, WA, United States - 4-5-22 metaG | ecosystem: Host-associated > Plants > Roots > Rhizosphere >... | reverse complement strand
AGGGCTTACCCATGTGCCGATTCTTCAAGATAGGTTTCTGGATCCCCTGCTTCATCGCGATAGCATCACTGAATGGGTGCTCAAGCAGCGGCAATGGTGGCGGAGACGCGGGAATCAGCAGCAATCCCCGCCGCGACGCTGCCGCGACCGGCAGCGTAGTTCCGCTCACGCTTCCTGCCTTCACGCCGCCTAACGCGAACGTCATCATCGGCCGCGTGGTCGACAGCAATGGAAAGGGAATTGCCGGCGCCACAGTCAACTATGTCGGCGGAGTTTCCGGGCCGGCCAACTACGACGGGTTCTACTACCTCGACAATGTTGCCCCGGCCGATCGCATCGCACTGACCTTCAAGGCTGACGGCTATGTCACCACCACAGGGATCGGCTCCATGGTCGCGGGTGGCAAAGTCATCGTGAACGCGGTCATGCTCCAGCGGGGCGCGGGCCAGCCGGTCGACGGCACAGCGGGTGGCACAGCCACATTCACCCATGGGGCGGTGACGATCCCGCAAGGCGCGGTGACCGATCCGGCCGGCACGCCCTACACAGGCAGCGTGATGGTTCACGTCACCCCGGTTTCCATCAAGGGTCTGGGAATCCAGGCCGCGCCCGGCGATTTCAGCGCAACCACCGCCGCGGGCGCACCAGTGCAGCTTGAAACCTTTGGCATGGGCGCCTACGAATTGGCTGACGATGCGGGCAACCCACTCAAGGTCAAGGATGGGGCCAGTGTGGGAGTCGAGATGCAGCTTCCTGCGGACACCACCTTGGTGGCGGGCCAGACGGTGCCGGCCTGGCACTTCGACGAAGCGACCGGTCGCTGGCTCGAAGAGGGCAGTGGCATCGTCGGCGTGTCGTCCATCGACCCGACTCGGCTTTCCTACAAATTGAATGTCGGCCACTTCTCCAATTGGAACTGCGACCAGCCCCTGCAAACCACCTGCATAAGCGGCACGATCACTTCGGCTTGCGACGGCAATCCCATCGCGGCCGGTATCCATGCCGGCGGCGTCTCTTATGACGGCAATAGCCAGGGGTTTGCCTTCGACACCGGCCAGTATTGCGTCGCCGTCAAGAAGGGCTCGACCGTGATATTGACGGCTTCGGCGGGATACGGCGCCAATCGCGTTGTGGCGGCGGTCGAGGTGACGAGCGGCGACGCGCCGTCGGCATGCCCAGGGCCGTGCACGGTGCAAGACATCGTATTGCCCTGCACGCCAGCGGACAACGACGTCGACTGCGGCGACGACTACTTCAGCGGCTGCAAGTCCTGCATCCAGGGCCGGGTGGTCGACGATTCCGGCCGCCCCGTGGCGGCCATGCTCAAGGTCAAGACCGGCGTCAACACTTTGACCGCGGTGACCGACTCTGCGGGCCACTATTGTTCCCCGGCCGCGCTCAACACCCTGACCACCATCGTGGCCAACGGCGGGGACGGCGCCGGTACGGTCACGGCGACCCCAATGACCGCGGGCTCATGCCCAGTCTGCGACACAGCCCCTGACATCGTGATCAGCAAGAATACGAGCAGCAGCAGCACGTCCGGACTGGACTTCAGCAAGTGCCCCACCGACGTGGGCGGCATCACGATCACGCGGCTGCAGGCCAATGGCACAGATCCGGCTCTTGCCGCGCTGGATTCTGCTTGGGTGGCTGTCACGAAGGGGGCCTCATCAAGTGCAAGCAGCGGCGCCTACAGCCTTTCGGGGTATCTTGTGTCGAGCAAGGCCAGCGCGATCGCCTATGCACCGCAGGCCAGCTTCACCCTCGACATGCCCAGCGCACCAACCGCGGGCGCGGTCTATGACGTCAAGGCCACGTCCAGCAGTTCGTATCGGATCTACGGAGATGCGACCTCGTCGAATGGCGCTCCGGTGGGAATGGGAAGCGAGTCGTACAAGATCGACAGCTCGGCGTCACCCGTACTGGGCTCGGGCCAGATCACGTTCAGCAGCGGTTTTGCCAATGTCGGCGATCCGGTCCAGGGCACATTGAAGTTGACCTTTAGCGCCAACTGCGCAGCCCCAAGTGCGTCGCTGACACTTGAGGGGACCATCGACACCGTGCTCAGTGACGCCATGGGACTTCTGCCAACGTCATTTAGTGACCCGAACAGCCCGACTTTCAAGGCCTGGGAGTGCAGCCTGTTCGGCCTGATGTCCCTGACAACCCAAGGGTTCTCCACCGGCGCTACGCAGGTGGCGGTGGACGGCGTGCCCTTGTCCGGCAGCAATCCCCTCAGTTCAACCGAGTACCTCTGGACCAAGGACCAGCTCCAAATCTCCTTCTATGGTGACACGGGTTTCGTTTCTCTCAGTATCGATCACCCGCAACTTGGGGTGAATAGCGTGATATCCGGCTCGTACAACGACGACAACCTCAAGGACTGCTTCTTCACGGTGAAGACCGGCACGGTCACGATCACGGACTTTGCCGGGGCGGAAGCTACCCGCTGGATGACCGGCTCGTTTGACATCGCCTTCAGCGAGCTCGACTTCGGCACCACCAACCCGGCTTGCGGGACGCCCCACGCCGTTGGACAGTTCGGCGCACCAGTCTGCGCTGGATACTAGGCTAGCCAGCCAGAATCGCGCGGCCCTGCCCACTCGACCCTGTTCGTCGAGTGGGCGCCCCGACCGGCCAGGCAGGTCGCGAGCAGATTTTGGCGGTCCAGTGTGGCGCAGGCGCCCTGACGCGCGCAAATTGTCACAGGCAGAACCATCCCGTGGAATGCAACTAGGCGATATCACGGGCCGTGCCTGGCGGCGCCGGGATTGCAAGCGCAGGGGTGATGACCATCACTTCGGCGTTCCTTATGGTGGCCGCGCTGGTGTCAGACCCTTCCACCGTGACCCAGGAAGTCCCGCAGAGCGCGCCCGCGGCGGGATCGTGTACGCTCGACGTCTTTGAAGCGCTGGGTGACCAGGGCGAGTGGCTGACCCTGCCGGACTACGGCCCTGCCTGGCACCCGCGCGAGTCCGAGGTGGGCTCCGAGTTCGTGCCCTTTGTCACGGGCGGTTTCTGGGCGCTGCGCGATGGGCGCCAGCACTTTTCCAGCCGATGGTCCTGGGGCGAGGTGGTTTTCTCGTCCGGTCGATGGACGCTCCACGCAAAGGAAGGCTGGCTGTGGATTCCGGACGCGCGCTGTGTGAAGCAAGCCGATGCGCAACTCGCCGCCAACGGCGATCCGTCGCCCCTGCCGCCGCTGCTCAACCCGATCAAGGTGCGAACCATCAAGCATCCGCTCGGCACCCTGTTTGCGTTCCCCTTTGGTAGGGAATGGGGACGCGTCTTTCCGCCCGGAGTCGCGGTGCCCATGTCTACCTGGGTTACCCCGATCCCATCGCAACCCGGCACGCCGACCAAGACTGTGCTCTTCCCCAGCCAGGGCCGGTAGCGCACCGCAAATATTGGCCCGCAGAAGTACGCAGATCTTTTCACGGCGGGCAAGAGCTCAGGCTAAAGTAACGTTATGAAGTTTCGACGCTTTCGCATCATTGGTCTGCTTGCTTTGCTTTGTTGCACTGTAGTCACCGCGGGTTGTCCCAGCCAGGAAACCTCCAGCGGGGGTGGCGGTGCGACCTCAACTGCGGGCGGCGGCAGCGCTGGCCGCGGCGGTGCCGGAGGGGGCGGAGGCTCCAGCAGCGCCCAGGCCGGCGGGACGCAGGCGAACAACAAGGGTGGATCCAGTAGCAATGCCGGCGGAGGAACAACTGCGGCCAACGGGGGCAGCACGGCGACTGGTGGCGATTCCACGTCTAGTCCGTCTGGCGGCAACAGTGCCACCGGCGGAATTGCGGCCAACGGGGGCAACACCGCGAGTGGTGGCAGTTCCGCAACCAGCCCTTCTGGCGGCAGTAGTTCGCAGGGCGGAAGCAACCTGGGCGGCAACAGCAGTGGCGGCAACAGCAGTGGCGGCAACAGTGCCGGCGGCAACAGCTCAAAGGGCGGCGCAACCGGCGCTGGTGGGGTTTCCGGGGGCGGCAGCACGGCCGCGGGTGGAGACACCAGCTGGACAACTTTGCCGCCGCCCAAACAATGCGGAAATCAATTCGCTTCTCAATCCCAGGGCTGCGTGACAGGAAAGGCCGACAGCACCTGCGGTGGTAATTGCACGTCATTCGTCAATGCCTGCCAAGACACACTGGCCAGCAAGCCCAACATGCCGGTTGCCTTCATCTGCCCGCAATGGATGTTGTTCAGCGACGCCATGAAGCAAGCCGCCAGTCTCGATGGCAATTCTGCCTTCAACTACGCAATCGTTGGCCACGACGCCGATCAAGGCGGCATTGATGGCACGGCCACCAGCGCCTGCTGTCAGTGCTATCAGCTCGTCTACGACGGCCCGTCGCCAAATGATCGTCAGGCCTTGCTCAATCCCGACGACCCCAACAACACCCAGTCCGGGGTCGCTCTGCCACCACCACTTGTCGTCCAAAGTTTCAACATGGGTGCCACCACCGACAGCTTCGACGTGTTCATGGCCGCGGGTGGCTTTGGGGCGAACAACGCGTGCGATCCAAACGGAAATCCCAAGGCAAATTCCGGACAATACATCTACACCAGCTTTCCGCCTGACGGCGCCGACAACGGCGGTGTGAAGGGCGCCACCAAGTATACGGAGTGCAAGACCCAGGTCAGCTGGGTCACCACGGCGACTCTGTCCACTCCGGCCTGCCAGAGCAAGATTGCAACCGAGTGCAACATGATCGCGGCGCCTTCAGCAACCACCACGGCTGATTCGATTCGCTCGTGCATTCAATCGAACAATCCCCAGACTTACTACCATCTCAACTGGAACGTTTGGGCCATGAAGGTGGAGTGTCCGACCCACCTGACCGATCTCACGGGATGCAAGCTGGCGCCCCAAGGACTTCCCGCGGTCAACCCGAACGTGACCACAGCAGCCCAGGCAGCGGCGAATCCCGCTTTCCGGTCGAAGTCTGGCAGCGGCACCCACCTTTGGACCTCGACCATGCAGGACTGCTGCATGCCGAGTTGTGCCTTCCAGGACAACGTCACTGGTCGGGGGCTCAAAGCCCAAGGCCTGTACAACTCGTTCTATTCCTGCGACAAGAGCGGCGTGCCCATGACCCAGCCACAGTAGCCTCGCGCCCATGCGGAAAAGAGGTCTGGCGGGCACGTGCCTCGCTTTCGTCCTGCTGCTGACCCCGTGCTGCAGCCAGCGCAGCCAGTTGCAGGCAGCCGACGCTGCGCCCCTGGTTGTGGAATCAGGGGCCGTCGATAGCGTGCCTGCGGCCGACGTAGCCAAGGACACCAGCATTTCCAGTTCGGGGACGGGCACAGCCCTGGCGACAACGACTCACAGTGCATCGAACACAGTCTTGGATACGGGATCGGCTAACGGAACAGGCACGGCATCGAAAACTGCGACTGAAACCAGCTCGGCCACGGCTGTCGGCACGGCATCGAATACGGCAACCGACAGCGCTTCCGGCAGCGACACCGCCACCAGCACCGCCGGCAGCCGCTGTGCAGCGGCGGGCCTGATCTGGAAAACCGCCAACAAGACGGAGTTCACGTCCTATCCCGCCGCTGGCAGTGAGGAGTGCATCAAGTACAGCGGCTGCCAGTACGAGGGAATGTTCGCGGGCTGCGGCCCCACCATGCCACCTAGTTGGGTGAAGTCGCACGACATCGTATCGGTATTCCCCGACTTCGCCACTCTGAAACACCACGATCTGTGCCTGAAATCCGGTTCGAAGACCATCGTGGTGCTCGCCATCGACACCTGTGCCGATTCGGATTGCAGTGGCTGCTGCACACAAAACCGGGGCAGCGCCAACGAGCTTATCGACATCGAAAGCTTCACCGCCGCCCGATTCGGCGTGCCCGATGGCCCGATCCAATGGGCGGATCTCGGCCCGACCCAAGGCGAAGATTGCCCTCCGTAGAAAGGCCCGCCTCGCGCCTACCTACGGCTTGTCGGGAAATTGCGCGCCGCCCGAAGGGCCGGCCCGTGGCTCGCGGGTCGCGTGGGCGTGAGGGCGAGCGTGTTCGTGTGGGGTGCGCGGGAGGCGGAAAGCGTGGGGCGAGGGCGTGAGCGCTCCGCGTGTCGCGGGCCGCGCCCGCTCACCCCTGGGGGCTTCGGGACGGACAGCCCACCCCGTCCACCCCTCGCGCTTCGCGCTCGCCCGTCGCGCCAGCCGCCCACGAACTCGCTCACGCTCTCGCCCTCGCTGGCCGCGAGCCGCCAGCCGGCCTGACCCGCGGCCCGCAATTTCCCGACACGCCCTAGCTACGCGTGCGCGAGCGCCTCAGCCACGAATTGGTTCAGGCTTTCGCCTCGGGCCATCGCCTTGAGCGCCAGTTTCTTGTGCACTGCTGGCGGTATCCTGACAACGAACTTGCCGCTGTAGCTCCTGCCAGCCTGACTCTCGGGCTCGGGCATCTTCCCGTCGATCACGTCCTGCACGAGATCTTCGACGATGACCGCCAACTGCGCCACCACCTTGGCCTCGCTCGCGCCGTGGCAGCACTGCCCAACCAAGGGAGGAGCACTGCCCACATAGCCGTGATCCTCCTCGCTCCACTCGATGACCCGCGGATAGCGCGCCGACAGACGGCGAATCTCCGCTTTGCGTTCGCGTTTCGTGTTCATTTTCGGCTCTCCTCAATGACCTGGCGGACGTGGCGCTCCTGGTAGGGAAGCGCATCCGCTCCCTCCCTGTGCCCGGAAAGCACCGCTGTCACACCCTTCGGATGCAGAAACTTGCGATGACTCCCGCGGGCTGGCTCCTGAGCGAAACCGGCCCGCTTGAGATCAGCAATCAGCTCCCGAAGTTTCCGCGGCACTGCATGGTAGTATCACACTGATACTATCGAGTTTCAAGTCGCGGTTTGCGGCGCCACCGCGGGTCGACCAGGGAGAGATCTCAGCCCTATCTCTGCTCTTCGCCGGACCAACGCAATCGGTTCGGTCTCGATCATTTTTTCGCAATCGTCGAAGCTCGTAAATCAAGCAGCGCTGGCAGGGCGAGCGGATCCTGTTTGGCGAAACCGAGAACCGCATCTGCTGCGGACCTTCGCGCCTCTTCCGAGAGCGCCAGTTTCACGAGCATGCGGGCAACCCAGTCGCCACGAAGCAGATCTCTTCTGATACCCGTCTCATGCATGCGCGCGACGCAATCATCCACGCACTTGCGAAGAGCATCGTTGGAAGGATCGAGGTGTCCGATATCATCAAGAAGCGCGAGTCCCTGCGAGGCAATGAGTCGCTGCATGTGGCTGGTCCGGGGAAAGCCCGACTGTTTCGCAGCCGCGAGCCGCTCACGAAACCAACTGGTGCCCTCTTGCGTCCCCAAGCTGCGTAGTAGTCGATGAAAGTCCAACGATCTGCATCCTCTAGGCCCGATCCAAAGCCTCGGCAGATGCCATCCACCTCTCCGCACAGAAGACGATTGTCGACGGAGTTGGGTTCCTGCATACGAGGGACGAGGACGTCTGCGAGCTCTTTCTCCCAGCCTGCCGTCCGCTGGCGGGTGATCTCCTGAATCCGAGCGTGGAGATCGTCGTCTTCGGGGCTCCTGGTGCCGGAGCGTTCCCCTTCCAGCGCTTCAAAGAAGCGCTCTAGCTCGGCGCAGAAGACCAGGTTGACTCCTCGATCGCGCCACATCTTGCGCTCGGCCGCCAGGGGTTCATTCCACGCGAGCGCGATGGCAGGGAGCCGAACAGAGCCAACCGTGTCTCGGATCCATCCGTCAATTCGGCGGAAGTTGGGGTCGGTGAGGCTGAAACCGACGAACAGGAGAGGGTGCTCGGTCAGAAGCTGTTTCACCTTCAGTGCGATCCCGGGGCGTCCTACGTCGTACGCGCGATAGTCCTCCTCGGTGATCACCATGGAGGCAGGCGTCGCAAGGTCGCCGTGCATTTTGATGATCTGGATCTCGTCCGGGCTAGCTCTCGCCGTCAAGTCGGGGTCGCTGACGATCTTGCGGACGGGTCTTCGCCTGAACGCCCTTTCCAGAAGGTCGTCGTAGTTTGTCGTGACGACTGCCCGCCAGGGAAAGCGGACGAGCCGATCGTATAGGCTACCGGGCTTCACTAGCTTTAGCGGGATGGCGCGTTCCCACTCGTCGATGAGGCTGCGTCTCAAGTATTGGGCCTCAAAGAGCTGTGCGAGAACGAGCGGGTCGGTGGGCAGCCTCTTCATGTCATCGGGACTGAGGTCCAACGCCAGGCGCTTCGTGATTCGGCCCATGAAGCCCGCCCAGTCTTCGATCCTGGTGTCTGGGGGAGCCGACGCTATTGGCATTGCGCCGGCTCGGGATAGGCCGGCCCCGGCGAAGAGAACTGGCCCCTGGTGTATGTCCCAGGACTCGAGGAAGTGGACGAGGGTCGCCCGGTCCCCTGGTTGCAGTTCGAGGTCCGTAAGGGTCAACATGGAGGACTGACCTCCGCAACGGCCTGGAATCGGCCAGGTAGATGCCGCGGGTTCCAAGCACCGGAAATAGGCTGCCCCATCAGGTCACCCCAACTTCACCTCGACCTTGACCTCTTTGGTGCCTTCGGCGGGCAGGGGGATCACGTTGCCGGCGATGGCTTGGCCATCGACGGTCAGTTGCACAGTGGAGCCTTTGCCTACGCGCTTGACTGTAATCAGGTAGCGGACGCCGCGATAGAGGCGTGTGGCTTTGAAACCTTTCCACTTTGCGGGAATGGCGGGGGCGATCATCAGGCCGGTGTGGGTCGGGCGGATGCCGAGAATCCACTGGGTGCCGGCCACATAGGTCCACGATGCCGTGCCGGATAGCCAGGCATTGCGGGCATAGCCGTATTGCTTGTGTTCGGGGCCAGTGATGTTGCCACAGTAGACGTAGGGCTCGACCTTCATGACGTCGACATCCCGACGCATGAAGGGCGTGATTTGCAGGTAGTACTGCATGGCTCGCTCGGCCAGACCGAGCTTGGCTGCCGCCACAATGGCCCAGGTGTTGGCGTGACAGAAGATGCCGCCGTTTTCTTTCGCCCCGGGTGGATAGGTCGTGGTGCCGCGCACCCGCTCGTCGCCCTCGGTGTAGGCCGGCCACAGTAGGGCCAGGCCGTATTTGCTGTTGAGCTTGTCGTGGGCCTGGTCAAGCGCCTTGCGCGCGCGCTCGGGCGGGGCTGCGTCCCCGATGATCGCCCAAGTTTGCGTATTGAGCGCGATCTTGTGGTGGGTCTCGCTCTTCACGCCCACGGGCTTGCCTTCGTCGTCAAAGGCACGCGCGTACCAGCCGCCATCCCAGGCCACCTTGTTGATGATGGCCGCCATCTCGGCGTGCAGGTCTCTGAACCGTTTCGCTTCGTCGGTCTTTTGCAGATGATCCGACAGGTCGGCCAGGTCGAGCAGGGCGCGACAGAGCTGCTGACCGCACCACACGCTTTCGGCCTTGCCACTACCGTGGTCTACGTTCATGGTGTCGTCCCAGTCGGCAAAGCCGATGCGGGGCAGGCCCTGGGGACCGCGGTGCTGCAGGGTGAATTCGATCGCCCGCATCATGTGGTTCCACACGCTGTCGCTGCCGCCGTCGGTGTAGTCGATCTGTTGGTCGAGATAGCCAAGATCGCCCGTCTCGCGCAGATATGAACAAACCCCGAGGATCAGCCACAAATGGTCGTCACAGAACCATTGTGGCCAAGCCGGGAATTCCGCAGCCAGGCCGGGGCCGCCCTCACCGGTCAGGGGCAGCACCTGGTGCCAGGTGTGTCCGTCCTTGTACTGCAAATGCCACAGCATGCTCAGTGTGGCGCGCGCGCGATCAGCGGCGTTGTGCACGGTGCCCAGGGTGTCTTGCGCTGAATCGCGGGTGCCCATGCCCCGGCCCGTGCCGGTTTCGTAGGCTGAAACAAAGCGCGACCAGAAAAGTGTTGTACGACACTGAATGGGATTCCAGACATTCAACATGGCATTGACGACTGGATCCGGAGTTTCGACGGTGAACCGTCCCAGATAGTCGTCCCAGTCGGCGCGCAGGTCGGCGAAGGCAGCCGCCACATTCTGGGGATCGCGAAAGCGCGCCACCACCGCGGGAATTCGCGCGGGCTCGTCAGTCACGCCCATGACAAAGACGATTTCCTTTTCCTA
>Ga0265316_10007714_pt1 | contig 10087 bp, 4 predicted proteins | sample 4522metaG_FD_202092 | JGI IMG/M metagenome (GOLD analysis project Ga0265316, IMG submission 202092) | Rhizosphere microbial communities from Carex aquatilis grown in University of Washington, Seatle, WA, United States - 4-5-22 metaG | ecosystem: Host-associated > Plants > Roots > Rhizosphere >... | reverse complement strand
AAGATCACCGGAAGCTCCAAAAATTACAAATATGAGGTTTTTAGGATTTTCCATAAGTATAAGAAATTGAAATAAATAATATAACGTTTCATGAATACTGAAAATCATGAACAAAAAATCCTAAATTGCTTGGAAATCAATTTATTTACCCCATTCCGCCAACTGGCGGAGTGTAAATTGATTTTCTTCGCTCCCCATGGGACTGGGGTAAACGAAGAAAATCAATGGATTTATTTAAATGATTTCCGACATTCAATTGAGTTTATTTTAATATTTACAAAGTAACAAATAATTGTAGAGAATGGTTAACAATAACATGTAATATTAGAATGACCTTTTTACCTTTTGTTAATTAATAGGTTAACAACTTTTTAAATATTTTATAGATTTTTGTTAATTTTTTTATTGTTTTTTGCGATAATCTGAAAGAATAAGTAGTATATTTGTCGGTAAATATTAAAGTTAATGAATAATTATAGATCCATTATATCACGCCTCATTAAAAGGTTAATTGGAACTGACTGAGAATGGTGTTTGGTATCGGATTAGGGATGACCGTTCTCTCAAACACAGAGAACGGTTTTTTTGTACAAAACAGAAGATAAATTAAGGTAATAATTATGAAAAAAGAACGCCCACAGAAGCAGGGATTGTATCGTCAGGAGTTTGAGCATGAGAATTGCGGGATTGGATTTGTTGCACATCTAAAAGGGAAAAAGTCTCACTCAATTATCAGGCAGGGGCTCGACATTCTTACAAATATGACGCACAGGGGTGCGGAAGGGGCTGATAGTAAAACCGGGGACGGGGCTGGAGTATTGATACAGGTGCCCAGGGACTTTTACCTTATCCAGGGCTATTCACTTCCGCCGGAAGGACAGTTTGGAACGGGTCTGATATTCTTTCCACAGGATAGTTCAGATGCATCCAAATGTCAGGAGATTCTTGTAAGTATAATAAAGGAGGAAGGCGTCAATCTTATTGGTTTCCGTGAAGTTCCTCTCAATAACTCGGTCATTGGTGAGATTTCCAGGGCCGCAGAACCTGAAATAGTGCAGATCCTCCTGGGAGCCGATGTCCCACAGGAGGATCTTGAACGCAAATTATATATTATAAGGAAACGGACGGAAATCGCAATCCGGAATTCAGACATAAAACAAAAGAATTTTTTCTATATACCAAGCCTTTCCACAAAAGTACTTGTCTATAAAGGCATGCTTACTTCCATTCAGCTTGGGGAGTACTTTCTCGACCTTAATGATGAGAGATTACAGAGTGCAATCGCGTTGGTTCACTCAAGGTTCAGTACAAATACATTTCCAAGTTGGGACCTCGCTCAACCCTTCAGGATGCTTGGGCATAACGGAGAGATAAATACGATAAAAGGAAACCGATTCTGGATGGAAGCGAGAGAATCAATACTTAAGTCCGATAAATTAGGAGATCTGACAAGGTTATATCCGATTATCGAACCCGACAAGAGTGATTCAGCATCTCTTGATAACGTATTGGAATTCCTTATAATGAGTGGTAAATCATTGCCTTATGCTATGTCTGTTCTGATTCCCGAATCAATAAATGATAAAAATCCCATCTCACCGGAATTAAAAGCTTTCTATAAGTATCATTCTACATTCCTGGAACCATGGGACGGGCCGGCTTCACTTATCTTCTCTGATGGGCGTTATATTGGCGGAATGCTCGACAGAAACGGACTTCGTCCATCGAGATATCTCATTACAACAAATGATCTGATAGTGATGGGTTCAGAAACCGGTGTACAGACTTTTGCACCTGAAGAGATAAGGGAAAAAGGACGGTTAAAGGCAGGAAAAATGCTGCTTGTTGATACGGAAAAGGGTAAAATTTTCTATGATAAAGAGTTAAAAGCGGAACTGGCTGCAGAATATCCTTATGGACAATGGATCCAGCAGAACATGGTCAAACTCGAAAAGATTGAGACCGGTCACCAGGAAACAACAGATATGGGAGATGAGTATAACAAATACATCACTTCCTTCAATTACTCATTGGAAGATACTGACAGGATTATCAAGGAGATGGCTGCCACCGGAAAAGAACCTATCGGCTCAATGGGTAATGATGTTCCTATTGCAGTACTCTCGAGAAAACCTTACAGGTTATTCAACTATTTCAAACAGCTTTTCGCACAGGTTACCAACCCTCCTATTGATCCTATTCGAGAGGAACTCGTGATGACATTGTCGGGTTATCTGGGCTCCCTGCAGCAAAACCTTCTTGAGACATCCCCTGATCATGTAAAAATGGTCCGATTCAGGAATCCTGTAATCTCCAATACTTACTTTCAGGTAGTTAAAAACTTAAGATACAAAGGATTTTCAGCAGCAAACCTTTTATTGCATTTTGATGCCGTAAAAGGTGCCAAAGGTTTAGAGGAAGCCGTTGAACAACTGTGCAAAGATGCTGAAAAAGCGGTTGATGAAGGGAAAAACTATATCATACTCTCCGACCGTGGTATAACTGAAAACGCTGCACCGATACCATCCTTAATGGCTGTTTCAGCTGTTCATCATCACCTGATAAAAAAGCGCAAGAGGATGCAGATAGATATTGTGGTTGAATCTGCTGAACCGCGTGAGGTAATGCATTTTGCTCTGCTATTTGGCTATGGAGCAAGTATAATCAATCCTTATATGAGCCTTGCAGTAATAGATAAACTTATTAAAGACAAGGCAATCCAGCTCGATTATCAGAAAGCTGAGGAGAATTATGTGAATGCCGTAAACAAAGGAATTCTGAAAATAATGTCTAAAATGGGGATCAGCACTCTGAGGAGTTACAGATCTGCACAAATATTTGAAGCGGTAGGTATTCACAATGATGTTATAAATAAATATTTTGCCGGAACTGTTTCAAGGATTGGTGGTATAGGAATGAATGAGATTGCTGAAGAGGTTCTTATTCCGCATAGAAAAGCATTTAATCCGGAACAACAACCCGAGATACTCACCGAGGGTGTTTATTCGTATAGGAAACATGGAGAACATCATGCATGGAATCCGGAAACCATATCACTTCTGCAATGGAGTACCAGCACTGGTGATTATAAAAAGTTCAAGGAGTACACCAGCCGTGTCAATGCTGATACAGCCAGACCTGGATTCATCAGAGGATTATTAAGAATTAAAAACAACCCGATCCCGATTGAAGAAGTTGAACCTGTTGAAAAGATAATGAAAAGGTTTGTTACCGGTGCAATGTCTTATGGTTCAATCAGTCGTGAAGCTCACGAAACATTAGCTATTGCCATGAACCGTATTGGTGGTCGCAGTAATACAGGAGAGGGTGGTGAAGATCCTGTACGTTTCAAACTCCTGGAAAACGGAGACAGCGTAAGAAGCGCTATTAAACAAGTCGCAAGTGGTCGCTTTGGTGTGACAACCGAATACCTTGTTAATGCTGATGAGCTCCAGATCAAAATTGCCCAGGGAGCAAAACCCGGGGAAGGTGGCCAGTTGCCGGGACACAAAGTTGATAAGATTATTGCCAGGACAAGGTATTCAATACCCGGTATAACTCTTATTTCTCCACCTCCTCATCATGATATTTATTCGATAGAGGATCTTTCCCAGCTTATCTTCGACCTGAAAAATGTCAATCCAAAGGCTAAAATAAGTGTGAAACTGGTTTCCGAAAGCGGAGTTGGCACAATAGCTGCCGGCGTTACAAAAGCTGGTGCCGATCTCATTACGATAAGCGGATACGAGGGCGGAACCGGTGCAAGTCCGTCTTCATCAATAAAACATGCAGGATTGCCTCTCGAGCTCGGCCTCGCAGAAACACAACAAACATTGGTCATGAATAATCTCCGCAGGAAGGTTATCCTCCAGGCTGATGGCCAGTTGAAAAGCGGAAAGGACATTATTATCGCTTCACTCTTAGGTGCAGAGGAATTTGGTTTCTCAACATCAGCACTTATTGTATTGGGTTGCGTGATGATGCGTAAATGCCATCTTAATACTTGTCCGGTAGGTGTGGCAACTCAGAATGCTGAATTGAGAAAGAGATTCAGAGGAAAGGCTGATAATCTTGTTACATTTTTCCGGTTCCTGGCTGAAGAGGTACGTGAACAGCTTGCTGAACTTGGTTTCAAAAAGATGGATGACATTATTGGTCGTTTTGATTTGCTGGAAAGAAATCCTGAAGTTAACCACTGGAAGATCGAAAACCTTGATCTTTCAGGACTCCTTTCATTACCGGTTGAATCAGCCGAAAATGCCATGCATTGCGTTGACATTCAAGATCATAAAATTGATAATATTCTCGATAAAGAGCTTATTTCTGAAGCTGAAAAAGCTATATCAGATAAACAACCTGTTGTAATTGAACGACCTATCCATAATACCGACAGAACCACGGGCGCTATGCTCTCCGGTAAAATTACCAAGCTATACGGCTCTGAAGGATTGGCAGACGGGACAATCAGCTGCAGGTTTAAAGGATCGGCTGGACAGAGTTTTGGTGCATTTCTTTCGCCGGGTATAGAACTTTACCTTGAGGGTGATTCAAATGATTATCTTGGGAAGGGACTTTCAGGTGGCAGGATTGTTGTCGTTCCGCCTGAAGGGTCAACTTTTGAACCTGATAAAAACATCATTATCGGAAATACTGTTCTATATGGTGCAACAAGAGGTGAGATATATATATCGGGTGTTGCCGGTGAACGATTCGGTGTACGTAACAGCGGCGCGATAGCTGTTGTTGAAGGTGTGGGAAACCATTGTTGCGAATATATGACCGGAGGTCGGGTAGTTGTTCTTGGATCAACGGGAAGCAATTTTGCAGCAGGCATGAGCGGTGGTATTGCATATGTGTTTAATGAAAACGGCGATTTTGATTTTTACTGTAATATGGGAATGGTCGAATTATCCCTGGTTGAAGACTATGGTGATGTAAACGAACTCACAGAGCTGATTTCCCGGCATTACAAATATACCAAAAGCAAAAAAGCAAAGATGATTCTCGATGATCTTCATAAATATATCCCTATGTTCATTAAAATTATACCATATGACTATAAGAAAGTTCTTCAGGAAGTGAAACTTGAAGAGATCAGAAAGAAAATCGCGGATGTTGAACTTGATCTTGAGATAAGCGCAAGCTAAATAGGCACATGGCTCAGAGCTCAGAGCTAAGGGCACAGAGCAAAATGATAAAAGAATAACACGTAACGCGAAACGATTAACAATTTTTAAAAAGATATTATGGCTGATGTAAACGGATTTCTAAAGATAAAAAGAAAGGAAGCAGGAAACAGACCTTTGAATGAAAGGATCTGCGACCACAGTGAAGTCGAGCAGGTACTGAACAGTGAAGACAGGATGCTTCAGGCATCCAGATGCATGGATTGTGGCATTCCGTTTTGCCACTGGAGTTGCCCGGTGGATAATTTAATTCCGGAATGGAATGATCTGCTATACAAAGGTGACTGGAAAGCTGCCTATATGAGACTCGCTGCGACAAATAGTTTCCCGGAATTTACAGGAAGGATATGTCCGGCAAGCTGTGAACATGCATGTGTCCTGAATATAAATAAGGAACCGGTTACAATCAGGGAAAATGAGGTAGCAATTGTTGAAAAGGCTTTTTCTGAAGGCTATATTAAACCACAACCTCCAAAAATGAGGACAGGGAAAAAGGTGGCTGTAATTGGCAGTGGACCAGCCGGGATGGCTGCTTCTGATCTTTTAAATAAAACAGGTCATCTGGTGACTCTTTTTGAAAAAGATGACAAAGCCGGTGGATTATTGAGATATGGAATACCGGATTTTAAACTTAGTAAAGCTACTATCGACAGACGCCTCGACCTGATGATTAAGGAAGGTCTAATTATCAAAACAGGAATTACCATAGGTAAAGACATTACCGGGAAAGAGCTTCTTGAACAGTTCGATGCAATTTGCATTGCCATAGGCGCCACGCATCCGCGTGATCTGGTGGCTGAGGGAAGAGAACTTAACGGTATCCATTTTGCCATGGAATTTCTTCCTCTCCAAAACCGTGTGAATTCAGGTCAGATCGCCACCTCTTCAAATCCAATTAATGCTGAAGGAAAGAAGGTTCTGGTTATAGGAGGCGGTGACACAGGTTCTGACTGCGTTGGTACTTCAATCCGACAGAAGGCTGTAAGTGTGACACAGATTGAGATTATGCCTAAACCACCAATCACAAGGGCGGATAACAACCCCTGGCCCTACTTTGGAAAAGTGCTTAAGACATCAACCTCCCATGAAGAGGGGTGTGAAAGATACTGGAACCTTGCAACTGTTAAATTCCATGGAAAAGATAACCATGTGACCGGAGTGGAGGTGGAAGATGTAATTTGGAATCTGAAAGATGATAAGTATACCATGGAAACTGTCAAAGGAACCCGCAGAATCATTGATGCTGATCTTGTATTGCTTGCCATGGGATTTGTCCATCCTGCCCTTGAAGGCTTACTCTCTGAACTTGGTCTGGAACTTGATCAGAGAAAAAATATTAAGGTTGATCAAAACCAATTGACAAACAGGCAAAAAGTATTTGCAGCAGGTGATTCTGTCAGTGGAGCAACTCTGGTTGTAAATGCCATTGCTTCGGGCAGAAAAGTGGCAAAAGAAATTGATAAATTTCTGAGGAAAACTTAATATTCTTGTTTCCCGCAGATTACGCAGAATTACGCTGATAAGAATTAATCTAATTGCACTAATCAGCGAAATCTACTGGAAATTTCTTATTTAACTCAATACTAAAGACTGTTCTATCTATCTCGTTGCTTATAAAACTGACTTTCCCTTTCAGATAATTTTCTGTTAACAATCTGATACTATATGTTCCTATACCTCTGTCATTACCCTTGGTGCTAAATGATCTTTGAAATAATTGCATCTGGACATCTTCCGACATAACCTGTTCGTTTTTCACCCAAATGGTTATTTTATCTTCTGAATTTCCGATTCCTATAACAACAGTTCTGGTTAATTCAGTTGCTTCCAGAGCATTTTTCAGTAAATTGATAATTATACGTTGCAGGAGGATCTTATCAGTTTCAAAATCGATATTCACAGAGTTATCATCCTTAACGACACTTCTGTCCTTGCCTGCTTCAAGAAAATCTGTCTTTTTTATTACCGATTCCAGAAGTTCAATTGAATTTATCAATTCAATGCTTACTTTGAGTTCTCCATTTTCCGCATCACGGATCTGTCTCTGTGCTAAAATTTCCTCCGTAATATCCCTGATTACTTCTTCAGAAAGATTTATCAGTTCACTGGCTTCCTCAGGGCTGGTTCCTCCTTTTAAAATTGTGATTAACCCGTTAAGTCCGCCTACACTGTTCAATAAATCGTGAAAAAAAACTCTTTCCAGAGCTGCTCTTCTTTTTATGTCACTGATATCCTGCAAAATAAGTACATAAAACAACTCTCCATTGAAAGATATAGGTGTTGATATAACATTCATATCCCAGCTCTTATGTTTACCGTTAACCACTCTGGAGATTTGTGTCTCTTTACTTGATTTCTTCCCCGTTTTCTGACTCTCCAGGATAGCATTGACTGATCCGCAATATGCACATGCCATAGAAGTCCCGCATCCTGATGGCACATCTCCCGAGTGGATACATGCAATGACCTCTCCCGGTCTTTTTCCGAGTACTGAGTCTAACGTATTAATACCCAGCAAAGAAAGAAACTCTTCATTTGCATATACGATCTGTCTGTTTTCATCGATAACAGCTCCTATTCCGGCAATCGCTCCGAAGATTTCGGTGAAGAACTTTTGTGAACCGATAAGTTCATATTCCTTTAAGATCTGTTCTGAAGTCTTTCTGGTTGCCGGAGCAAAATATGTTTCTTCTTCCATAACCATTTGGTTTAAAACCAATTTTAATTCTGCAAATATTCATTTCTAATTCATTCATTAATTCAGAATTATAATCACAATATTATTTCATCTGGAAACTATAATCCCTTTCTTTTTCAAGTTATATCCAGTTATATCTGCTCATTTCTTACAACTTCACAGATCAAATCATGAATTCTGCAGACATAATTATTATATAGGTATATTGGTTTTGTACTTTATTAATACTGCAAATACTTTTGTGTTGTAATCAATTAATTCAAATAACAGAAAACAGTTTATAAATCAGAATTCACATTATTATATTAAAAATCAGAATCTTCCCTGAGCATTTCAATAAATAAAGATATATTTCTCACTTTAAAATTATTTGACGCCTTTGCGAAACTCTGAGTAACAAATTTTTAATAACCCGCAATGAGTAGTACAGAGAATAATAGTGAGACAGAGAGATAAGCAAATTGTTCATTACAATCCGATCTTCGAGGTATTTTTTGATAAATTTGTGAATAAAGAATAAGCTGCTGATCAAAAATGAGTAAAAAGAGAATAAGATACATCCATGTTTTTATCTGGCTTTTTGCAATTTTTGCAAATCTTGCCAATACAAATTTCAGCGGTAATGTACCTATGCAGCAGATTGTTTCATACGTTATTGCGTTTCTCTACCTGATGTTTGTATTTTATTTGTTTTACATAGTTTTAGTACCATTTTTCCTTGACAGGAAAATGATTGCAGAATTCTTTGGATTTTCTTTTCTTATTGTTTTGATAATGCCATTTTTCGGATATACAATATTACTATTTGTGAAGGCAATATTTAGTGGAACGTTTCGGGATTTCTATAGAGGATATTCTCTTAGAATGCACATGAGCGGATATTTTCCTGTTCTCACTGCAGCTGTATTCGGGTCTTTCTTCAGAGTAATAATAAGCTGGTTTACCACCCTGAATCAAAAAGCTGAGCTTGATAAACAAAAACTTGCTGTTGAACTCGATCTGCTTAAAAGCAAACTCAATCCCCATTTTCTTTTCAACACACTCAATAATATCGACTCACTTATACATCAGAATTCTGAAGAAGCTTCAGCAGCTCTGATCAGGCTTTCTGAGATGATGCGCTATCTTACTTATGAAACGACATCAGATGTTGTAGACCTCAGGCGTGAAATGGAATATATCCGCAACTTCATCGAATTGTACAGGATAAGGATTAAAACTCCTGAAGATATTAAATTTGAAGTCGAAGGCGACCTGAATGTAATGATCTCTCCGGCTCTTTTTGTTCCGCTTATTGAAAATGCATTTAAGTTTGCCAGCTTCAGGAGTAACAAACCCGGTGTTGATATTAAACTGTCATCGATGAATGGTATTGTATTTTTTGAGATTTCAAATTTCTATGAAAACAAAGTGAATGTCTCAAATAAAGGACATTCCGGATACGGAATAATAAACCTTAAGAAAAGACTTGATCTTACATATCCAGGTAAGTACCAACTGATTATTGATCCCGATGATTTGATTTATCATGTAAAACTCACAATCAGTACCAATGCAGATTAACTGTATAGCAATTGATGATGAGCCTTTGGCTTTATCAAAACTCGAAGGTTTTATCCTAAAAGTTCCTGATCTGAAACTGATCAGGACATTTGACAATGCTATTGAGGCAATCGGATGGCTCAGAGAAAACAGCACTGATTTAATCTTTCTTGATATTCAGATGGAACAGCTGACAGGGATACAGTTTCTTGAAGCAACAGGGTCTACTTCAAGGATTATTATAACCACCGCCTATGATCAGTATGCAATAAAGGGATTCGAGCTTAATGTTACTGATTACCTTTTAAAACCATTTTCCTTCCAGCGCTTCATTCAGGCTGTAAATAAGGTAATGGAGTTTTTTTTTCAAAAACACAACTCACTTCAATCAACACAAAAGGCTGATAATTACATCTTTATAAAAACAGAATACAGACTGGAAAGAGTTGACATCGATAATATAATCTATATTGAAGGGATGAAAGACTATCTTAGACTCGTATGTACTGACAAGAAAATTATGACTTTACAGAGTTTCGCAAAGATTGAAGAGAGTCTCCCGGAAAATAAATTCTGCAGAGTTCATAAATCGTTTATTGTAGCAATTGATAAAATCAAATCAATTGAAAGGGGTGTTATACTTATTGCGGACCAGAGAATT
>Ga0265316_10007713_pt1 | contig 10088 bp, 10 predicted proteins | sample 4522metaG_FD_202092 | JGI IMG/M metagenome (GOLD analysis project Ga0265316, IMG submission 202092) | Rhizosphere microbial communities from Carex aquatilis grown in University of Washington, Seatle, WA, United States - 4-5-22 metaG | ecosystem: Host-associated > Plants > Roots > Rhizosphere >... | reverse complement strand
CCACCGAGGGGAGTCATACGGGGACTGTGACTCCGCGCAGGCGCGCCGGTTGATCGACGTCGGCGAACCGGTTGATCTAGGCGATCGAAGTCTCGCGCAGGCGCTCGACGGAGGACGCCGAGCGTGCCGCTTCGACGAACGCCGCCGCGTCTCGACTGAGCGGCTGCAGCCGGCTCCAGACCGCGGCGATCGTGCGAGAGGCGATCACTCCCGGCGCAAGCTCGACGACCTGTGTCTCGGCGCGACGTTCGTCTGTCGCGAGCCGCGGCAGCACGGCGGCACCGAGCCCGGCGGCAACGAGCCCCTGCACACCGGCGCCCGTCTCCGCCTGGAGCACGAAGTTCGGTTCGACGCCGTGCGTGCGCAATTCCTCTTCGACGTGAGCGCGCGACGGCGCATGAGCGACGAGCGGGAGTCGCGCCAGCTCCTCGCGCGTGATCGGCGTGCGGTGACGCGTCAGCGGCGCTCCCGACTGGAGCATGACGACGAACGGATCGACGCAGAGCGCGGCCGCATCGAGCGGGCCTTTTGGCAGCGGAGTTTCGGTGAGCGCGAGATCGAGCTCACCGCGGACGAGCGAGGTGAGCAGCGCCACCGTCGACGAGTTCTCGTTCAGCCTCACGGGGGCGCCGTAGACCCGCAGCAGCGACGGCACGAGGCGCGCGAGCAGGTCGGGCGTCGCGCCGACGCGCAGGGCGGCGTTGCCGTTCCCGTCGAGCGCGGCGAGGTCGGCCTGCGCCGCGCGAACGCGCGCGATCACGGCGTCGGCGTGCGCGAGCATGATCTCACCGGCGTTCGTCAGCGCGAGCGGCCGCGTGCCGCGCGAGCGCTCGATCAGCCGCTTGCCGGTCAGGTTCTCGAGCGCGGCGATCTGGTGGCTGATCGCCGACTGGACGTACCCGAGGCGCGTCGCTGCGCGCCTGAACGACCCTTCGCGCGCAACCGCGTCCAGGGCGACCAGGTGTCGCAGCTCGACTCCCGACCACCATTCGCCTGCCATTTCTGGGTGTGACGACCGTCACGAGAGCGAGGCAGTGGGAAGTGCCGACGCGTAACGCCTGCTTAACACGGATACTCAGGGACGAAGATGGCCGAGACGATCCAGATCGACATCCCGCGCCGCGCTCTCGGCAGCGACCTGACGGAGGCGCTCGCCGCACACGGGCTGCACGGCGAAGTCGTGGAGAACGACGAGCGGTGCGCACTGCACGTGAGCTTCGCGTCCGACGAGCACGACCGGCTCCTCGACCAGGCGGTGCACGCGATCGAGTCGTATCTCTCCGACCGCATGCTCCCGCTCGTCGTGCAGCGCGCCGACGGCGGGATTGTCGTGCGGCCGCCCGGCGACTGAGGCAAGGAAAGGCCCGCCTAACGCCCGGCCGGGACGACGACCGCGTCGTACCGGCGCTGAACGTCAGCCCGGTCAGCTTCCTCGGGGACCGACGCGCGGCTTGCCCGCAGGATCATCGCCGCCTGGTCGACCAGCACCGACTGCTGTTCCTCAGCCGCGAATTCTCTGATCTTCGCCAGCGCCTCGAGCTGACGAATCATGACGGCGGGCATGCCCGCGCTGGCCTGCCGGATCTTCTCGAATGCACGCTGAACGAAGCGGTCGAAGCTCAGCTCAGCCGTGATCACGCGTATGTAACCGCCTCCGTCACGATGGACGGTCGTCGGGTTCCAATGCAAGGCGATCTTGCAGAGACTGTCACCGATCCAGTCGATGCAGGTCAGAGCCGTGAACGTGTCGTTCACCGCCGGTGAGAGGGCTCGGATGGCGATCTCGACGAGCTGGTCGATCGCGAACGCCAGGTCCTGTGTCAGCGTTCTGTGCGGCCCGATCACGTGAGCCCGCTCGAGGCTGCGAGCCACGTCAGGGGCAGCGTCTGCGGGCAGGACGATTGCTAGTGGATGGCCCTCGACCACGAAGTGACCGGGCCGGTGCAGCAGTCGGATCACGGCCGAGGTCCCGGTGCCGATTCCGACCAGCGTGTCGTACCGGACGAACTGTAGGTAGCCGCTCTTCGTCGCAGTGATGACGCTCCCCGACTCCGGCAACCGCGACAACAGCTCCCGCAACGAGAGGCCGCGCTCACGGCCTGCGACATCCACGCTTCCTCCTGATGCCACCTGCGCGTCGATCGCCTTCGAGAGATCGCCGGCGATGCTGGCGATCACCTGCGGCAGCTGAATCGACTTCGCGATGTGATGAATGAAGAAGATCAGGACTGCAAGGTCCAGAACCACCAGACCGAGCGTGACGGTGATCGAGAGGTGCGGCACGAAATCGCCGTGACTGGACGGACTGATCGAGACAAGTGCCAGGATCGCGTACACGAACGTCGCCACGAAGGTGCCGAGGGTGAACTGCGTCCCCCGATCGCGGATGAAGTTCCGCAACATCCTTGGTCCGAACTGCGTCGACGCGAGCGTCAGAGTGACGATCGTGATCGAGAAGACAACCCCGACGACGGTGATCACGGCAGCGGCCATCGCCGTCAAGGTCTGCCGCGCGGCATCCGCGTTGCCGCTGATCATCCACGAGGGCAGCGACACGTCGCCGTTGTAGGCCGCGCGATCGAGTGCATAGGTGCCGGCGAAGAGCAGGACCACGAGGAGGACCTCGAGCGTGGGGACCGCCCAGAGGTTCGTCCGCAGCACTTCCCGGCGCCACTCCGCCGAACGAGGAAGCAACCGCGTCATCCGGGCTGAAGGAAAGCCGCGGTCGGCGGCAGTGAGCGAAGGGTGAGCATGGGAATCGAAGGCAGCGCCTGACGGGCGCCGACCAGGCTTCCCGGCTCACCTGCAGTCCATCGTATCGCCTTTAGGGCCGTTTTAGGCGGTCCTCCGGGATCTTGAGACGGCCTTCAGCCCGGCCGTCGTACGGTGGGGCAATGATCGGGGTGGCATGGACTCGCTGATGGCCGAGCCGACGTTCTCGTCCGGCTGGGCCCGGTCACTCGCGGGTTCGCCCGACGAGTTCCGCCCTCCTCGACCGCTCCGCGCCTCCGTCCTCCCGCTGGCGCCGATGCCACTGGCGGTCGCGCTCTGGTTGTGGGGGGTCGTACCGGTGCTCGCCGCCCTCGTCATGCTTGCAGCGCTCTCGCTCGCGGCGCTCGTTCGGGCCTGTGCCGGCGCCTACGAACTGCACCGGCTCCGCCGGCTCGGCGACGCGTTGCTCCGCGCAAGTCCCTCTCTTCCACCGGCCTCCGGTCTTGCGGCCTGGAGGTCCGCAAAGCTGACAGGCGCGCAGAGTCGCCGTCAGCTGGGTGGTTGGGTGCATCAGCTCAAGCGTGAGGTTCGCGCATGCACGGGCCCTGGGGCTTCGCCTCAGCAGAACACCGCGCTCGAGGAGAGCGACGCCGTCTTGCGCCGCCTCGAGTACCGCCTCAACGACGCAGCTCGGCCCCTCTCGCCGCTCGGAATGCTCGAGCTCCGCGCCCTCGTCAGCGGCGATCTGAGCCCGTTGTACTACCCGAAGCGAGCAGACGACCTGACCGCCGAGCTCAGCCGCGCTCTCGCGGCTCTCGAGCCGGCCTGAAACGTCCCGCCGTGACAGACATGAAGAAGCCCCTTGCGGCGCCTCTTCGGTCGAGCTGGTGCGATTCGCGTCAGGCGCCTGTCGCAAAGAAGCCCCGCGAGGGGCTTCTCAGGTGGACCCAGTCGGGCTCGAACCGACGACCTCTGCCATGCCATGGCAGCGCTCTCCCAGCTGAGCTATGGGCCCCAACTTGGTCTGCGCGATTGTAGCGCCGAACTCGTAATGGCTTGCCAGGCGAACGCCGGCCCGCTGGTTGTTTCTGGCCGGAGCAATCCGAAGGTGCAGTTGGCTGAGGCCATTGATCGCCTCCCATGGGATCAAGTAGCACCGGGCAAGCTCAGGGCAATAGGCGGCGAGCGCGTCGAAGTCCCCGAGGACATACGCACGCCGGACCAAACCGTCCTTTGCTCGCCGACTGGAATACGAGCGAATCACAACTACATCGCCATGGAGCGGCGACCACTTGCACTGAACACGGAGGAGCCGGTCGCCTGTGTCGAAGATCAGGTCGTAGCGACAGCCTTCGATCGCGGGGCGGTAGACCTCGTACTGCGTTTCCAGCGCGGCCTTCATGATCGCCGCCTCAGCGATTGCGCCCTTTTGGCTCGTCGTCAACACAGGCAACAGCGTACGTCCACGGGCGGACGCAATCCGCCGCAGAAAAGTCGTGACTGCTTAGGCCGTGGCCGCTTCGACGGTCTCGTGCGGGACGTCGTCCCACAGGTCCTCGAGGCGGTAGTACTCCCGCGCCTCGGGTGTGAAGACGTGCACGACGACGTCGATGTAGTCGCCGACGATCCACGTTGCCTCCAGCGCGCCCTCGACCGAGCGCGGCAGCAGGTCGTTCTCCTGCTTCAGCCGGCCGTGCACCTCGTCCCAGATGCCCTTCGTCTGGCGCGGGTTGCCACCCGTGACCACGACGAAGTAGTCGGTGTACGCGCAGACGGGCTGCATGTCGAGAATGACGACGTCGCGGCCGAGTTTGTCCTGGACGATTGCCGCGATCCGGCGTGCCTGTTCGAGAGGGCTCAAGCGGTTGAAGTGTACCCGGGTCTAGGCGCCATAGAGGTGCTCGCGCCGGATGATCTCCGCGACTGCGGACGGCACGTCCCCGGCCACGAACGTCGCCCGCAGGCCGCGCGAGGAGACGGGGATCGGCTCGATTTCGAAGAAGAGCACCCGCTCGGGCTGTTCGAGCCCGGCGAGCACGTGCTCGAGCCGCTCGGCCGGGAAGCCGGGCCGCGTCGCGACTCCGAGTCGCGTCAGCCGCAGCACCTCGTCGGGCTCCTTCCAGGTGGGGAAGTCGCAGAACTGGTCGGCGCCGATCAGGAAGATCGTGTCCTGCCAGTCGGGGTGCGCGCGCAGGGTGTCCACGGTGCGCGCGTACTCGTCGAGGAGCACGTCGTCATCCGGAAACGCGGCCCGCGTGAGCCTGAGCCGGACGTCGGCGGGTGTCTCGACGAGCTTGTGGCCCGGGTTCGCCTCGACGAGGACGCTCAGCCGCCCGAGGCCCAGCTCCTCCTTCGCGCGCCGCGCAAGCTCGACGTGACCGCGATGCGGTGGGTCGAATGCACCGCCGAACAACCCCACCATCAGCCGTAGGCTCGACGGAGGCTGACAAAGAGCGAAGGTGCCGGCTTGGCCGGCGCTGGAGCGGACATCAGGCGAGCTCGAACTCCTCGTCGCCGATCTCGACGGTCGCGCCGTCCTTCGCGCCGGCCGCACGCAACGCGCGCTCGAGCTCCTCCGCGGACGGGGGCGTGCCGAGCACGCGGAAGCCGTCCTCGGTGCGCAGCAGGCGCCAGCCGCGTGCTTTCGGCTGCGGGCGATAGACGAGGTAGTCGGCGAGCTCGTCCTCGCCGCGCTCCTCGCCTTCCGGTTCGGGGACGAGCGAGAAGAGCCGGCGCCGGAAGTCGTCGAGGCCCTCGCCCGTGGCGCACGAGAGCTTGAAGACAGCCGTGATCCGCGGATCCTCGATCGTGAACTCCGGATTCGGCTCGAGGTCGATCTTGTTCAGGACGACGATCTGCGGCCGTTCGTCGAGGCCGGCGCCGTACGCGCCCAGCTCGGCGTCGATCGTCCGCCACTGGTCGTCGGGCGGAAACGAGGCGTCGATCATGTGGATCAGCGTTCGCGCCCGTTCCAGGTGGGCGAGGAACTCGTGGCCGAGCCCGATCCCTTCGCTCGCGCCTTCGATCAAGCCCGGCACGTCGGCGATCACCATTTGCCGGCCGTCGGGCGCCTCCACCGTGCCGAGCACGGGCTGCAGGGTGGTGAACGGGTACTCCGCGACCTTCGGCTTGGCGTTCGAGATGCGCGAGATCAGCGACGACTTGCCGGCGTTCGGCAAGCCGACGAGGGCGGCGTCCGCGAGCAGCTTCAGGTGCAGCTCGATGTCGCGCTCGTCACCGGGCGGCCCGACCTCGGCGAAGCGCGGCACCTGCCGCGTCGAGGAGACGAAGCGGGCATTGCCGCGGCCGCCGTGGCCGCCGTGCGCGAGCACGACCCGCGCGCCGGCGTGAGCGAGGTCGGCGATCAGGTCACCGTCGTCGGTGAACACCTGCGTGCCGACGGGGACGCGCAGCTCTGCGTCCTCCCCGTCCGCGCCGTGCTTGCGAGCGCCGCGGCCGTTCCCGCCGCGCTCGGCCTTGATCCACTTGCGCCGCTGCAGCGACGAGAGGTCGCGCAACGACGGATCGGCGAGCAGGACGACGTCGCCGCCGTCGCCGCCGTCGCCGCCGTCGGGGCCGCCCTTGGGGACGAACTTCTCCCGGCGGAAGGAAAGGCCGCCGTCGCCGCCCTTCCCGGCCTGGACGTGCAGCGTGGCGCGGTCACTGAACATGAACCGCGAACCGTAGCGCGCTCTCTCCTGCGGACAGGACGGGGCGCTACGCCGGCGGTTCGACGACCGATACGAAACGGCGCTCGCCGCTCGTGCGGAACTCGATCGTGCCGGGGCGGACCGCGAAGATCGTGTCGTCGCGGCCGATCTGGGTGCCGGGGCCCGGGCGGAACTTCGTGCCGCGCTGGCGGACGATGATGTTCCCGGGCTGCACCGTCTGGCCGTCGAACATCTTCACCCCGAGGTACTTGGGGTTCGAATCGCGACCGTTCTTCGAGGAGCCGAGGCCCTTCTTGTGTGCCATCTAGGCGTCCCCTTCCTTCGACTTCAACGCAGACTCGAGCGCGGAGATCGCGCCCTTCCGCGCCGCATGCGCCTGCTCGTACTCGAGCGCGGCAGAAAGCAGTACGCGGTTCCAGGTCTTCGCGCCCTCGGACACCTGCGCGACCGTCATGTCCTCGTAGCCGCTCGGCATGCCCTTGACGTGATCGGCGGGCACCGCAGCTGCCGCGGGCGCCTCGGCCTTCGGCGCAGCCTTGGGGGCCGCCGCCGGCTCGGTCTTCTTGGCGGCCGCGCGCTTCGGGGCGCCGAGCGAGAACTCGACGCGCGAGGTGGCGGCGCGGAAGCCGTTGTGGCGCTTGTAGCCGGTGCGCTTGCGGTACTTGCCGATGCGAATCTTCGGCCCGCGCTCGTGTGCCAGCACCTTCGCCGTGACGGTCACACCCGAGTCGCCGAGCAGCACCTCCGGGGTGAACGTCTTGCCCTCGTCGAACTTGACGCGGTCCACGACGAGGTACTCGCCCTCACGGACGCGGTACTGCTTGCCGCCCAAACGGATGATTGCGTAGTCCATAAGCATGAAGCTCGCAGGCGTCAGCCCGCGAAGCGGTCGCCAGTGTAGCGACTGCGGCTCTTACTCGTCCAACCCCCACTGGCTCATCGGCGTGTAGCCCCAGTCCTCGTCGCCGTTTTGCGACGGCGCTTCCTCGGCCTCAGGCTCCGGCTCCGGCTCCGGCTCGACGACCTCGGCCTCCGGCTCGATCGGCTCGATCAGTTCGGGCTCAGGCTCTGAGACCGCCGCAACCTCCGGCTCGGGCGCCGTTTCGGGCTCGATGACGGCTAGAGCCGTGCCTACGGGCTTCTTGCGGCGGTTCTTGCCGCCACGGGAGCCTCGGCGTGTCTTCTTCTTGAGGGGAGCCGTCCCGTCCCCGGTGTCGTCGTCGCCGTCGAGGTTGCGGTCGGGCACGTGGATCACAGGCCCGCTCGGAGCCTCTGTGGCAACCACCTCGGCCTCGACCTCGACCTCGGCCTCGACTTCGGCCTCGACCTCCGGCTCGAGCTCGGTCGCAGCCTCGTCGGCCGGCGCGCCGCCGTTGGTGGCGGCAGCCGCAGACGCCGGCTTCTTCTTGCGGTTCTTGCCGCCGCGTGAGCCGCGGCGTGTGCGCTTCTTCGGCACGGCGGGAGCGGCCTCGTCGCCTTCGGCGACCGCCGCTGCCGGCTCGTCGACGGACTCTGGCTCTTCCTCGTCCTCGAAGTCTTCGACGTCGTCGACCTCGGTCACGTCCTCGGCGTCCGTCGTCTTGCGAGCCGACGACCGCTTGGCGCGGGTCGGCCGTTCGGCCTCCGCCTCGGCGGTCAGCGGCTCGTCGGCGACCTCGGCCGGCGCGAGCAGCTCGGCCCAGGCCAGACCCTCGGTGACAGCCGTGATCGTCGCCGTGACCTTCTTGCCGACCAGCTTGGCAGCGTCTCCGACGACGATGTCGACGTCGCCGATCTTGCCGACGCCCGCGTGCGGGTCGTACAATCCGACCTCGCCGAGCTTCACGTCGACCTTCTGCCCGATCTCGACCGGCAGCTTCGGCGCGACCTTCTCGAGCGTGCCCTGGTCGAGCACGCGCAGATGATCGAGGTGCTCGTCGTCGACGCCGACCAGGAAGAAGCGGCGCTTCGTCGTCTCCTCGAGCTCGCGCAGCCGCGCGCCGCCCGGGCCGGCGACGAGCCAGGCCACCTTCGCGGAGACCTCGACCTTGAACGCCTTGTCGCGCGAGCCCGGCGTGACGAGTGAGCGCAACCGGCGCTCGATGTCGACCGCAGCGGTGTGCTCGGAGATGACGATCCCGTCGCCGCCGCAGGTTGGGCACTTCTTGGTCATGACCTCGCGCGGTCCGTCGGTGACGTTCTGGCGCGTCATCTCGACGAGGCCGAGCGGCGAGATCTCGACGACGTAGGTCTTCGTGCGGTCACGTTCGAGCTCTTCGCCGAGCGCCTTCTCGACGGCGGCGCGGTTCTTCGGGCTCGCCATGTCGATGAAGTCGATGACGATGATCCCGCCGATGTCGCGCAGGCGCAGCTGGCGGACGACCTCCTTCACCGCCTCGAGGTTGTTCTTCGTGATCGTGTCCTCGAGCCGCGCGCCCGACTTCTTCGAGCGCGAGCCGACGAACCGGCCGGTGTTCACGTCGATGACGGTGAACGCCTCGGCGTAGTCGAAGATCAGGTAACCGCCCGAGGGCAGATCGACCCGGCGGCTGAGTGTCGACCGAATCTCCTGGTCGACGCCCATGGCCTCCATCAGCGGCTCGCGCTCCTTGTAGCGCGTGACCCGCTCGGCCATGTGCGGCGACGTCTTCTTCAGGTAGCCCACGATCCGCTTGTGCGTGCGGTCGTGGTCGACGAGCAGCCGCTCGAAGTCGCCGGTGAAGAGGTCACGCACGACCCGCAGGGGCAGCTCGGCCTCCTGGTAGACGAGCGACGGCGCCTTGGACTCCTTCGCCTTCGCCTCGATCGACTTCCACAAGCGCTGCAGGAAGTCGAGGTCGCGCTCGATGTCGTCGGCCGACGCGCCTTCGGCGGCGGTACGGACGATCACGCCGCCCGTCTTCGGCGCATGCTCCTTGAGCACCGCCTTGAGGCGGTTGCGCTCGTCGTCCTCGAGCCGGCGTGAGACGCCGAGCCCTTCACCGTGCGGGACGTAGACGACGAAGCGGCCGGGCAGCGAGATCTCGGTGGTGAGCCGCGCGCCCTTCGTCTTCATCGGGTCCTTGACGGCCTGGACGAGGACGTTCTCGCCGCGCTGGATCAGGTCCTGGATCTTGCGGGCGCCCTTGCGGCCTTCGAGCTCCGGGCCGACGATCTCGTCGACGTAGAGGAAGCCGTTCTTCTCGAGGCCGATCTCGACGAACGCGGCCTCCATGCCGGGCAGGACGTTGTCGACGACGCCGAGGTAGATGTTCCCGGCGATCGAACGGCGCTCGGGCCGCTCGAGGTAGACCTCCGCGACCTGGTCGTCCTCCAGCACGGCGACGCGCTTCTCGCCGGCGTCGACGGAGATGAGGAGCTCGCGCTTCGCCTTCGGCAGCGGCGCCCGCTTGGGCGGCGTGCGGCGGCGGGTCTGAGACGACGACGTGCGCGTCTTGCGCTCCGTCTTGCGCGGCTCGGCTTTCGGCTCGGCGGTCGCCGTCGCGGCACCGGCGGTGCTCGCCGTCGCGCCGCCGCCTGCGGCCGTGCTCTTCTTGCGGTTGCGGCCGCCCCGCGTTCCTCGGCGGCGCTTCTTCGGTGCAGTGGTGCTCGATTGTCCGTCGCTGCTCGCCGGTGTGGCGGGCGTAGCGACGGTCAGCGGTTCAACTTGGGGACGTTCCGGGGCGCGCGTGAGCTGCGCCGGATCCTCCGACTTCTTGCGTCGGAAAAACGACAGTGGCAAACGAT
>Ga0265316_10007711_pt1 | contig 10089 bp, 9 predicted proteins | sample 4522metaG_FD_202092 | JGI IMG/M metagenome (GOLD analysis project Ga0265316, IMG submission 202092) | Rhizosphere microbial communities from Carex aquatilis grown in University of Washington, Seatle, WA, United States - 4-5-22 metaG | ecosystem: Host-associated > Plants > Roots > Rhizosphere >... | reverse complement strand
CAACCGGCTCGGGCAAGACCACCACGCTCTATGCCTGCCTGGCCAAGATCAACTCGCCGGATCTCAACATCCTGACCATCGAGGATCCGGTCGAGTACCAGCTCGACGGCATTTCGCAGGTCGCGGTGAACGAAAAGATCGATCTCAGCTTTGCCAACGGCTTGCGCTCCTTTCTCCGCCATGACCCGGACGTGATCATGGTCGGTGAAATCCGCGATCTGGCGACCGCCGAGATCGCCATCCAGGCTTCGCTGACCGGCCACCTGGTGTTGTCCACCATCCACACCAACGATGCGGCGGGCGGCATCACGCGCTTGGTGGATTTGGGTGTGCAGCCCTTCCTGGTGGCGTCGTCGCTGATGGCGCTCTTGGCCCAGCGTCTGGTGCGCCGTCTGTGCCGCGATTGTTGCGAGCCCTACCGACCGAGCGAAGAGGACTTGGTGAGCCTGGGTCTTGACCCGGCGGTCTTCTTTGCCGGCAATGCCCGTCGTGTGAAATTCAAGGGCGAAGGCGTGCCACCACCGCCCGGCATGTTGTATCGCGCGCGCGAGGGCGGCTGTGCCAGCTGCCTCAATGCCGGCTACAAGGGCCGAACCGCCATCTACGAACTTCTGATGGTGGACGAGCAGACCCGCCAGCTGGCCATCAAGAACGCCGACGCCGGCACCATCAAGCGCGCGGCCATCGAAGGCGGCGGCATGCGCACCTTGCGCGAGGACGGCGCGCAGAAGGTGCTGGCCGGCATGACCGGCGCGGCCGAGGTGCTGATGATCACCACCGGAGACGAGAACTAGGGAGACGCGGACGTGGCGCTGTACACATGGAAAGGCATCAACGCCGCTGGCAAGCCGGCGACGGGCACGCGCGAGGCGGACGGACCCAAATCGCTGCGCCAGAACCTGCGCAAGGAAAGCGTCTTCATCACCGAGTTGCACGAGGTGGTGGCAGGCCAGCAGAGCAAGCAGGCGGTGGCCTCGTCCGCCAGCGGAAGCAAGGGTCTGCGCCGCGAGGTCGATCTCAAGCGCTTCTTCGAGCGGGTGCGTCCGCAGGACATCGCGATCTTCACCCGCCAACTGGCAACCCTGCTGCACGCAGGAATACCCCTGGCGGAAGCGCTGGGGGCCCTGGCCGAGCAATCCGATCACCGCAAGCTGCAGATGATCTTGGCCGGCATCCGTCAGAAGGTGAACGAGGGCAGCGCCCTGGCCGATGCCATGGCCGAGCACAGCGCCGTGTTCCCCGCCCTCTATGTCAACATGGTCCGCTCGGGCGAAAGCGCGGGCAACCTCGACGCGGTGCTGGCCCGCATGGCCAACTTCCTCGACTCGCAGAACGAGCTGCGTTCCAAGGTGTCGAGCGCCATGGCCTATCCGATCTTGATGGCCGTGGTGGGCACCGGCGTGATGACTGTGCTCATGGTGGTGGTGGTACCGCCCATTGCCGGCATTTTTGCAGATTCGGGCAAAGCCTTGCCCTGGAATACGCAATTCCTCATTGGCGTTGCCGCAATTGCCGGCGGCTATTGGTGGATTGTGCTGCCCGTTCTCATTGGGCTCTTCCTCTTGTTGCGGCGTTGGGCGCGCAAGCCCAAGGGCCACGCCCTGATGGACCGGGTGAAATTGCGCATTCTGATTGTCGGGCGCCTCATCCGCCTGCTGGCGGTGGCCCGCTTTGCCCGCACCCTGGCCACCATGCTTTCCTCTGGCGTGCCCGTGCTGACCGCGCTCGAAATCGTCAAACGCGTGCTCAACAACACCGTTCTGGAAAAGGTGATTGAAGATGCGCGCGTGGCCATCCGGGAAGGCGAGTCCATTGCGGCGACACTGAAGAAATCGGGCCAATTCCCCTCAATGATGTGCCACATGGTCGCGGTGGGGGAACGCTCGGGACAATTGGAGGCCATGCTGGAAAACGTGGCCGGCGCCTACGAGCGCGACGTGGAGATGGAAGTCACTCGACTGACCTCGCTCTTGGCCCCGATCATGATCCTCTGCATGGCGGTCGGCGTGGGATTCATCATTTTCTCAATCCTGGTTCCCATCATGGATATGGGCCAGATGGTTCAATAGGGCCGATTTCAAACAAGGAGAGAGCAATGACAGACACAAGAAACGATCAGTCGGAGATCCCCGCTGCCGGGCGCGTGTCCCGGGCGCGCAGGCGAGCGAGCGACGCAGGCATGACCTTGATGGAGATCATGATCGTGTTCGCCCTCATCGCCCTCATCATGGGGGCGGTGGGCGTGGGCGCGTTCAACTACTTCAAGAAGGGCCAGGTCAAAACCGCCCGTATCCAGGTCAACGAGATCATGCAAAAGGCGCAACAGTACATGATGGACAACAACAACGAGTGTCCCAAGACCATGGATGATCTGGTGGCACAGAAGTACATGCCGCGCCGGCAAAAGGACCCGTGGAACAAGGACTTCATCATGCGTTGCCCGGGACAAATCAACACCGATGGCATCGACGTGATCTCGGTCGGCCCTGATGGCACCGAGGGCACTGCCGACGACATCAAGGCCACGGAGTAGTGACCGGGCGACCGACATATTCCGGCCGCGGGCGTCGTGCCGGCGCGGGCATGACCCTCATCGAATTGATGATCGTGATGGTTCTTATTGCCCTGGTGGTCAGCTCTGCGGTGGTCGGGTTTCGCTCGCTCGCCAAGAGCGATCTTCGCTTGTCGGCCAGCAAGATGGCGGGCGCGGTTCGCTATCTCTTCGACCGCGCCTCGACCACCGGCAAGGTTCATCGCCTGGTGTTGGACATGGACAAGGGCCGCTATTGGGCCGAAGTGTCGGACGATCGCTTCATCATGGCGGGCGGCCGCGAGACCGAGGAGTCGCGCAGGCGAGAGGCCGAAAAGCTGGCCAAGGAGATTGAAGACGCCAAGAGGCGCGAGGACGAAAAAACCGGGCTGGACGCCATGCAGGCGCGCTACAAGCCAGAGGATTTTCGCCCCAAGCGCGCGCAGTTTGGAGCGTTCAAGGAAATGGTGGTCAAGCCGGTGGACCTCAAAGGGGCGCTCATTGCTGACGTCTTCACCCCGCGTCTGGCCGATCCGCTCGCTGTGGGGCGTGGCTACATCTATTTCTTCCCGCTCGGGATGACCGAGGCTGCCATCGTGCACCTCACCGATGCGAAGCGCAGCACGTTCTATTCATTGGTCGTGCATCCCTTGACCGGCCGGGTGCAAATCAAGAACTCCTGGGTCGAGCCGCCCCTGCAGAAGCAGTACGACGACGAAGACAAGGAGATCCTCCAGTGAGCCGGCGCACTCGCATCGGGAGCGGCGTGGCCGGCTTTTCGCTGCTGGAGGTGATGATTTCGATTTCCATCCTGGCCATCGCCCTGGTCGTCCTGACCCGCACAGTGACCGGCGATGTGCGCTCGACCCAGCACTCCCGCATGATGACCGCGGCCACTTTCCTGGCCCGCACCAAGATCTCGTCGCTTGAACAGAACATCATGGAAATCGGCTTCAGTGAAATGGAGGGTGAAGACACGGGCGATTTCACCGACGAGGGTTTTCCCCGCTTCAAGTGGTACGCCGCGGTCGAGCGGGTGAAACTGCCCGCCGGGGCAACCAAACAGGTGGAGCAAGTGGCGCAGCAGAAGAGCCAGTCCACCAATCCCATGGAGGTTCTGTCGGGTTTCATGGGCAGCTTCATGACCACGCTGATGGAACCCATTCGCGTGGGCCTGGAGGAATCAGTTCGTCGGGTGACCGTCAAGGTGAAATGGGACGAGCCCGGCCGGCCGGAGCAAGTCTTTGCCATTGTGAATTTTCTCACTGACCCGTCCAAGCTCGACATGGCGTTGATGGGGGGCTCGGGTGGCACGGCCACCGGCACGGCCACCGGCACCGGCACGAGATCATTGTCCGGAAACTCAGGCTCGTCGGGAACGTTCGGCGGAGGAACGTCGGGCTCGGGGCTGCCAAAGGGATTTGGGCCATGAAGCAGCGCAGTCCCATACGGCCGTTGCTGGCAGGCGGCTTCACCCTGATTGAAGTGATGCTGGCGCTTGCCATCATGACCTTCGTGACCGCCCTGCTGTGGGGTTCTTTCAGTCAGACAGCGAAGGTGAAGAAGCGCATGGAGGATGCGCAGGAACGAACGCACACCATCCGCGTGGCGCTCATGCGCATGACCCGTGAAGTGGAAATGGCCTTCCTCTCTGATTCCGAGAAGCCCGGTGTGGAAGAAAGGCGCACGATGTTCGTGGGCGTCACCCACGGCGACTTCGACGAGTTCCGCTTCTCGTATCTTGGCCATCAGCGCATGCGCGCGGATCGGCCCGAGGCTGATACCGCGGTGGTCAGCTACTTCCCCGAGCCCGATCCCGAAGATCGCATGGCCACCAACCTGATGCGCCGGGAAACCCGTCGTTTGGAAACCAAGGATCCCACGAAGATTTCCGGAGAAACCTATGTACTCTGCCCGGCGGTGGTGAGGGTGAAGTTCAGCTTCTACGACTACAAGAAGAAGGAGTGGAAAGAGGAATGGAACACCAATGGGGCAGACGGCCTGCAATACCTGCCCACGCAGGTACGCATTTCACTGACTGTCATTGATGAACGTGGCCGGCCCGCAACTTTCACCAGTACCGCGCGGCTGCAGCTCACCGAGCGGGTCGGCTATCAGCCGGTGGGGGCCTAAGAGCACACCATGGATGCCAAAGGCGCCTCCACAACGCCGCGGACCGGGTTCGCGACATTGACCACACTCCGCGCGCGCTTCCGCGGGCGCCGCGAGCGTGACCGGCAAAGTGGGGTGGCCTTTCTCATCACGATTTCGTCATTGTCCCTGCTCATTGCATTGGTAGCCCAGTTCACCTACGGGACCACGGTGGACGCAGCCCAGGCGGTAAATGCCCGCGATGAGGTGCGTGCGCACTATCTGGCCCGCTCCGCCGTCTCGTTGTCACGACTGCTCATCAAGATTCAGCTCCGCTTCGTCGAGCCCATCATGCAGACGGCCCAGAACATGCTTAACACGCAGGCGGGCGGCCAGGACCTCGGCATCAGCCTGCGCGTGACTGATTACGTGACCCCGCTCTTGGGCTTCTTCTCTGGCTCGAAAATGGAGACTGAGCTGCTCGGTGGAATCATTGGGGTGGACACCACCGGGGCCACGGGTCTTGGCATTCCCGCTGGTCACATGGACGCGGAGATCACCAACGAGGACGGCAAGATCGACATCAACTGCGGCGGCGGCATGACACCCAACCGTTCCCAACAAGTCATGGTGTTCCGTCTTTTGCAGGCCTTGATGGGCTCGCCCCGCTACAATTGGCTATTCGAACAACGCAACTCGCAGGGACAGTTCGTCGACCGCGTCGATCTCGCACGCGCCATCATCGATTGGGCTGATGCCGACGAACAGGCGTTCGCCGTCGATGCCAATTCGTCGGGTCCGGAGGACTACCGCTACGACCAGCGTGAGGATCCCTACCAGGCCCACAACAACAGGTACGACACGGTCGACGAGACCAACCTGGTTCGAGGCATGGACCCCGACTATGCCGAGGCCTTTGCTTCGAATTTCACCGTCTATGCCAGCGACCCGAAGCAGACTTGCAGGGTCAACCTGGCGTCAGTCAAGGGCGACTGTACACCGCTCATCGTGGGCCTGGTTCGCGCGGCACTCTTCCCCGATCCCAGCAAACCGCCCACCGACCTCAGCATCCTGGACGACAATCGTTTGTATCCGCTGGCCAGCATCCTGTGCGAACGCAGCCGGTCGGTCGGGTTTGACTCGCTGAAGACGCTGATCGGGGTGCTGAGCAATCCCGCTGGATCCATCTCGCGCGATGACCCGCGCTACCAGCTTATGCAAAACTTGACCGGAATCACCATCAACGAGCAGCAGCTTTCGCAAGTCGCCTACGTCGGCGCGCCGCGCGTGTACCGGGTGGTGGCCACGGGCGAGTCAGGCAAGGTGAAGAAAAGAATCATCGTCATTCTGGACAGCAAGGGCTTTCTGGCCAACCCCGTCACCAACAACCCTGCGGGCGAGCAGGCCTCGGGCGTGGTCCGCTACTGGCGAGAAGAGTAAGAGGTATCCATGGCTCACACCATCACCGGAATCGACGTAGGATCACGGTCGATTAAATTCGCAGTCTTCGACGCGGGATTTCGCCGCACGCGCATCAACACCACCTTTGAAGAGCCGGTGCCCCCTGGCGAGGCCCCCTTGGCCGAACGACAGGCCGAGGCCTTGCGCGCCGGTGTGGCGCGGCTGCCCTCAGAGTCGACCATCACCATGGCCTTCCCCGGTGAAATGCTCACCATGCGCGTGCTCGATCTGCCTTTTGCTGATGCCCGCAAGGTCGAACAAGTCGTGGGCTACGAGCTGGAAGGGCAAATCATGCACGACCTGTCCGAGGTCGTCATGGACCACATCGTCCTCTCCGCGCCCAGCACGCAGTCCGAAACCGCGGGCTCGCGCGCCCTGGCGATTGCGGCCCGCACTGAGGCCATTGCGGGTTTTCTCGCCTCGCTCAAGCAGTCCGGTGTGGAACCACGCACCCTCTACGTCGCCCCGATCATCTATCACGCCCTTCTGGCCGAGGAACCTGCCGAAGAAACCCCGGCCGCGTGCCGCCTCTTCATCGACATGGGCCATCTGCGCAGCCAGTTGTGTTTTCTGCGTGGAAACGAGGCCGTGTTCGGCCGGACCAGCAGCCACGCGGGCGAGGAATTGACCGCGGCCCTGGCGCGAGCCTCGGCAGGCAAATGGACCTTTGAACAAGCCGAGCAAGCCAAACACGCCTATGGCTTCGTGCCCAGCCACGCGCGGCCACCGGCCACCAGCGCGCAACAGCAGCTTGGCCCGATTCTGCGCGACGCTCTGGCGCCGTTTCTGCGCGACCTGCGCCAGACCCTGGCCAGCTTCCGCGCCCAGGACAAAACGCCGGTGGAGGCGATTCTCTTGGCCGGGGGCAGTTCGCGCCTGCAGGGATTGGCCGAATTTCTCCAGGAGGAATTGGGCATTCCCACCAGCCTGTGGCCAGCCCCGCCCAAGCCCGCAGAGTCCCCAGAAGGCGACAGTGAAGCCGACGGCAGCGTGGAGGTATCGGTGGTCGACGAAGAGGGATCGGCAAGCCGCGCGCGCATGGCCTTGGCCTTTGCCCTGGCCTGGGCCGGGGTGCGGGGCCGAAGGGAACTGGACCTGCGGCGCGGCCCCTTCCAATACAAAGTCAGTTTGTCAGTCATGCGCCAGAAGGCCAGCCACCTTGCCCTTTTGGCCGCGGCCTTGTTGGCCTGCGCCGCGGTGGACGGCACCATTGCACTTCGGCGCCTGTCTGGCGAGCAGCAACAACTGAGAGAGAAACTGAAAGTCGCCACCAAAGAGCTGTTCGGCGAAGCGCGCTCGGACGCAACCGAGGTCACGGCGGCCCTCAGGCAGTCCTTTCGCGACGAGATGGCGCCCTTGCCCCGGGTCACGGCCTACGACTTGCTGGACCAGATCTCGCGCAAGATGCCCCCGGCCGAGCAAGTGGCCATTGATGTGCAAGACATGGAAATCAAAGCCAAGAAAACCAGCATCAAGGGCACTGTGGATTCCGCGGCCTCACTCGACGACATTGTGGCCAAGTTGAAAGAGATCGATTGCTTTGAAGAGATCAACAAGGGTCCGCTCACTGAAATCAGCTCGGGTGAAAAGCAATTCAGCCTGACCATCAATTCGAAGTGCCCATAGGGAAATCATGGGATTTTTCAAGACTGTGACAGGAAAAATCGCGAGCCGGCCGGCGGCCTATATAAACGCCGAGTGGAACCGAATGGCGGCGCGCGAACGCCGACTCATCTCGGTTCTGGCCAGCGCTGTGGTCACGCTGGCCCTTCTGCTCGGCGGCTACCTGATCATCGATGCGCTACAAGAACTGAGCACCGGCAACCAGGACGCACGCGAGGCCCTGGCCGCCATCGCCAAACACCGCGATGAATACTTGGACGCCAAATCGCGGGTAAAATCACAGGAAGCGCGCATCGGCCTGGAACCGCCGCAATTGGCCGCCGATCTCGAAGCCGCCGGCAAAGAAGCCGGCATCCAGATCCCAGAAACCGTGGATCGTCCGCCCAATCCCGCGGGCAAGCACTACCTGGAACACAGCCTGGACGTGAAACTGCGCAAAGTGGGTCTGAAGGAACTGGCGACCTTTCTCAGCAAGGTGGAGACCAACCCGAGGCTGATTGCCATCACGCGCCTGCAGATCCGGCGCAGCTTTGGCGAGGGCGACAAGCTGGACGTGGAGATGACCGCCACGGCCTTCGAGCGCGTGAAAGAGGATCACCGCAAAAAGAGCCCAGCGAAGGGAAAGGGCTAGGCCATGATGAGCGATCGCGCGCGCCGCTTTTGGAGAATCGCAGCCATCGCGGCGTTTGGTTGGTTGGTGTTCTCCCTGGTCTTCGTTTTGACCCTGCCCTTTGGCCGCGTGAAGGACTACCTGGTGGTGTTGGGCGACCAGCAAGGCTACGACGTCGAGATCAAATCACTCGGTCCCGCGCTGGGACTCGGCCTGAAAGCCAAAGACATCACCATTGCTTCGCGTCCGTCGGGTGCGGGCAAGCCCACGCGCATCGCGGTTCCCGTGGCCAAGGCGTACTGGTCGCTCTGGGGCGCGCTCACCGGGCGCAAGACCTACCGGGGTTCTGCCAAGGTTTTCAGCGGCGACGTGGATGTAGAAGTTATTCGCAGCAAGACCGAGAGCGGCCTGCGTGTGTCGCTGACCGACATCGAGCTGTCCGAGCTTCCTTGGGTCAAGGCGGCCATCAACCTGCCACTGTTCGGGTCATTGGACGCGAAGCTGGATGAGAAAATGCCGGGCATGCACGCCAACGCCACAGTCGGTTCATTGACCTGGACCTGCAGCGACTGCGCGTTGGGCGACGGCAAGGCCAAGCTCATCATCGCCAACAATCCCCTTCTGGCCGAGGGTTTGGGTCTTCCCAAGATCCGACTCGGCGACTTCGTGGGGCGCGTGAACATCGAAAAGGGTGTGGGCCGCTTGCAGGGCGTGCAGGCCAAATCACCCGACGGTGAGCTTTACCTGGAGGGCGAGATCAGACTGAACGACCGCATCGCCTCTTCATCGGTGGATCTCTACATCCGCTTCAAGTTGAGCGATGCTTTGCTCAAGAGTTCAGAAAAGCTACGCACCATCATGGAGTTCGCCGCCGCGGGCGGCAAACGCCCGGACGGATTCTACGGTCTTCGCCTCACCGGAACTCTCAATCACCTGGGCATGCCCATCTGGACCAAGACCTCGCCGTTCGTCGGCCCCGCGACAGGCCCCAAGCCCATCGCTGCAAGGTCCGGCGGCTCTGCCTTCACGCCCCCGCCCCCGCCGCCCCCCACGCCGGTCGTCACAGAGACCGCCGCTCCCGCTGAATCACCGCCGCCGCCAACACATCCTCCGTCGCGCATTCCGCCCGGCGTCGACCCGGCTGTGTACGATCCAAGAATAGACAATCCCCCGGCCGAGGAGCAGGTGCCGCCACCGCCACCGCCGACCCCGCCGCCATTTCCTCCTGCCCCACCGCCCGCGGCGCCGAACAACGCTCCCGCTTCCAGCGCTCCGAACCCGTAGGCCCCCCTGCGCGAGTTCAAAATCACTTCAGAGGGATATTCAGATAAGCACGATCAAATCCCCAACTGTCCCATTGCTTTTCGTGGGTGTTGTCTTTTCCGCGGGCGGCCCCGCTTGCAGATCGAACGACGTTCAGATTGTTGACCTGCATTCCGATTTCCGGGACATTTGGGCTGGGCGGGAGACACTCGAAACCGGCAAGCAGGCCGAACCAGAGGCCCCGGTAGTGATTGACTTCAACACAACCGTCGATCCGGCGCGGGTGACTGCGCAGTTCGTGCCGGCGGACACCAACAAACCCTGCGGAAGTGCCATTGCTGCGACGGTGTTCGGATCCTTCGTAGCGCCAAACATCTGGGGCAAAGCGACGTCCAACAGCGCGCGGCCCAGTGTGCCCGCGCCCTACAACCTGTTCGCGCGCAAATCGGTCAGCGGCGCGATCAACGCCCAAGGAGCACTTGCGGCTGGCGGCGAGGTCCCGGGGGCCGGC
>Ga0265316_10007709_pt1 | contig 10090 bp, 7 predicted proteins | sample 4522metaG_FD_202092 | JGI IMG/M metagenome (GOLD analysis project Ga0265316, IMG submission 202092) | Rhizosphere microbial communities from Carex aquatilis grown in University of Washington, Seatle, WA, United States - 4-5-22 metaG | ecosystem: Host-associated > Plants > Roots > Rhizosphere >... | reverse complement strand
ACGTCGTGATGTTCCCGGAATACAACGGTGGGCTCGACCTTTCAAAAGGCCAGCTCCAGACGCCCGCGCTCCCGATCACGCAGGACTTCACCTTCCAGTGCTGGATGGGAATGCTCCACGGCTACGCAAAGGTGGTTGATGATCTCTCGAAGGTAGACGTCAAGAAGATCAGAGCCGAGGTTGCCGCATATCGAGCTTCCTCGTCGAGCCCAGGCGCCGGCGGTTGCTGCGGGCGTTGAGATCGAATCAGGGAGGAAAGATAATGGTCAAGGCTGAAAGCTTAAAGATAAACGGAATGACCCGCGCGGCCGGCCACGAGGCGGCCTTCAAGCGCGTCGACAAGGAAGTCACGATCCCCGTCGGGGGCATGAGCTGCGCAGCCTGCGCGAAAGCGATAGAGCGCGCCGTGGGCAAGGTAAGCGGGGTCGCCGCGGTTTCGGTGAACTTCGCCACGGAGAAGGCTGCGGTTAAGTACGATCCTTCCGTCGCTAGGCTCTCGGAGATCAAGCAGGCGATAATCAAGGCGGGCTATACCCCGCTCGCGCTCGACGGAACGAAGGCTGTCGACGAACACAAGGTGGCCAAGGAACGCGAGATCCGGACCTTGTGGACCAAGTTCGCCATCTCTGCAACCTTCGCGATTCCTCTCTTGTACATCGCGATGGGCGCCATGCTCAGGCTTCCGTTGCCGGCGGCGATCAACGCGATGAACTATCCCCTTCGCTACGCCCTCCTCGAGATAGCCCTCGTGATCCCGGTCATCGCCGCGGGACATCGTTTCTACGTCGTGGGCTTCTCCGCGATGTGGCGGCGAGCCCCGAATATGGACAGCCTCATCGCGATGGGCACGAGCGCCGCGATCCTCTACAGCCTCTTTTCCGTCTTCGGAATAGCCCAGGGGAACTTCAAGGCGGTAAATAGCCTCTACTTCGAGACAGCCGGCGTCATCATCACCCTTATACTCCTCGGGAAATCCCTCGAGGCGGTCTCAAAGGGGAGGACCTCCGAGTCGATCAAGAAGCTCATGGGGCTCCAGCCCAAGACGGCCACCGTTCTCCAGAACGGCGCCGCCGGAGGCGAAGAGATCGAGCTGCCCATCGAGGAAGTGGAGGAGGGAGACCTAATCCTGGTAAAGCCCGGCGAGCGTATCCCGGTGGACGGCGAGATCGTCTCGGGAAGGACTTCGATCGACGAATCCATGCTGACGGGCGAGAGCATCCCAGTGGAGAAGTCGGTCGGCGACAAGGTCATCGGGGCGAGCGTCAACAAGAACGGATCGATCCAGTTCAAGGCGACCAAGGTCGGAGCTGACACGGTCCTAGCCCATATCATCAAGCTCGTCGAGGATGCCCAGGGTTCGAAGGCGCCCATCGCGCAGATGGCGGACATCGTGTCCGGCTACTTCGTGCCGGTGGTCTTCGCCATCGCTCTCCTATCCGCGGGCACCTGGCTTCTCCTCGGGCACGGAGCCGTCTTCGCCCTCACCGTATTCGTGGCCGTGCTCACGATCGCCTGCCCTTGCGCGCTCGGCCTCGCGACGCCGACGGCGATCATGGTCGGCACTGGCCGAGGGGCAGAGAACGGCGTCCTCATCAAGTCCGGCGTCGCCCTCGAGACGGCGCACAAGGTGAATACGATCGTCTTCGACAAGACTGGCACTCTCACGAAGGGACGGCCCGAGACGACGGACATAGTTCCCGCCCCGGGCTTCAGTGAGGAAGGGATCCTCTCTCTCTCCGCCTCCGCCGAGAAGGCCTCGGAGCACCCGCTGGGCGAGGCTATCGTCCGCGCAGCCGAGGAGAGGAATGCGCCCATCCTCCCCGTGGACGACTTCGAGGCAATGCCCGGCTTCGGGATCAAAGCGAGCATCGGGGGCGCTTCCGTGCTGGCCGGGAACGCCAAGCTCCTGAAGGCCAACCACGTTGATTTCGACAGTGCCTTCGGGACAGCCGATAGGCTAGCCGGCGAGGGCAAGACGCCCATGTACATCGCGATCGACGGGAAGTACGCAGGGCTAATCGCCGTGGCCGACGTCGTGAAGCAGTCGAGCGCGAAAGCTATCGCGGCCCTCCATGAAATGGGAATCAAGGTCGCCATGATCACGGGCGACTCGCAGCTGACCGCCGAGGCCATCGCCCGAAAGCTGGGCATCGATACGGTCCTCGCCGAAGTGTTGCCCCAGGATAAGGCCGAGGAGGTGAAGAAGCTCCAGGCCGCGGGACGGGTCGTCGCGATGGTGGGCGACGGGATCAATGACGCGCCCGCTCTTGCTCAGGCCGACATCGGCATCGCGATCGGATCGGGCACCGACGTGGCGATGGAGAGCGCGGACATCGTCCTCATGCGTTCGGACCTCATGGACGTGCCGACGGCCATCAAGCTCTCGAAGAAAGTGATCCGCAACATCAAGCAGAACCTCTTCTGGGCCTTCGGCTACAACGTCCTGGGCATCCCCGTGGCCGCCGGGCTGCTCTACGCCTTCGGCGGACCGCTCCTGAATCCGATCCTCGCCGCTGCTGCGATGTCGCTCAGCTCGGTATCGGTACTCACGAACGCTCTTAGGTTACGGCGCTTCAAGCCGTACGTGTAATACAAAGGAGACATGGGGATGAAGAAGGTGCTGTCGATCGAAGGCATGTCCTGCGCCCATTGCGTCGCTCACGTGAAGGAGGCGCTCGAGTCCGTGGCCGGCTACGAGGTCACGGCGATAGCCTAGCGGGGCTGCTCGTCCCTTAGCGGAGCTTGCCTTGCCATCGCCTGGGGAAGTACCCTCCTGAGGTAGGAGCGCACGATGCCGCCGAAGATCCTGGTTGTCGACGACGAAGAGAAGATCGCCATGTTGGTCGGAAGCTACCTCGAGGCTTCCGGCTACAAGCCGGTCCTCGCCTTCAGCGGCGAGGATGCCCTGTCGAAGTTCGCGTCCGATCCCCCGGAATGCGTCATCCTCGATATAAATATGCCCGGCAAGGACGGGCTCGAGGTTGCGCGGGAGATCCGCAAGACGTCGAGCACGCCGATCATATTCTTGAGCGCGCGGGCCCAGGAGATCGACAGGATCCTCGGGCTGGAACTCGGAGGCGACGATTACGTCACCAAGCCCTTCAGCCCGAGGGAGCTCATGTCCCGCGTAAAGGCAGTCCTTCGCAGGACCTCCACCCCTCCGACGCAGACGCCTTCAACCAAGGCAAGGGACGCGGTTATAAACTGCGGCGACATCGAAGTCGACACTACGAAGCGGAGGGTGCGCTGCAAAGGCAGACCCATCGAATTGACAACCGTCCAATTCAACATCCTCGCATTCCTTCTGAAGCAACCGGGCCGGGTGTACTCCCGCATCGAGATACTGGAGGGCGCAGCCGGTATCGAGTACGAAGGGTACGAACGGACCCTCGACGTGCACATAAAGAACCTCCGCAAGGCACTTGGAGACGACACGGAGACGCCGAAGTACATCGGGACTGTGCGGGGCGTGGGCTACAAGCTTATAGAGCCTACGGCATGAGCATTAAACAACGTCTCCTTCTCTTTTTCGCGATCGTTATCTGCGCGGGGGGCTTGACGACCTTCGGCTTAGTGAAACGGGCGACGGAATCGCAGTTCCGAACCTTCGTCTTCTCGGGCGATGCCGATAAGGCCAAGGTCTACGCGGGCATCCTCGGGGAGTATTACGCCCGGCATTCCGGCTGGGAGGGCATACAGTCCTTCCTGTCGGAAATGCCAGCCTTCGTATTCACGAAGCTGGATGAGAAGATTAAAGGCGCGAACAGCTTCACCCCCGCCTACGCGCATACCTACGAGGCGATCAGCGCCTTGCTGTCGGATAGGATCACGGTAGCGGATGCCCAGGGGCGTATAGTCGCGGACACTTCGGGCAAGCTCCTCGGGACGACGCATCCGGCGATGCATCTCGCGCAGGGCGTTCCGATCCTGTCGGACTTCAAGAGGATCGGGACTGTGCTCGTGGGCTCGATGGTCGATTCGACCTTCACCGGCGCCAACGAGCAATTCCTCGCCCAGCTCCTGCGGTCATTGACGATCGCGATCCTCGTATCGACCGCGATCGCCACGCTCTTCGGCCTCGCGCTCTCGATTCGGATCACGAGGCCTCTGGCCTTACTCGACGATGCGGCCAAGAAGATCGCCGGAGGGGACTTCTCCGTGATCGTCCCGGTGAGAGGGAAAGACGAGGTCGCAAGCCTCTCTTCCTCGTTCAATGCGATGACCGGAGAGCTCCGGCAGCTCGACGAAGCTAAGCGCAGGATCATCGCCGACTCGGCGCATGAGCTGCGGACTCCCGTGACGCTCATCCGCGGCTCGCTCGAGGCGATGCTCGACGGCGTCTTCCCGATGGACTTGAGCACGATCAGGAGCGTCTATGACGAGACTATGCGCCTATCCAGGCTCATCGAGATGCTCCGCGAGCTCGAGCTCATCGATTCAGGCGAGCTCAAGCTGTCCCTGGACGACATCGACGTCCTTCCCGTACTGGAGAAGGCGGTCAATCTATTCAGGACTCAGGCAGGGGAGAAGGATATCAGGATCGAGGCTCGAGGCGCGGCCGCTCTCGCGGTACGCGTCGATGCCCTGCGCTTAGACGAGGTCCTTTACAACCTGATAGAAAACGCGATCAAGTACAGCCCCCGAGGCGGCAAAGTAGTCCTTGCCGTTCGCCGCGAAGGCTCTTCCGTCCTGATTTCGGTCGATGACTCCGGGCCGGGAATCCCTAAGCCTGAGCGCGAGAAAGTGCTCGAGCGCTTCTATCGCATGGACAAGTCACGAGCCCAGGACTCAGGCGGGAGGGGCCTCGGTCTCTCGATAGCCTATGAGATCGTCAAGGCGCATGGCGGAAGCATTCGCATTGAAGATTCACTTCTCGGCGGAACATCTTGTGTCGTGACGCTTCCTGCCGTCCCATCTGCCTAAAGAATGGGCCGAGCGGGCACTAAAGGTCATCCGCTCGGCCATGTAACGTAAACCTTAGGCTCTCTTCTTCCAGACGGCGAAATAGGGGGCGACGCTCTCGAGGTAGGCCTTCGAGATCCCAATGGAATCGCCGAGATCGGTCTTGTCGCCGCCGAGGATCGGGACGGGATTGCAGCCGCCTTTGATCAGTTCGACCTGATCGACCTTGAAACGATTGCCGCAGTTCTGGCACACGAAGACGTCCCCGACCTGCTTCCTTGAGCCGCGGCACCGGCGATAACGAAAAAGAGCAGGCTTGCCAAGGGGACGAGGAAAAGGTTTCCGAATCTTCCGTTCATTCAATACCCCCATAATGAGATGACCGAATGCTACTCCATGCCTGTGAATGCAGTATGAACGCGGTCTATATTTGCTGGAAATTCACTGCTGGCTATCGGCGGCATGAGGAAGCGGCGTATATAGGATTGATTCGCCAGTACGTATTTTTGCCATTGCTCTTATTTCGTAGATGACAGCTCTTAATGTATGCTGGAGTATTCCAGTTCCAGAAAGCACGGCAGTATTCGCCGAGGCTGCGTTCGCGCCTTATTTCTATTGGACCATGTTCCTTGAGCCATTCCTCTGCGACGAGACGAGTTTCGGCATCCTGCCTTCGCTCTTCGACCCGGGGAGAACGCTCTCGCCCACACCGCGAGCTCGCCGGCTCGCTCGCTTCCATGCGGGCTCGACCGCGTCGCGCTCATCGAATCGCGCGACGGCTTCAAACCCACTTAGCCCGATCGCAAAAAAAGACCGCTTGGCGAATGCCAAGCGGTCTCTGGGCGATCGGGCTGAGTGGATTTGAACCACCGATCTCTTGGTCCCGAACCAAGCGCGCTAGCCCCTGCGCTACAGCCCGAAAATAAAGAAATCCCGTCGCGGCGACGGGATTTTCGGGAGCGACGGGGCTTGAACCCGCGATCTCCGGCTTGACAGGCCGGCGCGATAAACCAGCTTCGCCACGCCCCCGTGTCGTTGCCGACGAAGTGGAACTATATAGATCGCGGCACGGTAATGTCAAGTGGAGAGGATGACGGCGCCGGACTTCTCGTCGGTCCTCTGCATGGAAACGGTGGTCACCTCGAGGAGGTCGCCCGAGCCGAATGCCTCTTCCCCGCGCGGCCGCTTGAGCATGGTATAGCCGAGGCTCGAGCAGGCGTACTGGCCCGAGGAGCCGTCGGGGAGGGGGAAGGGATCGGACACGACGCGGACGAGGATGCCTCGTCCCGCCTTCGCGCGGCGCTCGCGCTCGGAACCGCGGCCGGAGCTCTCCGGCATGCCCACGGGAGGGCGAACCATGGCGCCGCGCGCGGCCCAGAGGTATGAGAGCACGGCGCGCTCCTTGGGCAAGCCCGCTTCCTCGGAGAGGGCCTCGAGCCATGCCGGGGCCTTGAGGGCGTCGATGCCGAAGTGGCACCAGGGATACTTGTCGCGCTTCTTGGGCATGACGACGATGGGCAGCACGTAGCGCGACGGCGCCGCGTTGGGGTCGCCCTTGACCGCCTTCGTCTCCTCGGGGGGGAGGAGGTGGCGGAAGATGCCGGGCATGGGGCAGGAGAGGGAGTGGGGGCAGGGGCCCAGGGGGGGCGCTCCCTCCGCGAGCAGGGCCGCCCTGAGGGCGGTTATGAAGGCGCCCGAGCGGGGGTCGCCCGGCTCCATCACGAAAATGCTGCCGTTCTCCTTGATGTAGGAGAGCAGCCCGCGCGCGGTATCGAGGGCGCGCTCGCCCAGGTTGCGCTTGTCTTTCTCTTTCCAGAAGAACTCGTTGAACACGTTCGCGGCGGTGAGGAGATGCGCCCGCTCGGGCAGCGGAGAGCCGAAGGAATCCTTGCGGAGCACGATGCGCCAGGGCGGGAGTCGGCCGCCTACGCGCATGCAGAGGGTCTCGAAGATGTTCAGGCCCGCCTCCATGACGCGCTCGACCCGATCCATGCAGTAGATCGTGAGGGGAACCTCGCGAAGCTCGGGACGCGAGATCCAGAGGGCTATGGGCAGGGTGAGGGGTCCCGAGCCGATATCGGCGATGACCGCGTTGTCGGGAAGGCAGAAGTCCGCGTTCGTCAAGAGCGAGGTAAGCCTGAAGACGTTCCAGGGGAGGAAGTAGCGCAGGTAGGCGGAGAGCGCGGGCGGCGAGCCGAGGTATTCGGCCGAGCGCGATTCCTTGTCGGAGGTGAGCTCTTCCCATAGGCGGCGGATGTCGCCCTTGAGCTCGGCGCGATGCTTGGCTTGGAGCGGCACCGCCTCGTCGAGGACGCCCTCGAGGGCGTTGAGCGCGGCGATGCTCGGGGAGGAGGAGGATAGCGTCTCGAGCCTTCGCGCCGAGCTCTGGACCGGAGCCGGAGCGCCGCGGGAGCGGCCGCGCTCGTTCGATACGTAGTGCGGAATCGCGCTATTATCGTAGCCGGTCTGGGCTACCGCCGCGAGGTCTTCGGGGCTGAGCGGCGGAAGGCCCTCCGGATGGTTCCGCTTATAGGTCCCGCCCTCGGTATGCCGCTTCTCGCGGTAAGCCTCGGGCCGCCTGCCGGAATTCCCTCCCGGACTATTGTCGCGCGGGGCGTAGGGGCGTCGATTCTCGATGCGGGGGCGGGACTGGTCGTGCCCCCGCGCCTGGCCGGGTCGATCCGGCCGCCTGTCGCCGCCGCGGTTGTCGACGCGCTGTCCGCCTCGGCGTTCTCCCTCCGCGCTGCGCGGATTCGGCGATTTGGGGCTTTTCTGCTGCGCTGGGCCCTTCGGAGCTTGCCTCGGGGGCTTTGGTGAGCGAAGCTCACCCTGCGAGCGAGGCTCGCCTTGCGGACGGCGTTCGTCCTGCGCTGGGGCTTCGTCGGGCGAAGGCGCGGAATGCGGGCCCTGGTCGGAGGCCTTCGCGGCCTTACGCCTCTCTCGTCGGCGCTTCGAGCGGCTTTTTTTGCTGGCCTCGCTCTGATCGCCGTTCGAAGGAGGGACCTCGGGCGCGGCGGACTGCGCGGGCACCTCGCGCGCTTGCGCTGTCGGCGCGCCCTGAGTCGGATGAGGAGTTGTGTTTTCGAAGAGGGAGCCCTGGACGGAACCCGGCTCGGCGCTTTTCTTCGGCGTGCGTTTCAGCATTCCGCCGAACAAGCGCAGCTTCGGAGCCTTTTCCGTCTTTTGTACTTCGGGGGCCTCGGGTCCGCTCTCTCTCCGCGCGGGATCCGTCGCCCGCGAATCTTCGGTCTCCTGAGAGGACCTGGAGCGTTTTCTCACGGTGAGTCCACTATAGCACCTTATCGACGCGGCTCACAATACCGCCCTAATGTGCTCAAAACAGGCTCAAGACTACCTTCCCCGACTCCCCCGAGAGCATCGCGTCGAAGCCCTTCTGGAAGTCCTCGAAGGGGAAGCGATGGGTGATGATGGGACCGATGTCGAGGTGGGAGCGGATCATGGCCTCCATCTTGTACCAGGTCTCGAAGATCTCGCGGCCGTAGATGCCCTTGATGAAGAGGCCCTTGAAGATGACTTCGTCCCAGTCGATGGCGGTGCCGTTGGGGATGAGGCCGAGTAGGGCGACCCTTCCGCCGTGGTACATGTTCTTGAGCATCTGGGCGAAGGCGGCGGGGCTTCCGGACATCTCGAGGCCGACGTCGAAACCGCCGACCATGCCGAGCTCGTCCATGGTAGCTTTGAGGTCCTCGCGGGCGACGTTGACGACGCGGTCGGCGCCCAGTACCTGGGCCAGGGCGAGGCGGTAGTCGTTGACGTCGGTGACGACTACGTTGCGCGCGCCGTTGTGCCGGCATATTGCGGCGGCCATGCAGCCGATGGGGCCCGCTCCGGTGATGAGGACGTCCTCGCCGACCATGTCGAAGGAGAGGGCGGCGTGGGTCGCGTTGCCGTAGGGGTCGAAGACGGAGGCGATCTCGTCCGATACGCTCGGATGGACGCGCCAGAGGTTGGTCTCCGGGACGGAGACGTACTCCGCGAAGCAGCCGTTACGGTTCACGCCGATGCCGACCGTATTGGGGCAGAGGTGGCGCTTGCCCGCCTTGCAGGCGCGGCACTCGCCGCAGACGATGTGGCCCTCGGCGGAGACGCGGTCGCCGACCTTCCAGTCGTCGACCTCCTTCCCGACTTCGACTATCTCGCCCACGAACTCGTGGCCGATCGTCATGGGCGTCTTGATCGTGCGCTGCGACCATGGGTCCCATTTGTAGATGTGCAGGTCGGTGCCGCAGATGGCGGTCTTCTTCACTTTGACGAGGACGTCCTTCGGGCCGACTTTCGGCGTGGGGACTTCTTCCATCCAGAGTCCTATTTCGCGCTTCACCTTCACGAGGGCTTTCATGTGTCTGTTTCCTTCCCTTCGGGGTATAGTATAGGCAGAAGGAGCGGTCATGGCAAAGGATGGGGCCGGGTTCGAGGCGAAGCCTCTCGTTGCGGTCAGCATGGGCGATCCGGCGGGCGTGGGACCCGAGATCTGCGCGTCGGCCCTGGCCGACGCGCGCGTCCGCGGCGCGGCTCGCTGCGTCCTCTACGGGGACGCGCGCGTCCTGTGGAAGGCGGCGGCGGTCATCGGCGCGGAGGCAGGCATGAGCGCGGCCCTCGCCTCGGGCGACGCGAGCCTCGTCGACCTCGCCAACGCCGATCCCGCGGCCTTCGAGCCCGGGAAGGTTTCCGCCCTCTGCGGGCGCGCGGCCTGGGAGTACGTCGAAGCGGCTGGGATATCCGCTCTCGCCGGCGCTAAGGGAAAAGCCGGCGTAGCGGCCGCCAAAGCGACGCTCGCCGGCGCGGCCGACGCCCTGGTCACGGCGCCGATCAACAAGGAGTCGGTGCGCGCGGCGGGAGTTCCGCACATAGGCCACACCGAGATGCTCGGCGCGATCGCGGGAGTGGCAGATCCCCTGACGATGTTCGAGACGGGGAGCCTGCGCGTCTTCTTCCTCACGAGGCACGTGTCGCTCAAGGCCGCCTGCGGCCTCGTCACGAAGGATCGCCTCCTCGATTACATCGAGCGCTGCGCCGCCGCCCTGGCGAGGCTCGGTCTGGACGGCGAGCTCGCGGTCGCGGGCCTCAATCCGCACTGCGGGGAGCACGGCCTCTTCGGCGACGAGGAGGGACGCGAGATCGAGCCGGCCATCGCCCTGGCCCGCGAGCGGGGAATAGCCGTCGCCGG
>Ga0265316_10007708_pt1 | contig 10090 bp, 7 predicted proteins | sample 4522metaG_FD_202092 | JGI IMG/M metagenome (GOLD analysis project Ga0265316, IMG submission 202092) | Rhizosphere microbial communities from Carex aquatilis grown in University of Washington, Seatle, WA, United States - 4-5-22 metaG | ecosystem: Host-associated > Plants > Roots > Rhizosphere >... | reverse complement strand
CTCTTCCCGCCCAATTAGCGCTCAAGAAATCCCGATTCATCCGGGCGATCACTTCCAGCTTGATGCCCTTGGGGCACACGGCCTCGCACTCTCCCGCGTTGGTGCAGCTTCCGAAAACCTCCAGGTTCGCTTGCGCCACCATGGCCTTGACGCGCTGCTCGCGCTCCGGCTGGCCTTGCGGCAGCAGGCCGAGATGCGCGATCTTGGCGGCCATGAATAGCGACGCCGACGCGTTCGGGCACATGGCCACGCAGGCGCCACAGCCGATGCATGCGGCCGCGTCCATGGCGCGCTCGGCGTTGTCTTTGGGAACCAATACGGCGTTGCCGTCGGGCGCGCTGCCGGTGGCCACCGAAATGAAACCGCCCGCCGCGATGATGCGGTCGAAGGCGCCGCGGTCCACCACCAGGTCCTTCACCACCGGGAAGGCTTTGGCGCGCCACGGCTCCAGGTACAGCTCGTCGCCGTCCTTGAAATAGCGCATGTGAAGCTGGCACAGCGTGGTCTCGGGCAGGGGACCGTGCGCCACCCCGTTCACCATGCAACCGCACATGCCGCAAATGCCCTCGCGGCAATCGTGGTCGAACGCCACCGGCTCTTCGCCCTTGGCGATGAGATCCTCGTTCACCACGTCGAGCATCTCCAGGAACGACATGTGCTCGCTCACGTTGGGCGCTTCGTAACGCACCATGCGGCCCTTGTCGTTGCAGTTCTTCTGCCGCCAGATGTGGAGAACGATTCTCATTTGTAGCTCCGTTGCGCCGGATGCACGTATTCGAAAGTCAGTGGTTCTTTGTGCAGGACGGGCGCCTGGCCCGCGCCGCCAAACTCCCAGGCGGCGGCATAGGAATAATGCGCGTCGTCGCGCGCCGCTTCGCCTTCGGGCGTTTGATATTCCTCGCGGAAATGGCCGCCGCAGGATTCGTTACGCTCCAGCGCGTCCAGGCACATCAGCTCGGCCAGTTCGAAGAAATCGGCTACCCGTCCCGCTTTCTCCAAAGATTGGTTCAGCTCCTCGCCGCTGCCCAGCACTTTGACGTCGCGCCAGAACTGCTCGCGTAACGGCGGAATCTCGGCGAGCGCCTGCTTCAATCCCCAGGCGTTGCGCGCCATGCCGCAATTCTCCCACATGATCTTGCCCAGCTCGCGGTGGTACGAATCCACCGAGCGGGTGCCCTTCGCCTCGAGCAGCCGTCGCGTAATCTCGGTGACGTGCGATTCCGCCTCGCGCACCGCGGCGTGGGACGCTGCCACTTTTTCGAACTTATTGGACGCCAGGTAGTCGCCGATAGTGTTGGGCAGTACGAAGTAGCCATCGGCCAGGCCCTGCATGAGGGCGCTGGCACCCAGGCGGTTGGCGCCGTGGTCGGAGAAATTCGCCTCGCCGATCACATACAGCCCGGGGATGTTGGACATCAGGTTATAATCCACCCATAATCCGCCCATGGTGTAGTGGATAGCGGGGTAAATGCGCATCGGCTCCTGATAAGGGTCTTCGCCGGTGATGCGCTGGTACATATCGAACAGGTTGCCGTAGCGCTCTTTGATGACGTGCTTGCCCAGGCGTTCAATGGCGTCGCGGAAATCCAGGTAGACGGCCAGGCCGGTCTCGCCCACGCCGCGGCCTTCGTCGCAGACCTGCTTGGCGTTGCGCGAAGCCACGTCGCGCGGCACCAGGTTGCCGAAGCTGGGATACTTGCGCTCCAGGAAGTAGTCGCGCTCGGCTTCGGGGATCTGGCTCGCGGCCCGCTTGTCGCCCTTCTTGAGCGGCACCCACACGCGCCCGTCGTTGCGCAGCGACTCGCTCATCAGGGTGAGCTTCGATTGGTAGTCGCCGGAAACCGGAATGCAGGTGGGGTGGATCTGCGTGAAGCAGGGGTTGGCGAACAGCGCGCCGCGTTTGTGCGCCCGCCAGATGGCCGTGGCGTTGCAGCCTTTGGCGTTGGTGGAAAGATAAAATACGTTGCCGTAGCCGCCGGTGCCCAGCACCACGGCGTCGCCCATGTGCGATTCCATCTTGCCGGTGAGCAGGTTGCGCGTCACGATGCCGCGCGCCTTGCCGTCCACCACAATCAGATCCAGCATCTCGGTGCGCGGGAACATGGTGACGGCGCCGGCGCCGATCTGCCGCTCCAGCGCCTGGTACGCGCCCAGCAGCAACTGTTGGCCGGTTTGGCCGCGCGCGTAGAACGTGCGCGACACCTGCGCGCCGCCGAAGGAGCGGTTGTCCAGGTAGCCGGAGTATTCGCGCGCGAACGGCACGCCCTGCGCCACGCACTGGTCGATGATGTTGAGGCTGAGGGTCGCGAGGCGATAGACGTTGGATTCGCGCGAGCGGAAATCGCCGCCCTTCACCGTGTCGTAGAACAGGCGGTAGACGCTGTCGCCATCGTTGTGATAATTCTTGGCGGCGTTGATGCCCCCCTGCGCCGCGATGGAGTGCGCGCGCCGCGGCGAATCCTGGAAGCAGAAGCACTTGACGTTGTAGCCCAGCTCCGCCAGGGTGGCCGCGGCGGATCCGCCTGCCAGGCCGGTACCCACCACCAGAATCGTATACTTGCGCTTGTTGGCCGGATTCACCAGCTTGAGATGGAAGCGATGATCTTCCCACCGCTTCTCAATCGGGCCCGTCGGAGATTTCGAATCAAGTTGCATGCTGGCGTCCTTAGTTGTTGGTCAAAAGGCCGGTCATCACGGCGATCGGTATGGAGCAGTTGCCGGCGGCAATCAGAATGGCCAGAATCGCCGACGCCCATTTGAGCTTGCGGGTGTAGCGCGGATGGCTGATCCCCAGGGACTGGCACATGCTCCACACGCCGTGGTACAGATGCATGCACAGCAGGATCATGGCGAAAATGTAGAACCCCGAGATGGCGTAGTTCTGGAACCCGGCGATCACGTTGGCGCGCACGTTGGGCTGGTTCGGCCCAAGCTCCGGCGCGAGCGTCAGCACCTTTCCCGCCGTGAGGTGCAGCACGTGGAAGACCACGAACGCCCCCACGATGGGCCCGCTCCAGATCATGGTGCGGGCGGCGTAGGAAGCCGGCACGTCGTCTTTCTTCACGTAGGCGATGGGCCGCGCGGCGCGATTCTGCAGCCACAACTGCACCGCCGCGGTGATGTGCAAAATCACCGCCGCGAGCAGCACCGACCGCGCGCCCCACAGCAGCACCGCGTTGGCCGGATTGTGCAGAAAAGCCGCGTACACGTTGATCTGGTTGGTATTCGCGGAATAGATCTGGAGGTTTCCCAGCATGTGGGCGACCACGTAGCCCACCAGCATGACCCCCGTAATGGCCATGACGGCCTTCTTGCCGATCGGCGCCGCGTAGAAGCCCGCGGCCCGATCGATAGGATTGACGGCGATTGCGCTCATTCGGAATTCCTGATTGCGGCGACAAGAGTAGCGCCGGAGTTGTTCGGTTGTGTCCCCAAACATCTAGGATGCAACAACGGGTCCGAAACTATCAAGTTCGGGCCCGGCCCGGCTCCCGCATGCGGGACGCTGCGGACCGCGCGTGCCCCGCTCAGCTTCCGTTTGCGGCGCTCTGCAGCGGCATGGGCCGGCATTGGGCTCGGCGCTGCCACCGTAGGGGCGCTCGTTCCGCTCCCGAGCCGGAGTCTCCCTCCGGCGGTCGGCATGGCACGATCTCCCGCGTCGGGACGCCCTGCGCCGCGACGGGGACCGCCCGCTCCCGCTTCGGGCGCTCTGCCTCGGCGTGGAACCCGCCCCGGTCCCGCTGCGCAAGGCTCTGGGCCGGCGCGAGGTCCGCTCCGCTCCCGAGCCCGGGGCGCATCGAGCCGGCCCGGGCTCAGCCCGGCGTCACTGCGCGGACGCGGCGGCCGAAAAGTGGGTGTGAATCACTTTCCAGCCGCCGTTCTTTCGCTGGTAGACTTGGGTTGCGTTCCACTTGCGGGTGACGTCGCCATTCTGGGTGACCAACTGGTAGGTGAGAACGGCCATTGCGCCGGCGGCCTGCACTTTCGGATTGTCGATCCGGTAGCTGTCGTAGAGCGGCCTGCCGGCGAAGCCCGCGTACAGTTCTTTCACCGCCGCCACGCCATCGACGCGCTCGGCGGTCATCACGTGGAAGAACGTGATATCGGGGTCCGCCGCCGCCAGCATCGGCCCGGCGTCGCCCTTGAGCCAGCCATCCATGGCCGCCCGCTCCATCGTTACCAGCTCCCGCTCGGTCTGCGCATTGGCGTTGGAGTCCTGAAATCCCGACAGGCTGCACATCGCCGCCGCAATGGTGCAGGCCATGATCGTCTTCTTCAAATGGTCACCTCCGGTATGGGAACTCCAATCTACCGCCGTTACGGCCCCGCGACAAGCTGCGCGGGCGAATGGGTGCGCGGGCAATGGGGCCCGGCGAATCCCGCAAGAAATATCAAGCCGCCCCTGCCCCCCTGGTTGTATAGTGCGGTTGTGATGACTTCCCTTCGCAAAGCGTTACTCTACGGGTTTCTGGTCTGGCTGATCCCCTTCGTGATTTCCGTCTGTCTCTTCGGAATCCGCAAAGCCAACCGGCCGTTGTTCGAATCGATCATGGAGGTTGTTCTGGCCCTGTGCGCGGCGATGTTCCTCAACCTGTATTTCCGCAAAGTGGAGCGCCGGTTCCTGGCGGAAGGGGCGATACTGGGTTTTCTGTGGTGCGCTATGAGCATCCTCTTCGATCTGCCCTTGTTCTCGCACGGACCGATGCAGATGCCGCTCGCATCTTACTTTTCCGATATCGGTGTGGCCTACCTGATGTACCCGGCCGTCGCGATTCCCGTCGGCTGGCTTCTGGAGGCCAGAAGCGTGAGGCGCGCATGACAAGGACTTCGACGCTCGAATCCTACCACGAGCGCATGGTGCGCGCCCTGGTGCACATCCAGGGCCATCTCGACGAGCCACTTCCTTTGGAGGACCTGGCCGGCGTGGCCTGTTTCTCGCCCTTTCATTTTCACCGCGTTTTCCGCGGGATGGTGGGCGAGTCGGTGAAGGAGCACGTGCGCCGGCTGCGCCTGGAGCGGGCGGCGGAGCGCTTGAAGCTGTCCGGTCAGCCAGTCACCGGGATCGCCTTCGATGCCGGCTACGAGACGCACGAATCGTTCACGCGCGCTTTTCGGGCGATGTTCGGCATGCCGCCTTCGGAGTACCGCGAGAACCATCGGCCCGTGGAGTTTCAGCCGGCACCCTCCGGCGTCCATTTCACCAGCGATGGCCGAGTGGCGGATTTCGACGGCCCCGCACGGCGTGAGCCGCCGCTGGAAGTCCGTATCGAGCCATTGGATGCCCTGCGCGTGGCTTTCGTTCGCCACGTGGGCCCCTACGACGCGGTGGGCGCGGCCTGGGGCAAGCTGATGAGCTGGGCGTGGCCCGCGGGAGTTTTCGGTCCGGCCACGCGCATGCTGGGCATCTGCCACGACGACTGCGAGATCACTCCGCCCGAGAAATTGCGCTACGATGCCGCCATCACGGTTCCCGCAAACGTAGTGGCGCAAGGCGAAATCGGGATTCAGGAAACGGAGCCCGGAGAGTATGCCGCGGTGACCCACCGCGGCCCCTACAGCCGTTTGGGAGAAACGTACGCGCGGTTATGCGGAGAGTGGCTGCCGTCGAGCGGCGCCGAATTGCGCAGTGCCGCGCCGCTAGAGTTCTACCTGAATTCGCCGCAGAATTCGCCGCCGGAAAAGTTGCTGACGCGCATTCTTCTGCCGCTCGGGTGACGCGGTGCCAGCCGCGTTTCTACCGGGCGGCGGTGTCAGCCGCTCCTCACCCTCGGCGGCGTACCAGGTGTTCGACCGTGTGATGCCGGCCCCGCGCGGGAGCAAGCGGCTCCCGTGGGGCGCCGATTCCAGCGGTCGGGGACTTGGCCTGAAACGCAGAGAGGCGACCCGTGCGGATCGCCTCTTGAAATTCGGAAAGTGCGGAGGTGTTTACAGCAGCCGGAAATTGACTTCGATGGTGGCTTCCACGGTGACGGGCTTGCCATCCTTCTTGCCGGGCAGGAACTTCCAGCTTTGCACGGCTTCCATGGCCTTCTCGTCCAACCCCAGACCCAGGCTGCGAACCACCCTCATATTGATAGCGTGGCCGGATGGGTCGATTTGCACGTACAGCACCACCGTTCCCTGATGCTTGGCCTTGCGGGCTTCCTCGGAATACTCGGGCTCTTTCTTGGAGAGCAACACCGGGGCCGAGACGCCGCCGCCCACGCGGAACACTCCGCCGCCAGTGCCTCCGCCCGAACCGGGACCGTAACCACCACCGTTGCCGTTACCTACGCCACCACCCTTGCCGTTACCGATGCCCCCGCCGGAACCTTGACCGTTGGAGGGCGTCATGTACTTGGACAACGGGTCACCGTACAACGGGTAGTCGATATTGGGAACCTGGGTGTTGGGATCGCCAAGGAGCGTGGGCTCCATCGCCAGCTTGGGATTCATGTTGTTGTAAACTGCCACCGGCGGAGTGAACTGCTTGAGCGCAAACTTCGGGAGCTTGCCATAGCTGGCCGGTAACGGAGAACGGTCGCCACCTCCGCCGCCGCCCTGCGATTTATCCTGCATCGGCTTCATCTTCATCTCGGGCGGTGCCAAGTCGATAGCGTACAGCACCGTATGTTGCACGGCCTTTTGCACCGTCTTGCTGGTGGTCAACACCAACACCAGGATGACAATGCCAACCTGGAAGCCGGTCGACATCATGAAGGACTTCTTCTGCCGCCCGTAAAGCCCCCAGATGTCTTTCACGGCAACGGGCTTCGAGGTGATCTCCAGAGGCGGCAACTTCGGTGGGTTGAAGTACTCCTTGAAATTGCGGATGAAGGTGTAATACCAGGGATCTTCAATGTCCGCGACCAGCAACCGCGACAGATGATCGTCGGCGCTATTTCCTAATGGGCTATTGGGTTGCGAAAGGTCTGCCATTTTGCCACCATCCGTCTAGAGGAACCGCTTCTCGCTACGTCTATTGGACGCTTTTCACACCCCCGGAGTTACCGGTTTTGGAATACGCCCTCGGAGATTCTCAGCTTCGAGTCTACCATAGTTTCCCGCTGGAACCGCCATCTATCCACAATCACATGATTTAACCTCTTGATGCGCCAACAGCTCCGGGGGATTCCAAAAAATGGAGCACTTGTAAACTCAGGGCGGGCGGGCGATTTGCAGCCGGCACTCCGGTTAGGCACAATCGTAGTAATGCGAATCACCACTGAATTCACACCGTTCGAGCAGATTGAGGCCGACGCACTGATCGTGCCGGTCTTCGAGGGCGTCAGGGAGGAGCGTTTCGGCGCCGCCGATTTGACTGATGCCGGGGAGGTTACCGGCAAGCCGCTGGAATTGACGCTGATCCACCACCCGCCGGGGGTGTCCGCAAGCCGGGTGCTTCTGGCGGGAGCCGGCAAACCTGACAAATGGGATGCCGCCCAACTGCGTTCTCTCAGCGGAGCCGCGGTGCGGCACCTGATGGCCAAATCGCTGAAGAGAATCGCCCTGGCGCTCGCTCCCGCTCTGGCCACCGGTGAAAACGTGAGCGCCGCCGTGGAAGGCGCCATCCTCGGAGAATTCGAACCGGACCGGTACAAGACCGGCGACGACAGGAAATCCGTGGAGCGGTTTGCGGTCGTGGTGGAAGGAGGCTCGCCGGACTTGGCCGCCGCGGCCGACCACGGGCGCATTCTGGCCGAAGCGCAGAACTTCACACGCAGCCTGGTGAACGAGCCGGCCAACCGGCTCACGCCTTCGGGGCTGGTGGAAGCGGCGCGGAAGCTGGCGGCCGAATACCAACTGGATTGCCAGGTGCTCGATCGCGAACAGATGGAAAAGCTGGGCATGGGTGCGCTGCTGGGCGTGGCACAGGGCAGTGCCGAACCGCCGGCGCTCATCGTGGTCCGCTATAAGCCGGCAGCCGGGGCGACCAAGACGCACCTGGGCCTGGTGGGGAAGGGTGTGACGTTCGATACCGGCGGCATTTCCATCAAACCCGCCGACGGCATGGAGAAAATGAAGTACGACATGGCGGGCGGCGCTGCCATGCTGGGCGCCATGCAGGCCATCGCGGAATTAAAGCCGGCAATCCCCGTGACGGCATTCATTCCCGCAGTGGAGAACATGCCGGGCAGCCGCGCGCAGCGGCCGGGCGATATCGTCACTTCCATGTCGGGCAAGACCATCGAGGTGATCAACACGGATGCCGAGGGCCGGCTGATTCTGGCAGACGCGCTGCACTATGCCCGCCTGCAGGGCTGCACTCACATGGTGGACGCGGCCACCCTGACCGGCGCGATTGTGGTGGCGCTGGGGCATTTGAACGTGGGGCTCTTCGCCAATGACGATCATCTGCGCGACCGCGTACTGGCCGCCGCCAAAGCCGAGGGTGAGCGCATGTGGGCGATGCCGCTCGAGGACGGCTACAAGGACTACCTCAAGAGCGCGTTTGCAGACCTTCCCAACGTGGGCGGCCGCTGGGGCGGCGCCATCACGGCGGCCATGTTCCTCAAGGAGTTTGTGGGGGAAACGCCGTGGGTTCACCTGGACATCGCCGGCACAGCTTGGCTGGATGAGGCGAAGCCTTTTCAGGCCAAGGGGCCGTCGGGAGTGCCCGTGCGCACGCTGGTGCGCCTGGCGCTCGACTGGCAGGAGTAGGCGCGGCCGAAGCCCGGCGCTCCAGGGACAGTCTCACGCCCGCCCCGATGCAAGTGACGTAATGGGGCGAGTCGGCGCCGAGAAAACGGGATTGACCGCCCGCGCCGTGGCCGAAGCGCAGCGGAGCGTGCAGCTCACAGTGGGTTAATCGTTCAGCCCAACCGTGCAGCGGACCCCCTGGTCCGGGGCACCCTCCGGGTCCGACCCCTTGGTCGCGCTCGCCGTATGCCGAGTCCCAGGTTCCGACATCCTGCCGACCTGCCGACCCTGGCTATGCAAAGCTGCTCCCAAAGCAAAAAGCCCGATCGTGAGACCGGGCTTTTCATTTTAAACCGGGCAACTTCCTACTCTCCCACATAGTTACCTATGCAGTACCATCGGGGCTGAGAGGCTTAACTGCCGTGTTCGGGATGGGAACGGGTGGGTCCCTCTCGCTATGGTCACCCAGAAGTCGTTGTGGCGGCGCCGGATGGTCTCCGGGCGCCACCATTGAATATTTGACGGCCGGCCGCCACGGGGGCGGCCGGAATTCGGAAAGTAGCGCGCTATTGTGTGCGCAGTAAATTTTATGGTCAAGCCGAACGGGCAATTAGTAACGGTAAGCTCAACGCATTACTGCGCTTACACATCCGTCCTATCAAACAGGTCGTCTTCCTGTGCCCTTCATAGCTTACGCTTGGGAGATCTCATCTTAGGGAAGGTTTCACGCTTATATGCATTCAGCGTTTATCCTGACCGAACTTCGCTACCCAGCGATGCGGCTGGCGCCACAACTGGATCACAAGAGGTTCGTCCACCCCGGTCCTCTCGTACTAAGGGCAGGCCCCTTCAAATCTCCTACGCCCACCACAGATAGGGACCGAACTGTCTCGCGACGTTCTGAACCCAGCTCACGTACCGCTTTAATAGGCGAACAGCCTAACCCTTGGGAGCTTCTACACCCCCAGGATGCGATGAGCCGACATCGAGGTGCCAAACCGGAGCGTCGATGTGAACTCTTGACTCCGATCAGCCTGTTATCCCCGGCGTACCTTTTATCCGTTGAGCGATGGCCCTTCCATGCAGAACCACCGGATCACTAAAGCCTACTTTCGTATCTGCTCGACTTGTTGGTCTCGCAGTTAACCAGGTTTATGCTTTTGCACTCGTCGGCGGATTTCCAAGCCGCCTGAACCTAGCTTCGCGCGCCTCCGTTACCGTTTAGGAGGCGACCGCCCCAGTCAAACTACCCGCCTTCCACTGTCCCTCATCCCGATAAGGGATGGAGGTTAGAACCACAGAACGATCAGGGTGGTATCTCACCGTTGGCTCCTCCGAGTCCGAGAACCCGGATTCAAAGCCTCCCACCTATCCTGCGCAGATCGCCCCATAGTTCCATGAAAGGGTATAGTAAAGGTGCACGGGGTCTTTCCGTCTAGTGGCGGGCACCCGGCGTCTTCACCGGGACCAC
>Ga0265316_10007703_pt1 | contig 10093 bp, 6 predicted proteins | sample 4522metaG_FD_202092 | JGI IMG/M metagenome (GOLD analysis project Ga0265316, IMG submission 202092) | Rhizosphere microbial communities from Carex aquatilis grown in University of Washington, Seatle, WA, United States - 4-5-22 metaG | ecosystem: Host-associated > Plants > Roots > Rhizosphere >... | reverse complement strand
AGAGCTTTCGAGCAGAGGCGATCCCCACAAAACACGGAACCGCACGGATCGCCCTTTCGACCACTCAGGGGCCGACGACGGGGCCTCTTTCGAATGCTCTGGGTCTCTTCCTCGAATTCCTTCTCAATCCCTATAACGTGAAGCTGGGCGGTCCTTGCAAATATTGCGGGAATTACTTTGCAAAGAAAACTTTGAGAAAGAAATCCGTCTTCTGCACCAAAGATTGTGGCCGTCGTTACACCTCACGGAAGGCCAATCGAGAGAAACGTCAGCAGGAGCGTTTAAAGAAACTGCAACTCGCGAAGCAATCAATCTCTGAGTGGTCCAGAGCAAAAACAAAAGAAGATTGGAATGAGTGGGTTTCTCGAGACCCTTTGATCAGCAAGAACTGGCTCACACGGGCAGAAAAATCCGGGGAACTCTTCGTACCAATCAGACCAGTTCAGTAGCATTCAAGACGGATTGCAAGTCAGGCGACGCTGACCAACGCACGTAAAGTGCTCCATGTTCTCTTGAATGGAAGCATTATCTTTACTCATCAATCCTGAAAGGCATGTGCAAGATCCGCCATGAAGACTTGGAATCGGGAATTCGCGAAACGATGTCCTCGTTGCTCCCGGGACCTGGGGCGAGTTGGCCAAGCGCGGACGAAGACGCCGTAAGGACCACTCCAAATGGAAGCTGAAGGGAAATACCGTGAGTCTGGAATACCTGAAGGCGTTTCCGTTGGGAGCAGGTGAGCCCACTTTAGGGGAGGCTCTCGGTCGAACACTCTCGTCCTACGTCGTCCCTGTCGGCTGAGACTCAAGCCGTCTCGGAAATTGTCGGATAGCAGGTGAACTCCTCCTCCGAAATCTGCCAATAGGGCATGAAGCTCTGGCCGGGGTTGCCCCGTACCGTAAAGTGCAGCGGCGATCCAGGTGCTGCTTCCAGATGGTCAGCCAGAGATTCCGACCCTTTTCCTTTCTCCACTGCGAGATCGACCTTGGAAGATCCAACCGCGGCAAGGAGAATCGGGCCGTACTCAACTGAGTAGCGAGTTTTGCCCGGAATCTGGTCCGCCCCGTTGTAGCGTTTTACGCGGATCGACGCCGGCAGCGTGAACTCAATGCTGTCGCCATCCGCCCACTTGCGGTCCAGCGCAACATAGGAGCCCGGCTTGCCGGTTCCCGCGCTCTTGCCGTTGACTGAAATCGCCATCTCGCCGCTAGCCCACGAAGGCACACGAATGCGAATCCTGGCTTGTGTCGCCGCTGCAGCCTTGACCGTCGCCTTCACTCCCGTCTCCAATGGGAATCGCGTCTTGACCGTCAGTGCCAGCGGTTGGCCGTTCTGTTGCCACTGGACTGTAGACGGTTCGTAGAGATGCACATAGATCCCATCCGGCGCGATGGAGTAGATATGCTCTGGCAGGGAACCGATAAGGCGCGTGCCCTGGCCCTCGCAGCAGGAGTTCTTGTGCGTCGACCTCTCCTTCTTGCCTTCCAAATAAGTGTGGTAACGGATACCCGTCCCGCCATCCTGATTGGCAATTCCAATGTTATAGATTGATTTCTCGATTTCAGAGGTAAAACGCTCATCGTCTGGATTCAGCAGTTGAAAACGCTGGCTCAGGAACACCCAGAAGGAGCTTCCACAAAGCTCGCCTGTTCTCCGGCCGAGATAGTTGCTGTCGGGTGGATCCTCCTGCATCTCGATGATGGAGATACTTCCACCGGCATGCTGCCAGTGCGCGCGAAATAACTCCCATGCTCCAAGCACCCCATCGTAATAGAGCTTCTCGCCGGTCACAAGGTACATATCGAGATAAGCCTCAAGATTAGTCAAGAGATAGCAGTGCGGTTGGTCATAAGGATACTGCCACACCTGTTCCTTCTCCCGCCTCGCCAACCCGTTCAGCCACGCCTCCTCCTTGTAGTACCGCTGAATCACCTGCGCGTCGGCTGCCTTTCCCACCGGACTCAGGCTCACCCGCGTATTCGCAATCATCCCCTGCCCACCCTGCATCGCTCCGCGCAGCATCTCGGGAAGAAATGCCTGCTGATTGAACCAGTCGTAGTAGCCGCGCAGCAAAGGCAGCGCCTTGGCATTCCCCGCGTAGGCGGCTTCCAGAATCCCATGTGTGAGCCACGCACGCGTATAGGCTCCCCGCTCCGAATAGAAGATCGTGTCTTCCGGATACGCCATGATGTACTCGTTCGACTGCCGGCATTCCTCAATGCCATCCACCACTGCATTCATCCGCCGCCGCAACTCAGGGTTGTCAATCCAGCGCACTGTGTTGCCTGCGCCCATCAGGAACCGACCCGCGTTCGAACCCGCCAAGTCCTCTTCCCATTCAATCTGCGATCCGGTCGCCTTGAAGCCCGTCACTTTCCCGGTCCTCTCGTAAAACTGCCGCAGCAATTCCTCCACCGTAAAAGAGTTCAGCAAGTATTGAATGTTGTTCTCCATCGCCACCTGGAACAGGCCGCCCTCCAGCGTCACCCCGCCCCTCGGCGCCTGAGCCTTGAACTCTGCCCTCTTCCACGTCGACGCGTCGGTCACCAGGTGCGGTTGGTCCTTCCATATCCCCTCGCCATTTTGCCGCGGCGCGCGCGTCAGTTGTTTCAGCTCTTCTTCCGTGTTGCCATATTCTTTATCAGCCGTGGCCTTGCAGCCCACTGCAACATCATGCCCGCCGGACAACACCCCGATCTTCGCGATCGTCAGTGTGAACTCCTTGCTGTCCACCGGCTCCCCGGCCTCGCCCTGCGGCACGAGGTCAGCGTCCGGCGGTGGTACCTTTACCGCTCGCAGCTTCGTCGCCGACACGCGCACATAACGCCCATGCGCTCCGGGTGCTGCATATTGCGTGATATTGTCCTTCGGGTCGGGAAAATCAGTCTGCGTGAAATCGGCAATCACCTGCGGCTGGCTGAATCCCTCGTTGTCCGCAACCTCAATCTTGAAGCGCAGGGGAAACCCCTCGCCGCAGTAGTACTGATCGCGCCCCGGATACCATTTCTCTGCGGCTGGGAATAGCTGAATGGTCTCGATCGCCACGCTCGCCTTCAGGTCCAGCTGGACCCATGTCGTGATTTCAGGATTCGTTACCACATTCGATCGATAGGCCCGATACGCGGTGGCTGGCGTTGCCGCCATGCGCATACCGGTCAAATAGGGCGCCAGGAATGACGCTGCCGCGTCAGCCCACGCGTCGGCCCACAGCAATGCCGGCGTTGCCGCACCTGTCACCAGTAGGCCCGTGCCGGCATAGGTCGTTTTCACTAGAAACTTGCGTCGCGTCACACTCATTACCCAGCTCCTGGTGATCCCCTGGTAAGGTGCTTGCGTTTCATCTCTTGATTCGATCGATTTGACTGGTGTGTTCCTCTTTCCCCTATCGGCCACTCAAATTCCTGTCCAACCCTACCGGCTACGCCACGCGGCCCCAGTCGCTCTCTTCTGCCTGATTCGATGGTAGGTCACTATTTTGGCAACTCACAAGACTCGTCCAGAGGAGTCCGCTGCAATCTTCACATCAAATATGATATAAATTCAACACTATTTTGATTCTATGTGGATAGTTTTTATTATATTATGCTATAAGTATTGAGAATATGTCCTATATTTGGTAGGACATTTCGTGAAAAGAACCCTATGAAACGACTTGTTTGGTATGGCTACGAAGGTGTCAGACTTCAACTGTCTCCCGATCCACCGCGACACCCAGGAGACGGTGAGGTGCTGCTCAAAATCAAGGCCGTGGGTATCTGCGGCACTGATATCCACATCATGAATGGCAAGTTACCCGGCTCTCACCCTCCATTGGTACTCGGTCATGAGATTGCCGGGCAGGTCGTCGAAATTGGCGATCAAGTACACCGCCTTCACACGGGCGACCGGGTCACTGTGGACTCGGTTGTTGGCTGCGGCCAATGTGACCGCTGTCGTCGTGGCCGTTCACAGTTCTGCGTCCACGGCTTCGAATTCGGGATTAATCACGACGGTGCCTGCCAAGACTATCTGACTGTTCCCGAACGTAACGCTTACCGTATTCCCGATTCGATTTCCTTTGAAGAAGCTGCCATCCTCGACATCGAAGTGTGGAACGCAGTGCAGAAATGTGGCATCGAAGACCGCGATCGCGTGCTGATCCTTGGCGCCGGCTCTATTGGGCTAATCGCGTGCCAATTAACTCGTGTTCTCGGCGCAGGACACATCACGCTCATTGACCCAATTCAGAGCCGCCTCACCACAGCGGAAACTTTGGGTCTGGCAGACGTATACCTAACAACTTCGATGAATGGAAATGCTCATGCTGTCTCAGCCTACGATGTCGTGCTCGATTGCGCAGGCACTTCGGCCAGCACGGAGTATGCGCTTCGAGCTGTCAGGCCTTGCGGACGCGTTCTACTCTATGGCGTCCACGAACAAGTCGTCGAACGGCTGGATATCAACCAGATCACGTTGAAGGACTTAGTCGTATTTGGCGCTTTGAGCGATCGCGTTGGTTGGATGGATGTCATTGAGTTGGTGGCCTCAGGATCCCTCAATCTCAAAAGCCTGATCACGCACCGATTCACTCTCGAAGATGGTGCGAAAGCTTACGACACGGTGCGCGCACGGGAGCATGGTCTGATAAAGGCAGTGCTTGAAGTGTAACTTGTTGTCTGCGCTGGGCGAGGACAGTTCAGACGGTGTAACTGACCTGTAGTGGCATCGATGGCACGCCGATGCAAAACATATGCCAAGATCGCAATTCGAATATCCACCTTCAGCCGATTTGACCAAGATGGGAGACTGTGATGCACGAAGTTCCTCGCTTGATTTGTTTGGCTCTATCTCGATTCAAGGCCTGGCAGATGATCTTTGCCTGCGCACTTGCCGCACTGGCACTGGATACACCCGCGGCCAATTCGCAGAACATTCAGCTAGCTAGCACGGAAACAACAATCACAGTAGAAGCGGGCACGCAGGCTCCACGACTCGTGGAACTCCGTCTCCAGAATGGTGAGAGCTGGCAAAACCGGGCCCCTGAGCTGCTCATTGACCGCGTCGAAATCGGCGGAGCCACGCGTAGGTTGAGCTGGCACCTGCAGCCCTCCGCCTGCACCACATCTTCAGACGCAGTTCGTCTGGTCTATGAGGCAGACTCCCCCCGTTTGCGTCTAACGTGGGAATGGCGCGCACGTGCAGACCAAGGCCCTCTCGAACACACCATCCTGATCCAGAATTTCAGCGAAAATGAGATATGGCTTCCTTTGCAGCCGAGCTTTCAATTCGACTGGCAAGTCGATTTCAAGGAACACCTGCAGCGCTTTTGGGTGGAGAAGGGGGCCGGTATGCCCTCTACTGAGGGCACGCATCTCGATGATTTCCACGAGGGCGATACCTGGACCGGAACATCCAGCACCTATGCGAATCCCCAAAGCAACCAGCCGCGGGAAATGATCCCATATCTCTTGGTTGACCGTACCGTTGGAGACCGCTCAGGCTGGTATGTTGGCATTGAATTCAGTGGGCGTACACGCATTCAGTTGGAGCGCAGCTCGAGTTCTCTGCGTGGCGAGGCCGGTCTCAACCCGTCCCCTGGTCCCTTCCGGACTCGCCTGCAGCCCGGTGAATCGTTTGAGACACCAACCATTTTTCTAGGTGCCTTCAGTGGGGGTCCCGATGGAGCCGGCAATGTTCTCCGCCGATGGGTTCGGCAGGTGCTTAACAACCCAGTCACTATCCAGAACCCGTCCTACCCGCTCTTAAACAGCAATACCTGGGGGGAGGGCATGAAAATCAACGAGACCCAAACGTACGGCATGATAGACCAAGCTGCACAACTGGGTCTGGAAATGCTCCATATCGATGCCGGCTGGTTTCGCAGAGTCGGAGACTGGTATCCAAGCCCGACTAAATTCCCGCACGGGCTGGCTCCGATCGCGGATTACGCTCATCGCAATGGCTTAAAGTTCGGTATATGGGTAAATTGGGCGCAGGCCGGAATCGATACAGACCCCGGCGCGCTCAACGTCCACGATCCTAAGACAAGAGACTGGCTCGTTGCAGATGTACCACCAAACTGGAAGCCGGAGGATTACAAGGGCAGAACAATGGACATCGGGCTGCCTGCAGCGAAGGAATACGCGCAACATGAGGTCGAACGCATTGTGAACGACTATCACCTCGACATGCTTGAGCATGACGGGTACTTGGTCGCCAAGAATTGCTTTCGCACAGATCACCCGCACGAAACTGCGAGTTCCGCGCCCTTATCAAAAGTTGTGGAAGGGAATGGCAGCGACATGCCGGACGCCGCGAACTCAACCGATGTGAGCTATCATGCTGCGCGCGCTTACTATGAGATCTATTCCCATATACGTCAGCAGCACCCGGCATTGATGTTTGAGATTTGTAACGACGGCGGACGAATGGTCGACTTTGGGAGCGCGGCGCATGGCGACTACTTCTCCATCACAGATACATACGACCCGCTCTCGAACCGGCGCGCATTCTTTGACGCCAGCTATGTGTTTCCGTCTGCGATGCTCGAAAGCTATGTGGACCGGTGGCCTACTCCGCGCATTGAAAACTTCCGCTACATGTTGCGCAGTGGCATGATGGGGTGGTTCTCGCTCATGTTTGACCCCTCATCATGGACCCCGGACCAACACGCTGTTGCGCGTGAGGAGTTAGCAATATACAAATCCCAACTGCGCCCACTCATCCGCACCGCAGACCTATACCACGTGTCTGCTCGCCCTGATGGCATAAATTGGGACGGTATTGAATACTTTGATCCCAAGCAGCGCCGAGGAGTCCTGTTCGCCTTTCATGGCTCGGCGCCGGATAAAAGCACGCATCGCTTTGTTCTATCCGGGCTCGACCCACAGCGGTTGTATCGTCTTATCTTCCACGATCGCGGATCCGCCAGTCAGGTTGTCCTCTCGGGCCAGATGCTAATGCAGAGTGGTGTGGATGTCTCCCTGCCCATTCCACTCTCGTCTGATCTCATATTTATCCAGGAAGAGCCATTGTAGATTCCTCGGAGCGATCGCAAACTTGTGAATCACAGGAAGTCAACTTAATTGTCTGACAAATTGTTATATCGCACGGGGAGTTTCACGATGGAACATAGGTCGCAAAATCCGTCTCCAGCATCGGACCTTTCCGCGACGATACCGCATCACACCCGGCGCGTTATCATTCTTGGCTTGCCTTCCTGGTTCTTTTATTCCCTGCTGACCATTCTTGTGTGGGGAGCATGGGGCGCAACATCTAAGATGGCCTCCGATGGCATTGATGCCAATACCAACCAGATTTTCTTCACGCTGGGTCTTGTCCCTCTGATGCTCTTTGTGCTTCGCTCGCCGCGCATCCAGGGCGCTCATCAGAAGCGCTCTGGCATAGCCTGGGCATTCTTTACCGGCGTACTCGGCGGCGTAGGCAACATTGCCTTTTTTCATGCCCTTGCGATTGGCGGCAAAGCCTCGATCGTGGTGCCGGCCACCGCGCTTTTTCCACTGGTAACTGTCATCCTTGCCGTTACCGTCTTGCGCGAACGCATCAGCATTCTACAGTGGTTTGGACTCGGCCTGGCCCTCGTGGCCATCTATCTTCTCAGCACGTAGGAGTCTCGTTTATGTCCGCAGCCTCATTGTTTTTCACGTTCATAGCCTTGCTACTCTGGGGTATCAGCGGCGTGACACAAAAGCTGTCTACCAATCGAATCTCCAGTGAACTCTCTTTCCTATGGTTTGCCTATGCGATGGCCGCCATCTCCGTTACCCTGATGCTCAGTGTGCCAATGCATTGGCATGTCGCGCGATCCATTTCTTTGCTCGCCGTCTGCGGTGGAACACTCAACGGCCTGGGAGCTCTTACCAGCTTTCTGGCTCTTGAATCCGGCGGCAAGGCGTCGATCGTGATCTCCCTCATCTCGCTCTTCCCGCTCCCCACCGTGGCGTTTGCCGTGCTGGTACTGCATGAGCAAATGACGTACCCTCAGGCAATCGGCGTTGTACTAGCTATCGCCGCCGCTATTCTTTTGTCTCAGGAGAAGACGGTATTGGTTTCGGAAGAGGCGTCTGAGGGAAAAGTCTGAGTCTCAGATCTCAACCGGTTCTAGCGTGCATCCAATGACGATCTACGTCGCGACGGTCGAGCTCGTTTCCGCTGCTTCATTTTGCAATATCTGCACGTCCGCTTTAGGCCGATCGTGCCCGAACCTTTTCGCTCCACTTTACAAAGGCCCTGGAAAGCGCTTCTTCGGCGACCAGGAGCATAGCGCCCCGAGCCCAGTCCTTCTCCTCCAAGGTCGACATACGCACCTGTACCTGTTGCACCGACTGGATCATCGCGCTATCGCGCAAGACTCGCTCGATGTCGTTGAGGATCAATTCACCTACAGCCGAAGCAACGCCACCGCCAATGACAATCAGCTCCGGATTCAAAAGATTCACCAACCCCACCATTGCACGTCCCAGATAGGCACTCATCTCCGCGAGCAAGCGCGTTGCGAAGCGGTCTCCTTCGCGCTGGGCCTGCGCCACGAGTTCCAATGTCACATTCTGAGGGGCACCCTTTGAAAGCCTCATCAGCGTATTGCTCAAGCCAATCGACAGACCGTGCTGCGCCTTGCGAATCAACACCGAGGCAGACACCATTGTCTCGAGGCATCCGCGATTGCCGCACGAACACATTGGTCCCTTCTCCGCCACAGAAATATGTCCGAACTCCCCAGCGAATCCTCCGGCACCTTCATACAAATTGCCATTCAGGAAAAGCGCCGCTCCAGTTCCCGCTCCGATGCCAATGAAAATGAAGTGCCTCGCTACATTCGCTCCGCCAAACGTATACTCTGCCCGCGCTGTGGTTCGTGACGTATCCTCCAGGTTCACTATCGTTTGATAGCGCTCCTCAAAAACCTTCTTCACTGGAACATTGACCCATTTTGGCAACTTAGGCCAATACAGTGTCGTCCCCGTGCTCCGCTCCAGCACACCAGAAATGCCGATTCCGATTCCGTTCAGTTCAGGATAGTTGACTCCATTACTTTCCAGCATTCGATCGATAAGATCGATAAGGTGATCGATGGCAAATTCTGGCCCCTTAACCGCATGGCTCAGGTCCTTAACGTACGCGATCAGGTTCCCGCTGAAATCCGTCATCACAATGCGCACGTTCCTTGTTCCGAAGTGCACTCCGATGAGGCGGCCAAGATCTGGCCGCAGTGAAAGAAGGGTGGGCGGGCGCCCTCCGGTCGAGTCACCCCGTCCCGCTTCTATAATGAAGCCCCCCTGAAGCAACTTGTCACAAGTCTTCGAGATCAGGAACGGACTGTCTCCTGTCTCCTCCACGACCTCAGCTCGCGAGACGGAGCCGTGACGGCGTATCAGTTGCAGAACCTGCAGGGAATGTAGATGAGAAAGCCGTACTTTAGGCATTGGCTATTTCCAAAGATATGGATCGGGCGCCAAGAAACAGCGCTGCTTCTCGCATCATACATCCACGCTGGTCTGCGATACCCTGCGGCTTCATAATTTCTTGCTTCCATCCTTTCCCGCATAACACATCGAATCCAAAAATACAAGAATCAGCCTTCACACTACACGATACTTTTGGATTGTGTCCTCGTTTAGTTCCACTCCCAGTCCTGGCTCATCCGGTATTTGAAGAAATCCGTCTCTTGCAACGAATTGCTGACGAGTCAACATTTCGCGCAGCGTAGTTCCCGTTTGAGCGACGAACTCGCAGATCAGTGCATTAGGCACGGCGTTAAGCCAATGCAAGGCTGCGGCAACATTGATGTAGGTTGTAAAGCCGTGATTGGCTACGGGCAGCCCACGATCCCATGCCAGACTGGCAATCTTCATTGCTTCGGTAAACCCCCCGCATCGAGCCAGGTCCACCTGGACGACGTCGATCTTACCGCGATCCATCAACTCCAAATATGAGAGCCTTGAACTTTCCTCTTCGCCTGCAGCTATGCGCAATGCGGTCGTCTCGCTTAGGCGGCGATAGCCCTCGTAGTTATCAGGTGCCAGTGGCTCTTCAAGCCAAAAGAGTTTGTACTCCTCAAATGCGCGAGCGCGCTGGATTGCAGTCTTGGCATCCC
>Ga0265316_10007701_pt1 | contig 10093 bp, 8 predicted proteins | sample 4522metaG_FD_202092 | JGI IMG/M metagenome (GOLD analysis project Ga0265316, IMG submission 202092) | Rhizosphere microbial communities from Carex aquatilis grown in University of Washington, Seatle, WA, United States - 4-5-22 metaG | ecosystem: Host-associated > Plants > Roots > Rhizosphere >... | reverse complement strand
AATCCTAATCCGAGAATACCAAATCCTACGTACTTTAAAATTCTTAACGTTTTCATACTAGTTGTTTTTTAGTAATTTATATAATTCATTTAATCTTTCCCTCAAGGCAAGAACAGCGTATCTTTTCCGCGAGATGAGGGTATTGACTCCGATACCTGTTTTTTCAGATATCTCTTTGAAGCTTCTATCCTCGAACTCGTTTGCCACAAATACGTCTCTCTGCTCCTCAGGCAGTTCTGACAGAGTTTCATCGATGGCTTCCCAAATCAATTCCTTTATCTCCTCATCCTCGGGTGTCGATCCCAGTGAAGGAAGAATCTCCTCGAGCGCAAGAGGGCCATCGTCATCAACTTTTGAATTTTCGCTGTAGTTGATACTGGCATGCTTTTTCTTACGGAAGAGGTCGGTAATTCGATTATCGGCCACTTTATAAAGCCATACTGTCAAAGTTTCAATTCTCCTGATATCCCTGAAGCCAACGGTAAGCTGGTAGAAGACATCCTGCAGAATATCCTCAGCCTCTACCTTGTCGTGTATTCTGTTGCTTATATAGCCGAGCAGACGTTTCCTTTCGTCTTTATAAACAGTTCCGATTTTTTCTGACTCTTTAGGACTCATTTAAGAGATTGTTTTAGTCAACAGACGAATGAAGGCTTTAAATATTTTAAATATCTGCTAATTTCTTTGTACCCAAAGCAATAAAGTAACATGTAATTTTGGCAAACAAAAAATGAACGAAAGAATTTCTTGTCTTTTAAATTATTTGCACAAACGGACTCTTTTATTTACTTTTCACGAATTAATCTATGATATTAAATTATATTACTATTTTAATCCTTAATAGGCTGTTGATGAGAAATTTTTCACTTGACAAAAGCAAGATCAAAGTCCTTTTACTGGAAGGGATCCATGAGAATGCCAACCTGTTCTTCAGGGAAAATGGCTATACCAATGTTGAATGTCTGAATGGTGCTCTATCCGGAGAGGAACTGGAAAAAAAATTAAAAACCACCCATATAATTGGGATCAGAAGTCGTACGGAACTTCGTAAGGACATGCTTCTCAAGACTCCCAAACTTTTTGCTGTCGGATGTTTCAGTATAGGCACTAATCAGGTGGATATTCAGGATGCCAAAATGCTTGGAATACCTGTATTTAATGCCCCATTCTCTAATACACGCTCAGTTGCTGAACTGGTTATAGCCGAGTGTATCATGCTCATGCGGGGCATCCCTGAAAAAAATGCCCTAGCTCATAAGAAAATATGGATGAAATCGTTCAATAACTCCGTGGAAGTAAGAGGCAAAAATCTTGGCATAGTTGGCTATGGACATATAGGTTCCCAGGTATCCATTCTTGCCGAAAGTCTTGGCATGAATATCTTCTATTATGATATTGAGAAGAAACTGAGTCTGGGTAATTCCAAACCTGTATCAAGTTTGAACGAACTGTTAAGAATCTCTGATACCATTACTGTTCATGTTCCATTAACAGAATTAACGAGGAATATGATCTCAGGTGAGCAGATTGCTCAAATGAAGAAGGGATCATGCCTGATTAACGCATCACGAGGTGATGTTGTTGACTATAAGGCAGTTGCTGAAGGACTCAGGTCTAAACACCTGGCAGGGGTTGCGGCTGATGTTTTTCCGAAAGAGCCGTCATCAAATGATAAACCGTTCGAAATTGATCTTCAGGATTTTAATAATGTAATTCTTACACCTCACATTGCCGGAAGTACCCTCGAAGCACTTGCCAATATTGGACTTGAGGTAGCTGAAAAACTTGTAAGATACAGTGATACAGGCTCAACTATAGGAGCTGTAAACTTTGTCGAGATTGCCCTCCAGGCCAACTCCGCCAAACAACGCTTTTTACATATTCATAAGAATGTTCCAGGTGTTCTGGGCGAGATAAACCATTACTTTTCTTCAAGAGGTATCAATATTTCGGCTGAATACCTGCAGACCGACGCTGACCTGGGTTATGTTATCCTGGAAACTGATACAGAGATTAATGATTCAGTCCTGAAAGATCTGAAGAATATACCGCATACAATACGGGTAAGAATCTTGTATTAGAAGTTTTATATTACCTGTTCATTTCTTTTGCTTGCCCAAAAGAAACGAACCAAAGAAAAGGGCAGCCTCAAATCTTTTTTGGGCTTAACATTTTATCGGTTGCCCACGCATTACAACTCCCCTTCGCTCCGCTCAGGGTCAAACAGTAATGCTTACTAACGCCGTTCCCTCCGCAACCTCAAAATGTTAATCAATTTCCAAAAAAGATTTGATGGCATTGCTCGCCTTACGGCGATTTGGTTTAGAATATTCTTTAGTATGGAAATATGGATACTACAATTGGATTTCAAATGGCCTCAGATAATTTTGGGAATAAGCGATAGTTTTGATGCTTGTTGCATAGGCTTGTTGTAAGCATTACTGTTTGAGGAGGACGAAGTACGACGAGTTGTAATGCGTGAGGCAAGCTTCAAAACAGGAGCCCCAAAATTATCTGCAGACTTGATTTTTCTTTGGTTACTTTCTTTTTATCAAGAAAAAGAAAGTAACGTGATTACCTGCCACCCGGAGGGCAATTCTTTCTTAAATAGCTGGTATAAAGAGTTGCCAGGTGAACAGACGTGCCTTCACCTTCGGAAATACTATGTGTCCGGTTAGGATAGGCCATAAACTGAAATTGCTTATTGTATTTGATCAACTCATTGAGAAGCATCTCGGCATTCTGATAATGCACGTTATCGTCTCCCGTTCCGTGAATATACAACAGGTTTCCTTTCAGGTTTTTTGCATAGGTGATTGGTGAACCTTTTATAAAATCCTCCTTGTTTTCCTGTGGTAACCCCATGTATCGTTCCTGGTAAATATTATCGTAAGTGAGTAAATTGGCTACAGCAGCAATTGCAATTCCGGTTTTGTATATCTCAGGATACTGGAACATTAGATTCAAAGTGGCTGAACCTCCACCACTCCATCCCCAGACAGCAATTCTCTCAGGGTCGACGAAATCCCATTTCAGTATTTCCTTCGCTGCCATTGCCTGGTCGTGGATATTGATCTGACCAATTTTTCTGTAAATTGATTTCCTCCACGCTGCCCCTTTCGGCGCAGGTGTACCCCGGTTATCAAGTGAAATATAGATGTAACCATCTTTTGCCATGTCTCCCGTGTAGAGTGAGTTCCTGGTATTGCCATAAGCATCCACAACCGTAGCTCTGGCAGGTTCAGTGTACACATAAAAAACCACAGGATATTTCTTTGCCGGATCGAAATTTACAGGTTTAACCATCCATCCGTCCATCTCAACACTGTCTGCAGTTCTTATTTTGAAGAATTCTACAGCAGGTTTAACCGTAAGAGAATCGAGCCGGGCGATAATACTCTCTTTTTCATTCAATGGTTTCTGACTGGCTACCATTATAAACTCCCGAGCAGGACGAGTAAAACTATTTGAGAATGAATGAGCTGCATATTTGCCGTTGGGTGAGAAGGAATAACTATGAGTTCCTTTCAAAGCTGCCGGAGTCACTAGGTCGGTAGTACCATTACCATCAAGCCTGGTGCGGTACAGATAGTTCTGTGTTGCATTATCGGGTGAAGCCATAAAATATACATATCCTTTAATATGGTCGACAAATGTTATGTCAGTAAAATCGTATTTGCCTTTAGTTACCAGTTTTTCCGGCTTTCCCTCGAGAGATACCTGGTATAAATGTCTCCAGCCATCTTTTTCAGAATCCCAGAGAATGCTCTTTGTTTCATTCAGCCAGATAAAACTATTGGTAAAACTGATTGTATAAGGATTCCCGGGCTGATAGATATCAACCCAGGCCTGATCAGTTTCTTCTTCTATCACTTTAGATTTACCTGTTGCGGCTTCAGATATATAAAGCTTGCTTGAATTTTGTTTACGGTTGAGCTGTTGAATTAGCAAATTATCGGTAGAAGGAATAAACTCCACTCTTACAATGTAGTTTTGAGCAGGATCGCCCGGGATGTTCATCCATGTGGTTTTATTATCTGCAATATTCACAACTCCAACCCTGCATGACGATGGTTTTTCTCCGACTTTAGGATATTCAATAGGAATAACCCGAGAGTATACGGAGTCTGTATTGTTTATCAGATAATACTTTCTGATGCTGCTTGCATCAATCTGCCAAAAGGCAATTTTTTTACTGTCGGGGCTCCAGCGAAATCCATCACGGCAGTCAAATTCTTCTTCATAAACCCAGTCAAAAGTACCATTAATAAGCGTCACAGAACCATCGAGAGTCATTGCCTTAATCCGGGAAGTGCCCAGGTCTTCAACATAAATATTGTTTCCGCTGACATAGGCAACAGAATTCCCGTCAGGGGAAAACTTGGCGAACATTAACGAGGATGGTGGAAGGGTTTTGCCCAATTGACTCAGTGAACCTGATTTCCTGTCAAGCATCCAGTAATCACCTTTTGAATTAAGCCTCCAGACCCTTTTTGTATTCGTGAACAGTAAAACTTTTTGCTGGTCACCCGAAAAGGAATAGTAACTGAATTGCAAAGGAGTCGCGCTCCCGGAGGGTGTAAGTTGTTGTTTGGATAATACTACAACCGTCTTATTATCAGGTAATGTATATTGAAGGAGTTCGTTTTTCTCAACACGATAATAAGAATTCCCATCAACCGACCACCTGATGTCTGCAACTTGAGAACTGCCAATCAATGTGATGAAAAAAATCACCGCCGAGATTACAAAGACTTTAACTCCGCTTCTGTTCCGGATAAAAATTTCAGATTTAAACATATCAAAAAAGGGATTTATGACTAATAAGAACATATTCAGGATCGACATTTTTTATATCAGGCTCCTTCAGGAGTACTTTCTTTTAAATGATTTTATAATATCACTCTGTAGAGGATGCCTGGGACCAATAATTGACATCTCCCCCTCTAAAACATTAAATAACTCAGGGAGCTGATCCAACCCGGACCTGAGAAGAAATCTCCCTATTTTTGTTAAGCGCGGATCCTCATCAAACTCAGATCCCGAATTTTTTATTTTAGATCCCGGATATGTATTTCTCTTATCGGTATTGGAATATATTGTCCTGAATCTATAGACTTTTATCTGACGACCCCTCCATCCGACTTTAGAAAGTTTACTTATTATCGGACCCCTGGATGTCAGCTTTATTAACATACTTATAATAATCAAAACAGGAGACAGAACAACAATCATTAAAAGGGCAATATTAATATCTATTGTTTTCTTTACGGCAAGGGCATAGGAATTATTTGGAATGTTAATAAAACTCAGAAATTTGCCATCTGCAATATCAGTTTTGACTGCGCTGGAAAGATTTGGTTTGGGGGAAGCAGATTTAAGTCTGAATGTAACCCCGAGATCTTCACATGATGTTATGATTTCACGAACCTTTACGGCATCGGTATTCTCTTTTAAATAGAGAACTTCATCAACAAAATCCACCTCTATCATATCATGTATTATTTCGGTAAATCTTTCAGGCAGAATTATTGAACTGCTTTCATATCTGGCTTTTACCTGAGCTGATTCTGTAAATATCACTACAGCTTTGTAACCCAGTTTCTTATTTGACAGGAGATTTTCGATAAAATCCAATGAAGAATCGTCTGCGATTACTATAGCGACCACATGATTATCATCCTTTTCACCCAGCCTTTTAAATATCTTATATATTAATATCCTTCCGAAGAATAAATAAATAAATCCAAACAAAAGCAGCCCTGCCATGAACAATTTTGAAACAGGATATAATCTGAAAATCAAATCATAAAGAGCCAGAAGGCAGAATATCGAAACTGACACCTGCATATAAAGTAATGAAAGAACTTTATAACGCCTGGTGGAAATGCCGGTAATTCTTACCAGATATAATATTATAAGCCAGAAAGGCAGAATTACCAGGAAGAGGATCAATAAATTTTTTTCAGTAAAAAAAAACTTCCACTTTTCAGAATAGTTTATCAAATATGAAGACTGAAATGCTAACAGAATCGTTAAAACTTCCATGCAAATCAGTAAATATTTCAGGAGATTCCGACTCTTCGATCCAGGATTATTTTGAAGCCGATAATTGTCAGTAAAAACATCCATAAACCAGAATGCCTTAGATCAGGGATTTCGCGTTACACCTAAAAACTATAAACTACGCGACTAATGTAATAATTATTCTACAGACAGCTTGTCCTTTTGAGTGCAAAAATAAGTAAGCCCGTTAAATTCTGTTATATCGAGAATTTTCAGACCTTTCTCCTCAAGCATTGTCTGAACAATTTTTTTAGTAAGATACCTGTTTGTTTTTAAATCGATTATACCATATAACATGTTCAGGAATGAACCCCATGGTCCGGAGTCAATTTCAGAATTATTTCCATCGCTATCGATCTGATAAACAGGCTTCTTTGAGGACAGAAAAATATTTTGCTTTTTATTGTCTGTGAAACAGCCTATAAAATGGCATTTGTATGGTAATACGCTGTATATAGCCTGAAGGAAGTCTTTTAATCTGTTTATATTGTTTAACTGGTTTAGATTTACTACTGTTTTCACCTTTTTAAGATCTTCAACTTCAAAATAGTAATGATGCGAAGAAGTTAGAACCAATAGATCAGTTTTTTTTGCCAGATCCAGCCATTCAAGATAACTATAGAAATCTTCATGACCTTCCACGGCAAATCCATCATGAACGGCGTTGACAGAGGGTTTATTAATCATAAGATTCTTTCTTCTTAATAATTCCCCATCTTGTTGATTATTAATATTTTTCTTCGTTTTAACGATCGTTTTGTTTTTCATAAATCTTAGTCCGAACCAAAAAATAAAATTATTAAAGAAGTCAATTATGATCAATACATTGAGGACAGGTTTTGATAAACGGGGATTTAAACCTTTTTGAATTTCGTGGTAAAAATGATGATTATCCCAGATATTTGACTGTTAGTGTATGAAAAAAGGGGTTTGGTAAAAATCAGCCATATCTTTAATTCTGTTTTAATATTGAAATTAAATATTCCACAAACTCTTCATGCAGATATCCATTGATAATCTATTACTTACATTGCCTATAAAGTCTTCTGACAAAATTAAATAACGCTTTCCCGATTTTGACTAACGTATATATAAAATTGATGAAACAACTTTAAAAGAAATACTGCCTGTTTTGGGAACAGATTTTAATTAAAAGGAAGTTAAATTTGAACTTAAACTATTAATTGTTTGTACTTATATAATGAAATTCTAACTTATTCACATTTGAAAAGTATAATTTAGCGCCAGAAAAAAAGAGAATTTACCAATGCCAATAAATATCCCGAATAATCTGCCGGCAATTACCATCCTTAAGAATGAAAATATATTTATTATGGATGAACAACGTGCATCTCATCAGGATATACGTCCTTTGCGAATTGCGTTATGTAATCTGATGCCGCTTAAAATTGTAACTGAAACCGACTTCATAAGAGTTCTGTCAAATACTCCGCTGCAGATAGAACTTGACTTTTTCTATATGGATAAGCATGATTCAAAAAATACGTCTAAAGAACATTTAAATATTTTTTACAAAACATTTAACCAGATTAAACACAAACGTTATGACGGCCTGATAATTACAGGCGCTCCCGTAGAGAATCTCGAATTTGAACACGTTGACTACTGGAAAGATATTTCAAAAGTGATGGACTGGAGTAAAACAAATGTAACCAATACCCTGCATATTTGCTGGGGGGCTCAGGCAGGTTTATATCATCATTACGGGATTCAAAAATTTCCTTTGGAGAAAAAGTTATTCGGAGTGTTTGAGCACCAGATCTCTGATAATAAAATACCCTTATTCCGCGGGTTTGATGATACATTTCCCACTCCTCATTCGCGCTACACACAGAACAGGATTGCAGATATTCAAAAACATCCGGAATTAACGCTTGCCGCCTGGTCAGAAAAAGCAGGTGTTCATGTGGTTGTCTCAAAAAACAGCCGGCAGATTTTTGTTTTCGGCCATTTTGAGTATAATTCAAATACACTTAAAGATGAATATGAACGGGATCTGGCAAAAGGATTGGCTATTGATATTCCGGAAAACTACTATCCTGATGATAATCCAAAAGCAAAACCCCTGGTAAAATGGCGTGCGAATTCCAATTTATTTTTTGTAAACTGGTTGAATTATTATGTTTATCAGGAAACACCTTATGATTGGATCTGATTTGCGAAGATCAATTCAGAGGTAAAAATAAACACGAACCCATACTAACAAAAGCTGAATCTAGTTGTTACTCTCCTACAGGTTTTATTGCTGATTTAATTTTCATTATTAAACATTTAATACTTAAAATTATGATCTCAGGAAAAGTAGTTATAGGAGCACTGACTGGTATCGCTGCCGGTGCATTGATCGGGATCTTATTTGCTCCCGATAAAGGTTCTGAAAGCCGGAATAAAATAGTTAAAAAAGGAGAAGACTATTTGGATTCCATAAAGACGAAATTCAATTCACTTCTTGACAGTATGGCCGGAAAATATGATGGAGGAAAAGTAGAAGTCTCTGACATAGGCCAAACGACAAAAAACAATTCAAAAGAAGCAAAAAGAGAAGCACAACCTACTGCCGGTTGAAATATGAAACAGAATATTTTAACGGGATTACCTTCGCACTTTTAAAACGATTCTTAAAACAAAGCCTGGCATTTTGTGCCAGGCTTTTTTATTCGTAAAATATAAATTAATAATCGGTTTGACTGATTCTGAATCAGTTTTATCAGAATCTGATCAAAGTGTTATAATAATGCTGAGCAGTTCCTTTATAGATTTCCCAAGCTTTGAACCCAAACCTTCAATCATTTCTTTTTCATTGCCTTCATCAAAGCTCAAATCTTTATCAGTAAGATTTTTAAATTTCTTTTTCAGCTTATCTTTTTTATCATCCCAATACCGCACTGAATTAGTTCCCATGATGCGTGTTTTTATATAGTAGTTCTATTTAAAATCAATATGAAAGCATAATCATGAAATAATAAACAAAGTTTGTGCCAGAAAAAAAAGTAAAAAGAAATTTACGATTCAATTTGTCTAATCAGCTGAATAATTGTCACTTTGAAATATATTTCCTTTTAATAGTAACATTACTTTAGAAAGAAGGTTCATTCTCATTTTGAGAAAAATTCTTAAAATTTTCTCACCCATCTGAGAAAGTTATCAGAACTACCTCAATAAAGATTATCCTATAGTCTTGCTGCAATAACACAGGTGAAGCAGTTACCTTTTATATTAATCAATATCATATTCACAATTTCATTACATAAGTGCCGCTTATCTGCCAGGCCTTGCACACTGCAAACTGCATCACAAAAAATGAATATTAACCCGGTTATAATACGTCAGCGAACAGCCGAATGGCTCTTATTGAACGCGATCAGCAGGCAATAGATCAGCTGGAAAGTGTCTTTCCGAAAGCGATTGTTTTGGTTATTCTCCTTTCTTTCTCCGGGAGAATATTCTTTTAAAGTTCGCCCATGAATTTTTAGGTTTTGAAGAGTCTCTCTGGTCTCCGATGAGAGAAGCATAAGGCTGCAAACCCTGAACATTCTCAAAAACAATTTTAAGTATTCCCGAAAGAGGCAGAAACAATACAATGCCTGCTATACCCCAGATAATACCACCCAGGATCAGGACAAAAATGGTAAAGAAAGGACTAATATTAACACTGCCTCCGACTACATAGGGCTCAATAAAATAATGATCAATAACATTAACAAGTAAAATTATGATAATAACCCAGATCGACTGATTAAAGGTTCCGTCTATAATTGAAATAAAGAAAGGGACCAGTCCTCCAATTAAAGCCCCCACATATGGTATAATTGTCATAATTGCAACAATCAGAGAAAGAATGACACTGTTTTTCAGACCAATAATCAAAAAACCAATGAGAAAAAGTATCCCCATAATGCAGGCAGCAACGAGTCGTCCAGTGAGATATTGCTGGGCTACCCTGCTGATTCTGTCAATCATTTCCTTTGCCTCATTTCTTTTCTCTTCCTGATAAAGCATTACCACA
>Ga0265316_10007700_pt1 | contig 10094 bp, 11 predicted proteins | sample 4522metaG_FD_202092 | JGI IMG/M metagenome (GOLD analysis project Ga0265316, IMG submission 202092) | Rhizosphere microbial communities from Carex aquatilis grown in University of Washington, Seatle, WA, United States - 4-5-22 metaG | ecosystem: Host-associated > Plants > Roots > Rhizosphere >... | reverse complement strand
TTTCGGGAGCTAATGACGGCCGCACCCGCCATGGCGTAGCCGTTTATCTTGACGCTGGCCGTACTCGTTGCATGGCGCGTGCGGGCATACCTCGTCACGGTCGACTACGTGGTACTTGGCCGCAGCCTGCCCGCGATGACGCTGTCGGTAGGAGGTGTCTACCTGGCAGTCCACATCACCCCCGATGCCGTACTCCAGCTCGGCCAGATCAGAGCCGACGGCATGGCGGCCGCTACGGCTGCGGTGACAAGTCCGGTCGTTGTGGTAGCATTCGGAGTGGCGGGGACGTTATTTGCCGGGGCGTTTGTCTTCACAGGTCGAGCGGAACTCCGCCGCGACATGGCCGCCACTCGCCGACATCGACGACGTGCCCGAGATCATGCGGGACATGCTCGCCACACCATCACCAGACCGCCCGCCGCGTCTCGGTCGTAGTCACGGCCGTATTCGCGCCGCCCGTCCTTCGGTCCAGGCCGCCGATCGCCGCCGCGATGCCGCCACGGGGCCAAGTCCGGCTCCAATCCGGGCTCCCATTCCAGGACGACCTGGACCAGGAGTCCGGCATCGGCTACCGCTGAGGCTGAGTCCGGTAATTATCGAGTCCGGCTACATCCAGGCCGTCCTGATGCCGCACGAGGTCGTCGATGACCTCAGCCACCACGAGGCTACGCAATGTCTGCGGCCGATAGCCGATTGCCTCTACCGAACAGTTGACCCGCAGCGGACCAGACTTGCGGTCATGGATGTGCCCATGGAGTGACAGCCATCCAGGCCCCGGCAACCGGTCGGGCGGAATCGGCCAATGGCAAAGACCAAAATTCACCCTTGTCGGCAACCGCTCCCAGTCGATCAGCCCCCCCATATCAGGCCGGTCCTGCTCGATCCATGTCTTCAGCAGCAGCGTAGGCAACGAGAAGGCAAGGGACGCCAGCGCGCCAGCCGCAGACCACGCATCACAAGACGCGCCTCGGCGGTCGTGGTTGCCGACGAGAAGCAGATGGCGGCTGCCGAACTCATGGTTCAGGCGCCGCTGGACGGCGATACCGTCCTTGATCGCCAAGTCACCAAGACAGACGACGAGGTCAGACTCCGCCATCGCCTGGCGGACATTGGCCATGATGACTTCATCCATCTCACCGACTGTCTTGAACTCGGTCCGATTGCAAAACTCCATAATCTTTGCATGGCCGAGGTGCGGATCCGCCCACAAGCGGACCGTGCACCCCGCCTCAATCATAGCGCCCAGGTCAGGTAACTGAGCCCTCCGGCTCTGCCAGAGCGCTTCCATAAATTTGAGGGTCCGGTCGCCGATTGGACGGTATGGACCCTTCTCCCCAGGCAGTTCGGCAACGGAATGGGAGCGCACCGCGTCGGCCCACGTCTCGTTGAGTTCACGGAATGAAGGCATCGTACCACCTAAGTTTGGCGCTCGGCTTCGGCGCAGGTCGGGCAGAGGGCTCGCCACCATCCGCCAGTGTCGACAACCGTTCCTGGCTCGCCACAGGACAGGCAGATGGCCGCACTGGCCTGCTCTGCTGCCGCGACGAGCTGAGACGCCGCTGACGGCTCTGTCGTCCTCGTCCGCTTGGTGGTGACAACGCGCTGGCGAGAGTAAATTAGGTCAACGCGAGGCGCCGAGCCCTCAAGATAAAAACGCAACGTGCCGAACTTTTCTTTGACCTGCATGCAGCGCAATCTCTCGCCACCGGGTAATGCCTCCAGGTCTAGGACGAGCTTCTCAATCAGGTCCAGCCATCCGTTGGGAATATCGTGGCCGATGGACGCCTTCGCTTGGCTGAACATTGGTTTGGCCAGCAATACTGACCGCCGACGCTTATACCGCCTGGCGGCTGAGAGCGTGTCCATTTTGATCCCGAGGTCGAGGTCGTCCGGGCCTCGGGATAACAATATGAGCCTCCCTGGTCAAGCGGTAAATGCAACCCCACCGGGCGCACAAATGCCATTACCCAACCGCAGCTCAACCGATTGGACGATATCCATATGATGTTTTGGCCTCCGCCATCTGCGATCGTTATGCCGTCGCAGGCCATCTGAAATTTTTATTGACACACATGGTGTGCGATCGCAGATTGCGCTGCGTGTTGATGTAACGAGGGGACATGATGAGCTGTTTGCGCGGGACGAGTGCGGCGGTAGAGACCCTCGCCGGTCCACCGGGACGAATGCTATAGTCCGGGGCCCGGCAGATGCGCCGCGCCCACTTTCATCCAAGAATTAGACATATTCTGGCGCGTAAAAATGCGTGCCCTCGCGGGTGTCCTCATGATCGGAGAAGATGAAGTCGATGTTGATGTCGAGAGGCAGACGCTCGACTGCCTTGTCGCCCGGTGTCTGCTGCAAAGAGTCGTCTGCTCGGACTCCCCAATGCTAATTAATGATGGCTTGGCCGTAGCGGTAGTTGTCTCAGGTCCCGATTGGATCGCCTCCGTCGCGGAGGCGTGGCGCGATCTCGTAGCCGAGGCGCGGTGCGTGACTCCCAATGACATCATGTTTGGGCTGGCTGACCGTGTAAATAGTCGCGCCTATGATCGCAGCCGATACGCCTACTACGTCCTTAAACTATCAGATGCCAAAGAGAACCCAGATTCATATAATACAAATGTCACTAATGTCCTGTCCGGTGGCAGTACACTTGTTGGTTTCGCCGTTACTGAGCGTCATCTGCCAAGTATCCTCCTAAGAGTTGCTGACCACACGATCGTGGTGCCGAGCGTTGATTGGCCGGCATTGTGCGAGGCCATCTACATACTGACCAGAGACCGGCCAAGGGATCAATTACCAGACTCCGTCTGTGCCGCACTGACACCGTCAGACCTGGCACTAGCGGACCGGCCAGGGCAAAGGGGCGACGATTACGTGCGTCGCCTAACGCGAATCATGCAGCCCCCATCATCGTCGCGCGACGACGTACTTTGTCTTGACCAACTGCACGGGTTCGGGGATGCCGCCGTCTGGGGCATGGCGCTCGCAGAAGACCTCGCAGCATATCGACGTGGCACCCTGTCGTGGCATGACATCAGTCGCGGTGCACTACTCGCCGGCCCTCCCGGTGTCGGAAAAACGACCTTCGGCCGCTCATTGGCAAAAACATGTGCGAAGGCATGCGGAGTTGATGTGCCGCTCATCGCATGTTCATACGCGAAGTGGCAGTCTGCGGGCCATCTAGGAAATTTTCTTAAATCCATGATGCGAGATTTTCAGCTTGCATCATCATCAACAGCACCATCGATACTACTGATAGATGAAATCGATTCTTTCGGTGACCGCGCACGGTTAACAGGAGATAATGCAGATTACTCACGACAGTGCGTCAATGCTCTCCTAGAGCAGCTTGATGGCGTTGGCGGGAGGGAGGGAGTGATCTGTATTGGCGCCACTAATGCACCGGACCAAGTCGATCCTGCATTGCTACGGCCCGGCCGACTTGACCGACTGATCGTTATCCTCCCCCCAACCGGGGTTGCTCTACGTGGTGTCATCCGGCAATACCTGGGCAGCAAGGAGCATGGCGTCTCCGAGGCTGACCTGGACATGGTTGTGCGGCATGCTCAAGGCATGACAGGAGCCGACGTGGTCGGATTGTGCCGTGATGCCCGCCGGCGCGCACGCAAGGCGTTACGGATGGTCATGGTTGACGACTTGCTCGCCGAGATTAATCGCGCCGATGCCGCCCCCCGCCGCCTAGTAGATATCCGTCGCGCTGCGGTGCATGAGGCCGGCCATGCGTACATGGTAGTCACTGAGCAACCGGGAACGCTCGCTATGGTGCACATCCGGGCGCGCGGTGACAGCGGCGGTCGGACGACTGTAGGACAACGGCGTGAGACGATGACGCTTGCCGACGTCAAACGGCTGATGCGACAGGGACTCGCAGGGCGAGCGGCCGAGGCCGTCCTGCTGGGCGAGATATCCAGCGCGGCCGGTGGACCGGCGGCATCAGATCTGGCGCGTGTGACCGCGCTCGGCGTACATGCAGTCTCAGCGTATTGCCTGTGCCCCGGCGAGCCGCCGGTGTGGCTTGGCTTGGCTCGCCGGCGCCTGACGAGATGCATGCATTGCTACTGATGCGCCCAGACATCAGGGCGCGCGTAGAGCAACTGGTCGGGCAAGCCGATGCCGAGGTGACCGCAACAGTTCGGGCGGGCCGCCGAGCGGTTGCCGCGATTGCGGGCGCGCTACGACACCGCGAAGTTCTTACAGGAGACGAAGTCGCTGCAATCGTGGCCCGTTGTCAACGACGGGGGCCAGGTTCATTAGTCAATACGGCGGAACATAATAGTGGATTTTCCGATAGATGTATTTAACATCCGGAGCCAGTATACATTACAAGGTGCGGACATGCTCAACGTACGGATATAGGCCGCCGAATCTCGACCGACATTCCGCATCAATTCGTTACACCTATCATTCTCGCAGATATCGCGTGTAGGCAACAGACTGGGGGAGCATTGACCCATGGACGTGATGAATGTTGACCGGTATTATGGGGATGCCCCACCTGGATTCATAAAAGCGGCACCAACGACAGGCGAATACTGGCGTTGGAGAGTGGAATATATTAACCTAACATTCGGTGAAATGCGACAAATGGCAGGTAGTTGTCCCGCCGGTTGGTTGCCGTTGCTGGAATGGTCTCTCTTATCGGTACGCTGTACATACGAGCTTAAGCCATTCATGACAGACGCTCTGGGCGAGGAGTTCGGACAATTGATTTGGCGCGTGCGGACGACGTCAGTACGGCGATTTGACATTGTATGTAATACCATCCGGCTGAGCACGACAATATGCTCGGCTTGTGCGGCTCAACAGCTATTGGACGACGTCAGGCGGTTGCAACTGGAGACAGAGACTTGGCACACGCTGTGTATTGCATGTCGCGCTCTGAGTGCAGTGGACGTGCGATATCGTCAGTTCCCAGAGACGCGTCCTGGATGGCATGGTTAGCAGGGCCAATCTGCTGCACCACCACACTACCATGTTAAAGACCTGCGGAGTTGCGCTGGACAACGGCACTGTTCTGCGACAAAAGCATTAAAACCGATGGGTTGCATCACTCCATTTCATGTCTCGCTTTCTTCGCGCAGCCCCTTCTTTTCTCGGTTACGCGCTCTCCATGCCGCCTTGCGGGCGCGTTCGTCATCATGGATGCGCGGTCGACCCGGCGGCGCGGGGGCGGACAGGCCCCGTCTTCTCATCCGCCAAACTCTTAGCTTTTCGGCAGCGCTTTCGTACATCCGAGGCCGGCCGTGGCGGCCAACGAGAGCGGGGTTCGCTATCTCCTCGGCATCCGGGACGGGACTGGGCGGCGTTGGGGATGACCGTGGCGGCTCGGGCGTAGCGACGATTGGCGTAGTATTGACATCTGTCCCCTGACGGCTGTCCAGCAGGGCGGCCAAGGCCGTATCAGCCTCCTCAGAGGTCGCGTAGCCCAAGAAAAATTGTGTCACGAGCATCTGAAGCGCCTGCCAGACCTCGCTTGTAGCTGTTGCGAGCGTCATTCCAGGGGTTAGTTCGAACAGTAGGTCAAGTTCGTCAGTCGTGAGAGGTCCATAACCGCGCGGACCTTCGGGCGTGAGGCACCAGAAAACTTGAGAATCTGTTACGACAATCAGCCAATGTGGCTGGACGGGGGCGCTGTCGACCGCCGATTCAAGCGAGCCATCAAACTCGAGGCTGACCGCGAGCCAGTCGAGGTCGTCGTCATCGGGCGCGGGGATACAAGTGACATCACGGACCGCCGTGACCAACCGGCGTTCGGCCTGCGGGCGTTCGTCGGACACGATATGGTCGTGTCGGCACGGATTCTGCGGCAACGCACCCGAGCGCAAAATTTCGACTTTCCTTGCGTGCTTTCGCACTGCCATAGTAACCTTACCGAGAGAGCGCGACGGTAACGGGATACGTCTCTCACACGGGACCGCACAACGTCAAGTCTGGACTCGTCCGAGGATATGCCGACCGCGAATTCGGTCCGCCAGCGGTGATGTCGGCCACCCGCCTCACCGACCGCCGCCACCCTGCCCCGTGCCGTACAGTATCGGGTTTCGACACCTTCCCATGTCGCCAACTCTTGCGGCCGAGGCCGGCCATGCTGTAATCCCCACGTCATGCGCTACATGACCGACCGCCAGTTGGTTGAACGCATGCTCGTCCCCGCGATGATGACCGCGGTCGTCACAATCATACAGCGTGTGCTCGGCGACGACGGCGGCATCCTCGACCCGGTGCTCGCGTTGCTCGGCCAGGCGCTCAAAGAGCCTGTGGCCGACATTCCCCCTGCCCGCCTGATCAAACTCGTCAGGAGGTCACAACGGGCCTGCACCCTGGCCATCCAACCGCTCACCGACAAAGTCATCGGCTTACAGTATCTCGCTATAGCCCGCCTGGTTGCCGACTTGGCCGAACGGGATGTCATCGCGATCGGCGTTCAATCATCATTTTCGAAGGCGTGGGACATGATGTCGGAGGTCATGCAGCTGAGCTGGGACATCCTTTCGCCCATTGATGCCGAGGCCACGGCCGTCGCCGACGAGATGCGGCAGGTGCTGGAGGGCGACGGCTTCTTTCGCCCGTGATATACCTCTTGCCATCGCCGCCCCTGGCACGATATGGAACGAAAAGGGAACGACGGTGCGGTGTGGCGCGATGGCAGAAACACTGGGTGGCCTCGAAAAACACGGTGTCGGCCTTTTTCTCTGGTGTGCCACCTGCGGCCGCGGCGCCTCGGTCCCCTTGGCGGAGGCCCTGGCCCGGCTCGGTCCCGATCATCCTGTCCCCGAGGTGCGCGGGCGGTGTCAGATATGCCATGGGACCAACGTCTCGGTCCGACCCGACTGGTCGTCACCGGGCGTGACGGCCGCCCATGGTCCCAGCCGGCCACGGACCTAGGGAGTCGATACGATGTGCGGACGGGCCAGCCAATACGCCGAGTTCTCGGAAATCGAGAAGTATTTCGGGCATCTGGTCCGCCGAGCCTCGAATGCTCAGCCACGATACAACGGCGCCCCGCGCCAGACCCTGCCCATCCGCCACGACCGTGAGGCCGGCGGACGGGGCCGTGCCGCCATACCCGATCACCGCCGCCATCACCTTGTCCGGCCGCCATGTCCCTCACCTGCCGCCACGCCCCAACATCGTCATCCCAGAATTACCGGACTCCAGGCCAGCAATGCCGACATATCCGCGTTATATCAATACGGTGCCGCCAGTCGGCGCCAATCCGGGCGGTGATCTCGGGTGTGAGCATGCCGCCGATTACCGGACAGGCCGCACCGTGCCGGTCATGGCCGCAGGGGCCTGGAACAGGCCGCCATGCATCGCACGGCCGCCGATATCGCGCTCGGTGTCATTGGCAGTGCGCTGACGGGGGACGTGCATGCCGCCATGAATTGGACTGCCGCCAAAAATGGGGAAGGCTCTGCGTCCACGTAATGGGGTGATTGACGGCGGGACGGGAGAGTGGACAAGGACAAGCCTTTGATTTCGCACGGACAATCCACAGTAGGTGCGTGGTGCGTTTAGGGGTTATAGTCGTCTAGCAGACACGGCTGGCGGGCAATCAGGATCGAAAGTCGGCACGAGGATAGGACGGGGGTCGGACACCCGGAGGCAAGTACACGGCATGGAAACAGGTAGGAAGTGGGGGCGACAAGAGCGAAAACCGGTATGCCGTCCGCCCCGACATCCGTCTACACCCGCCAATTCCAGCAACGGCAGCCTCAGCAGTCACGGCGCGGTGGCGTCGGTCAACCATTCGTGACACCCCCTGTCCAGCAAGACCACATCGGCCGCCGCGCCGCTCCAGGCCCGCTTCCTACTGCCCCGCGCACGCCATACGATGGAGGTACTGGGACCGTTAAAATACCGTATAATCACCGTAGTTATCGGTACAGATACGGTGCCGCTACGGTACGGTTCGGCGCGTTCTGCTGTTCTCCCAGTTCACCGAGATGCTCGGCACCGTTCAGGCGGTAATCGGTCCAGAGGGTGCCGCCGAGCACCGCGACCCGCCGCCCGCCGCCCGCCGAAGTGAGAATCGGGGGGGCGTCATCGAGGAAGCGGAAACGCCCGCCGGTCGTCTCGGCTGCGCCGGCCATGCGCGGCAGTGTGACCGCCATGTCGGACCCGTAGAGGTGATGGTTGCCGGAAACCATGACAGCGGGACAGCCGCAGTAGGCCGCCGCCGCGTCGGCGTAGGCGCACCGTCGCCGCCGTGCCAGATGTCGCCGGCGAGCAGCAGCAGGTCGACGCCACGGACCGCCATCAGGTCGGGACCATAGAGCGGATGTCCCGGTTCGGCTTCCCGCGCGTTGAGATGCCGCCACCAGTTCACCGCGACGCCACTGATAATGCCTTGGACCGCGTGCGCCATGGGCTATGTCGGCGGATACGTCGCTCGCGGACAGACTTTCTATGGACCATGCGAACTGAGCGCTGGCATGGAGCGCGTACGGAAAGCGCTTCTCGCGTGGCGATCTGGACATGCGGACGGCATCGCGGCGGTCTGGCCGTGGATTGCGGCGAGCGTGATTCTCAACGAGCGGCTGGAGTTGCCGGCTGCGTGCAAGGATGCCCGCGCCGCGTTGCTGAGGATCGTCGCTTCGGCCGATTGGCTGGATGAAATCGACAGCCGCAACCAGCGATCGATGGCCGCGAGCCTATAGTTTAGCCGGAGCTAATGCCATTGGCCTAAGCGAACACGACCAAAGGGATAGTCGAAGAAGTTTATATTGCGTTAACAGGCGCATTGCGGCATGTTTCCTGAGCAATGCAGACAACAATCCCGCAAGGAGAGCCAAATGGCTGCGAATATCATTAAACTTTTGGACTTGCTGAATGACCCGGTCTGCGCCGCAATTATGAAGCGTGATGGCGTGACCCAGGGCGAAGTCATCGCTCTGATGCGGTCTGTAAAGCCTTTAATCGCCACCAGGCGCCGCGTTGATCCCGCAGAGCGGATGGCCGCCTAAGCACCCAACTCCCCTGATGCCGCGTTAGGTTCCGGCCGACCGCGTCGTCAGCCATTCCGCCATGCCCTGGTCATCGAGAGCATATTGCCCCCGGGCCGAGAGCCAGACGATGTTCCTCTGCCGCAGAGCCTCGATGGCCGTCTGCACTGCGGGCGCTTCCACTGTCTCACCGACGGCGTCGGCATAGGCTTCGAGGGCCGTCCCGGAGAATGGAGCGGCCCGGGCCCCCTCGGCGGCCAATCGTTCGGCGATCGCGCGCTGGAGCGGTGACAACCCCGTCCAGACGTTCTGGTAATCGTCACAAATCCGCTGCCGGAGTTCCTGGGCGCCGTCGGCCAACAGCCGCTTCAGTTCCCTGGCGTCGCCGACCGCCAGAGCCGCGTCGGACAGAATGTTGGTTAGGATTTCCGGCTGCCGACCGACGATGTCAAACGCGGTGAAGACATCATCGGGGTCGAATGTGTTGTTCTCGGCCAGCCGGGCGTTAACCCAAGCCGTGTAGGCGTCCGTGAAACTCCGGTCGAGAAGCGGAAAGCTGCGCACGGCGGAGCCGAAGAACGGCTGGTCGCGGTTCAACACAAGGCGGCTCAGCTTGTCGCGGTGAGATCCCGTCAGGATGACCATCAGGTTCGGGCCGTCATTGCTGTCCTCCCTGGTGTTCAGCCTGTCCCGCGCCGCTTTCAGGGCGAACATGGAGTTGACCCCCGCCTCTGTCGCCAGGGCGGCTTGGGCTTCATCGATCAGGAGGGCGATTCGCCTCTGGGTCCGTTCGAGCAGCGCCTCTAAGGCGTCGGCCAGCGTGGTCCCGTGCGGTTGGCCGATTCTGTCGATGTCGACAGAGACGCCGCTGAACCCAAGCTTGCTGAGGCCGATGAATCTCGCGGCCTTGACCGGCAGGTTCTCGGCTTTACGCAGCTCCGCCTTCAGCGCCTCCGCAATCAGATGCGCCGGATCCGCGGCCCTGTCGGACCAAAGGTCAACGTACACGGCGAGGATGTGTCGGCTCTCCAGTTCCGGTCGCAGGTCGTGCCGGATGAAAGTGCTCTTTCCTGTCCGTCTCGGCGCGGCGAGGCACACGGTCGGCTCGGAGCCAAAAGGCGCGCT
>Ga0265316_10007698_pt1 | contig 10095 bp, 8 predicted proteins | sample 4522metaG_FD_202092 | JGI IMG/M metagenome (GOLD analysis project Ga0265316, IMG submission 202092) | Rhizosphere microbial communities from Carex aquatilis grown in University of Washington, Seatle, WA, United States - 4-5-22 metaG | ecosystem: Host-associated > Plants > Roots > Rhizosphere >... | reverse complement strand
CGCTGAACGAAGGTGGCGCCTTCCGTGGTCGCGCTCACCACATAAAGCGTTCCAGACGACGGATCAATCACCGGAGTCCCCGTGATGCCCACTTCGGGGATAATGTCGGTCCCCACATCGTTCGACGAGACTGTCGTTGCTCCGGCCGCCGCTCCGTGGGCCGACGTGAGCATGGAGGCAAACCACAGCGGGTTCGCATTTGCGCTGGTGTTGCTGTCCGCATCGAATGCGTACAGGCTGTCATGCTCGGTTGCGACAAATGCTACATTGTGCGACACCCCGCCGATCGTCACGTTCTGAAGATAGAGCGGCAGCGTGCGAGAAGAGCTTGCCAAATTGCGTCGGGTTTACATCCGAGGTATTCAGAATCGTTTCGTTCAGGTTCTGCCCGGTGCGCGCGATGTCATTGCGCCACGTAGTCACACTGACCTGCGCTTGCAGCGATAGGCTGCATACAGCCAGAAGAAGCCCTGCTCGCAGCAGTACCCGCGGGCCTCTGCCTGGTCCCATGAGTACCCCGAGCGCTCCACGCGAAATTGACATAAAGGATATAACCCTCGCCGTTTTGACTTTTCCTCAAGCTAGTGCCGGAAACCTGCCGCCCACGCTACCTAATGCTTTGCATCAACATGCGGAGAACTTGGTAATGCGTTTCTAGAATGCCCTACCAGGCGAATTGAAATTCCTCCGTCAACCAAGATTTTACAGGCGAATGAGAACTCGCGCTTTCAACTGATCTATTGAAAGGTAAGTGGAGCGACACTGTGATGCGTTGATAGCCGTAGCGAGCTGCAACCACCCATTTAGTTCACCGCAAGTGCGGGTTCTCCTATAGATTGGGCCCATGAGTCTCTGACGAGGAAGACTTCACAAACGGAAGAGCCGATACACGGAAGAGCAGATTGTGGGGATTCTGAAGGAGTCGGAGGCAGACCTTCCGACCGCGGAGCTGTGTCGAACAGCAGCATCAGCGAGCAGGCGTTCTACCGCTGGAAGGCCAGGTACGGCCTGGAAGTGGGCGGGCACACCTGGCGGCGTCCGGTACCGGATTGGATTCTTAACTTACTTCACAACCACCGGCGGCACGCCTGGCCCCGTGGTCACCTTTGACTTTGTGTCCACCAGGCGCACGGCCTTGCTCTTGCTGCCCGTGACGTGAATCGAGCCCACGCGGGACTGCCTCACCGTAACGCCCTCCGCATCATTCAGCCGCAGTACCGGCTGGTCAGAACCGGGCACCGCGTCAATTCTCATGTCCTCGAGCAGCAGGTCCTCGACCTGGTCGACCGCCAGTCCCGATTGCCAGGTGGCCGTGTGTGGCTTTTCCCAATGAATTTCGACGTCCTTCATCGCCACGTCTCGCGCGTACTTTAGCGTCATCGCTGCCGTCGTGCTTTCATACGGCGCTTCTGCTCCATGGGACACAAACAGGCGGACGTGGTTCAGCCGTATTCCCTCAAGCCAGCTGTCTGGGTGACCTTGAATCGCAGAAGTTCCCTGGCCATGCGCGATCACATTCTCGATCGTCACATTGCGGATGATGCCTGCAGCGGGTTCATTCGCATGCTTGGTGCCATCCACTTCGCTACGCCGCTTGATATTGAAATGAATCGGGTCGCCATCGCCCCACCAGAACCAGTCAAATCGCCGCGTGTCTATAGTCACATTCGAAATCACCACATCTTCCACAATGCCGCCATCGAACACCATGAAGGCCAGGCCACGGTTGGAGTTTGTGATATTGACATTACTGATGGCCACGTGCCGGACAGCCCTGCTGTTTCCGTCGCAGAATTTGATTGCACTGGATGACGACGACAGCCGGCAGTTGGTTACCGTTACATTCTCCGTGGGCAAAACGGGTCCCCAGGCGTCGGTCGAGTAGAAGACAATCGCGTCGTCACCCGTCTCAATGGTCGAGTTCGAGATGTGCACGTCTTGGCAGCCATCCGGATCGATGCCGTCTGCCCACACGCCCTCCTTCTGGCTGGAGTAGATGTACACCCCATCAATCACCAGCCGCTTGCAGGCGTATGGATTGATGGTCCAGCTTCGTGAGCGCAGGAACTTCAACCCCGTAATCCGTACGTCCACGCAGCGCAACAGCAGCACCATGCGCGGATATACCGTCTCGTTCGGATGCCCAGTGGGAAACGGCCGCATCAAGGGCTTTCCGGTTGCCTCCATCTGGCGCTGGTTCGACAATATGTAGTAGTCAGTCATGTTGTTCGGACGCCACTCATAAGTCGACTGCCCATCGAGCGTCCCTGCGCCTTCGATCGCGATATCATGCAGATCCTCGCCATAAATCAGGGCGGCCTTCCGCGCGTCATCGTACTGGCTCGAATCCATCGTGGCGTAAATCGTCGCGCCTGCTTCCACATACAGGCGTACTCCTGACCGCAGATGAAGCTCGCCCGATGTGTACTCCCCCGGCGGAACGTACACCCGGCCTCCGCCCGCTTTGCCGCAGGCATCGATGGCTTTCTGCAGGGCCGGACGGGCATCATCGCTCTTGCGCCCTGTGGCACCGTAATCCTTGACATTGAAGACCGGCTGGCCTGCTGCGGTTTGACTCAAAGCAGCCATCGCCACTGCGCATGCAAATAAGGCACTCATCCTAAAGTGATTCATCCAGCAATCATGCATGAATCCCTCTGCTCCCACAAGGGTGTTTGTTTCTCCCCGCGAAGCAGTGCGCGGCTCTGGGCTTTCTCCGCACGCCGCCTGGCAGGGCTGGTCCTGGCGAAGCGAGCCGGAGTAATCTGGTGGAATCATGAGTCCAACAGCGCAACAGCCCCAAATGAACCTTGTGCAGACCCCCGATTATCGAGAGTCCTATGCCAACAGCGTGCAGGTGCGCGTGAGCGTGTGGGATTTCCAGTTGATTTTTGGCCTGGCGTCCAGCGAGAGTCCCGAGCAGGTCACCATTCGCAATCACCAGGCTATCTTTCTGAGTCCGCAACAGGCCAAGGCCTTGATGAATGTTCTGGGGCAGAACCTGGCCCAGTATGAGCAGGCCTTCGGCACGCTGAACCTGGAGCCGCAGAGCCACAATTTTCCGCAGGGACCTGTGAACTAGGACAGGTGCCTATGAGCAGACGCTTGCGCCTGAAACCACTCTTCAAACCGCGTATGGACGCGCCGCTTCCCACCTGGATGATCTTCCCGGTGATCTTTGCTGCGCTCTATGCAAGCCACTTTACGCTGCTGCGGCTGCCCTACTACTGGGACGAGGCGGGGTACTACATTCCAGCGGCTTGGGACTTCTTCCGCACTGGATCGCTGATCCCGATCACCACGCTGAGCAACGCGCATCCGCCGTTGCCCAGCATCTACCTGGCGCTATGGTGGAAGGTCTCAGGCTTTTATCCCGAGGTGACGCGCGAGGCTGTACTGATGGTGGCTTCGTTGGGCCTGCTGGCGGTGTGGAAGCTGGCGCTGCGCCTGGCCGGCTCGCAGCTGGTCGCTATCTGGACGGTCGTTCTGACCGGCCTTTATCCCATCTGGTTTGCACAGAGCACCCTGGCGCATGCTGACATCTTTGCGGCGGCATGCACGCTGTGGGGGTTGGTGTATGCGCTACCCGACCGCGACCGCAAGCCGTGGGCCGCGGCTTTGTGGTTCACGGCAGCCGCCCTTTCGAAAGAGACGGCTATTGCCATCCCGCTGATCCTGGCGGTGATGGACATTGTGACCGGCCTGCGGGTGGATCTGCCGTCGCGGTCCCGCTTGTGGCGCGAAGCGCTGTGGTTGATGAGCTGTGCCGTCCCGCTGGCCGGCTGGTATGCCTGGCATTATGCAAAGACCGGCTTCCTCTTAGGCAATCCTGAGTTCCTGCGCTACAACGCCGAGGGGACGCTGACTCCGATACGCATTCTGGCCGCATTTGGCCACCGGGTGCTGCACCTGACTGCGCACATGAACCTGTTTGTGCCGGTGCTGATGACTGCGGCGGCGCTGATGCTGAGTCCAAGGCCAGACAGCAAGGGGCATGACCGGCCATCGATCAGCCGGCGGGCACTCTGGCGCATTTTTTGGCTCCTTTTAGTCAACGCATTTATTTTCAGTGTGTTAGGCGGAGCGCTATTGACGCGCTACCTGCTGCCCATGTATCCACTGGTGCTGCTCGTTGCGGTTTCCACCTTTTATCGTAGGGTTCCGTATTGGCAAGGGTTGGCGCTTTTTTCGGCGGCTGCATTTGTGGCGGGGTTGTTCATCAATCCGCCCTACCGCTTTGCACCGGAGGACAACCTGGCCTACGCGCGTGTTGTGCGGATGCATCTGGCCGGCATTGCGCAGCTTAATAAGCGCTATCCGGGTGCTACCACGCTCTCGGCCTGGCCGGTGACTGACGAACTGACACGGCCCGAACTGGGTTACCTGAAGCAGCCCGATGACGTGTACCGGTTGCAGGACTTTACCGCCCCGCAGATCACCCAGGCCGCTGCAGAGCCGGGAAAATACTCGGCCGCACTGGTCTTCTCAACCAAATACGACCCGCCCTCGCTGGGCCTCAGCATGGGTCCGAAGAGTGAAGCCATGGACGAGCGCTACTTCGGATTGCACCACGACCTGGCGCCGGAGGCGATCGCATTGCAGTTGCATGGCACCCTGGTATGGGAGCGCGAGGACGAGGGGATGTGGATTGCGCTCATCCGTTTCAACCGGCAATTTGAAGCAAGACTTGCGGTGCCGGGTGGTTCGCGTGAGAGCATTTCCGAGCGCGGAAATAGGGTAGCCGCCGCCGCCGCGGCGCACAACCTATAATCAGCCTGTTGTGTTCTTCTCATTTTCAACTCGCGGATTCAGAGCGTGGTCCGGCAACGCGAGCGCGGGATTTGCGCTTGTGTTGGCGGTTTTCCTTGCTGTGGAAGCGCATGGCCAGGCTACCGCGCAGGTGAGCCCGGGAGATGCTACTGCCGGCCATGGGCGGATTTTGCTGGTGTTGCCATTCGACAACCGGACCGGGCAACCGAGCCTGGACTGGATTCGCGAAGCCGCGCCGGAGATACTCGGCAGCCGCTTCGCCTCGGCGGGTTTTGCGCCCATGAGCCGCGCCGACCGGTTGTATGCGCTTGATCATCTGGGATTGCCGCAGGAATTCCAGCCGTCGCGAGCAAGCTCGCTGAAGCTGGCGCAGACTCTGGACGCCGATTCGATCGTGGTGGGCAGCTATCTGCAGGACGGCAGCGGGGTTCTGGCAGAGGCGCGGGTGGTGGATGTGCCACACCTGCGCATGAGTGACCCGGTGAAGGCCCGTGGGGAGACGCGCGATCTGATCGCAGTGTTCGATTCGCTGGCCTGGAAGCTGACGCGGCAACTCGACCCAGGCTTCAGCGTGGCAGAGGAAACGTTTGTGGCTGCCGGTGCGGGACTTCGGCTGGATGCTTTCGAGCAGTACATTCGCGGGATCACGGAGGCGGACCAGGCGGAGCGGCTCCGCCATCTGCAGCAGGCGGTCAAGCTGAGCCCGGATTTGGGCGCGGCCTGGATGGCTCTGGGCCGCGAGGAGTTTCTCGGGCAACAGTACGAGCAGGCGGCGGACGCCTTTGCCCGTGTGGATCGCAATTCCCCAGACGCATTGGAGGCGGGATTCTATCGTGGGCTTTCGCTGCTGTTTTCGGGAAGTTACGCCAAGGCCGAGGAGGTATTCAGCGGGGTAGCGCGAGTACTTCCTCTCGCGGAAGTCTTGAACAATCAGGGGATTGCGGTTAGCCGCCAGGGCCACGACGGCAGCGCGCTTTTTGTGCAGGCCGAGGCCGCCGATCCCAACGCAGCCGACTACCACTTCAACGTGGCGGTAAGCCTGAAGCGCCGCAAGATTGACGCTGGAGCCTTGAACGAACTTGCACAGTATCTGAAAATGAGGCCCAACGACACCGAGGCACAGACCCTAATGGCGACGTGGAAAGCATCTTCACCGTCGGCGGATCCAGCTATGCGCGTCGACCCGCTGGAGCGGATTGTGCGCACCTTCGATGCTGTTGCCTTCCGGCAGGCCGCTGTGATGATGGACCAGATGGGAGCAGCCCGGCTGGCGGCGCTGGCTCCGCAGGAACGGGCCGTCAAGCTGACGGGGCAGGCGCGGGACTTTCTTGACCGCGGTCTGCTGCTCGAAGCCGAGCGCCTCTACCAGTCAGCCTTGGCGGCCGATGGGAAGGTGGCTGAGGCGCACGCGGGCTTGGCAGAGGTGCGCGAACGGACCGGTGATGTCGAGGCTGCCCGCCGTGAGGCGCGCGCCGCGCTTGGCCAGGCACCCTCGGCAGAGGCTTACTTGGTGCTGGGCAGGCTTGACTTCGCGGCCAATCGTCTGGACGACGCGAGCAAAGAGGCCGGCATTGCGCTGCGAATCGACCCGCAAAGCCGGGCGGCACAACAGCTGAGCCGGCAGATTGAGTCGAAGGCGGGGCAGAAGAAGGAATGAGGTTACGGAGGTAGGTGACCCGCAGCCGCCCGCAGGGTCCTGGTACACGGCCCGAAGGAGCGAGAGATGTTTCAGCACGCACGCGGATTCGGATTTCGGAATCTGGTCAGCTTGGTTGCAGTGGCGGGATTGGCCTGGGGATGGGCTGTTGCGGCCTGGGCTCAGCAGCCGCTTGTGGAAAAGCTGGTCCTTTCGGAAACTATTCAGCCGGTGAGCGCGGGGATGCTGGAGCGGGCCTTGGGCCGCGCTAACTCGGACGGCGCACAGGCGCTGCTCGTGGAGTTGGACACGCCGGGGGGGCTTGTCGAATCGATGCGCACCATGGCGGGGGCCATTCTCAGCTCGCGAGTGCCGGTGATTGTATATGTATCTCCCGCGGGGGCGCGGGCAGGATCGGCGGGCTTCTTCCTGATGGAGGCAGCCGACGTGGCAGCGATGGCGCCGGGCACCAACGCAGGTGCGGCCCACGTGGTGTTCGAGATGGGCAAGCCCGATGAGACGATGAGCCAGAAGGTAGAGAACGACGCAGAGGCTTTTCTTCGCTCTTATGTGGCCCGGCGCAATCGCAATACCGATGCCGCCATTGCCGCGGTTGCCTCGTCGCACTCGTATAGCGCGGAAGAAGCTCTGACGCAGCACCTCATCGACCTTACGGCCACCAGCGATGCGCAATTGCTGACCGCGCTGGATGGGCGTGAGATTACGCGTATGGACGGTTCAAAGCTAACCCTCCACCTGGCCGGCGCGCGCATCGAGGTGGTGCAGCCCACACTGCGTGAAAATCTGCTGGGCTGGCTGGTGAACCCCAATATCGCCGTTCTGCTGCTGGTGGGCGGAGCGCTGCTCATCTATCTGGAATTCAATACTCCGGGCACTATCGTTCCTGGTGCACTGGGGACGCTGATGGTTTTGCTGGCCGTCTTTGCGCTGGACCTACTGCCCATTCGTTACACGGCAGTTCTGCTGCTGATTGGGGCGCTGGTCCTGATGATGCTGGAAGCCAAATTTGGCGGGCACGGAGCGTTGGCGATCGCCGGCATTGTCTGCCTGACCTTCGGGATGCTTACCCTGGTTGCCGCGCCAGTGCCGGAGATGGCGATTCATCTGTGGGTGGCCATCGCGGTGAGCGCGGCTTTCGGGGGAATCACCGCTTTCCTGGTGCGCCTGGCAATGCGCGCGCGGCGCATGAAAGCACGCCTGGGCGCAGACGCCCTGGTGGGTAGCGCCGGGTCGGCGATGGAGGAGTTGGTCCCTGAAGGCCATGTGCTGGTGGAGGGCGAAATTTGGCGCGCTGTAGCCAGCGAGCCGGTGGTTGCCGGTGCGAGGGTTCGCGTGGTGGGGCATGAGCAGTATCTGCTGCACGTGGTTCCGGCCGAAGCTCCGCGCGCGCCGCAGACCTCCACATAGAGCCTGCCCCAGACCTCACTGGAGTACAATCCGTGCTGAGTGAGGGAAACCCAATGTCCGACTCAATGATCCCAGTGTGGATATTCGTCGCAATCGTCGTCCTTTACCTGCTCAACTCCATCAAGATCCTTCGCGACTATGAGCGAGCGGTCATCTTTCGCCTGGGCCGCGCCCTGACTCCGCCCAAGGGTCCCGGCATCATCCTGGTCTTCCGGCCGATCGACCAGATGGTGCGCATCTCGCTGCGACAGGACGTGCTGGAGGTTCCGGCCCAGGACGTGATCACCCGCGACAACGTCACCCTCAAAGTGAATGCGGTGGTCACTCTTTATGTGGTGGACCCCAACGCCGCTGCCATCAAGGTGGCCAATTACGTCTATCAGACGTCGCAGTTTGCACAGACTACGCTGCGTTCGGTGCTGGGCGAGGTGGAACTGGACGAATTGCTGAGCCACCGCGACAAGCTGAACCTGAAGATACAGACCATCATCGACCAACGCACTGAGCCTTTCGGGGTGAAGGTCATTTCGGTGGAAGTGAAGCAGGTGGACCTGCCCGAGCAGATGTTGCGCGCCATGGCCAAGCAGGCAGAAGCGGAGCGCGAGAAGCGGTCGAAGATCATTCATGCCGAGGGCGAGTTCAATGCAGCGCAGAAGCTGGTGGACGCTGCCGCTCTGCTGGCCACCGAGCCGCTGACCCTACAGTTGCGCTATCTGCAGACTCTGACTGAAATCGGAGTGGAAAAGAATACCACCATCGTCTTCCCGCTGCCGATTGAATTTATGACGCTGCTGAACAAGCTTGGGGCTTCAGCCAAGGCAGCTCAGGAAAAGCCGTAAGTAGTAGCAGGCGATTTCAGGCCGGCGCGAGACGACAGGGAGCTGCACCGGCCTCTCGACTTAATCGGGGCCAGCTTCTGTCGCCGGAGCGGTCCGCAACCGAGGGTAAGGTATGCAACGAGGTCTTGGCGCAGAAGAGTTTGAGCCAGAGGAAGTCCGGCACGACACAGAATTCACGTTAGGGCCGGCCCTGCTTCTGGGCATCTTTGTTGGCCTTGTTGTGCTCTGCGGCCTCTGTTTTGGCCTGGGATACGCTTCCGGGCGGCACGGTTCCGCAGAGACCGCGGCGGCCACGCAGCCTGCAGCGGCTGCGCAAGCGCAGTCCCCGATAGGTGATTCGCCCTCCAAACCATCCGCGACGGTGGCCGGTGCCCAGCAGCAGCGTGCCGAGGTTGATGTGCCGCCGTCTTCCGCCCAGGTTGGGAATCCAGCGGGGAGCGCAACCGACGCGGGTACGGCCGTCCCCGGTACTTCAGCCCAACCGCAGGTCACTGCGGTCCAGCCGTTGGTAAGGCCCGCCTTTCCGCCGCAGGAAGGCGCGGCTCAGCCGCCCCCAGGCTTGCCGGTGCAACCGGCGCTATCTCAGGCGCCTGGATTGATGGTCCAGATTGCCGCCGTATCCCACGCGGAGGACGCCGAGGTACTGGTAGGCGCGCTGCGCAGGCGCGGCTATGCGGTTACGGCACGGCGGGAGCCCGCGGATGGCCTTATTCACGTGCAGGTCGGCCCGTTCAACAATCGCAACGACGCCAACATCATGTGCCAAAGGCTGCTCGGCGACGGCTACAATGCAAGTGTGCGGCCGTAAGCTCCAGGCCCTTTTCTTATCCCCGCATCCACTCCGGCAGGCCTGAAGCGATGGCTGAGCGCACTGCCTGCATCAGGTCTTCGCGCGAGACAAAGTTACCGGGGTACACGGGCTCATGGAAGATGATGTGCGCCGTGCCGGGCTGGATGCGCAGGCTGCCTTTGGCCATCATCGTCTCAGTGCCATAGATTGACACCGGGATGCAAGGCGTACCCGTTTGCATCGCCAGGTAGAACGGGCCTTTCTTGAACGGCAGCAGGCGGCCATCTTTGGAACGCGTTCCTTCAACGAAGGTCGTAATGTGAACACCTTTTCCCAGCAGGCGTCCGGCCTCGGCGATGCTTTGCTGTGCGCTGTCCTTATTGCCCGTGCGGTCGACGGCAATAAACTCCCCCAGCCGGAAGCCGGTACCCAGGACTGGAATCTTCATCAGCGAGCGCTTCATAAAAGCGGAAGTGCGGCCCGGAATGCGCGGGATCAACGCCGGTGGATCGAGATTGGAGACGTGGTTGGCCATGAAGATGCAGGCCTGTCCAGCGGGAACATTTTCGCGGCCCTCGACGCGGACGCGAATGCCGGCCGCGCGAAAGCCGGTGCGGACAATGAAGCAGGTA
>Ga0265316_10007695_pt1 | contig 10102 bp, 8 predicted proteins | sample 4522metaG_FD_202092 | JGI IMG/M metagenome (GOLD analysis project Ga0265316, IMG submission 202092) | Rhizosphere microbial communities from Carex aquatilis grown in University of Washington, Seatle, WA, United States - 4-5-22 metaG | ecosystem: Host-associated > Plants > Roots > Rhizosphere >... | reverse complement strand
CGTCGCGTGTTGCACGCACAGCATCGATAGCTCTCAGTAATATTTTTACTCCACTTCTTCAGAGTATGGCAGATGCCGGTGGGATCACCCAGTTGCTTAAGAATGATCAGGGTGTTCGGAACAGCGCTTATTTATATAACGGAATGCTCACAAATGAAACGCTAGGCGAAAAGTTCGGAATCATATCCAAAGACCTCGATCTTCTGATTTCAGCCTTCTGATTATCAGACAAAACGAATGACAGCCTCTATCCATTGATTTCAATCTTTGCCTGTTTCCCTAAATAGAACGCCCTGTTATCGGCAGTATGACCGGCAGGAAAGTTAAAAGGGAAATTATAGCCGCCAAGACTCCAAGGTACTAAGAAACACCAAGTCAATATGCTATGATCTTACGGATCAGAGCCTAAAATTATTATATTTGTGCAACTTAATTAACGATAAATATTCACTATCAATATCATGAAGAATTTTAAAAGATATCTTGTCACATCAGCACTCCCATATGCAAATGGCCCGATACATATTGGCCATCTTGCAGGTGTTTATATCCCATCAGATATTTATACCAGGTACCTGAGAATGAAGGGAGTGGACGTGATATCTATTTGCGGATCGGATGAACATGGAGTTCCGATTACTCTTAAAGCACGTAGAGAAGGGTTATCTCCACAGGAGATCGTTGACAGATATCATACTATGAATAAAAAAGCGTTTGAGGATTTTGGGATTTCATTCGATATCTACTCACGTACATCAAATAAAGTACATTACGAAACTGCATCGGGTTTCTTCAAAACTTTATATGATAAAGGTGAATTCACTGAGAAAACATCTGAACAATATTATGATGAGGAAGCAGGATGTTTCCTTGCCGACAGATATATAATGGGTACATGTCCGCATTGCGGAAATGAAAATGCTTATGGCGATCAGTGTGAAAAGTGCGGAACTTCACTCAGTCCGAATGAACTTATAAATCCTCATTCTACAGTAAGTGGCAGTAAACCGGTACTGCGTGAGACACTTCACTGGTATCTGCCTTTAGATAAATATGAACCATGGCTTAGAAAATGGATCCTCGAAGATCATAAAGAGTGGAAAGTGAATGTGTACGGGCAGTGTAAATCATGGCTCGATCAGGGTTTGCAGCCAAGGGCGGTCAGCCGCGATCTCGACTGGGGCGTTCCGGTACCTGTTGAGGGTGCAAAAGGCAAAGTTCTCTATGTATGGTTCGATGCACCTATCGGTTATATATCTGCTACTAAAGAGCTTACGCCCAAATGGGAAAAATACTGGAAGGATAAAGAGACAAAAATGGTTCATTTCATCGGGAAAGATAATATTGTGTTTCATTGCATTATCTTCCCCGCAATGCTTAAGGCCGAGGGCAGTTATATCCTCCCTGAAAATGTCCCGGCAAATGAGTTTCTGAACCTCGAAAACGAAAAGATTTCAACTTCAAGAAACTGGGCGGTATGGTTACATGAATACCTCCAGGATTTTCCCGGGAAACAGGATGTTCTGAGATATTCGCTTTGTGCTAATGCACCAGAGACAAAAGATAATGATTTCACCTGGAAAGATTTTCAGGCCAGGAACAACAACGAGCTTGTCGCTATTCTTGGAAACTTCGTCAACCGTACCCTTGTACTTACCAATAATTATTATGAAAGGAAAGTCCCTGAAAGAGGTAAAACTGATTCAAATGATGATTCAGTGTTGAATGAGATAACAAGGTTCAGGGAAAATGTGGAAACCTGTATTGAAACCTACAGATTCCGCGAGGCCCTGAAGGAGGCGATGAATCTGGCACGACTTGGCAATAAGTATCTGGCTGATGCTGAGCCATGGAAGGTTATTAAAACCGATCCCGAACGTGTAAAAACCATCATGAATATAGCTCTCCAGATAACGGCAAATCTGACTATTATCTGTGAACCTTTTCTTCCTTTCTCGATGAAAAAATTGCGCATGCTGATTAATCTGAATGAGATGAAATGGGAATATGCCGGTAAATCTGACCTGCTTGCTCCGGGACATCTGATTAACAAACCCGAACTGCTCTTTGAAAAGATTGAGGATGAAGAAATCATGCGGCAGGTAGATAAGCTCCTTGCTACTAAAAAAGCAAATGAGGAGACATCTGCAAAGACCACTCCCGGAAAAGAGCTAGCAACTTTTGATGATTTTACCAAATTAGATATCAGAACTGCTACAATCCTTGAGGCTGAGAAGATTCCCAGAACCACTAAACTGCTTAAGCTTAAAATTGACACAGGTATTGATATCCGCACAATAGTATCGGGTATCGCGGAGTATTATGAACCTGAAACCATCATTGGCAAACAGATATCTATAGTTGCCAATCTTGAACCACGTAAGATTAAAGGAATAGAATCTAAAGGTATGATTCTGATGGCTGAAGATAAAGGTGGGAAGCTGGTTATTGTCGCTCCGGCTGATAAGGTAAGTAACGGAAGTATGATAAAATAAGATGACCTCATCCTCCTAACCCTCTTCTCCCAGGAGAGAAGGGGGAATTGTTTCATTCCTCATATTAGCCCCTCCCTCTTGGGGGAGAGACTGCCCCGACTTGTCGGGGGGTTGGGGAGAGGCAATCATACAATAAAAAAGCCACTTCATCAGAAACGGCTAATATTTGAAAAATTTAAACTCTATTTTTTTCTTGAAACCCAGCTCCCGGGGAACTTTTTCACGATGCTGTCTTTTTTGATATCAGCTGTATTCAGATCGCTGCACATCATAGCACAGACTCTGTAAAAACCGTTATCAGCTGTAATAATCTCGGGTGAAAAGCCTTGATCTTTCAACATATTTACTTGCGAAACAGCGTTCTCTTTTGATCTGAAACTACCTGTGATCACATAATAAGCATTTTTTTCCGATGCAACAGGAACAACGGTTTCAACAGGAGTAGTTTCATCAGAGATTGGTTTGGTTTTTTCTTCTGCCTTTGGCGATTCAGTGTTATTGCCCTCATCCACAGCCTTTTTATTATTTTCAAATTCAGCCGTCACAAGCGGATTCATGGTTGTTGTTTCCACTTTTGCCTTGAATATATCAGTTTTCAACGGAACCAAAACCAAAAGTGAAAGAAGAGGAATAATCACAGCTGCCCTCCAGAGTGCCTTTCTCATTGATGCCTGTTTTACAGGATCCTTTTCTATGTGTCTGATGATTCGCTTTCTTACATCATATCCTTCAAGAGGTAAACACTGGAACGGCTCAAGCCCATAAGAATCAAGGTGATAATTTGCATTCCTGTCCGGTTCAAACTGAACATTGCCTTCCTGGTTGTTAATAAAACTTCCTATATTATCAAAAACAACTTTCTCCCCTTTTTCAAGTTTCTTTCGAAGCCCTGTAACAAATTCTTCAACTAAATACCTGGCATCACCATAATTGATTTTAGAAGACATGGAGATCCTCCCTATCAGAAGGCCATCATTATGGTTCAGGTTCCTGTTAAAGGATATCTGCTTTACAGGGGGATAAAAGGTCCCGGTATTTTTGTCGATCCTGGCTGGTGCATAGTTCCCTATAAAACCACCAAACCCGGGGACAATCACACAATCGTTTCCGAATAACAATTCCCTTATAAAAGCTGTAATATCCACCGTCAATAATTATTTTAATCATTACAAATTTAATTAAAAAAAGTTAATTGCAATAAATATTCAGGACGGGATGTAAAACCCCTCTGCCCCGTCAGCCACATGGCGGACAGGACATCTCCCCCGAGGGGGCGATAATACTCTTACATTTAGGCCTATATTGCTAAAACGATGAGTATTTTTCCCCCCTTGGGGGGAATACAAAGGGGTATTTGGTGTTGAGAGTTAGCGGGGTTATTGAAAAAGTCCTTTTTAACCACAAAGCACACAAAGAAGGCACAAAGTACACAAAGATAAAAACATGTAATTCAGACCTTTGTGATCTTTGTGTAAACCCTTTGAGACCTTTGTGGTTAATGGATCCCAACTTTTTCAACACTCCCGATGGGGGGCAATTCTCTAAAAAAATATTATCTTCGTATTTCCAAATTTTCGCATGAAATGAGAGAGATACAGATGGTAGACCTTAAGGCCCAGTATGAAAAGATCGGGTCGGAAATAGACCATGCAATTAAAGAGGTCCTATTGTCAACAGCTTTTATTAAAGGTCCGGATGTTAAGCTATTTGAAGAAGAACTCCAGGAATATATGGGTGTAAAACACGTGGTTTCCTGTGCAAACGGAACTGATGCACTATATCTCGCTATGATGGTTCTCGGTCTGAAACCCGGAGATGAAGTGATTACAACAAATTTCACTTTTATAGCGACGGTTGAGGTTGTTGCTTTGCTTGGTCTTAAACCTGTTATTGTTGATCCTGAACCCGGGACATTTAATATCTCTGTGGAAGCTGTCCGAAAAGCTATTACGCCGAAAACAAAAGCAATTGTTCCTGTTCATTTATTTGGACAATGTGCTGAAATGGAAGGCATTATGGAGCTTGCTAAAAAACACAATCTTTTAGTTATCGAAGATGCCGCTCAGGCGACCGGCGCTGATTATCTTTTTAAAGACGGAACTGCCAGAAAAGCAGGAACTATAGGGCATATCGGAACGACATCCTTCTTCCCGTCTAAAAATCTGGGTTGTTATGGTGACGGAGGAGCTCTCTATACTGATGAAGAGACTCTTGCCAGGAAACTCAGAAGCATCGCTAACCATGGGATGAAAGTAAGATATCAATATGACAATATTGGGGTTAACTCAAGACTGGATACGATTCAGGCAGCATTACTCAGAGTAAAACTTAAACACCTTTCGAAATTCAATAAGGCAAGAAAAGAGGTTGCGGATTTCTACGACGAAGCATTTGCCGGATGTCGTTCAATATCCGTTCCGGAAAGAGCAAGTTATTCTTCCCATATTTTTCATCAATATACAATCAAGGTAGGAAACAGTAAAAGAGATGAGCTGAAAAAATTTCTGGAGTCAAAAAAAATCCCATCAATGGTTTATTATCCTGCTCCTCTACATGTACAAAAAGCTTATAGTTACCTTGGCTATAATGAGAATGACTTCCCCGTAACAACATCACTGTGTAAAGAGGTTCTCTCATTGCCGATGCACCCCGAAATGGAGAAGGATCAGCTTGATTATATAACAACTAATGTATTGGAGTTCTTCGATAAGCTATCATAATGGAGAAGGAATATTTTGCCCACGAAACAGCTGCCATTGATGATGGCTGCAAAATTGGAAAAGGAACAAAGATATGGCACTTCAGCCATGTAATGACAGGATCTGAAATTGGCGAAAACTGTAATATAGGACAGAACGTAGTCATCTCACCCGGTGTAAAACTGGGAAAGAATGTCAAAGTTCAGAATAATGTCTCAATCTATACCGGTGTCACGTGCGAAGATGATGTATTCCTGGGTCCTTCAATGGTATTTACAAATGTTATAAATCCCCGAAGTGCAATAATCCGGAAAGACAGTTACTACACGACAGTTGTGGAAAAAGGCGCCTCAATAGGAGCTAATTCCACGATTGTATGCGGAAATAAAATCGGGACCTATTCATTTATCGGGGCGGGCGCAGTTGTTACAAAAGACGTTAAGCCCTATGCTCTTGTTGTTGGCAATCCTGCCAGACAAACCGGCTGGATGAGTGAATACGGTCACAAACTTATTTTTGATACTGCCGGATTTGCCTCCTGTCCTGAAAGTGGAGAGAGATACAAGCTTGAGGATGGCAAGGTTTCTAAAATATTTTAGTATTTTTATGCGCCTTTTAAGCATTTGACCATGACAGATTCTCCAAAAAATTTCGGGATAATAGGTGTGGCAGGTTATATCGCTGTCAGACATCTTCACGCAATAAAGGAAACAGGAAATAACCTCCTTGCCAGTCTGGATAAGTTCGACAGTGTCGGACGAATTGATAATTATTTTCCTGAAAGTGATTTTTTTGTAGAATTTGAGAGGTTCGACAGGCATTTTGACAAACTTAAACGAACGGGGACTAAAATTGATTATGTAAGTATTTGTTCTCCGAATTATCTTCACGATTCTCATATCAGGTTTGCTTTGCGCCATCAGGCTGAAGCAATCTGTGAAAAACCGATAGTACTAAATCCATGGAATATCGACGCACTGCAGGAGATTGAAAATGAGACCAATCGTAAAATCTACACTGTTCTTCAACTTCGTCTTCATCCGAAAATAATGGAACTTCGGGAAAAGATAAGGAATGGGCCTAAAGGGAAAATTTATGATATTGACATGACATATATAACCAGCCGGGGAAACTGGTATTCAATATCATGGAAAGGAGATATTCAGAAATCAGGAGGTGTGGCAACCAATATCGGTATTCACTTTTTCGACATGTTAAGCTGGATCTTCGGCGATACACGGAAAAATATTGTTCATATCTCAGAACCACATAAAGCTGCAGGATACCTCGAACTTGAAAACGCAAGAGTCAGATGGTTCCTTAGCCTCGACTATAGTGATATTCCGGTAAAATGTAAAGAGTCCGGTAAAAGGACTTACAGATCTATCACAGTAGATGGTGAGGAGATAGAATTCAGTGAAGGATTTGCCGATCTGCATACCCTTACTTATAAAGAAATACTTGCCGGTAGAGGATTCGGTCTCAAAGAAGCACAGCAGTCAGTTGAGACTGCATACACAATCAGAAATTCAAAGCCTGTCGGACTTCAGGGGGACTATCATCCAATTTTAAAAACAATATAATCTATGTATAATAAACTAATTAATAAGGAGACTAAACTTTCAGTCATCGGCCTTGGTTATGTCGGTCTCCCAATCGCTCTTGAATTTGCAAAGCAAATCAGAGTTGTCGGCTTTGATATCAAACCTGAAAGGGTTGAGCTAATGAAAAAGGGAATTGATCCCAGTAATGAACTTACCTCTGAAGCATTTAAAAATACTGATATCATTCTTACGAGCGATCCTTCAGATTTAAAAACTGCTTCATTTCATATTATTGCAGTCCCGACACCCACAACAAAAACTAATCTGCCTGACCTTACCCCAGTTCTTAAAGCATCTGAAACAGTCGGTAAAGTTTTAAAAAAAGGAGATTATGTGGTCTATGAATCAACTGTATATCCCGGTTGTACCGAAGATGATTGTATTCCTGTCCTGGAGAGATATTCTGAATTAAAATGTGGTATTGATTTTAAAGTTGGCTTCTCCCCTGAGAGAATAAATCCGGGAGACAATAATCATACTCTGACCAAAATTGTAAAAGTAACAAGCGGCTGCGATGCCGAATCAGCTGAAAACATCGCAAAAACCTATGAACTTATCATCAAAGCAGGCGTTCACCGTGCCAGTTCAATTAAAGTTGCCGAGTCGGCAAAGATTATTGAAAATACCCAGCGCGATATTAATATCGCTTTTATGAATGAACTTTCAATTATATTTAACAGACTTGGCGTTAATACCTTTGAAGTACTCGAAGCAGCAGGAACAAAATGGAACTTCCTTAAATTTTATCCCGGGCTGGTTGGGGGCCATTGCATAGGAGTCGATCCTTATTATCTGTCATTCAAGGCCAAAGCTCTGGGGTATCACCCACAGATGATCGATTCAGGAAGGTTCATCAATGATAGTATGGGCAGATATATAGGAAAGCAAACTGTAAAGAAAATAATTGCTGCCGGTAAGAATCTTAAGGGTTCCCGTGTTCTCATCATGGGGATGACCTTTAAAGAAGATGTTACAGATATCCGTAATTCGAAAGTAATGGATATTATTAATGAACTTGATGATTTTGGAATATCAGTTGATGTTATCGATCCGGGAGCAGGGAAACATGAGGTTAAAGAAGAATATCAGATTGATCTTAAAGCACAACCCTCAGGAAAATATGACGCTATTATCCTGGCTGTAAGCCATAAAGAATATTTAAAACTGGATGAATCATTCTTTACGCCTCTGCTTAATAAAGATGGAATCGTTGTTGATGTTAAGGGCGTTCTTCGCGGAAAAATTAAAAATCAAACATACTGGAGTCTGTAAATGAAAAAGAAAATTCTGGTAACCGGGGGAACCGGATATATAGGTTCCCATACTACAGTTGAACTAATTGAGGAGGGCTTCGAACCAATAATAATTGATAACCTTTACAACTCTGAAGCAGTTGTAGTCGACAGAATACAAAAAATAACCGGAGTTAAACCTCATTTGGAAGTATTCGATCTGTGTGACCAGGAAAAACTTGACAGATTTATTCAAAAGAACAATGATATTTCAGCTGTTATCCACTTTGCAGCCTATAAAGCTGTTGGCGAATCGGTTAACAAACCTCTGGAGTATTACAGGAATAATCTTTTATCACTAGTCAATCTTCTGGACGTTATGAAACGCCATGGCATACCAAGCCTGGTTTTCTCCTCTTCCTGCACTGTATATGGACAGCCTGAAAAGCTCCCGGTTACTGAGGATGCCCCGTTGCAACCCGCCACTTCACCTTATGGAAATACTAAACAGATAGGTGAATCTATAATAAGAGATACAACAATAAGTGATAAGAATATAAAAGCAATTTCTTTAAGATATTTTAATCCGATAGGGGCACATCCTTCCGCTCTAATAGGTGAACTGCCAAGAGGTGTTCCGGAAAATCTTGTTCCATTTTTAACACAAACAGGCTATGGTATAAGAGAAGAACTTAAAGTTTTCGGGGATGATTATAACACTCCCGACGGGTCATGTATAAGGGACTACCTTCATGTTGTAGATCTTGCAAAAGCACATGTAATTGCCATAAAAAGACTTATTGAAGGTAAAAGCAAAACGAATTATGAAGTCTTTAACCTTGGTACCGGGAAAGGGGTTTCAGTACTTGAGGCGATAAAATCATTCGAGCGTGTTTCGGGAATTAAACTGAAGTACAGGATTGTAGGAAGAAGAGCCGGTGATATAGAAAAAATATGGGCCAATCCATCCTATGCGAATAAAGAACTTGGCTGGAAAACCCTAAGTTCCCTCGATGAAGCTATGAAAACAGCCTGGGATTGGGAAAAGATGTTCAGAAATAATAAGTTATAATTATGAAACGAACTATTCTTATTACCGGTGGAGCAGGTTTTATAGGTTCACACGTTGTCAGAAAATTCGTTACCAAATATCCTGAATACTTAATTGTTAATGCCGACAAGCTGACTTATGCGGGTAACCTGGAAAACCTCACTGATATCGAAAATGAAAAGAATTATAAGTTTGAAAAGACTGATATCGTTGAAAAACAATCCGTCCTGAATCTTTTTGAGAAGTATGACTTCGAAGGGATAATCCATCTTGCAGCCGAATCGCATGTTGACCGTTCAATAACCAGCCCCGATGAATTTGTTTTTACCAATATCGTCGGAACCGTAAATCTGCTTAATGCGGCTCTTAACAAATGGAAGAATGCTTTTGAAGGAAAACTTTTCTATCATATCTCGACAGATGAAGTTTATGGGTCATTGGGCAAAGAAGGACTCTTCACAGAAGAAACTGCCTACGATCCCAAAAGCCCATATTCTGCCTCAAAGGCAAGCTCCGACCACATGGTAAGAGCTTATAATCATACATTCGGAGTTCCGGCATTGATCTCCAATTGTTCAAATAACTACGGGCCAAACCAGTTTCCTGAAAAACTTATACCTCTTGCAATAAATAATATTAAAAACAATAAGCCTATCCCTGTTTACGGGAAGGGAGAGAATGTCCGTGACTGGTTATATGTTGAAGATCATGCATCAGCAATTGATCTTATTTTTCATGGCGGGAAGGTTGGGGAAACCTATAACATCGGTGGTAATAATGAATGGAAAAATCTTGATCTGATTCTTCTTCTTTGCAGAATAATGGATAAAAAACTTAATCGGATTAAAGGCACATCCGAAAAGCTTATTACCTATGTGAAAGACAGGCCCGGGCATGATCTGAGATATGCAATAGACTCCTCAAAATTGCAGAAGGAACTGGGTTGGTCTCCTATTCCTGAATTTGCTGATGGTCTTGAAAAAACCGTCGAATGGTATCTTACAAATGTAAAATGGCTCGA
>Ga0265316_10007694_pt1 | contig 10103 bp, 7 predicted proteins | sample 4522metaG_FD_202092 | JGI IMG/M metagenome (GOLD analysis project Ga0265316, IMG submission 202092) | Rhizosphere microbial communities from Carex aquatilis grown in University of Washington, Seatle, WA, United States - 4-5-22 metaG | ecosystem: Host-associated > Plants > Roots > Rhizosphere >... | reverse complement strand
AACTCAGCGTTCGCCTGAGTCGTCGGGACGGCTTCCGCGCTCTCGATCTGCGCCGCCTTGCTCGGAGCCGGAGCCGGCGCCGCCTGCCGGGACTGCCTCCAGACGACGACCGCCAGCAGGATCACGATGAACACCAACCCGAACATCACGCTCAGGAGCCATCCCGGTACCGCAACCCGGCTGGACGCCGGCGGCGCGGCGGGAACAGGCACGACCAGCGGCGAGAGAGTCGGCGGCGACACGACGACCGAAGGCGCGGCTGCGCGCGGCGGCGGAAGCGGCGGGGGCGTCTCCACTGGAACCGGCGGCGGCGGTGGCGCGGCAGGACTCAGTCCGGCGGTCGCCGTGTCTCCCTTCCCTGCCGGAGCGCAGGTGGGGCATTCAGAGTAAGCGGGCGGCACCTCGCGCCCACATTTCGGACAAATCCAGGAAAACATGTCGCTTGCCTCTAGCGTACCGCAGCCCTCGCCCGCCGTAGCATGGTTCTATGATCTTCATACGCCGCGCGACCGCCAAGCCCCGGCGACTGGCCGCGCTCCCCGGCGCCTTCAACCCTCCCACCCGGGCCCACCTCGCCCTGGCCCACGCAGCGCTCGCCTCTGCGGATGAGGCGTTGTTCGTGCTCCCGCGCGCGTTCCCGCACAAGCCCTACACCGATGCCCCCTTCGAGGACCGCGTGAACATGCTCACGGCTGCGGTAGGGAACGAGCCGCGCTTCTCGATCGCCTCCTCACACGGGGGCCTCTTCATCGACATCGCACGCGAGTGCCGCCAGGCCTATGGACCGGGTGTCGAACTGCTGATCCTGTGTGGCCGCGACGCGGCTGAGCGCGCCGTCAACTGGGACTACGGACGCCCGGGCGCATTCCGCGACCAGCTTCGGGAGTACCGCCTGTTGGTGGCGCCGCGCGACGGTCCCTACCGGCCGCACCCCGAATTCGAGGACCGCATTCACGCGCTCGCCGGCGTTGAAGGCTGCGATGAGGTCTCGGCCACGGACGTCCGCGAGCGCATCCGCCGCGGCGAGCCGTGGAAACACCTGGTGCCGCCACGGATTGTAGAACTGGTGCGCGAGATCTACTCCAAGGAGGGCGGGCTTTAGCACGCGCGGGGCTTCAGCCCCGCCCCTATTCCTGCAGCCCTGCGTCCAGAAACGCGCGCAGCCGGTGGCTACGGCTTGGATGCCGCAGCTTGCGCAGCGCTTTGGCCTCGATCTGCCGGATGCGTTCGCGCGTCACGGCGAAGTGCTGGCCTACTTCTTCCAGCGTGTGCTCGCTGCCATCCATCAGCCCGAACCGCATCTTGATGATCTTCTCTTCGCGCGGGCTGAGCGTCTTGAGGACCTCCGCCGTCTGCTCGCGCAGATTGAGGTTGATCACCGCTTCCGAAGGCGAGACCACGCGGCGGTCCACGATAAAATCGCCCAGGTGCGATTCTTCTTCCTCGCCCACCGGCGTCTCGAGTGAGATCGGCTCTTGCGCGATACGCAGGACCTTCCGGATCTTCGGCACCGGCAGTTCCATCCTGCGCGCCAATTCCTCGGTGCTCGGCTCGCGGCCCAGTTCCTGCTGCAACCGGCGCTGCGTGCGCACCAGCTTGTTGATGGTTTCGATCATGTGGACGGGGATGCGGATCGTCCGCGCCTGGTCCGCAATGGCGCGCGTGATCGCCTGCCGCACCCACCACGTGGCGTAGGTGGAAAACTTGTATCCCCGGCGGTAGTTGAACTTGTCCACCGCCTTCATCAGGCCGATGTTGCCCTCCTGGATCAGGTCCAGGAATTGCAGCCCCCGGTTGGTGTAGCGCTTGGCGATCGAGACCACCAGGCGCAGGTTGGCTTCGATGAGCTGCTTCTTGGCGCACTCGGCCTCGATCTCGCCGCGCTCGATGATCTGCAGGGTCCGCCGCAGTTCGGTGGCGGTGGCGCCGCATTCCTCCTCCCACTCCTGGAGGCGGAGGTTGCACTGGCGCAGTTCCTTGCGCAGTTCCCGGAGCGCCTGTCCCGCCGAGCCGGCTTCTTCGAAGCGGCGCTGGATGCGGGCGATGTCGCGCTCGACCGGCTTCAGCTCCTCTACCGCCCGACGCACGCAATCCGCCAGCCGCCGCTCCACCAGCCCGCTGAAGGGAATCGAGCGGATGATCTGCGAGATCTTTACCGTCGTCCGAGCCAGGCAGGTGCGCAGCGCGCGGTGCTGCTTGGGTTTCGTCGTCCGCGGAATAGCCAGGAGTTTCTGCCTGAATTGCTGGGCTTTGCGGTAATGCCGCTCGATTCCATCGATGGCCTGCAGAAGTTCCTGCCGCTGCGTCTCGAAAGAGTCCTCGCTAGCTACCAGGTCCGGCAGGAGCAGCACGTCGCGGACGGGAACCGTGTCGCGCCGGACGTCGTCGCCCAGCGTGAGGACCTCGCGGGTGATAAGTGGCGAGCGGGCCAGGGACTTGCGCACCGCGCGCTGGCCGCGCTCGATGCGCTTGGCAAGCTCGATCTCGCCCTCGCGCGTGAGCAGCGGCACCGTACCCATCTCGCGCAGGTACATGCGCACCGGATCGTTGGTCTTGTCGCCGAACTCCTGGGTTAAGTCAACCTCAAGGAGCTCTTCGGTATCCTCGGGCTTTCCGATTTTCGGTTCTTCCAGAATCTCTACGCCCGAGCCGTCCAGCGTGACCAGGATGTCGTCCAGTTCCGGACCCGGAGCGATGTCGTCGGGAAGCAGTTCGCTGACTTCGTCATACAGGACGTAGCCCTTCTCCTTGCCCGCGTCCATCAACTGTTTCAGACGGTCGTACTTGTCGTCGATCGCCACCGTCAACCCCATCCGTGGACAACTGCGAGACCGATTCCAGCTATTTTACACTACCCCTGAGCGATTGGCTCAGGCCCGCTCCAGCCTCCCTAGTTCCTCTGCACAACGTAGAGCCTCTTCCAGCATACCAGCCCGCTCCGCCTCCTTGATACGGCTCTTCAGCGCCGAACGGCGGGCCTCCAGCGCCGCTCGTTCGAGCTCGCGCAGGCAGGCCTCCGCATCGGGGCCCGTCGATTGCTCGTCGTCTCCCATATCGGCAAAAAGAAGGGTCGCAAACAAATCCTGATCCGCCTCCCCCACTCGCGCCTGCACGTCGGCCACCCGAAACGGCGCGCCGCTCTCCTCCATCGCGATCAGCGCATGGAAGATCCGCACCGTGCGGAACTGATCGAGCTGCGGAGTACGCTTCAGCCGCGGCAGAATCGAGCGCCGGATGTCCGCACTCGAGAGCACCGCGTGGAGCAGAATCCTCTCCACCGGCTTCACTTCCACCACGGCATCGGGCAGCGTCTTCTCCCGCCGCTCGGCCGCCGCTCTGCGGAAATGCTCCAGCACCAGCCCGGTCTCGATGCCCAGGTAGTTGGCCAGATCGTTGGCCACCGTGGCGCGCTCGAGTTTGTCCGAGATGCGCTGTACGGCGGGCAGCAGGAACTTGAGCCCGGCCACGCGCCCTTCCGAGGTCCGCATATCGAACTTGCCGCGGGCGCGGTCGGCCAGCCAGTAGAAGTAGCCCGGAGCCTTCTCCGCGTGGGCCCGATACGCCTCCGCCCCATTGGCTTTGACGTACTCGTCGGGGTCCAGGCCGCCCTCCAGTTCGAGCACGCGAACCTGCATGCCCTCTTCCACCAGAATTTCGATCGAGCGCTCCGCCGCTTTCATTCCGGCTTCGTCCGGATCGAAGTTCACCACGATGCGCTCGGAGTGCCGCTTGATGGCGCGCACCTGCTGGACCACGAGCGCCGTGCCGCAGGAAGCCACCACTTCGTGCACCCCCGCCGCCCACGCGCCGATCGCGTCCATGTAGCCTTCGACCAGCACCGCCCGCGAGGCCGCGCGGATGGCCGTCTTGGCGCGATGCAGGTTATACAGCACCCGGCCCTTGTGATAGATCGGGCTCTCCGACGAGTTGAGGTACTTCGGCTCCTCGCCCGCCGCCAGCGCGCGGCCGCCGAAACCGATGATCGCGCCCGACTCGTTGTGTATGGGGAACATCAGGCGTCCACGGAAGCGGTCGAAGTACCCGCTGCCCTCCTGCCGCCGCAGCACCAGTCCGCACTGTTCCTTCTGCTCTTCGGTGAAGCCCTCCTTGTCGAAGGCCCGCACCAGCGACTGCCCGGAACGGTCCGAGTAGCCCAGCCCGAATTCTTCGATGAGCGCGGGCGTGAGCCCCCGCTTCTCCAGGTAGGCGCGCGCTTCCGCCCCCGCGCCCGATCCCAACGCCGCGCGGTAAACCTGCTGCGCGATTTCGTGCATGCGGTAAATCGCCCCGCGCAGCTTCGTTTCCGGGTCGCTGTACTCCGCCCGCTTGGGCATCGGGATGCCATAGCGTCCGGCCAGGGCCTTCAGAGCCTCGTAGAAGGTCAGCGCCTCGATCTCCATCACGAACTTGATGGCATCCCCGCTGGCCCCGCACCCGAAGCACTTGTAGAACTGGTGCACGGCATGCACGCCGAACGACGGCGTCTTCTCGGTGTGGAACGGGCACAGCCCCACCCAGCGCGTCCCGGCCTTGCGCAGCCGCACGTACTGCCCCACCACATCGACGATGTCGATGGCCGATTTCAGTTGTTCGACGAAATCCGTGCTCATGTCCTACCGAGCCGCGACCGTCAGCGAGCGGTCCCCTTCCCCACCGCCGTCGGGCACTCAAACTTCACCAGCCCGTTCCGGTAATCCAGCGTAATCGAGAACAGCTTGAGGATGGGAAACCCCAGGAACCCCGCTACCTCCATCCCCAAATCGTCCCCATGCCTCTTCAGATTAGTCGACAGCGTATCCAGACAGCGTACGCTGAAGCCGCCGAACTTGAACTTGAGGTCGTCGGCGACGTCCACCTCGCTGATTCTCCCCGAAACCCCGCCCAGCGGCATCCCGGCGGCCGAACGCATCCGCGCCAGTTCCGCCGCGAAATCGCGCCCGATCAGCGTCTGGCTGGCGCCCGTATCGATGACGAACATGGCGGGCTCCGATCCGCTGACCGACGTCGGCACCATCAGCATGTGACCGATCCGGTAGATCCGCTCCATCTCCGGATCGCTCTGGAAAGCCCGGTCGACTGGCCGGTCATCGCCTACCCCCGGAAACGGCTCCAGACGCATAACGCCGTTCGGAAGGTCAAGCGTCACCACAAATGGCTCGAAGATATCCGTGCCCAGGAGGCCCTGCTCGCCTCCCACGCTAGCGTTCTCGCTGACCGTAACGACCGCGTCGCGAAATTCGACCGCTCCCACGCGAACCCGCTCCGCCACTCCCACGTAGCCTCGCGTATCGCCGCCGTCGCCGAGGCCGCTCACAGTCGTCGCGGCCAGCCGCTTGATGCGAAAGCGCGCCGCCAGGCTGGCGTTGATGACCATGCCGCCGGCACCCGTATCGAGGAGCAGTCTGACCGCTTCGCCTCCGTTGATGCTGACAGGAACTCGGTACGCGTGCAGCTCGCGACCGCGCAGCACCGGCTCCAGGCGGACCTGGGCGCGCCCATAGTCCGAGACCAGCCCGAACGGTGTGCGGTTGCCCAGCACCCGCCGGATTTCGAGCAACGCGCGGGCCTGCTGGATGCTGCGAGGGTCTTCGTTTATCGCCAGCCCGAGATAGGTCTCGATCGCGGCCGCTTGCTCAGCACCCTCCAGCGTCATGGCCCAGTGCAGAACCACTGCCGCCACACCGGGCGCCAGTTCGTGCGCTCGGCGAAAACAGTCCCGCGCGGTCTTGCGGTTGAACGAGTACTCGGAAACCTGGCCGAGCCGGAACCAGGCGCGTGCGGCATTCGGGTTCATCGCGGTCACATCGCGGAACTGCCGCTCGGCATCCTCCACGTTCCCGCGGCGTAGCGCGATCTCGCCCAGAATGACCTTGAACGGCGCTCTGGAGTCGCACCCCTTCGCGATCGCCTCCGCGCCCGCCAGGTCGTGACCCGCCAGCAGCGACTCCGCCCGCTCCGCGTGCTCCGGGCCGCATTGCGCCCATGCCGCGGCGACGGCCGCAACAAACAGGATCAGACCGCGCCCCGTCATAACCTGAGAGCGTACCAGATTCCTGCTGTCTCCCGACTCCTGCCACCTCGTTTGTGCAATCCTGGTCCTGAAATTCGAAGACAACCCATGATCCTACGAACTGCAATCCCGCTTGGAACCGTCCTGTGCACCCTCATGCTGGCGCGGGCCGCAACACCTCCGGTCGCCCCTGCCCACCCCCCCGCCCTGCTGCTGGGAACCGCTTGGTATCCGGAACAATGGCCCGAGTCCCGCTGGGATGAGGACCTCAAGCTGATGCAGGCTGCCGGAATCCACATGGTGCGGGTCGGCGAGTTTGCCTGGAGCCGCATGGAGCCCGCAGAAGGCCGCTTCGACCTCGACTGGCTGGACCGCGCCGTCTCGCTCGCGGCCAAGCGCGGCATCTTCGTCGTCCTCGGAACCCCAACCGCGGCCCCGCCGGCCTGGCTGACCCAGAAATATCCCGACACTCTCAGGACTGAAATGGACGGACAGAAGGCCACTCACGGCGCCCGAGCGCAGGCCTCGCCCTTCAGCCCGCGCTACCGCGAATTCTGCCGCCGCATCGCCGAGCAGATGGCACAGCGCTTCGGCCACAACCCTGACGTTCTCGGCTGGCAGATCGACAACGAGTACGGCTCCCTCTCCTGGGACGAGGTGGCGCGCAAGCAGTTCCAGGACTGGCTACGAGCGAGGTTCAAGACTCTCGACGACTTGAATGAGCACTGGGCCACCGCATATTGGAGTGAGACTTACACCGACTGGAGCCAGATCCCGCTCGGCACCCCGGGCATGAATCCCGGCTTGCTCCTCGAGTTCAAACACTTCATCACCGACACGTTCCGGGACTACCAACACGTCCAGGTCGAGGCGATCCGCGCCCGCAGCGATCCCCGCCAGTTCATCACCAGCAACTTCATGGGCTGGTACGACGTCTTCGACCACTACGAGCTGAGCGCAGAGCTGGACCTGGCGTCCTGGGACGACTACGTTGGCCGCGGCCACCTCGACCCACTAAAGAACGGCATCGTACACGACCTCACTCGTGGGTTCAAGCGCAAGAACTTCTGGGTGATGGAGACGCAGCCGGGGTTCGTCAACTGGTCGCCGGTCAACAACGCGCTCGACCGCGGCGAAGTGCGGCAGATGGCATGGCACGCCATCGGGCACGGCGCCGACACGGTCAGCTATTGGCAATGGCGCAGCGCCCTGAACGGGCAGGAGCAGTATCACGGAACGCTGGTGGGCGCCGATGGCACGCCCGTTCCGCTGTACGAGGAGGTCGCGCAAATCGGCAAGGAATTCGAAAAGGCCGGTCCTGCCCTGGCCGGTACCAGCCCGCAGTCCGAGGTGGCCATCCTGCACTCCTACGACAGCCGCTGGGCCATCGGTTTCCAGCGGCACCACCACGACTTTGATCCCGTCGCGCTGCTCTCGAGTTACTACCGCCCCTTGCGGCAACTCGCGCAGCAGATGGATGTGGTGGGTCCCGATGCCCCGCTCACGGGCTACAAACTGGTGGTCGCGCCGGGTCTGAACGTGCTGCCGAACAGCATCGCCCGGCGGCTGATCGAATACGTTCAGCAGGGCGGCCACCTGGTGCTGGGTCCGCGCTCGGGGATGAAGGATGAGTACAACGCGCTCCAGACGGCGCGGCAACCGGGGCCGCTGGCGCCGCTGCTGGGCAGCCGCGTGGAGCAGTGGTATGCGCTCGACCAGAGCATTCCGCTCAGCGGCGCCTGGGGATCGGGCCGCGCCACCATTTGGGCCGAGCAAATGAAACCGCCTACGCCGGAGGTCGAGACGCTCCTTACCTATGGCCCGAGCAACGGGTGGCTGGATGGACAACCGGCTGCGATCACGCACAAAGTCGGCAAGGGACGTATCACCTACATCGCCGCCTGGCTGGATGACGACCTCATGCGCGGCGCGGCCCAGTGGATGTTGCGCACGAGCGGCGTCGAGCCGGCCTTCGGTCCGGTGCCGGAAGGCGTCGAGGTCTGCCGCCGCACCGCCCCGGGCAAGCGCATCTACATCGTGGTCAACCACACCCGCGAGCCGCAGCACATCGCGCTTCCGCAACCCATGCGGCCCCTGCTCGGTGCGGGGGCCGCCGTCGACGCCCTCGATGTCCCGCCCCGCGGCGTCGAGGTCCTCAAAGCAGCACCATAACGGTACCACCGCCAGGGAGAGGTCCGTCGAGGCTGAGGCGGGGGGAAACGCGCCGCGACAGCGCCGTCCGGCTGGCGTCAGCGCAGTTCCTCCATGATCCGCTCGAGGGCTTCGCGCGGCGGGCGGGTCTTGGACTCGGGCTGCGTGCCGAGCGGCACGTCCACCAGGTTCAAATGATCGATGAAGTGCTTGCGCGTGGGATCGAGATAGAGGATACCGGTGACGACATGCCCGCTGGTTTCGGCCTCGTTCAGCGTGCGCAAGGCGTTCATGCGGTCGGTAGGATCGTAATCGCGACCTAGCTTTTTAAGTAGCAGCCGTGAGCCGTCGTGGAGCGTAATTTCGCGGACCTCGCCCTCGGGGATCTCGACGGTGATGTCCGCGAAGGCCGGCACGAAATCCAATTCCTGAAGCGGCTCGTCGTGCTCCTTCATGTAAGCGTAGCTCTTGGTGGAGCCTTCGTGGTCATTGAAGGTGACGCACGGCGAGATCACGTCAATGATCGACAGGCCGTGGTGGGCGATGGCGGCCTTGAGAATGGCCTGCAACTGCCGCTTGTCGCCGGAGAAGGAGCGGGCCACCAGCGTGGCGCCCAACTGAATCGCCTCGACGCAGCAGTCGATCGGTGTGAGGTCATTGATGACGCCGGTTTTGAGCTTGGCCCCAAGGTCGGCCGTGGCCGAGAACTGGCCCTTAGTCAGGCCGTAAACGCCGTTGTTCTCGATGATGTAGACCTGCCGGATATTGCGCCGCAGCATGTGAATGTACTGGCCGATGCCGATGGACGCCGTGTCGCCGTCGCCCGAGACCGTGATCCCGAACAGGTGGCGGTTTGCGAGGATGGCGCCGGTGGCGACCGAGGGCGCGCGGCCATGCACGGAGTTGAACCCGTGCGCCATGTTCAAGAAGTACGCCGGCGATTTCGACGAGCAGCCGATGCCGGAGAATTTGGCGACCGACCAGGGCTCGATACCCATCTCATAGAAGCACTCGATGATGCGCTCGGAGATGGCGTTGTGGCCACAACCCGCGCACAGGGTGGTCCGGCCGCCCTTGTAGCTGGCTACCTCAAGGCCGATGCGGTTGGTCTTCTTCGGGGGCGCGGCTGTGGTGGACATCAGAGTCCCTCCTGGCGGACGATCTCTTCGGTGACGGTGCGGGCGTCGAGCGGTAGCCCGCCATAGTACCGGACGCTGCGCAGCTTGGCGATGAGCTCCGGCTCGAACTCCAGCCGCATCAGCATCAGCAGTTGGCCATCGCGATTCTGGTCGATCACGTAGATGCGCTCGTGGCGGCGGACGAAACCGATCAGGTCTTCGCCAAACGGATACGCCTTGAGCCGCAGGTAGCTAGTCTCGAGAGCGTGCTCCTGGAGGAGTTGGTCGCGGCTCTCTTCGGTGGCATAGCGCGACGTGCCCGCGCACACCAGGCCGACATGGGCCCGGCCGTTGAGATCGAGGTGCGCCGCCGGCATGGCCCGGCGAATGCTCTCGAACTTGCGCGTCAGGCGGTCCATGTTGTTCATGTAGTCGTCTTCGCGCTCGCTGTACCCAGCGCGGTCATTGTGCCCGCTGCCGCGGGTGAAGTATGCCGCGGCGGGGTGATTGGTGCCGGGCAGCGTTCGGTAGCCGACTCCGTCGCCATCCACGTCGCGATAGCGGGCGAACCCGCCCAGTTCCGCCAGGGCCTCGGCGTTCAGAACCTTGCCGCGCTCGATGGGCTTCTCGGGATAGAGGAACGGCTCGGAGGGCCAGTTGTTCATTCCCAGGTCGAGGTCGCTCATCACGAACACCGGCGTCTGGAAACGCTCGGCCAGGTCGAAGGCGTCGATCATCATGCTGAAGCACTCGCGCGGCGAGGAAGGGAAGAACAAGGGGTGCTTAGTATCGCCGTGCGAGAGCAGCGCGGTCGTGACCAGGTC
>Ga0265316_10007693_pt1 | contig 10104 bp, 10 predicted proteins | sample 4522metaG_FD_202092 | JGI IMG/M metagenome (GOLD analysis project Ga0265316, IMG submission 202092) | Rhizosphere microbial communities from Carex aquatilis grown in University of Washington, Seatle, WA, United States - 4-5-22 metaG | ecosystem: Host-associated > Plants > Roots > Rhizosphere >... | reverse complement strand
CATCGGCGCGAAGATGTGCAAGGGCGACCGGAACATTCCCGACGGCGAGGTTTTTTCCTGCCCGGTGAAAAATTCCGTGAACGGCGTGATCCAGTTCAACACGCCGACAATTTATTCGGGAACGAAATTTGAAAACGTCCGGCTGGAGTTCAAGGACGGCAAAGTCGTCAAGGCGACGGCGAACAATTCCAAACGGCTGAATGAGATTCTGGACACCGACGCCGGGGCGCGTTACGTCGGCGAATTTTCGCTCGGTTTCAATCCATTCATCCTGAATCCGATGTGCGACATCCTGTTCGACGAGAAAATCGCCGGGTCGCTGCATTTCACGCCGGGCCAGGCCTACGAGGAATGCGACAACGGCAACCGCTCGGCGGTGCATTGGGACATGGTTTTGATCCAGCGCAAGGAATGGGGCGGCGGCGAGGTGTGGTTCGACGGCGAACTGATCCGCAAAGATGGAATTTTTCTGACAAAGGATTTGAAGCCGTTGAACCCGGCAAATTTGAAATAATGGCGACTGAATTGCCGCGCTTGCGCTTTTTCAGAAAAACAATCTAATAAACGGTCGTGTCGCGTGTCATATCTGAAACCGGCACATTCTGTGGCCGGCAAAATGTATGGCTGAATTCATATTCCCCTGTCCGCAGTGCGGCCAGAACATCCAGTGCGACACCGGCTATTCGGGAACGCAAATCAATTGTCCGGCCTGCAAGCAAGCCATCGCCGTGCCGCGGTCGGGGTGTTCCGTCGTCGCCCGGCAGCCGGTTCCGGCGAAATCTTACACGTTCCGAAATGTTTTGGTCATCGCGGTGGCGGTGGTTGTTTTTGCCGGACTCGTCATAGCCGGCTGGTTTGGCTACTCGAAATACCGGCGCGGATATTTGCCGCCGGGTTTGGTGGCACATTGGTTGGGCGATGGTGAAGGCAAGGACAGCCTTGGCGGGAATAACGGCACCTTGGTAAATGTCACGTTGACGGATGGCCTGGCAGGCCAGGCGTTCCATTTGAACGGAACCAACGCGTATGTGCAGATACCCGATTCCGCCGATCTCAAACCGAAGAACATCACCGTCGAGGCCTGGGTAAAGTTTGATGTGCAAGAATCGCCGAATGCCAACCTGCCCGGACAGCAGACCATCGTTTTCAAGTTGAACACCCGTGAACCGCACCTCGGAAATTTTACAGGTTATTGTCTGTGCAAAAATGTGAACCGTTTTACGTTTTGCATCGGCTCGGCTGCCGGAGAGCAGGTCCTTGCAGATTCCACAACTGCGCCCCAGGTTGGAGTCTGGTATTACCTCGCCGGGACTTACGACAGCAGCAATGGCAAATTGAAACTCTATGTCAACGGCGTGCTGGAAGGCAGCGCTCATGCAGGATTCCCGTTGAACTGTGGCAAACGCCCCTTATTCATCGGGACGAGTGGCGAGTGGTGGGACGGCAAGTTGCAGGGAGATGTGGATCGTGTCGCCATTTACAACCGGGCGTTGTCCGCCGGTGAAATCCAATCCATTTACAAAGCGGGCGGCGCTGGGAAACATTAGCCAACAAGCCAACCCAATTAAATTTATGGCTGAATTCAAATTTGCCTGCCCGCAATGCGACCAGCAAATCCAGTGCGACACCGGCTATTCTGGAACGCAAATCAACTGCCCGGCTTGTCAACAGTCCATCGTCGTGCCGCAGGCGCCGCGTTCCGGTGCCGCCCCGCGGCAAGTTGCGGCCAAGTCGCGCACGCAGCGAAATGTTCTGGTCATCGCGGTGGCGGTGGTGGTTCTCGCCGGACTTGGACTCGGCGGCTGGTTTGGTTGGTCGAAACTTAAGAGTTACAAAGCCGGGCCAAATTTGGTCGGCTGGTGGAAGCTGGATGATGGCAGCGGAACTGTGGCAAGCGACAGCAGTCATGCCTTCAAGGGAAATAGTGGAAAATTAGTGGGCAAACCAAAGTGGGCAAAGGGCAAAAAGGGCGGCGCGTTGCAACTTAATGGAAACCAGTATGTGTCTTTGGGCAATATTCTACAGGGAAGCTACACGGAAATTTCCATCGCCTGCTGGGTGAAGCATGGCCAATCCCAATGGCAGAACATCGTGGAGAGAAGCGTGTGGGACAAGTCCGACGGCATCGGTTTGATGATGGATTACAACGGCACGTCAGTCACCTTCGGCCACTACGGAATTGTCGGCGCCAGTTCCAAAGTCAATGTTCAGGACGACCAGTGGCATCACGTGGCCGGCACCATGCGCCAGAGTGGCTCCGATTATGTCTATTCCATTTACGTGGACGGCAAACTGGACAACACGGCGACCAATTCCATGGGACTTACCGCGACAGAGCATGGCTGGGCAATCGGAGCGCGATATGACGGCACCTGGACTTATCGCGGGCTGGTTGAAGATGTCCGGATTTACGACCGCGCGCTTTCGGCCCCGGAAATTCAGGCAATTTACATGGGGCAACAATAACGGCAACCCCCGCATGGCACCGGGCGTTTTTTCGTTTTTCGAAATCTTGCGAATGGTGGTGGCACCACCGCAGCTTGCGACCCGGTAAAACGCAAGATGGAGAATCTACTTTGGACTTCGGGCCTTGGACTTTAACCTTTGCGCGGTGTCACAAATGCTGAAATCGTCCGGCGCGATGGCCGGCGCCACGCTCGTCAGCCGCCTGCTCGGCATGGTGCGCGAAATTGTCTATGCGCGGTTCATGGGCGACGGCTGGGTGGCGGGCGCGTTCCAGTTCGCGTTCACGATTCCGAACTTGTTCCGGCGGTTGCTCGGCGAAGGCGCGCTGACGGCGGCGTTCATCCCGATTTTCAAGGAGAAGGAAAAAACGCACGGCGAAATCGAGATGTGGCGCGCGGCCAACGCGGTGATTTCCGGCCTGATTGTCGCCGCCAGCGTTGTTGTGGCGCTGGTGATGATCGGCCTTTCGCTCGTGCTGGCGGCGCATCAATTCGACGCGAAAACCGAGCTCATGCTGCGGCTGCTGCGCGTGATGTTTCCCTACATGATCCTCGTCTGCCTCGCAGCGGCGTTTATGGGAATGCTCAACGCGCGCGGCCATTTTTTCATCCCGGCAATGGGCGCGACGATGCTCAACGTGGTGATGATTGCCTCCGTGCTCTGGCTCGCGCCGACGATGGGATTGGATTTGCCGAAGGAAGAACGGCTGCCGCATCAAATCTTTGCGCTGGCGATAGGTGTGCTGGCGGCGGGCGTGGCGCAGGCGGCGTTTCAACTGCCGACGCTCTGGCGGGACGGCTTCCGCTACCGCTGGGTTTCGCCGTGGCGCGATGAAACCGTTCGACGCGTGGTATTCAAAATGATTCCCGGCACCATTGGCGTGGCGGCGTTTCAAATCAACGTGACGCTGGTGCTTGCCATCGCCTTCTGGGTCAACCCGCAGATTGTCGCGTCGTTCAATTACGCCGTGCGGCTGATGGAGTTGCCGCAGGGAATGTTCGGCATCTCGCTGGCGACATATTTGCTGCCAACGCTATCCGGTCTGGCGGCGGAGAAAAATTACGCCGGGTTTCGTGGCACTCTGCGGCACGGGCTGGGCACGCTGCTCTTTTTGAATCTGATCGCGGCGGTCTTGCTCGTCGTGCTGGCGCAGCCGATTGTGCGGCTCATTTTCGAGCACGGCAGATTCAACGCCGATTCCACCGACCGCGCGGCGCTGGCGCTGATGTGCCTGGCGCCGGGGTTGGTGGCATTTTCATCCGTCAACATCCTGGCGCGGGCGTTCTTCGCGCTGGGCGACACGCAGACGCCGATGAAAACCAGCATTGTCTGCCTGGTCCTGAATTTTATTTTGGCAGCAATCCTCGTGGAGCCGCTGAAACAGGGCGGCCTCGGCATTGCGAACACGGTGACTTCAATCTGCAATGTCGGCCTGCTGACTTTTGCGTTGCGGAAAAAGCTGGGGAAACTGGAAATGGAACCGCTGCGCAAAACTTTTTTGCCGCTGGCCGTGTCGGGATTGCTGGCGGGATTGCTGGCGTGGGCCGGCTGGCGGCTTTGGGAAAATTCGCTCGGCCACCAGACCATCGCGCTGAAAATCGGCGCGGTGTTCGTGCCGGCGGGAATTGCGGGGATTGTGTATTGGCTGGTGACGCTGGCGTTCAACATCCCGGCGGCGAAGGAAATGACGGCGTTTGCGCTGGCAAAATTCAAAAGGTAGGGACGCCGCGCTGCGGCGTCCGGTCGGCGCAGCGCGCCGACCCTACCATCAAATCGGAACCACCGACGTCCATCCGTTGCTGCCGAATTGCGATTTGAATTTTTCCGTCAACGACTCGCCGGCAACCACATTTTCAACGATGGCAAACGTCGTGGAGCCGCTGCCGGACATGAGCGCGGCCAGCGCGCCGTTTTCGCGCAAAAATTCCTGGTAAAGCGCCAGAACGGGAAATTTGTCCAGCGCGGGCGCTTCAAGCGAATTAAAAAACTCTGCGCTGGCGGCGCGCAAATCTCCGGTTTGAAGCTGTGAAATTAATTTTTCCGCGCGCCCCGGCCTGCCATTCAACGCTTCGGGAAACCGCGCCAGATTCTGGTAGGCCCACGGCGTTGAGATGCCGAAGCCGGGATGGATGAGCAGAAACGCCCTGCCACGCAGCGCCGGAAAAGGTTCGAGCGGCTGGATTTTCTCGCCGCGTCCAGTCGCCAATGCCGGTTTGTCCTGGAGAAAGAACGGGATGTCCGAACCGAGTGTCGCGGCAATCTCAAAAAGTTTTTCCGCAGCGAGCGGCCGGCCGAACAGCTCGTTCAGCGCGAGCAGCGCCGTCGCAGCGTTGCCGCTGCCGCCGCCGAGTCCGGCGGCGAGCGGGATTTTTTTCTCCAGATGGATTTTTACGCCGGCGGAAATCTGCGCCGCCGGGAAAAACGCGGTGGCCGCGCGGTGAACGAGGTTTTTGGAATCGGCCGGCAGGCTGTTTTCGCTGCAGGTCAGTTGAATCCCTATTCCGCCGCGCTCGAAAATGAGTTCGTCAAACAAGTTCACCGGCTGCATGACGGTTTCGAGTTCGTGAAAGCCGTCGGCGCGCCTGCCGAGGATGTTCAGCAGCAGGTTGACCTTGCAGGGCGATTTTTTTTCGAGCCTCATCAAAATGATTTTCAACCACGAAATACACGAAATGACACGAAAAGGCTGATTCCTAAATTGTGACGCCGGTTAATCAAAGACTATATCCGGTCTTTTTGTGTGGTTCGTGTATTTTGCGGTTCAAAGCAAAACGCGCCAACGGAAAATCGCCGGCGCGTTGGGTGATTGAAATGGCGTCACGTTCAATTGCTGAACACGCTGAACCGGCTGCCGGGAATGAACGGCGCGACGTCGCCGCCGCTGAAGCCCATGAAGGTGTCAGTGTCGAACACGCCTTCCGACACGCGGCCCGGTTTGTAGCTTTCGGGATAAGCGGGGCCGGAACCCGGTATCATCTGCCGGTTGTTGACATAGCGGGTGAACATGGGCTGGTAAGGCGGAAGCGGGAAGGTGGCGACCTCGACCAGACCAAGCGTCGTGCGCTCCACCGTGCGGTCAAAACCGCGAATGAAGCCCGCAGTATAACCGACATTTGGCGAATCGAACACGGTGGTTTGCTCGACGCTGCGGCGCAGCTCACCCATGCGGACGGGTTCAAACATATTATTCACACCGCGGCCGAGTTTTTGTTCCGGCCCGGCACAGCCGGACGTGAACACCGCGGCAAGGGCGACGGCAACGAGGAAAGGCATGGCGTTTCGCATACGATTTTTAATTTAGTTGACGAACCCAAATTACGCCGAATCCGGCGGTTGTAAAGCGCGTTTTACAGATGGATTTATAGACGGATCAAATGGCGTCATCAATGAAAATATTGTTGCGCCGCCGGCAGGCCGTATTTCCAGCCGAGCCAGGCCAGGCGCGCGGCCAGCAACAAAACGATGAGCGCAAGCAAAAGCAGGCGGCGCGCCCTCGCCCGGTCCGGCTGGTTCCAATACCACGCAATCCAGACGGTCAATTCGTAGAGCGATTGCAGCGGCACAAACATGACGAGCTGGGTGATGGGTTCGGGCGTCGTCAGCACCGCGCCCAGAATCAGATTGATGACGATCATGTAGCGCCGCGCCTTGGACAGCATTGCGTAATCCAGCACGCCGATTTTCACGAGCGTCAGAATTACCACCGGCAGCTCGAAGCCCAGCCCCATGCCAAGCAGAAATTTGCAGACGAAGCTGATGTAATCCTCCGCGCGCCACTGCAGCGCGCCGAGGCCGAGCCAGTTGGAATACATCTGCGCCGCCGCCAGCGCCACCGGCATCAGGACAAAATAACAGAACGCCACGCCGATGAGGAAAAGCCCGACGCCGATGGCCAGCCCGCGATAAACGTATTTCCGCTCGCGGATTTTCAGCGCCGGAAAAATGAACGACGCCAGGAAGTAAAAAATGAACGGCGACGCCAGCACCGCGCCGCCGTAAAGCCCGACCTGGAACGCCACGATGAATCCGCCCGCCGGACTCAAATTGATCAGCTCGATGCTCATCCGCTGCGCGGCGGCGATGGCGGCGGGGTTGTCACCGACACGCCAGCCGAGCACCCGGTTGGTGCCGAGCGTGAGCGGCTCGACCGTGATGGCGACGAAACGGTTCGTGCCGAGGTTGAGCGACTGCTGCTGTTCCGGCGTGAGCTTGAAATTGCCGAGGTGGTTCGTGCCGAAGCTGACGACGGCGATTTGATTCGTGCCGGAAAAATGGATGGGCGCGCGCGTCAGCGGCCACTTGATGATTTGCACGACGACGTTGGCCGCGAACAGGCAGATCAACATTCCCAGAAACAGAGCCACGACGCTCTTGATGAGCATCCACCGGAAATCTTCGAGATGTTCGAGGAAGGTTTTGACCGGGCCGCCTTCGGCCTCGTCAGGACGCTCCGCTTCTGGGTCGCCGGCCATGCGAAAAAAGCCGCGCCTCAAGTCTTGGGCGGAGGATTGGATTGCGAAACCGGCATATCGGCCTGCGAGGGCGCGGGCGACGGGGGCAACACGGTTTTGGCCGGCGTCTCCGTCTGTGCGTTGTGAATTTCATCCGTCACTTCGCGCGTCGCCTTCTTGAATTCCTTGATGCCCGTGCCGAGTCCCTTCGCCAGCTCGGGAATCTTCTTGGCGCCGAAAAGCAGCAAGATGGCGATAACCACAATCACCATTTCCCAGCCACCCATTCCCATCAATGCAAACATGATTTTCATAAATACTGCTGAACCTCGGCAAGCTTACGCCCTTTTTGCGGGATAGTAAAGCCCCAAAAGCCCCAAAAAGAAAGGCCGCGCGAACGCGGCCTTTGCGGTTCATAAAATGCTCAAGCCCCGGGCTTGGGATGCAGCAGCACGAAATCGTCGCGGCGGTTTTTCTGCCACGCGGCCTCGTCATGGCCGGGATCAGCCGGCTTGTCCTTGCCGTAGGACCGGACGAAGACGCGCGTCGGATCCACGCCCAGTTTGGCCAGCGCCTCGCGCGACGCCAGCGCGCGGCGTTCGCCGAGCGAGCGGTTGTATTCCTCCGTGCCGCGCTCGTCGCAATTGCCCTCGACCAGCACTTTCGTCTTGGAATCGGCGCTCAACGCCTTCGCAACTTCCTGCAGATTGGCCTGCTCGCTCTTGCGGATGGCGGCGCTGTCATAGGCGAAATGGATCGTGAACGCCGCCAGCGCGGCGGGGTCGGGAATCATGTCGTTAATCAAATAGGAGTTTGCCAGAGCAACGCCGGTCGTTTCTGGTCCGGTGGGAGGATTATAAGTCGTTGCCCTTTCCGATCCCGAAGTCCTTGTCGTCGGCACCTGGTCATTTGCCGCCGCCGGCGCTAGCCCGGAAGACATCGGCGTGACGCGGCCGGGTGTGTGTTTGCATCCCGTGGCAACCAGTGTGGCGGCCAGCGCGAACGCGAGTGAATAAACCAATGTTGTTTTCATATTTTTTCCTTGAGGTTAAATGTTTGTCAAAAATTCAAATCTTAATTCATGTCTTTCCGCCAAGCGGGTTCGGAATCGCTTCCGGCAATCCGTCCCACATCCTTGACTTGTTTCGTGAAAACGTCAAGCACGGACAGCGTTTGCCGGTAGCTGATCGAATGATTGAAAATCAGCGTCCGCGAGTTCGGCGACCACGACGGGTTCTCGCCCGGCACCAGCACCACCGGGTCCTTGCTGCCGTCCGCCGGCATCACGCAAATGTCAAACTCGCTGGTCTGCGACGTGAACGCGATCCATTTGTTGTCCGGCGACCAGTCCGGCTCGGTCGGATTCGGCGCGCCGCGGGTGGGAATCACCTGAATCTCCCCGCCGTCCGCCGGAATCTTGGCGAGCAGCCGCCGTTCGCCGATTTTTGTCGCGAAACAAATCCACCTGCCGTCCGGCGACCAGCACGGCGACGATTCATCCTCCTGCGATTTCGTCAGCCGCTTCAAATTGCCTCCGTCCGCGTCGGCCACATACAAATCCACCCAGCCGTCCTTGTCCGAAATCAGCGCCAGCTTCGTGCCGTCCGGCGAAGCCGCCGGGCTGATGTTCAAGTTGCCGTAATGCGCGGCGACGCGGCGCTGGCCGGCGGAAAGGTCGTGGTAATAAATGTCGGGATTTCCGAGCTTGTAGGAATTATAAAAAAGCGCCAGCCGCCCCGGCGTCCAGGACGGATGGGAAACAATCACGTTGTCATGCGTCACGGGCTGCGCATCGTGGCCGTCAAAATCGGAGATGTAAATCTCGCCGGCGCCGTTGCCCGTCGGCTGCGCCTTGAACGCGATTTGCGTCAGCCCGATGCCTTTTTTGCCGGTGATAGTGAAAACGATGTCGTTGGCGAAGGCGTGCGCCTGCCGCCGCAGGTCCGTGCCGTTGTAGCTGTTCGACAAAAGCACCTTCTTCGCAACCTTGTCAGTCAGGGTGCCGGTCACGTTGGCGGCGGCGCTGCCGCTGATTTGGTATTGCGCGGCGTCCGGCGCGACGAACGAAAAGCCCTGGACGTAAAGATCAAATTTCAAAACGGACGCGACCTCGCCGCTGAAACCGTCCAGCGAAACGGGAATGGGCTTGGCACCCATGCCGACGTCATGCGTGATGGTGATTTCATTCTGGCCGAATCCGAAATTGGCGGCGAAAACAGCGAACAGCAACGGCAGGCAATTTTTCAGGAGGTTTTTCATTCGAGCGTCCGTTTGGCTTTGGGATTAAAATTGATGGTGTAAGTGCGTTGTTTATCCGTCGCGCCGTCCGGAAACGGCGCGATGAAGCTGACGCGATCCAAAGTTCTTTGCACCGAATTGTCCACCGGCGCGTCGCCCGCTTTTTCGATGATATGGCTGGATATCACCGTGCCGTCGCGGGCGATGGTAACGGTGACTTTCACATTTTCGTCGTCGTTGGCAATGCTGTCCGGCAGCGTCCACGCCTGGTCATAAATGCTTTTGACGACGGAGGCGTAATTCGCGTAAGCCACCGTGCTTTCGCCGGGCATGTCAATTGTCGTGCCCGGTGATAAATTCTTTTGCAGATTCCGAATCGCGGCGCTGATGGCCAGCGTGTCGCGCCGCGGATTGTCCGGCGTCGTGGGATTCTTCGGCGCGACGCGGGTCACCTGCGTGAGATTCGGTTGGATTTGGTGCGGCTTGGGTTCGGGCGTTTCAGGCGTTGGCTTCGCCGGTTTCGGTTTCGGCTCGAAAAATTGCGCCAGCTTTTCAGGAATTGTCGGCGTCGGCGTCACGACTGGTTTTGGCGCGGGCGGCGGCGGCGTGGGCTGGACTGCCGGTGCTGGCGGCACCGGTTGCGGCGGCGGAGTAACAATCGGCGCGGGCGGGGGCGGCGTGGCGCCGCGAACGCCGCTGTTGAGCGCCACGTCAACCAGGTTGGCTGGAATCACGTCGAGCAACTGCGTGTCGTCCGGTTTGGGGCGTGGCGAGAAAAAGGCCGAGCCGAAAACCAAAACCAGCAGCAGCAGCAGGTGAATTCCCGCCGTCGCGATGGCGCATTTTTTTTGCAGCCGGTTCATTTGGGCGTCGGGTCGGTGCGCAGCGAGTAGCGCGTGATGCCGTTCTTCTGGCAGCCATCCAGCAGTTGTGCTACGAGGTCGTAGCG
>Ga0265316_10007692_pt1 | contig 10106 bp, 3 predicted proteins | sample 4522metaG_FD_202092 | JGI IMG/M metagenome (GOLD analysis project Ga0265316, IMG submission 202092) | Rhizosphere microbial communities from Carex aquatilis grown in University of Washington, Seatle, WA, United States - 4-5-22 metaG | ecosystem: Host-associated > Plants > Roots > Rhizosphere >... | reverse complement strand
AACATTGTAAAATCCTGGTGTGTTGTATAGATGGTTCGGTTTAGGATTCTTAAGATCAGTTTCCATATTACCATCACCATAATTCCATACATACCATTCTATATTTCCTTTTGAATTATCGTTGAATAGTACCTTAAGTGCAATGTTCGGGTCGAAGGTATAGAGAAAATCGGCCTCACAGTCGATACCCGCATTGCCCACGAGGATGACTTCCTGGTAAAAGTCCATACAACCGCTGAGCCTGTTGTATGTGTTCAGTCCGACTGTGTAATATCCCTGTGCCGTATATTTATGAACAGGATTATGGCTTACCGAAATATTACCATCACCGAATGACCATAAAATATTACTTGATTCTCCAGTAATTTTGTCTGTAAAGAAAACAGTGGCTGAATCAACAGCATAGGTAAAATCAGCATTACATGAAATACTTCCAACCTGAACCGGGATAATTGTGTTATCCATGCAGGTAAGGTCGGAATTGGCTACAGTAAGCGAAATACTGTAGAGGCCTTCCTTCGCAAAAGTATGTTGGGCATCTTTGGTAGTTACTGTTGTGCCATCGTTGAAATCCCAGTAAAACGATGCCAAAGTGCCTTCGGATGTATTGGTGAATTTAACATCTTTTGTCCCTTCGGTTACAAAATAATTGAATGAAGCAACACACTGCATATCGCCAATCATAATCATGTCAGCATAATAATCGCTACACTTTCTGGCCAAATCGCTTACTGCAAGACTGACTAAGTAATATCCTGCCTTTGTATAGTCATGTACCGGGACAGAATCTGTCGATGTATTCCCATCGCCAAAATCCCAATACCAGTTTACAATGTTGCCTTTCGACATATCGTCGAACTTAATTTCCAAGTTATCGGTTGTGAACGAATACTCAGCAGACATATAACAGGGCATATCCCCAACTTGAATCTGTTTACATTTCTTGTCGGTCGCCTGTTTCTTTGTATCGATAACGGTTAGGCAAACCTCGTACGACCCGGATTTAGTATAATTATGTTCTACGGAAGGCCCCGAGAACATTGATCCATCGCCAAAGGTCCAGTACCAATTGGTTACAGAAGAAGATGACTTATTTGTAAAAGTAAACTGCATTCGGGTATTATCGAAGGTATATGAGAAATCGGCATGGAAAATAGCCTCTTGCGTTATCGTGATGGTTTGCGAAGATACTCCAATGCCAGAAATGGTTACTATTGAAGTACGTGGGTTGTTATTGATATTTGCTGTTGCCGTTAGTGTTATGGTATCATTATTAGAACCTGAAACTTTGCTTATAGTTAACCAAGACTGATCAATGCTGACATTCCAATTTATACTAGAATTAACAATGAAAGAAGACTTACTATTAGCATTTGCAGGTAAACTAATTGCATCTGTCGAAACATTCAAAAATGGAGACAAATAATAAATATTTCCATTATTATCGCCCAAAAATATTTTGCCTTCCTGACTATAACTAATAGCAGATAGATTAATATTATTAAAATAATGAACTGATTCACCTGTTTTACCATTATCAGATGAATATCCAAGACCGCCATTTAAAATGAGGCCAAAATAGGCGCTTGCTGTTGGAATATACTTTAATTGGGAAATGGCTTTATTTGATGCCATGCTATCCCATGTTTGACCGCCATCAATTGTTTTGTAAATTTTATGATAGGCTCCATTACTTGAACAATATGATACTAAACCATTGTTATTGTCTTTGAAATCAAAAGTAATAATAGAATCTGCCAATGAAGTATTATAAAATGGCGTATTTATTACACTCCAGGTTATCCCCTTATCAAATGATTTAAATATTCGCGCCGAATTTGTTTGAAAGAAAATCGAATTTCCAATTATTCGATATGAACTCTGGTAACACCATGTATATTCTTTATTGCCATTTGGCATGTTTGCATCAGGTACACGATTCCATTGTATACCACCATTTGAAGTCGTGTAAATCTCAAAATATGTATTGGTAGTATCAGCATCACCAATAGCAATGCCTTCATTTTCATTCCAAAAGTAAACAACATCGGGGAATGGACTGTTTTTATTAAAACTGGTAGTTTGTTGTTTCCAAGTATTACCAGTGTCTGTTGTCAAGTAAATTCCTTTTGAATCGCTTATAGATATAATGCAGTATGCCTTAGATGCACTAAGGGCACATATCCCGCCACCTACCCTCGTATATCCATCAGGTATTGGTAATGGTTTTGATTTCCATGAAACACCACCATCTGTGGTAATAAAAATGCTATCTTTATTCCAATCAAGGCCACAAACTATATTATTATTCACAACACTCAAATCTGTAATTTTAGAATTTTGACCAAAATATGATCTGTTCCATTGTGCCCCGCTGTCGAGGGCGGTACAAACATCCGTTCCGATGTCGCAGGTAAAAGAACCACAATTGCTGCCAGATGGTACATTTGGGAGGCAATTAAAATCATTTCCAATGGCAGATAAACTGCACAAACCATTAGGCAAGCTTGGTATTTTTTTCAGATTATTGTATCTGCAATTTAAATTTTGCAGGTTTATTAAAGCCGATAAATCCGGCATTGAAGTTAATTGGTTGGTATCGCAATTTAATTCTATAAGGTTTGTTAAAGTTGATAAACCTGGCAGAGAAGTCAATTGATTGCTCCAGCAAAATAAATATTGAAGGTTGGTTAACGCTGATAAATCCGGTAGTGAAATCAATTGATCGCTTTCACAATATATTATTTGCAAATTCACCATAGCTGACATATCTGGTAATACAGTCAAATGATTGGAATAACATTCAAAATCCCTCATTTGGGTCAATGCCGATATATCGGGCAAAGTAGTCAATTTGTTATCACCACAGCTAAATTGATGTAGTTGAACTAAAGTTGACAAGTTGGGTAACATAGTCAACTGGTTATGCGAGCACAAAAATGTGTCCAACTTTGTAAGTGCCGACAAATCGGGTAAAGTTGTAAGTGAATCATACCTGCATCTTAAAAAATGTAAATTCACTAAGTTTGTTAAAAAAGGCAGCGTATGCAAATTATTATTCTCACAAACTAAGTACATAAGGTTTGTAAAATATTGTAACCCATCAAGGTTTTGAATATTTCGAGCGCTGCAATCCATTAAATCGATATTAACAGCCTGGCTTATAATTAGTGAATCGCCAAACATTATATCCGGATAGGTATTTTGCAGGTATTTTCTAAAGTTTGAATCAGGTATCAGGAATTTAGGTCCAGTAGGCGCATTAAAAATTATAGGTGTTTCGAGTTTTATTTTACCAAAACCCCTTGTATCAAAGTAATCATTATTGGAATTATTGAATACGAAGATTTGTCCTGCTCTGCCCGTACCGTCAACATTGTTAGCTGCCTGCATATCCCATCTGAAATTCTGTCCATCCCAACTGTTTCCTGGAGTTGTCGGGAAATTATTGTTGTTTGCAAGCCCTTTAGTTAATAGTTGCCAGGGTATTTGCCATTCCTGGTAATATACTTTGCCATTATCAAATTCAGCTATTTTCATTCCCGGATTATTAGTAAAATCGGATAGAGAAGATCCATTTGGAGTAAATGTGTTGTCAAATTCACCGTCAAGTCCAACAGGGTAATTTACATCACGCTCTTTTCGTAATTGGTAATCACCGGTTGTATATGAGCCATCGGGATTAGATATTATATCCATTTGGAAAAACAATTCTAAGGCATCATTATTATATGTTGCTAAAATATTATTGGCTGTACTATGTGGGGTAGAGTCCTGAATTTGCACCAATACATAAAGGTTGCTGTCATCATAACACATTTTAAAGCCCGAAGAAAAACCTGAAATGGATACTCCATACCAAAGCGCAGCTTGTGTTTCAGATATATTGCCCCATGCGGCGGTATCAATTACTGTGTTATTTATAGTAGGAGGTGTAGAAGTTTTTTGAATAGTTAGGGTTCCCCCGGAACCCGCGAAACTTACGACAACTGTATCTTTTGTTGTACCACAAGCATTTTGCAAAACCCAAACTAAATGGTAAGTTTTCCCGGCTGCCCCGTTAAACAGCGTGTTTTCGATGTAAGGATTGTTAAAAGTGCCGCCATTTGTGATCGAATCGAGGTTGTACCAGTGTTTAAAAGTAGTTCCGACTGGGTAATTGGCAGCCAATTGAACCTGTGTCCCCGAAATGTTTATTTGATCGAGTCCTGCATTGGCAAAGCAAGAATTTTTAAGGCAACGAACAGAAAAACCATCATTCAAAAGGTAGTAGTTTTCACCAGCATAGGTGCTGGTATTGTTCATGGATTGATACCAGGAACTGTCTGCATCGTGCTTGGCAGAACTCCACCACTTACCCCATTCTGCAATGGAGAAAAATCCGCCCCAGTAGGCACGGAAGCCACCCGGAAGGGCTGTAAAACCTGTTTCGTTAGTCGCCCCTGTATTAGGGCTTAGCCAATGAACAGTACCTATTTCTTTAAGATTACCGCCGGCAAAATTGTCTCCTCCTAAATAATTAGAAAGTTCTTCCCATTCGCCATTGGTGGGCACATGCCAGCCAACCGGGCATACATTGCGGGAATCGGCTGCCGCATACCAATTGTATAAAGCGCCGTATTGATTTCTATTTGCTGTATCATTATTGTACCAACAATAAGCCCCGGAGCTATTACTTCCCCATGAATTATCATCGGTTATAATTGGAATAATATCTCCATTACTGTAATGTGTTGTTTTCAGGTTTTCTTTCAACCAAACCTGTTTGCCTATTTGAACGGTATCATAACTATTGCTGTCAATATCTGTAATTGTTTGTGCCAACATGCTGTTGGCGAAACCGGTAATTAAAAAAAAGTAAAATAACTTTTTCATGGTTAATTATTTTAATTTAGTTTTTGTTTTACAATCATAAAATTTAATATATGAGTTGCATATTCATATTATGTTTGTTGACTTCAATCTGCCAGGCAGGATGCAAAGAATTTACATTGTCTATAGATTAAGACAGGTAGTGCCTTCAACGAATGAAAAAATTATAATATATATGATGAAATGTCAAATGTAATGAAACCAATAGTTAAAAGTATCAGATATTAAGTATTTATTAACAATAAATGTAATTTGGATTCATTCCAATTAACAGGTCAACAAGGTTCAGAAAATAATGAAATTTTATAAAGTAGATGTTTTTCTGATTCCTCATTCTTCGACATTATCAAAATTTTTAAAGTTCTGGCAGGATAAAAATGAGACCGGGATAATAGGGGTTGCCGGTATTCTGAACCTTTTGACCGGCGGATACAAAATGCAAAACCATAACATACCTTCTCAATGTGTATTTCTCGATTATTGCGGATGCAAAAAACATTGGCATGATGAGGGAATTCCAACCCGTTTAAACCTTCAACAATTAATAAAAATTGTAAAACAAGAAAATGATTCATCGATAAATAACCATCCCGGCTTAACATTTATTGATCAAAAATTTGAGACAGCAAAAGAAGAAATTTATTAAATTATAGTCCAAATATCAAGGCTTTTTTCAAATTTAACTGTTTTAAGAAATTGAACAAATTCGCAACTGCGAAGGTCGACAGACTAAAGACTGTCAGAATTTAAGCAGAAAAATCCGAAGATAAATAAGGCTCAGGATTTATGCAAATTCGAATGAAAAGGAATTGCTTGTTGTTTATTCATTTTTAGGCAAAAAAAGTATTTTTTTTCTTTTCTTAATTTTATAAACATTAGTTTGGCAATATATCTTTATTTTCTACATTCCTGACAATATAAAGTCTAACCTACCTTTTAATTCTATTTAATCATCAATTTCTTTGAAAAGTATTTTTATTTGCTATTTTTACGAGCCTAAAAATATTTAATTTTTAATATAAACATTTTTTGATATGTCGCTTCATTACATTGATATTGCCATTATAATCCTATATCTTATTACCACTATTTATATAGGTTATTACGTTTCAAACCGGGCATCAAAAGACATTAAATCTTATTTTCTTGGAGGAAATTCGTTGCCATGGTATTACCTCGGTGTTTCGAACGCATCCGGTATGTTCGATATTGCAGGCACTATGCTGCTTGTTTACTGGTTGTTTGTTTATGGTTTAAAAAGCGTGTGGATTCCCTGGGTATGGCCGGTTTTTAACCAGATTTTCCTAATGGTTTATTTATCTGTATGGCTCAGAAGGTCAAATGTTATGACAGGGGCTGAATGGATCAGGACCAGATTTGGAAACGATCGCGGAGCCAATCTTTCGCATGTCATTGTTGTAATATTTGCACTTGTTAGTGTTATCGGATTTTTATCATATGGGTTTAAGGGAATCGGAAAATTTGCCACCTCATTTTTGCCTGCATTGATAACAAATCATGAAACCCTTCTTGCCCATCCGCAAATCAATGCCAATTTATGGGCGCTGATATTAATGGCAATTACAACTTTTTATGTTGTAAAAGGGGGTATGTTCAGCGTGGTTATTACTGAAGTTATTCAATATATTATTTTGACTATTTCTGCAATTGCGATCGGGATCATAGCCATGGTCAAAGTAGCACCAGGAACTATTGATCATTTTATTCCGGCAGGCTGGAAAGATATTTTCTTTACGCACGGGCTGGGGATGGACTGGTCTCAAAAAATCCCGGCATTAAACGACTGGATAGTTCACGATGGTTATTCTTTGTTTTCGATTTTTTTTATGATGGTGCTTTTCAAAGGAATTTTTGTAAGTGCAGCAGGACCTGCACCCAATTACGATATGCAACGTATTTTATCTACCCGTAGCCCGAAAGAAGCTGCAAAAATGAGTTCTTTGGTGAGCGTTGTTTTAAATCCTTTCCGTTATTTTATGGTAGCCGGGCTCACACTTCTTGCTTTGGTCAATTTTAGTGATGTTTTTAAAAATATACCAGCAGGAATAAAACCCGATTTTGAAACATTATTGCCACAGGTATTGTCGCAGTTTGTCCCAATTGGACTGTTAGGTTTTCTTATGGCAGGCCTGATTGCTGCTTTTATGAGTAATTTTGCAGCTACCGTTAATGCAGCTCCTGCCTATATAATTAACGATATTTATAAACGATATATTAATCCAGATGCGGCTCCCAAAAAATATGTGCATTTAAGCTATATTGCGTCAATTGCAGTTGTGATTGTAGGAATTACCATGGGCTTTTTTGTCGATAAAATAAATGATATTGTTTTGTGGATTACTTCTGCGCTTTGGGGTGGTTATACTGCCTCGAATGTGTTAAAATGGTACTGGTGGCGTTTTAATGGCTTCGGATATTTTTGGGGAATGGTTACAGGAATTTTTTCTGCAATTTTATTATCCGGAATATTAATGATGAATACTTATTTTACAGGGCATCAAATAGAGGTTCACTGGCTGAGTTCTCTTTCAAACTTTATTTCTGGTTGGCCGTTGCCTAATAATCCGAATATGAATGCCTTTCCTTACATTTTTGTAATGTCAATTATTGGTTGCCTGGTTGCAACGTTCGTTACAAAACCCGAAAAACCGGAAGTACTTAAGAAATTTTATTCTACCATACGTCCCTGGGGATTTTGGAAACCTGTTCTGAATTTGGTATTGGCTGAAAACCCGGATTTTAAGAAAAACACAAATTTCCTGCGAGATATGTTTAATGTTGTTATCGGTGTAATCTGGCAGGTAACGCTGGTAGCAATGCCAATTTACCTTGTTATGAGAATGAAATCTAACTTTGTTATTTGTATTATTATACTTGCAATATCCTCTTTCATTCTTTATAAAACCTGGTATAAAAAGCTTGAAGATTAATAAATGGAAAAGGTGGCCAGATAATGGGCCACCTTTTTTAATATATAATTTAATTATAGAGTTCTATCCGTTAAACCCGACTTTGCGTTTATAATTCGTTGCAGCATTGATATAAAACGCTTTGTACTTAATATAATGGTTTCCTTTCTTAAATTCCCAGATTACATTTTTTGCTTTATAAATTTTTCCAATACAGGCTTCGAAAATCAATGTATAATGAATCCCGGTTGCTGATGCGGCTTCTATAATATTTTTAAACTCAATACTTTTATTGGCAAAATGACCTATTACAGGCAAATGATATTTTTTGTTATTGAGTTTCTTTGCCGTTATGTCATTTATAATTCTCAGCTTTCCTAATTCTATCATAATTAACTTTTTGAATTGTTCAAATTTAGTAATTATTGTAACATTTTGTATAATGAAGTGTAATATTTTATTTCTTCATATAACAGCGTGTTTTATTATCTTTATATCGGTAATTTGATTCAGATGGATAAAACCGGAATAAAAGAATATATTTATTCTTTAAGGAAAGAAATAGAAAAACATAATAATCAATATTATGTTTTATCTCATCCGCTCATCAGCGATTTCGAATATGATAAAAAGCTGAAAGAGCTTGAAAAATTAGAACTTGAAAATCCCAAATTTTTCGATCCCGATTCTCCGACACAGCGGGTTGGAAGCGATGTGAATAATATTTTCGAACAGCGCATGCATAAATATCCAATGTTATCATTAGGTAATACCTATTCAGAGCAGGAGTTGCAGGATTTCGATTCCCGGGTAAAGAAAGGACTTAATGAACCATATTCCTACGTTTGTGAACTTAAATACGATGGAATATCTATAAGCCTGATTTATGAACAGGGAAAACTTTCCAATGCCATTACAAGGGGCGATGGGACAATGGGAGATATGGTTACTGCCAACGTAAAAACCATCAAATCTATTCCTTTAATTATTAATCATTCCGAAATTCCCAAAGAATTTGAAATAAGGGGTGAAATATTTCTTTCGCATAAAGCTTTCAAAAAAATTAATGATGAAAAAATTGAAAGAGGCGAAGAGCCATTGGCAAATCCCCGAAATGCAGCAGCAGGAACTTTAAAATTATTAAAATCATCGGAAGTCGCAAAGCGAGGTCTCGATTGTTTTCTGTATCATCTATTATCCGATAATGAACTTACCTTATCTCATTACGATAACCTGAAGCTTGCTCAGAAATGGGGATTCAAAATTCCTGATTATTTTAAGCAATGCAATTCTATTTCAGAAGTATTTGAATTTATCCATTACTGGGACAAAGAGCGCCATAATCTGCCTTTCGATATTGACGGTGTTGTGATAAAAGTCGATTCGCTAGAACAGCAAAGACAACTCGGATTTACGGCAAAGTCGCCGCGCTGGGCTATTGCTTACAAATTTAAGGCTGAACAGGCTGCTACGAAATTATTATCAGTATCATACCAGGTTGGCCGGACCGGAACAGTTACACCTGTAGCCAACCTGGAACCCGTATTTCTTGCTGGCACAAAAGTAAAACGCGCCACATTGCATAATGCTGACCAGATTGCTATGCTCGGACTTCATCTTGGAGATACTGTTTTTGTGGAAAAGGGAGGGGAAATAATTCCTAAAATTACCGGGGCAGATACTTCGCTTCGCAATGTAAATGCACGGAAAATAGAATTTATTGATCATTGTCCCGAATGTGGGTCATTATTGGAACGGATAGAAGGAGAGGCGCGCAATTATTGTCCGAATGAAAAAAAATGTCCGCCCCAGATAAAAGGAAAAATTGAACATTTCATTTCGCGCAAAGCAATGAATATTGACAGCCTTGGAGAAGGAAAAATTGAAATTCTTTTCGATAAAGGATTGGTGAAAAATATCGCCGATTTGTACCAGCTTCGATATGAACAATTGTTGGGACTTGAAAAAAACATTCAATCAGATGATGGCAAAGTCCGGAAAATTAGTTTTCAGGAAAAAACCGTACAGAATATTTTAAAAGGAATAGAAGAGTCAAAAAAAGTATCATTTGAGCGGGTTTTATTTGCCCTTGGCATCAGGATGGTGGGCGAAACAACGGCTAAAAAGCTTGCAAAGTATTTTAAAAATATCGACAACATTATAAAAGCAACACAAGAGGAATTAATATCAGTTGGAGACGTTGGGGAAATAATTGCAAAAAATATTATACTGCATTTCCATGATGTGGAAAATATTGAATTGATCGACCGGCTCAGAAAGGCAGGTATTCATTTTCAGCTTTTG
>Ga0265316_10007690_pt1 | contig 10107 bp, 10 predicted proteins | sample 4522metaG_FD_202092 | JGI IMG/M metagenome (GOLD analysis project Ga0265316, IMG submission 202092) | Rhizosphere microbial communities from Carex aquatilis grown in University of Washington, Seatle, WA, United States - 4-5-22 metaG | ecosystem: Host-associated > Plants > Roots > Rhizosphere >... | reverse complement strand
TACACCTTTTACCAAAACCGGGATTCCATGGGAGATTGTGTATTTTGAAGAATTTTCCACAAGATCAGAAGCTTACAATAGGGAAATGCAGATAAAATCAATGAAATCAATAGAATATATCAAGAGTCTGATAAATAGTAAAGGTTAGAGCATCCCGATTATCATCGGGAGGGTCGCAGGATCATGACCTGCTGGGCCCACACATCCCGCGAATGCGGGATTTTTTATTTTCTCTTATAAAAACAACAACTTCAAATGCCTTTCTAAAATATTGTACTTTACATTTTGCTCAATTATGTCCCTGTATTTGTCTAATGCAATGGTATAGGTGTCTCCCAATTCCACAGCAATTTTATAACCAACATGAATTAGCTGCCTGAAACTTGGATTGTAATTTTTACAGGATTGGTTATGTATTAATGCCTCGGTAAACTTTGCAGAATCATACTTGTCAACTTCTGCAGGGGATGGCAATTTGTCGCGATTAATATTTAATACTGTGGCATATGGCTCAGTTAATTCATCGAAACGTAACAGGGATTTTTTGTAAATTTCTTTTGCAATCTCCAATCCTTTTCCGCTTGCCTGGGCCAAACCTATCACTTCTTCTAACCATGTAGTACCGGCGGTCTTTACATGAATACCTGCATCGAATTTTTTTATTGCATTTTTAATACAAGGGTAAATCGAAAATTTATCGCTTCCACTGTGAACACTTAATTTAAGATTTGCAGGCAATCCCAATGTATCAATTGCAAATTTGATTACGACAACGTCCTGCTCAAATTCTTTGGCAAACTGAGTAACATTTCCAATATAATCAACTCCTTTGGCAAACAAGCCACTGAATTTTGGGGCAATAGTCTGAATTTCTACTCCCTGAAATTTTAACTCAGCTAAAATAAAAAACAAATCAAGCGGGGTTTGAGGATGTTCACATTCATCCATTGAAACTTCAGGTATGAAGCCGATTTTACCTTTTTTTGAAGAGATATAATCATAAATTTTCTTCACTTCCTGAATGGCCAATAAATAATTATCAGCTACTGTTTTTAGATATGTTTCGGTAACTTCAAACTTTTCATTGATTCCCGGAATTGTAAGCTTACCAATGTATTTTCTATTTCGGGCAAGTAATTCATTTTTACTCCCAGCATCAGCAGGTTTTGCAATATAGTTGGCAACATCAATAGTGAAGAAATTGCTAAAACTCAAAAACCCATCAACTGTTTCCAAACCAATATGGTCAGCATCTGTATAAAAATTTTGCTTCCATCCCAGTGAAGTTACTGCTTCTGCTGCCTCGGTAGAAACAGATTCCTGAGTAGTATGCACAATTTTGTGTTCCCTGTTCGATTTATTCCAAACCGGCACAACTGGAATACCAAGCTGATTTATTTCTTGAATTGCCGATAACTGGGCTTTTCCTTCTTTGCCAAACCGGTCGCCTATACCAAATGAATATTTTTCTAGTTGCATTTTTATTGAGATTTTAGTTGTTTAATATTAGTTTCTAATTTTTGAGGTTGTGAATCATGTAAATGTGAAGTTCTGAATATTTTTTTAAGAACTTCACTCTTATTATTAAAATTGAAAATAATTCCTGGCATTATAATAACTAATGTCTTCGACCATTTTACCAAGTAACACTTTGTCATACGGAATTTCTCCGTTCATTACATCATTACCCAGCAAATTGCAGAGAATTCTTCTAAAATATTCGTGACGTGGATAGGAAAGAAAACTTCGGGAATCTGTAACCATACCTGTAAAACGACTTAACAAACCAAGTGTAGAAAGTGAATTCATTTGTCGTTCAATTCCATCCTTCTGGTCAAGAAACCACCATCCCGGACCCATTTGAATTTTTCCTGGAAAAGAACCATCCTGAAAATTGCCTGCCATAGTTGCTAAAAGCTCATTATTCCCTGGATTCAAATTGTATAAAATAGTTTTAGTCAGTTTGTTGTTTTTATCCAAACGATCTAGAAATTTAGATAATGAACGTCCTATTTCAAAATCACCAATTGAATCGAATCCCTTGTCGGGTCCAAGTTTTTTGAACAAACGACTATTGTTGTTGCGCAATGCACCAATATGCCATTGTTGCACCCAACCTTTTTCGTGATCCATAATTCCAAATTCGTAGCACATGGCAGATTTAAACTTAAGTATTTCCAATTTATCCAGAGTTTTTCCGGAACGCACTTTTTTGAAGATTGACTCGATTTCAGAAAGTGTATAACATTCAGCATATAAAGTTTCCAGGCCATGGTCGGAAATTTTGCATCCTTGTGCAGCAAAAAAATCATGACGATTGTGCAATGCTTCAAGTAAATTATTGAACTTATCTATTTTAATTCCTGAAACAACTGATAGTTTGTCTAAATATTCATTATAAGAAACTGCATTTTCAACAGCCATAGATGCATCGGGCCGCCAGGTAGGAAGCACCTTTACCATGAATCCATCTTTCCTGACTTTAATATGGTATTCAAGATTATCAATGGGATCATCGGTTGTGCAAACCACTTCGACCTTCATTTTTAGCATAAGGTTTCGAACTGAATATTCTTTGGAAGCTATTTTTGCAGAAGCTTCATCATAAATTTCCTTCGCTGTAGCAGAATTCAGGATTTTATGAATTCCAAAATAACGCTGCAACTCAAGATGTGTCCAATGATATAGAGGATTTCGCAAAGTATATGGAACTGTTTCTGCCCATTTTTCAAATTTCTCAAAATCGGCAGCATCACCGGTGCAGAATTTTTCAGCAATTCCATTTGTACGCATGGCGCGCCACTTGTAATGATCTCCGTTTAACCATATTTGAGCCAGGTTATCATAAACCTTGTCTTCTGCAATCTCCTTAGGGTTTAGATGGCAGTGATAATCTATTATTGGCAATTTCCTAGCATGCTCATGATATAAATATTCTGCCACCTCCGATTGAAGTAGAAAGTTTTCGTCAAGAAATGATTTAATCATGTTTTAAATAAATTATTGTTTCAATATTTTAATTGACAGACTTAAAATCAATGTCGTTTAATTAAGCATTAAGACACCCTTCGACAAGCTCAGGGTGACTAAGTAATTAGGTCATGCTGAGCCTGTCGAAGTATGACCTATAATAAAAATTCCTTAATTAAACGACATTGGACTTATTAAATCTTCATATTTTAAAAATCAACCAGAATTTGAAAGTAAAGGGCATTTTCTATAATTCTACCCTTTGCATTTTAGGAGCAAGAATATTCATTATAATCCAAGCTGATAAATATGCCAGGCCACATATAACGAATAATATACCATAACCTGTTTCGACTCTTCCTAAAACCGTAAAATGTCTTAAAAGTAAACCGGCAGTTGAAGAAAGTAGTATTCCCCCCAATGAACCTGCCATACCGCCGATTCCGGTAACAGTGGCAACTGCTTTTTTAGGAAACATATCAGAAACTGTTGTAAAAATATTTGCGGACCATGCCTGATGTGCCGAGCAAGCAAGAGCAATTGTAAATACTGCATACCAGGTATTTATTTCTCCCAATCGTGAAGCCAGTAAAACACTTAGAGGAAAAAGTGCATAGATAAGCATTGAAAATTTTCTCGCTTTGTAAGCAACCATTCCACTATTTATAAACTTCTTTGGAAGCCAGCCTCCCAATATAGATCCAAAAGTTGAAATTGTATAAACTATGGCTAAAGCAAGCGGCCAACTTATTATTCCTGGAATGGAATTTCTATCTCCGCTAAAATTTGGGTTTGCCGATATAAAATTTAATATTCTATGTTGGTTTGATTCATTCAAATATCCGGGTAACCAGTACAAATAAAACCACCAAACCGGGTCAGTCAATAATTTACCAATTATAAATGACCAGGTTTGTTTAAAATTCAATAATTTCTTCCATGAAATCTTCTCATGTATAGTCTCAATCTCAATTTCACTCTTTTTAGTCAGGAGTTCCTCAACATCACTATGAATGTAATTATATTCAGGCTGACTTAATATTCCATGTTTTAGTTTTTCGGCAGGAGTTGCATACGTTCTGTACCAAAAGAAGAGCCAAATCAGGCCTATTGCGCCGGTAAAAACAAAGGCCCATTCCCATCCCCAATTGATTGCAATCCATGGCACACAAAGCGGAGCTACGATTGCTCCAATGTTTGAGCCGGAATTGTAGATACCTGTCGCGTAAGCCCGTTCTTTTTTAGGAAACCATTCGGCAATAGTTTTATTAGCAGCTGGAAAATTCCCGGCTTCAGTTAAGCCAAGAGCAGCACGCCAAATACCAAAGGTAAATGTAGTATGCCCAAATGCATGACCGATAGCTGCTATGCTCCAGCCAATCAATGAGAATGCATAGCCCCTTTTGGTACCAATCCAGTCAATAAACCTTCCGGCCATTATCATACCAACAGTGTATGCAATTTGAAAAGCTACTACAACATAAGAGTAATAAAGTTCCTGGTTTGCTTTATCGATTCCAAAAACACCGTTGGCCGAAAGAGTAGATTTCAACAAACCAAGCACATTTCTATCCAGGTAGTTTAAGGTTGTGGCAAAAAATACCAATGAACAAATCGTCCATCTGTACTTACCAATTTTTTCGTTTATTGAAATAAAAGACATATTACCTTTTTACACGTGCATTGCCTTCCCAAATGCTCCAAACCTGATCTTCATCGGCAGGTTGGGCATAATCAGTGAGAAATGTGGTAGCCAAAGCACCACTCGCCCATCCGAATTGTAACCATTTTTCAGGTTCCCAGCCTTTAAGAATTCCATATAGCAAACCTCCCACAAAACCATCACCGCCTCCTATCCTGTCAAGAACACTGATTTCCTTTGGTTCAATTATATGCCAGTTATTTTCCTCAAGCATTATTGCTCCCCATTGATGATTATTAACGCTAACGACCTGACGAAGAGTTGTTGCAAAGACCGAGGCATTTGGAAACGCTTTCTTTACCCTGCTGATCATGGCCTTAAAACTTTCTATTTTAGATTCTATTTCTTTGCCACCAGCTTCTGGTCCTTTAATCCCTAAACAAAGTTGAAAATCTTCTTCATTACCTACCAGGATGTCTGATACTGAGGCAATTTCTGTAAATATTTCACGCAATTCATTTTCACGACCTTTCCAGAATGAAGCGCGATAATTAAGATCAAAGGATATTCTGCTACCATATTTCTTGGCAGCACGGGCAAGCTCCAGACAAAATGTACTTGTCTCCGATGACAAAGCCCCTATTAACCCGGAGAGATGAATGATCTGAACTCCTTCTTTACCAAAAATTCTATCGAGATCAAAATCTTTTACATTTAAAGTACGTCCAACTTCTCCAGCCCGGTCGTTTTGAACCCTTGGACCACGAGAGCCAAACCCGCTGTCAGCTATATTGAACTGGTGTCTGTATCCCCAGGGGCCTCCCTGTGGCACTTCTTTTCCTTCATAAGCCATATGACGACTTGCCAGGTTATTTTTTATCAATTGAGCTATCGGGCTGTCTTTAACAAATGTCGTGAATACTTTAACAGGAAGTCCCAAATAAGCTGGTATGCTTGCAACATTGGTTTCTGCACTGGTAGCCTGCATTAAAAATGTATCACTGGAATGAACGGGTTGTCCATTGACCGGAGTTATTCGAACACCCATGCTGGTGGGTACGAGCAAGGCGTAGGTAAAATCTTTTTTAAGTTGAATTTTCATATAAATAAAATTAAAAGCCTCCTCCAACCTCCCCTGAAAGGGGGAGACTTTTGGCAGTTTTGTTATTTAATTTTGAACATTTTATTTTCTTGTTCCCTCCCTTTTGGGGAGGGGTGGGTGGGGCTTTATTTATACTCCACCATAAGCACTATACCCTCCATCAACCGGTAAAATTATACCTGTAATAAAATCAGACAAATCGGATAACAGGAAAAGTACAGCACCTTGTAAATCTTCAGGTTTACCATATTTTCCAACCGGTGTATTTGAAATAATTTTATTTCCGCGGGGTGTTGCTTCCCCTGTTTTTTCATCTGTAAGCATAAACCTGTTCTGATTTGTCAGAAAAAAACCTGGTGCAATTGCGTTTACCCGGACACCGGTTTTTGCCATATGCACGGCAAGCCATTGGGTGAAATTATTTATCGACGCTTTGGCTGCAGAATATGCCGGAATTTTTGTTAAAGGTCTGAAAGAATTCATAGAAGATATATTAAGAATGACGCCTTTACCTTTCTTTATCATATCATCTGCAAATACCATAGTTGGAATTATTGTGCCAGTAAAATTCAAAGCATAAACTTTATCGAACCCTTCAAGCTCGAGACCAAAAAACGATTTTTCCAAAGAATCAATATCTGTTATTTGCTCAACCTGCGTAGTGGCTTTAGGTGAATTACCTCCGGCACCATTGATGAGAAAATCAATATTCCCAAGTTTATCGTGTATAATTTTCCTGGCCTCAATTAATGATGATTTATCCAACACATTTGCCTGCACTCCAATACATGCGGCAGAATATTTTTGCTGAAGCGTTTTGGCAATTTCATCGGCTGCCTCCAAATTAATGTCAATAATTGCAATTTTAATTCCTGATGAAGCAAGGGCCTCAGAAATTGCACGGCCAATAATTCCGGCGCCTCCTGTTATTGCGCATACTTTGCCTTTAAGATCTGTAAAATCGAATTTCATTTTTTTAGTTTTAGTTTTTATCCTTAGTTGTAAGCTATACTTTAAAACTCTTATAATTTGCTAAATTTTCTTTCATAATAATATCAATAGGACTATAATTCAATTTCTCAACAGGTTTTTTTGACAACAAGAAATTGAATAACGCAATAACGCTATTGTATCCCTGGTCTTCAGGATTTTGAGAAATCAGAAACTTAACGGTCCCATTTTTAAGGTATTTCAGGTTTTCATTGACTAAATCGTATCCAATTAGAATGACATTTTTTATTTTCTTTTCAAACAAATATTTTGCAACAAAATGTGCTCTTGAATTTGCTATAAAAATGCCCTTTTTAGAACTTTTTACTGCAAGTATTTTTTTCAATGTTCTGTTTAAATCTTTTTTATTAGTGACATCAATTTCAATGGATTGAATATGATTTTCCTTTATTTTTTTAAAAAAAGAACGAAATCCTTTTTCCCTTAGTCCTATATGATAGGTTGAAGCAGATTTATTTTCCAATTTCAGAATAATAATTTCTGAATCAGGATTTAAACCATAATCCATAAGTTGAGCCGCTACATGACCAGATTGGACTGAATCCTGACCAAAATAGGCCAAATTATTGCATTGTTCAATATTTACATCAAAAAATACATAGGGGATTTTTAAAGCATCACATTTTTTTATCACTTTAATTGAAGCATCGTAAATAATTGGTGCGAAAATCAAACCGTCGGGATTTAGTTTAATAACTTCCTTGGCTTTTTCTTTAAATGAATTTTCTTTTTCTAAATCGAATGTAAACACCGCCAATTCAAAATTATAATTTCTAATTTCCTCACCTGCACTGTAAATCCCGGCTAAAGGCATTTCCCAATAAGGATTGTTATGTTTATAATCTGGAATCAGAATGGCAATTAAATATTTTTTTTTTGAAGAAAGTGCTTTGGCGAGAATATTAGGCGTATATCCCAATTCTTTTATAATTCGTAAAATTTCGTCTTTTGTACCCTTTGCAACTTCCGGTCTGTTATGTAAAACCCTGTCAACTGTGCCAATAGAAACATTAGCCATTTCAGCAATTTCCTTAATACCAATTCTATTTTTTTGTGCCTTTACCAATTTGCTAATCAAGAATTGTTTAACTTAAACAACAGTCCGTTAACGTACACGGCAAATATATAAACTTTATTTTAAATTAAACGTGTACGTTAACGGAAATTTTGATTTTAATTATCATCTATTCCGCTGCCAATTTATTTCAGCCTGTTTCATCAGGTAATCAGAAAGATTTTCAGCGGCTTTATGATTGTCGAAATTAATTGGCAACCTGTCATGATCGATATATTCATTATAAATCCATGGATCACACATAGCAAAAACAAAACCTTTACAAATTTTGTTTTCGGTCATAAACACTTCTCCATTATCTGTTAAAACTGATATAGCCGGGTATGTTAGTGTAAGAGACGAAATTTCCTTTAGGAAAATTTTTCTGACTCAATTAAACAGAGGATGGTTTTAAAAAATAATAAATGCTACCATATCCCAGTTTTTATCATTAACAGGGTGTCGGGAAACATGATTGAATATAATACCAAATCTGGATGACAATTGATTAAGATGAGAAAATTCGGAGTTAGGAGCATCATTTATCAGAATGAAGAGTACTTTGCCATTCTTTACCCATTTTTCCATAGTATTAGCATCTTTAGTTTCAATATAATTTGGAGATGGATTTTCAGAAGTAGTATTGGGATCAATAATAATGTAAATATTTATCTTTGATAAAGAGTCGTTCCCAAAATTTCACTTTCAGGAGTATTAAATCTGAGTTTTACAAAATCGTATCATCAAATTTTAAAATACCCGAACTTATTCCTATCTATATCCAACTTTTGCTATCCTGAAAAATTCAATGGATTACATTATCAAATAATCATTCATTGATGTAATAATTATTAAACAATGAATTACGTAATTGCCCTGAAACAGGAATACTAAATCCGTAAATGAAAAAAACCAGAAAACTAACAGATATGTTTCCAATTAACTTTATAAACTCATATGACCTGAAGAATTAAAAACAATGTTTTCGTAGTAAATACAAGACTAAATTAGCTTTTAAATAGCAAAACTATAATAAAGGCAAGAAAAAGTTATGTTTTTAACTTTTGGGAATTTGAGCGTTCAGCTTTTCGAAAACAACCCCAAACCCCTTAAAAAGGGGCTATAACTGGCTAGCTAGTTTTTAATAATTATTTAGTAGTTTTAAAATGTTCTTTTATTGTTTTAAGCACTTGGGATAGATTGTTCAGTACTACTTTATTTTCAAAACGAAGTACTTTAATTTTCATCATTTCCAGATGTTTATCTCTATCTAGATCTTTGGTTATCCCTTTTGGAGTATAGTGATGTTGTCCATCAAGTTCAATAATTAATTTTTCAGATGAGCAATAGAAATCTGCTATATAATATCCAATACTATGCTGTCGTCTGAATTTACGACCACAAAGTTTTTTATCTTTTAATACTTCCCATAATACCAGTTCTGCTTCCGTTAAATTTTTCCGCAAGTGATCACGCGTATCTTTCAAATAGTTCAAGTTATTTAACTTGGTAGCCATTAGTTTTTTCTCAAATTTAATAATTTTCTGCAATTGATAAATAACATCGAACCTGTTATAGCCCCTTTTTAAGGGGTTTGGGGTAATAGTTCCCAAAGTTTATTTATCTTTTGCAAAGCCTCATTATTTTTTATTCTTTCTTATGTAACTAACAGTAAATCAATCTACATGTTAATAATATATTTTTTTTGTTAACAAATGAGTTTATTTTTAATAGAGTAAAAATATTTTCTATACTATTTTTGTTTAACAAATTTGTTTTACATATTTGTTAAAAAAAAAGAGAAAGCAGAGATCAGCTAATGAGACTGACTCTGCTCCCAAAAATTAACTGAGAAAGTAGACCTGTTAGTCGTTTCTTATGAGAGAATTTCTAAAGGTCACTACATTAACTGATAGGTTTTCTTTCTCAGTTTTGCCAACTACAAATTTAAGATCTATAACTTTACTGTTCCTAAAAATCTTATTGCAATTATTAACCATTAATTCGTAGTTATTAACATTATTTTTATTTGAGTTAATCATTAAAAGATTTTTCCATAAAACAATAATTTTCAATATATTGTCAAGCTTCATGCTATCTTTAAATTTGCATTTATCGGTAATGATGCCAAAAATAGTTGGTGCTTTTTTCAAAAATATTTATTAAAATACGGACGTAAATCTGAAGAGGAATTAGGCTCTGCTGAAGAGCAACCTACCAGCAATAAGATTTACTACGAAGAATGAAGCCCTGAGTAATTTTTAGTGCTTTTTTGTTACATTCTTTGTAAAATATGGCTTTAAAAACTTATTGATTTCTGTAGTACAA
>Ga0265316_10007687_pt1 | contig 10110 bp, 9 predicted proteins | sample 4522metaG_FD_202092 | JGI IMG/M metagenome (GOLD analysis project Ga0265316, IMG submission 202092) | Rhizosphere microbial communities from Carex aquatilis grown in University of Washington, Seatle, WA, United States - 4-5-22 metaG | ecosystem: Host-associated > Plants > Roots > Rhizosphere >... | reverse complement strand
GAACCCCCTGATTTTCCCCTGTTTTCGGCCCTAAATCGCCTTGGAAACTCAGAAAATGTTGAAGCCGAAGGGAATCTGCGGTTGGCCCGGGGTGCCTCAGATCCTTGCTAAGATCCAACCTTTTGCGCACCGGTTAACAAGCTATATGTCGATACGGCCTGGTGAACAGACTCCTGTACACTGGTGCCGCCATGAGTTGTCTCTTCTGCATGATCATCGACGGAACCATCCCCTCGGCCGCCGTCTACCAGGACGAGCAGTGCTACGCCTTTGCCGACATCAACCCCCAGGCCCCCGTGCATGTGCTGGTGGTGCCGCGCCGCCATATCGCTTCGCTGGCCGAGGGCGCAGAAGAGGACCGTGCGCTCTACGGCCACCTGCTTTGGGTGGCGGCGAAAATCGCCCGCAGTAAGGGATTGCCCAGGGGCTACCGTGTGGTGGTGAATACGGGTGAGGATGGCGGCCAGACCGTCGATCATCTCCACATGCACCTGCTCGGCGGCCGCCCACTTGCCTGGCCTCCCGGATAAGCGGGAAGCGTTGAGACTTGCTCCAAATGTCACGGCCAGGTCGAATGACCTACCTTAGGGTGATTATTGAGTTTCTGACGAATTGCCGACCACACGCGCGCTACCAGTTCCCCACAATATTGGATGATTGAGGGAATGCTGAAATGGAGATATGGACGGGTATAGCTTGCCTCGTAGCTGACCCGAAATGCAAGGGATTCAGGCGATTTGGAGACGAAGGCAAAGGGGCTTAAGTGAATGTAGTAGCTTCGGTTAATTCAGAAGCTGAGTTCACAGAGCGGGTCGAACGGATAGTGCCCACACTTGACTGCATTCTGTTGGAGTTGGACCGCGTGCAACCAATCGATGAGCGCATGGAGGAGCCGGATAGCCCAGAGGAACTCAATACCATGCGTTCCTCTGCTCAGAGACGACCACAGACCTCGTGCTCGGAGCGTTCCACATCTGGACTGAGAGCGACAGCAACTGACAAGCAGTCCTCAGTCTCTCTGCACAGTTTCGCCACGTTCACTTGCTGTTCCGAGCGTGTAACCGCCAATTCGGACATAAATCCAGTTACAGCGAGCCGGGTTCGAACCCCTTAAAACAGAAAGGGCGTCCACCTTGGCGGACGCCCTCTCGTAATTCCTCGCTCGCCCTACACCGGCTGCTGCGAGTACTCTTCTTCCTCTTCCATCCCGTAGCGGCGCAGCAGGTTGGGCAGGCTCTGCGAGAAGGCCGAGCGCGGCATAACCGTGTCGCATCCGGCTTCCACGGCCTTCAGCTTCAGGTCTCCCTGCAGGTGGTTCAGAAATCCCACGATCGACGTCGCCTTCTTGAACTTGGTCTTGAATTTAGGGATGAGCGTCATGGGCTTGGCGTTCAGGTTGTTCAGGTCGAAGACCACCAGCGTGGGCCGTCCGCCTTCTGGCAAATCGGTCAACTTGGCCACCGACTCCTTGTCGCCCTTCACGAACTCCACTTTCACACCCAGCTTGCGCGCGGTCTCTTGAATCTTGGCCTGGAAGAACAAGTCGTCGATAAAGCAGAAGATGCGGGTGGGCGCGTCTTCACGCAATGGAACCGGCGGCGTTGCCTGGTTAACCTCAGGATAGTAGCTGCCGTGGCCATTGCTGCTGATCTGGATTGTCGAAGGCGGCCCGTCGGCCACGTTGCCGTTCACAATGCGGTAGCTGTGGTCCATCGGACCCACAAACGTCCTCGGCCCCCGCTGTTTTTCCTTGCGCCTGCCCTGCGGCGGAGACGAGATGCTGTTGCCCGGCTGCGCGTTTGGAGCCGCGCCCTTGGGGAAGAACTTCTTCTTCTTCCGTCCCGGGTTCTGCCGCGGATGGGGCGCTTTCGGCCGGCTGGCCTGGGGTTGCAGCGGGGGCGGCGGGGGCGCCGTCTGCGGCTGCAGCGGTTGAGCCTGTTGCGCCTGCGGCGCGCCTTGCTGGCTGGATTTGTTCTTGCGGCGGCGCCGGCGGCGCCGATGCCCCTGCGACTGTCCCTGGCCGTTGGCCGGGGCCGTCCCCAGTTCAGGCTGGGGCTGAGTCGATTCTGTCGTCATGCGTGCACTTCCTGGCACTTTGCTGATTGCTGCATTGCGTTGCTGGATTCATCAGTTGCCCGTAAGGCAACTGACCTTTCCTCGCCTGCCGTCCGTCCGTGTACGGACGGGGAACACGGCGGCTGGCGGTCCATTCCTTGTCTACACCAGATCATTTGCCCACGATGGGGGTTCCGCACTCAACCTGCCATTCATCCCCGAATCCCTGTATCCCGCACACGGAACCCATACAACTGCTCAACCTGCCTTAATGGATCGGTAGAATGAGACCCGCGCTATCTTCGGGTGATGCCCTTCCTATGGGGGATTTCGCCGCAGGCTGAAATGGCTTGAAGCTGTCGGCGAAGGTCCTTTTTCAGCGGCGAGCTTTCACTTCCCAATTTGGGTGGTCCGCGTCAGCCGCTTGATAGGCAATCTTGATACTACAGCCTGCCGCTCCGGCTGGCAAGTGAGCTGGGAATCAGGTGGTGGGCCAATTTGAATTCACAGGTATAGAAATAGAGTGAAGTGTCGTGCAATCATAGACGCATGGTTAAGCGGTCAAGCAATAAGGATTTCGCACAGAACGCCCTTCGCGTCGTTGAGATTTCGACGGGCGAGGCACTAAAAGGCAAGCCAGAAAAGAACGCTGCGGCGGTATCTCTTGGAAGGCTTGGAGGCCTCAAGGGCGGCAAGGGAAGGGCGGCAAGCATGACGGGTGAGCGTAGAAGAGAGATCGCCCAGAAGGCCGCACGGACCCGCTGGGCGAGGAAGAAGGGTTTACCGCTTGAGAACCAAGGCTGATCGGGCTATGGACTCACGAGGCAACTTGCGCTAGCCTATATTGGGATAATGACTTCGACGGTCTCATCGCCACGGCAAATAGTGATTACGACCTGGGAAGTCTGGACGCTAATTCTTACGGTCCGCATATCGTTGCTCCCTTCCGAGCCACCCAATCTGCATGGGTGGCTCTTGGATTTGCAGAAGTCATTGCTGGTGAACCGAGCCGAGCTTGATGGTTAGTTCTTCCTCGCTGTCGGCAGGGTCTTCTTCAAAAATCAAATCAAAGATTTTCAGCGCGGCCTCTAGCCACTTCTTGCGTCCCGCCAAGGCCCACATGGTTTCCGGCTGCGGTAGTTTACTTACCAAAAGCTGGACATAAGGCGGCAGTCCGTTACCGTTGCCGTCGTCGCCACCATTCTTCGGCTTAATGACGGGAGGGACGATCTCATCGTCTTTTTTGGGTGGCTGACTGCCGAGCGCCGGATACACGAGCTTGGTGTTTCCATAGGCGAAGAAGCCCGCCTCTTTGGCTGATCGCTGAAATGCCTGCCTAGCCTTATCTTTCTGCTTCTCAGGAACACCCAGCGCAACCATCTTCGCTTCTAGGCCTGACGGCGGCGGAAGTGCGCCATTCTTGAATTCTTCGTAGATGGCTTTGTATAAGGGAACAGTAAGAAATGCTTCAACCTTCGCAGTTTTCTCCTGCTCGGCGTCCAGAATCTTTCCGCCGAGCGCCGTAAGTGTCACCATACCCTGCGCTCCAGTGCTGAGTCCGAAGCATTTTGCGGCAGACACTTTCTGGCGAAATCCTCCACTGTTCGTAGTGTCATGACCCAGTTCGGCGGCAAGTGAATCCAGCCTGCACTGATTCCCGCCGAGCTTCTGCACCGCTCTAACGACGGTCACGGCATCGTCCAAACTATTGTAGGGAAATTCAATCCCCGAACGCGTTCGCTCCTGTTTTTCTTTAGGGGTCCAGCTCGGAGCCTCTTGGGTTGCGGCTTGATCGATCATTCTCCACCTCGCATCTATGAGAGTAATGCGAAGTGACTAAATTTCGCAAGCTTTATTTTAGTAATCCGCATTATTATCTTTACATGACCGGTCAAGCATGGTAATGTGTAGTCATGAATCGCCTGAGCACCTCAAAACGGGCGCAAGTTGTAATGGCGTTAGTCGAGGGGAACTCCGTTCGCTCCACCAGCCGCATGACGGGCGTGGCGAAGGGAACCATCCTTTCATTGCTTGCCGATCTCGGCACGGCCTGCGCAGCCTACCACGATGAGCACGTTCGCAACGTGGCAACTCGCCGGATTCAATGCGATGAGATTTGGTCGTTCTGCTACGGCAAGGACAAAGGGATTCCCCAAGAGAAGAAGGAACAGGGATGCGGTAGCCTCTGGACCTGGACGGCCCTCGACGCCGATACAAAGCTCATCGTTTCGTACCTGTGCGGCGGCAGAGATGCGGCATGGGCACTGACTTTTATGAAGGATGTGGCATCGCGTTTAACCACTCGCGTACAGATCACCACGGACGGGCACAATGCCTACGCAAGCGCCGTCGAAGGTGCCTTTGGTATCGATGTGGATTACGCGATGCTGATAAAGCTGTACGGCTCTCCTGCATCCCCTGATACACGGTACAGCCCTGCGGCTTGCATTGGAACGGAGACGGTCTACGTCACGGGTAGGCCGAATCCCGATCACATCAGCACATCATATGTGGAGCGCCAGAACCTTACGATGCGTATGTCGATGCGTCGGTTTACACGGCTCACGAATGCCTTCTCAAAAAAGCTAGAGAACCACGAACACATGCTGGCAATCTACTTCATGTTCTATAACTTCTGCCGGATCCACAAGACTCTGCGGGTCACCCCTGCGGTGGAAGCGGGTTTGGCACATCACGTCTGGTCGATTGAGGAATTAGTAAAGCTGATGGAGCCGAAATCGATTCTGGACGGGTTAACACAGGTTGCCTAATCTTTTTTAGTGATATTATTCAAGGCACAAGAAAACCCGCCTGCCAGCGGGCTACTTGTGTTGCTAAAATCACGCGCCGAATGACGCCTTGCCAAATAGTATACGACAGGAGCGTTTGTGATGGCGTGTCTAAATTTTCCTCTTTGTGTACTTAACGAGTGTGAAGAGAACGAAATGGCGACAAACCAAGATTTGACTACCCGTCTAGACAAGCTTGAAGAACGGGTAGCCAACCATATTACGTTCTTTTGGGGAGCAACAGCCCTTGGATTCGCGTGCATGGGCGCGCTCGCATTGCTCGTCTACAACACGAGATCGACTGTAGTGCAAGTTGCAAAGGCTCAGGCAAACGTGCCGGCACAGATCGTGGCCTCACTTCTAAGTAATCCCGCAACCACTCCCAGCGAAGCTCAAGCCAATTTGGCAGCAGCGGCTTCTGTTCTGAAATCAACAAAGGTAGGCAAGACGAAACCAGATTCAGTAAAACTAGAGGCTATTTCCGATAAACTCTTGGATGTCCAGAAACAGTATCCGGAAATGCCTCAAGTGTGGGCTACGACTGGAGCTTTTATCAATTACAAATCCGAAGCTCTGCTCAAGAATGCTTCGCAGATTTCTGAAACCGCATCTCCTCGCCCCTGCACCAGAGCAATTGGCTTCCAAGACGGAGGCGGTATGACATTTACCGGCTGCATAATTTCACTAGAGGCGGCCGCAGGTATGATGATCAATGTCACTTTTAATGGAAAACCTGGGCGATTTATCTTTAAGAACTGTGTCGTTGAATATTCTGGTGGCGCCCTTCCTGACGGCCCGATTATATTTGAGAATTCCGTCTTTCGCTTTTCAGTCAATATAGTGCCTACGCGCCGTGGAACGCAGACCATGCTCTCGATAGCAAAGGCCGATAATCTAAATATGATTACAATCCCATCTGCCTAAGTGATAGCAATTCACATTCCATCAGGATATTCCTGTGAATCCAAACTGACCCACTACCGGGAATCAACGGATACAACAGGGAAGCCCCGTGCTTCTGCGGCTGAAGAACCGACCTCTGCGTTTTCACTGAAATCGCTCTTAACGCACAAAGCGCCACTCTCTCAATGAGGTGGCGCTTTGCGTTCCTGCGCTGGTCACTGGCCTCCCAGCAAATTGGGGCGGGTGGTTGTCTCCACCTCGCCTATCGCAGGCTTTCCCGGCCGGTTTTCCCTTTTCGGGCCGCATCATAGGCGGTTGCTCTTGCCGGGCGTCTGCTGTTTTTGTGGGGCGGCCGGATATTTCCCAGCAGCCGGTACATCACTGGCACCCCACTATATAGCAATCGGCGTGCCGTTTTTTCATGTCTTTTGTTTCAATACCTTACGTTCGGCGATCGGAGGCTCCTGTCTTGATTCCTGTAGTCCGTTGGGTCTTTTCCTCCATAAAACCATAGAGCTTGCCCTTACCGCTGGCACTGCGGACAGTAGTGCGTGCTCCGTCCGGCCACCACCACCCGCCGAATCGGCGTCTGGCAGTGAGTGCAGGGCTGACCGGTCCGCTGGTAAACCCTGTGCTCCAACTGGAAGAAGCCCCGCATCCCTTCCGCATCCACGTAGTCTGACACCGACGAGCCGCCCGACTGGATGGCCTGCTCTAGAACCTCGCGCAGGGCTAGCCGCAACCGTTCCAACTCCGCCCGGCTCAGCCGGCCTGCCCTCCGCCGCGGCCGCAGTCCGGCGCGAAACAGGCCTTCATCGGCATAGATGTTGCCCACTCCCGCCAGCTGCGTCTGGTTCAGCAGCGCAGCCTTGATGGCCAACCGCCGCCCGCGGAACAGCGCCGCAAACTCCTCCGCCCCAATGCTGAGCGGCTCTTTGCCCGGCCCCGCGAAACCCTTGCAGCGACTCAGGTCGCGAAACTCCAGCCGTCCAAACCGGCGCGGGTCTACGAAGCGCAGTTCCCGACCGCTACCCAAAGTAAGGCGCGCATGGGTATGCGGAGCCACGGGGCCGTCGGGTGTAGTCACCAGCAGCCGCCCCGTCATGCCCAGATGTACAATCCACTGAGCCTCGGCGCTGCCGCCACTCTCCTTTAATGGTCTGCTGGATGGACTGCCGCCAAGCTCGCAAACAATGTGTTTGCCGGTGCGATGCACGGCCAGAATGGCCCGTCCCTCCAGCCCCCTGACCTGTCGCGCCGGCGGCGTCTTGAAGGGCTCGCGATGCGACCCAAACCAGACCTCGACAATCCGATCTCCGCGCACCCGCGCGTCCACCCCGCGGGCAATGGTCTCTACCTCAGGCAGTTCAGGCATCCGCTCATTGTAGAAGACTGCGCAAACGCTTCGGACTTTGCTTCTGGCGGTTCAGACATTCCGGCAGGTCTTCCTCTTTCCCGGCCAGCCAGCTCTACTTGCGCCCGCCTGGTTCGCGGATGCGGCTGGCTTCAAAGCTCACGATCCTCCACATACCCCGCTCGTCCCGTACATACACGCGGGTATAGCGATAGCTGCCGGAGACTTCGCCTTCCGGTGTGACTCCGCTGACTTCGGCGCGGCAGGTCACCAGCGCCGTTGTCCCGTAGAACCGCACCTTGCGATCCGAGATTTCAATGGAGCTGAAGTGCACTGCGCCGGAGCGGAGATTGGCCAGCGTCTGGTCTTTGGATTGCAAAGTTCCATTGCCGGTAATGGCCATGTAATCGTCGGCCAGCAGGGCGTCCATGGCTGCCGAATTCCGGTGCAGGATGGCGTCGCGCCAGGTCTCTTCCAACTGGTCGATTTCGTGGCGGCTCTCGTGCCGCTCTCCGCGCGGCATGCCTCCCGGCTGGGCCATGGCGCCGGCCGTCAACAGCAGCGCAATGCCCAACGCCAGTCCGCGCTTCCAGCCGGTTGGCGAGTTGGGCCCGGACGTCCACATAAGCAGAATGGATGGTAGCCCCGCAACGATGCGGGGGTCAATATACCCCAGTGCGAAACTGCATATCTGGCTGAACCGGCTTGTCTTCCCGGACATCGCCTCCGGCTGCCGGCGGTTCGCGGCCACCACGGGGCGCGCACCTTGGCGCAAAATCAGGAATGAGTGAACGCGAAGCTACGGCTGCCGATCTGGGAACGGCTTATGCCAGGGCGACCAGGTCCTCGCGGCTCCGCTCCAGCATCTTCTGGTAGAGGCCGCCCACGGCGTACTTCTTGAAGTGTGCCGAATGCCGGTGCACGTCCGCCGCTGCGGCGTCCTGGTACTGCTCATAGATCAGCACTGTATCCGGGTCGCCCTCCAACCGGTGGGGGATGTAGGACACGCAGCCGGGCTCCTGGCGCGAAGCTTGGGTCAGCTCGCGCAAAACCTCGCCAATCTCGGCCCGATCTTCCGGGGCAAACCTCATCCGCACCGTGAAACTGATCATCGCTGCGACTCCCTCCCTGCCTGGGCGTCAGATCCACAGGCGGGTTCGTTCAGTTTACCTGTGAATCTCGTCCAGCGCCGCCGCAAACTCCGGCAGCACCATCGTCTGCTCGCGGTCCGGCCCGGTCGATACCATCCCGATCCTGGCCCCGCTTTCCCGCTCCTGGAAGCGCAGATACTCCTGCGCCGCCTGGGGCAGCCGGTCAAAGTCAGTAATCCCCTCGGTCGACGCCCGCCAGCCCTTCAGCGTCGTATACCGCGGCTTGATCTGCTCCAGCCCTTGCACGTCGGCAGGAATCTCGTCCGTGACTCTGCCGCCAATCTCATAGCCCACGCAGATGGGAATCTCCTCCAACTCATCCAGCACGTCCAGCTTGGTCACCACCAGCCACTCCGCGCCGTTCACCTGGTTGGAATAGCGCAGCAGCGGAATATCCAGCCATCCGCAGCGCCGCGGCCGGCCCGTCACCGCGCCATATTCATTGCCCCGCGCCCGCAACAGGTCGCCTGCGGCGTCGTGAATCTCGGTCGGGAAAGGCCCTTCGCCCACCCGCGTCACATACGCCTTGGTCACGCTGATCACTGTCCCGATCGCCGTCGGACCCACGCCTGTTCCCGTCGCTGCTCCGCCCGCCGTCGCCGACGACGAAGTCACAAACGGATAGGTCCCGTGATCAATATCCAGCATCGTCCCCTGCGCGCCTTCGAACATCACGCTGCCGCCACCGGCCAGTACGCCATGCAGCAGCCGCCCCGTGTCGGTCACAAACGGCCTCACCTCTTCAGCCGCCGCCGCGTACTCGTCAAACATCTTTGCCGGGTCCAGCGGGTCGGTCCCGAAAAGCGCGTGGGCAATGGCGTTCTTCTCCCCGCAGGCGGCCTCAATGTGCGTCTTCAGCAGCTCCGGCCGCAGCAGGTCCACAATGCGCAGCCCGCTGCGCGCCATTTTGTCTTCATAGGCCGGCCCGATGCCCCGGCTCGTGGTCCCAATCTTTTTCCGCCCTGGCGCGCTCTCCGCGGCCAGCTCGATCATGCGGTGGTAGGGCAAAATCACCTGCGCCCGGTTCGACACAAACAGCTGCCCATCTACGTCCACGCCCAGCCCGCGCAGCTTGGCCACTTCTTTCAGAAAGGCCAGCGGGTCCAGCACCACGCCGTTGCCGATCACGCCCTTGCACCCCGGACGCAGCACCCCGCAGGGAATCAGTTGCAGAATGAACTTCTGTCCGCTGTGGATGACCGTGTGACCGGCGTTGTGCCCACCCGCGTAGCGCGCCACGGCGCTGAACCGCTCGCTGAGCACGTCCACAATCTTGCCCTTGCCCTCGTCGCCCCACTGGGCACCCAGCACTACTGCTGTCTTCGCTCGCATCGCTTTCCGTTTCTCTAGAGGGGTACCCCTGCACATGTAATCCTAAAGATCCCGCGCAAGGGCAAAGATGTGCGGGCAAACCACTCCTCCCACACCATCTTCGATGATAAACCCTGGGTGCTTATGGCGACTTGAGAGCCGGCCTTTTCCGAAATGCTGTCATCCTGAACGGGAACGTAGCGCAGTCGAGGGACCTACATCTAAGCCAGCATCCCGGCCAAGTGCTCCAACGTATACCACCGTTCACCCAGATCCACAAGAGCGGGATCGTTTGTTGCGATGAGCGCGATTTTCTTCGCACGAGTCCACCCCTTGCGCCGCCACGTCCTCTGCCGGCTTGATCGCGCAAACAGGCCTCCATCCACTTGGATCGAAAATGGAGATTATTGGAAGTCTTATCGGGATAGGGATGAGATGCCGTCTTCTGGCGTGATTGATTTGTGAATAAGGCGCCGCTTGATGCTTAACATCTCACTTGAATGAACCAACTTACTCGGTCCTGAGTGTCTGGCCAAGCCGTTTATTG
>Ga0265316_10007686_pt1 | contig 10110 bp, 9 predicted proteins | sample 4522metaG_FD_202092 | JGI IMG/M metagenome (GOLD analysis project Ga0265316, IMG submission 202092) | Rhizosphere microbial communities from Carex aquatilis grown in University of Washington, Seatle, WA, United States - 4-5-22 metaG | ecosystem: Host-associated > Plants > Roots > Rhizosphere >... | reverse complement strand
CAAGCGAGCCCGGAGGCTTCGCCGACGCTGTCGGAGGATTGAACATGCGTGTGGTTTTCTTCGGCTCTCCCGCCTTCGCGTTGCCATCCCTGCAAGCGGTCGCGCGCGAGCATCAGGTATTGGCGGTGGTCAGTCAGCCGGATCGGCCAGCTGGCCGGGGCAAGAAACTGCAGCCGCCGCCGGTGAAGGAACTGGCCTTGCAGCTTGGCCTGCCGGTCGAGCAGCCAACCAAGCTGCGCGACGGGGTTCTGGCCAAAGCCCTTTCTGCCCTGCAGCCCGATATTTTTGTCGTGGTGGCCTATGGCCGCATCTTGCCCCCGGATCTTCTGGCCGTGCCGCGCCTTGGCCCGTGGAACGTCCATGCTTCGCTGCTGCCCAAGTATCGCGGCGCTGCGCCCATTCAATGGGCGGTCATCCGCGGCGAAAGTAAGACCGGTGTCTGTGTCATGCGTATGGAGGAAGGCCTGGACACCGGCCCAGTGGCCGCTTCGGTGGAAGAGACGATTCGGGATGACGACACCGCGGGCGTGCTGGCTGGCCGGCTGGCGTCGATGGGGAGCGAGTTGCTGGTGGCCACCTTGCCGCGCATTGAGGACGGCAGTGTCGTGCTCACGACGCAGGACCACGCCGGCGCCACCCTGGCGCCACTCATGAAGAAGGAAGACGGCTTTCTCGACTTCGGCGTCTCTGCGCGGGCCGTGTCGGCACAGGCGCGCGGTGTGGACCCCTGGCCCGGCGCCACCGTGTTTCTTGCGGGCGAGCCGGTGAAGGTTTTCTGTCCGCAGGTAGTTGGTGCGCAGGGCACGCCCGGCGAGGTGCAAGGTCTTGTCCCGCAAGGATTGCTGGTTGCGTGCGCGGACGGTGCCGTCGCATTCGCCGAGCTGCAGATGCCCGGTCGCAAACGCATGCCCGCCGCTGCCGTCCTCGCCGGTCATCCGATCCCGGCGGGCACATTGCTAGCTGTTGGCCATTAGCTATTGGCTGTGGGCTTGGGCAAGTTGCGGGATGAGCACGGGTAAATGGCCAGGCGCTAATAGCTAACGGCTAACAGCAATGCTTGCGTTCGAAGACTAGAACCTGCGGATCAATCTCGGGCGGCAAGAGCAGGCGGGCCAAACCTTGGTCAGCGTGCCAGTCAAAGTCTGACTGGTTTTGGTAGGCAGACCAGTCACCGGCGGCGAAATGGTGTCGTGTGGTCAACACCAGGTACAGGTCGACCGACGGGGTGGCAAGGATCTTCTGCTCGAAAGAATTCTTGGGCGGCGGGAAGGAACAAAGCACAACCTTGGGCTGGTAGCGCGCCAGGGCCGCGGCAGCGTCCATCTTCTCGACTTGCTCGGGATAGCGGATGACATGCGCCCAGCTCTGGTCGTCGATGGCCCGGACGGTGGTGCCCGCCTCGGACAGGAATCGGGTCAGGGTACCGTCGCCCGCCGCGATTTCTAGGCAAGGGCGTTCCCCGATGCGGGCGGCAAGTCCAAGAACGAGCTCGCGCGAGTAGAAGGCGTAGATCCCGCGTGGTTGAACCAGAGGCATGAGCAATCGCTTTTGCGTGACGAAGCGCCACCAGAAGCGGAAGGCAGACAGCGAAACTGGCTTGCGTACAAGTCCGCGGGAGAAGAACAGCCGCTGCACAAGAAAGCCACTCCACAGGCCGAATCGCACGCGGCCGCCGCTGGCCCCCAGGGCCGCGGCCTGCAGTACACTTTTTGCGGCCAGCTCGGCCATGCGCGCGCGCACCAGGTAGGGCAGAGCGCTCGCGAAAACCTGGGGATTTTTGTGACTCTTGTTGAGGCGCTGGCGGAAGGGCGCGGCCGCCTCTCGCGCACCCACAACGAACGCCTCGATCTCCTCCGGGCGCTTGCTGGCAGTGGCTGCCACCAGGGCCTGGCCTACTGTCTCCCATTCCGCGGGAAACCGCTCCATCAGATCATCCAGCGAGGCTGAGTCCAAGAACTCCAGCTGCCGTTTCGCTCTTTCGGGGTGGGCCATGTGGCGCTCGCATGCGACTGCACGGCGCTTCGCCGCTACCCATCACGAAGTGAGTAGAGCCGCAACTCCATGGTGATTGTCGGGGCGAGAGGATTTGAACCTCCGGCCTTTCGGTCCCGAACCGAACGCGCTACCAGACTGCGCCACGCCCCGATTTTTCAAATTCAACCTGGAAGCCGGCCGGGCCGAAACCCGGTTCATCTTCCCCCGCCGCCAAGGCGGCAAAAACTACCACGACCGTCTCTCCCCGCCACCAGAAAACGTTCGTCGCTGCGGTCAGGATGATTCATCCTCTTCGCCGGCGCCCTGCGTCTCGCCCTGGTCCAGGTCTTCCTCGGAGACCGGCCGGGTGATGCGGTAGGCGCCATCGAGCCAACTGCCGAGGTCGACCAGCCTACAGCGTCGCGAACAGAACGGTCGGTAGGCAGCGTTGTCGGGGTCCGAGGGGATGGCTCGCTTGCAGATGGGACAGCGATCGGCGCTGGTCATGATTTTTTCCATCTAGCACGCCGCATGTCCCCGAGCAGGCCCGCGACGTGCTACGGTTGCGGCGGTGAGGCTCGCTGTCCTCTCTTGTGCCCTCCTGTTTGCCGCCGGCTGCAGCCACACATGGCCGATCGGTGAATTGGGGGGGGCGCATCCAGAGGCCGCGGCCAGGAGAGAAAAACGCGTGATCTTTCGTCTCGACAACGGCCTGGAAGTGGTTCTGGAAGAGAACCACGCCGCGCCGGTGGTGGCATTCCAGGCCTGGGTCAAAATCGGGTCAGCCGATGAACCCCCAGAACTGGCGGGCATCGCGCATGTCTTTGAACACATGCTGTTCAAGGGGACCAAGAAACGTGGCGTGGGACAAATCGCGCGAGAAGTGGAGGGATCGGGCGGCGAGATCAATGCCTGGACCAGTCATGACGAAACCGTGTTCCACCTGGTGCTCGCCAGTCGTTTTTTTGATGCCGGCCTCGATATCCTGGCCGATACCCTGCAGAACGCTGGCTTTGATCCAGCCGAGTTCGATCGCGAACGCGACGTCGTGCTGGAGGAAATCAAGCAGGGGCTCGATGACCCTGAACGGCAAGCGGGGCAGGGCCTATTTCGCGCTGCCTTCGACAATCATCCCTATGGCCGCGCCATCATCGGGACCGAGGCCACAGTGCGCCGCTTGCGCCGCGAGGACCTGCTCACGTTCTTTTCCAAGTGCTATGTCGCTAGCAACTTGACCCTGGTGGTGGTGGGCGATTTTGAAACCGATGGTGCGCGCAAGAAGATCGCTCAAGCCTTCTCCGCTATCCCCGAGGGCATGCCGGCTGCCGCCCGGCCTCGGCAGATCGAGCAATCGGAGTTGCGTGTGGTCGCGGCGGCGCGTGACGTGAAGGAAACCCAACTCCTTCTTGGTTTTCACACCCCTGCCATCAAGCACTCCGACGTGCCGGCGCTCGACCTTCTGGCCGTGGCGCTCGGTCAGGGCGACAGCTCGCGGCTCAATCTCGAAGTCGTGCGCAACCGGCAGCTGGTAACCAACACCTCGTCGTATCTATTTTCGGCGCGCGATCCGGGGCTGATGGTGGTGGCTGCCAGCCTTCCTCCCGGACGCGTCGATGAGGCTACCCGGGCCATGCTCGACGAGATTCTGCGCCTATCGCGCGAGGAAATGCCGCAAGAAGAACTGGCCAAGGCGCGCACCATATTGGAAAGCGACCGTATCTACGACAAAGAGACGGTGCAGGGGCATGCGCGCAAGCTGGGCTTTTTCACCGCCATCGCTGGCGACGTGGAGTTTGAAGACCGCTATCTGTCCAGCCTGCAGAAGCTGACCCCGGCCGACCTGCGGCGGGTCGCGGCCCAGTACCTGCGCGTGTCGAACATGACGGTCTTTGCACAGGTACCTGAACCCAAGGCCGACAAGCAACCGGCCAAGGTGGAGAAGACCGTCGCCCGGATCAAGAAGTTGGCCGATGCGGCCGAGGCCAGGGCTGACGCCCGCTTCGCGCGCGCGACCGGCGCCGAGACCGGGGACCATGTGGTCACGCATGTCTTCCCCTCTGGGCTCAAGCTGCTTGTGCTGCGCGATGCCTCGGTGCCGATCGTGGCGGTGCGCGCGACCTGGGTGGGGGGACTTCGCTACGAGGACGAGCGCTCAAATGGGATTTCGCACGTGCTGGCGACCCTGTTTTCGCGCGGTACCAAGAGCCGAAGCGCGGAGCAGATCATGCATGATGTCGAGGGCATGGCGGGCAGCATCTCGGGCTACTCGGGCCGCAACAGTCTTGGCCTGCAGGCTGAGTTCTTGTCGCGCTATCTGGAACGCGGTTTTGATCTGGTCGCCGACTGCTTGCTCAACGCCAGCTTCTCCGACGAGGAGTTGGACAAGGAAAGACGAATTATCATCGACGACATCCGGGCCCAGGAGGACAACCTGGGGCAGGTGGCGTTCCGGCTTTTCCATTCTGGCCTGTGGAAGAAGCACCCGTATCGCCTTGATCCGCTCGGGACGGCGGACTCTGTCGCAGGGTTCACCCGGCGCAAGTTGTTGCAACACTTCCGCAGCCACTACGCCATCAAGAATCTGACCCTGGCCGTGGTGGGCGACGTGGATCCCAACCGCGTGATCAGCAAAGTCGGGACGCTCTTCGCCAGCGCCTCCGACGCCGCGGTCCCGCAGCCCGAAGTCGTCGTCGAGCCACCTCCGCAAGGCCCCAACCAGGTTTTCAAGTTCTTGGCCAAGGAACAGGCGCATGTCGTGATCGGCTTTCCGGGCGTGACCTTCGCCAATCCCGATCGCTTTTCCTTGGAGGTGCTGGCGCATGTTCTGTCTGGGCAAGGGGGCCGACTGTTCAGCGAGATCCGAGAGAAGCGAGCCCTGGCCTATCGAGTGAGCGCCTTCTCGCTGGAGGGAATGGATCCGGGCTACTTTGCCGTCTACGTGGCCACCAGCCCCGAAAAAACTGACGAGGCCGTGCGCGCTATCCGTCAGGAACTGAAGACCGTGGCAGAAAACGGTATCTCGCGCGACGAACTGGAACGCGCCCAACGCTACCTGATCGGGACACACGCGATTGGGCTACAACGCAAGAGCGCCATCGCGGCCGCGCTCGCTTTCTACGAGGCCTACGGGCAGGGATGGAAAGCCTATCGCCAGTACGGCGACAACATCATGAAAGTCACGACTGCCGATGTGGTGCGAGTGGCCCGCAAGTATCTCGATCCGGGGCGCGAAGTGGCTGCTGTGGTCGAGCCACCCGCTCAGACACCCGGGGCTGCCCGCGCGGCGGCCCGGGCCAGCGGCAGCGGGACAGCATCCCGCGGCAAGCCCAGCGAGGTCATTCCACGAGCGCCCCAGTGGCACGACCGAGAAGCACGATCGATTCCCCGGTAGACGGCAATGCCAGCAGCAGCGGACAACCCCAGAAACTTGCTGACGAGTCTCATGCTCGTCTTTCCTCTCTTCCTCATCTATCAGGTGGGGGTCCTCTTCACCCTGCCCATGCTGAATGGGGCAGACTTCGTCACAACCCTCCTCATCGGGTCGTTCGGACTAACTCGGACGGGCTATCTCGCGTTCCTTGCGGGCGTCCTGTTCTTGTTTCTTGTGACCGTTGCGGCGCTGGGTCGACGCCAGCACTTCAACCGCGCGGTGATCATCCCGGTCGTACTCGAAAGCGTGATTTGGGCTCTCACCATGGGATCGCTGATCGTTTTCATCATGACCAGGGTGCTCGGGATTTCACCGCGATTGGCGGGCGGGATCGAAGGGCAGGGGCTGGTGACCCGCTTCGTGATGTCCCTTGGCGCGGGCGTATACGAAGAGACGGTTTTTCGCCTGGGCCTGCTCGGAGGTCTGGTTCTGGTGTTGGAAAAGGTCGTGCGCATCGCCCGATGGGCGGCCCTCATCGGGGCTCTCCTGCTTTCGTCGGCGGTGTTCTCCGCCATGCACCATCTGCCGCCCTATGGTGACCCTATCGCGCTGGGCCCGTTCGTGTTCAGGCTGCTGGCGGGCGTATTTTTTGGCCTTCTCTTCTGGCGGCGGGGCTTCGCGGTGGCCGTGTACACCCACGCCTTCTACGACATCTTCGTGCTCGTCGTCAGATAGAAACCTGACAGCACCCCGTCCGCCTGATCCCAAGAATCAGAAACCGTCAGTGCTTCGGTTTTTTGGCCACCGGTTTCGGTGCGGGCTTCTTTGGGGCCGGCTTTTTGGCCGCCGATTTCGGTGCGGGCTTCTTTGGGGCCGGCTTTTTGACCGTCGGTTTCGGTGCGGGCTTCTTTGGGGTCGGCTTTTTGGCCTCAGGCTTTGGCTCCGCTTTCTTGGCGATCGGCTTCGGCGCCGGAGCAGGCGGCGGTTCTTCTGCCGCTCCCTCTCGTGCGGCGGGCGCCGGCTTTGCAGGCGCGCTGGCCTTTTTTTCCTTCGCCTTGCCACCCGTAGCGGGCTTGGCAGGGGGAGGAACGGTCGGGAGGCCGTCGTCTTCCGCTGCTAGGGGCGACCCGGGAATATCCTTGCGGTTGTGGACTAAGATGCGGCGCGCGTCAGCAAATGTGATCTCGACTTTACTCTCCGAGACAATTTCGGAGATGAAGCCCTTGCCAAACTTCGGGTGGGTCACGATCTGGTTTTCGCGATAGCACTCGCGGAACTCGTAGGGCTTTGCGTCCTTCTCGCCATGCTTGGCGAAGAACTCTTCCCAGGTGAACTTCTTCATCATGGCGCGCTTGCGCGCCGCGACAGGCTCTGGGACGTCGTCCTCTGCCTCGCCACGGGGTTTTCTGAACGAGTGCACGTCCCCGCATGGGTTGCATTGGACGCGACGAATCTCGTCTTCGTATTTTGAGATAACGACGTGGGTCGTATCAGCCTTGCATTTTGGGCAAAAGGCTTCTACATCGGATCCGACCTCGTCGACCTCATCTTCAAACATGAAGTCCATTATCAAAGCCCCGAATTCACTGCAATTTGGCTAGTAACACAGCTAACTGCGACGTGCAACAATTCACGGGGTGTGGTACCGAAAAACCCGGACGGTGTTTTGGGTGGATCGACAGGACAGTGGAAATATTAGCGAACAATGTTAGATAGTTAGACTACAAATGATGAGATTACGCATCAACCCCAGGAAAACCAGCACCAGATGATCGCGAGCCATAGCGCTTTCAGAAGCCATTCTTGTAGAAGGGGGTCGAGACTGTAGATGCGCTACTTCGACGCCCGCGTCATTGAGAACCGTTCGCTCGGCGGCGGGTATTTCGTTCTTCGACTTGGGGGCTGCGAACCCCTGGTCGGCAGTCGACCTGGCCAGTTTGTGATGCTTCGCGGTGATTGGGGGCGTGATCCTCTCTTGCCGCGGCCACTGTCACTCTTGGCGGTGACGCAGGAGGGGCGTGCGGATTTGCTGGCAAAGGTTGTGGGCAAGGGCACCGCCCTGATGGAACGATCACCTTCCGGCTCGCGAATTTCTGTCCTCGGGCCGCTCGGGAACAGCTTCCCCGTGCCCTCGGCCGACGTGACCGACCTGCTCGTAGCCGGGGGCGTTGGGCTGCCCCCCCTCTTCATGCAAGCGGAGGCGTCAGCCCGGGTTGGGTTGGCTAGCAGCTGCGAGATGTTGTACGGCGGCCGGACTTCTCGCGACCTGGTTCTGCTGGGCGAGATGCGCAGCCTCGGGATTGCACTTCGTCTGGCCACCGAAGACGGCTCGCTGGGTCGCCGGGGACGGGTGACAGACGAACTGGAGGCACGCCTTGAGCACTGGCTCGGGGTGGCCGCCAGTCGGCGCCTGCGCATCATGGCTTGCGGTCCCCGAGCAATGCTGTGGGCCGTGGGACGCATCGCACAGAGCTGCAACATTGAGTGCTATCTATCGTTAGAAGAGCAGATGGCCTGCGGCATTGGCGTCTGTCTGGGCTGCGCTGTTGCCGCACAAGAGAAGCCCTACCTCTATGTATGCAAGGATGGCCCGGTCTTTCCTGCCGCTGAGGTGATGGCGCACGCCCCGGGCGCGTCTACGGGGGCGAGCGCCGGAGGTGCGCGATGACCGCGATTGCCGACACGCCTGCGGACGGATCGGCTCTGCGTGCGACTTGCGGAGGACTGGAATTCCGCAATCCAGTTCTGACCGCGTCCGGCACCTTTGGGTATGGCCAGGAATTCGAGGCCCTGCTTTCTCTGCGCGGCTTGGGCGGACTGGTGACCAAGGGGATCTCTCCCAAGCCTCGCTTCGGCAATCCACCCCCGCGCATCTGCGAAACCGCCGCTGGCATGCTCAACTCCATCGGCCTGGAGAACGTCGGTGTCGAGGCCTTTGCTCGGGACAAGCTGCCGTTCCTCCGTTCCTGCGGGACGCGTGTGTTGGTCAACTTCTTCGGCACCACATTCGACGAGTACGTCGACTGCGGTGCCCGCCTGGCCGAGCTGGACGGGGTGGACGGGCTGGAGATGAACGTATCCTGTCCCAACATCCAGGCGGGCGGGATCGAGTTTGGACGCGATCCGACGGTTCTGCGCGACCTGGTGAGGGCCTGCCGGGCCGTGATCAGCAAGCCCTTGTGGGTAAAGTTGACGCCCAACACATCGGACATCGTGGCTCTGGCGCGCGCCTGCGCCGACAGCGGAGCCGATGCGGTATCGATCATCAACACCATCACCGGTATGGCCATCGACGTGCGCACCCGCCGGCCGAAAATCGCGACCGTGTTCGGGGGCCTGTCCGGCCCGGCGATCAAACCAGTGGCTCTGCGCATGGTCTATCAGGTGCACCGGGCAAAAATTCCTATCGCGATCTGTGGGATCGGGGGCATACAAGACGGCACCGACGCGATCGAATTCCTGCTTGCAGGAGCCAGCTGCGTACAGGTCGGCACCCAGAATTTCGTTGACCCAGCGTCGGTGGAGCGGATCATCCGCGAGATCGAGGATTACTGCCGTGTCCAGGGTGTGACTGATGTGCGCGAGCTGGTTGGCGCGCTGGCCACAGGACAATAGCCTGCGGGGGCCCCGGGCGAAGGGTCGCCGATTCGATGCCTTTGCGCAGCCTTGTGCGTCGTTTCTTTTTCCCTTGCCCGCTCACGGGGTTACGCAAAATTATCCATCAGGAAATACGCCGGAAACTTTGAATCGCTAATCTTCTTTGCGGATAGTTCACGAAGAGGATTGAAGCCAGGGCCAAGCCCCTCTAGTCTCTGCGCCGGGTGAACCATGAAAAAGATTGAAGCAATCATCAAGCCCTTCAAGTTGGACGACGTGAAGGACAGACTGCGGGAGATCGGCGTGCAGGGTATGACAGTTTCTGAAGTCAAGGGATTCGGGCGCACAGGGGGCAGGAAAGAGGTGTACCGGGGCTCCGCCTATGTCGTGGACTTCGTTCCCAAGGTACGCGTTCAGATCGTGGTCAAAGACGACATGGTCAAGGATGTCGTGGAAGCGATCATGTCGGTAGCTCGTACCGGCCATATCGGGGACGGAAAGATTTTCGTGTTACCTGTCGAGGAAGTCATTCGCATCCGTACTGGCGAACGCGGCGAGGACGCCCTCTAGCCAGACGGATTGTGCCGAACACCGGTTCACAGAAGAAAAACCGCGTGGCAGTTGCCTCGGCTCTAGGACTGGATTCTGCTCAGGCGCCATCAACAACGACTCGAAGACCAAGGATGAAAAAATGACCGCTCGAAAGACCGCAGTTGCCGCGATTGCCACACAGAAGGTGGATTCCACCGCGAACTACTTGGAGCATGCCGGGGAAGATATCTACGGCAGCTACGTTTTCGGAGACGAGGCCCAAAGGCAGTACCTGCCCAAGCCCGTCTACAAGAAGTTGCGCCGGACTATAGAAGGCCTTGAGTCCTTCGATCCCTCCATCGCCGACTCTGTCGCGCAGGGAATGAAGGAATGGGCGATGGCCCACGGGGCGACCCACTACACGCACTGGTTCGTGCCCCTCACCGGCTCCACCGCAGAAAAGCATGACTCCTTCCTCAATCCCGCGGGCGACGGCCGGACCATCGCCGAATTCTCCGGCAAGGTACTGATTCAGGGCGAGCCCGATGCTTCGTCGTTCCCCTCGGGCGGCATCCGCGCCACCTTCGAGGCGCGTGGCTACACCGTTTGGGACGTGACCAGCCCCACTTTCCTGCAGG
>Ga0265316_10007684_pt1 | contig 10112 bp, 8 predicted proteins | sample 4522metaG_FD_202092 | JGI IMG/M metagenome (GOLD analysis project Ga0265316, IMG submission 202092) | Rhizosphere microbial communities from Carex aquatilis grown in University of Washington, Seatle, WA, United States - 4-5-22 metaG | ecosystem: Host-associated > Plants > Roots > Rhizosphere >... | reverse complement strand
AAGAGGTTTGAATTGTAATCAGATGCGAGTGCGTACACAATGCCGTTTGTTCCTGAGCCCAGAGAGTCCCAGTTAGTCCCGTTCCAAACCGCGATGTTATGAACAGTTCTTCCGCCGGCTGTTGTAAAATTTCCACCTGCTATAAGCCTTCCGCCCCAAACATTAAGCGCATACACAGCTCCGTTCATGCCTGTTCCCAGGGCTGACCATGAAACGCCGTCATAAACCGCGATGTGATTTGCAGACACGCCGCCTGCTGTGGTAAAATCTCCGCCAACTACAAGTTTGTTGTTATAAAGAACCATAGCGCGATTGTGGTTATTGGTGCCTGTACCAACAGTGCCCCAGGTTTGAGCGTTAATGCTGCCTCCAAAAAAAACTAAGAAAAGAAATAGCAGGATTATATACCAGAAGAAATTATCAGTTGGTTGAATTAATCTTTTATAATTTTCCATAAATACGCCCTCCCCAAAGCGATTAATTATGTTATTATATGATTGTTACAAATTTTTATCGATTTTTATTAAATTTTAAACCGTTGAAACCATATACAGGGATAAATCTAGCCTATTCATGGTATAAACTATCCGCAGTTTCCTCTAGTGTGGTTAGCGATTTCAACTAACATAACTTGTAATGTTTAATCTGTCAAGTGGTGTGTGGTGATTTTGTTCGATTTAGAACCAGCTTATTTTAAAAATCACTGATCGGGTTAGAGGTTGGGGATGCTGCCATCTGTTTATGCAGTACTTAATATTGAAAAGTAACGAAAAAGGTACCGGATGAAATACAGGTTTTAAAAATTGTGATTTTTGAGAAAGGCTTAATTTAATCAAAATCAAACAAAACTCTTGTCACAAATCAGTTGCAATACATTGAATTTATTAATATTTTATTTCATTAATGGGGGTAGTAATATCATCCCGTTTATTCTTGCCGGCTTCTACTGCTTACCATATTCGAAGCCATACTGTTTCAATCACATTTTGTTTTTTTTACGCTTCATTATTATCTAATTAGGAGGAAATCCGGATAAGGTTTTTACTCGTTTAAAGCTTACTAAATATAACGGGAGGAATAGAATGAGGCTATCCGCATTTTGCCTTGTAATTATTTTCACTTCAATAAACCTTACTGCTCAGGTAACGCAGGAATGGGTACGGATATATAACGGGGGGTATCCTGAGGCGATGGCATTTGATCATTCAGGTAATTTAATCGAAACCGGGCAATCGACATCCGGTAATCTAAGCTTTGAGACGATCAATTATAATACTTCCGGAACCCAGCTTTGGGCTTCTGCTTTTTATATGTCTTATTCATGTCATGGATACGCATTAGCCCCTGATGATTCAGGAAATGTTTACATAACAGGGTATTGGTTAATGGGGAATAATTTCCCAGCAACTTTGATAATAAAATATAATTCCACAGGAATTGCACAATGGCATTATGCAACCATTGACCGCATGATACATAGCTCTAAAACCATTACAATTGACGGCGCCGGGAATATTTATCTTGCCGTATATTTTGTTGCCGGCGGCGGTACAACTACAATCGATATTGTAAAAATGAGTCCGTCCGGAAGCCAGATATGGGATAAGTATTATGTAACAGGAATCCCTGTATCAATAAAATCTGTTCCTTCCGGTTATTTATATTTATCAGGTTATAGCGGTACATCTGGCGCCGGAACACAATATACATTAATAAAACTGGATACATCCGGCACATCGAAATGGGTGAGGAATTATTACAGCGATCCGAGCGGTCCTAATGTTAACACAGCAATGACAATAAATAACTCTGAAAATATTTTTATCACTGGTTTCAGCAGAAAACCTGCAGGTGATACCGATTATACGACTATAAAATATGATTCGTCCGGAAATATTGATTGGTCCATATCCTATGGAGACACAACTCTTCGCAATAATGAGCCAACTTCCATAGTTTCTGATAATTCAGGCAGCGTTTATGTTACAGGTTTAAGCAGGGGAAACGGAACAGGCGTGGATTATGCTACCGTAAAATATAACAACAACGGTATTCAGCAATGGATCCAAAGATATAATGGCGTTGCTAACGGCGATGATATTGCAAATGCTATGACGATTGACAACAATTCAAATGTATATGTTACAGGCTCCAGCATCGGAATTGGAACAGAATATGATTATGCTACAATTAAATATAACTCTGCGGGTGTTATGCAATGGGTAATAAGATTTAATGATTCTGTTAACGCAAATGATTACGCCAATGCGATTGTAACGGATAATTCAGGAAATGTTTATGTTGCCGGGGAGGGGAACAATGAATTTATGACAGTAAAATACTCGCAGCCCACAGGAATAAATCCAATTTCATCCGATATCCCGAAAAGTTACAGCTTATCTCAAAATTATCCAAATCCGTTCAATCCTTCAACAAAAATAAAATTTGGCGTTCCTAAAAATGGGGTAGTTCATTTGGTTATATATGATGCAATCGGCAGGGAAGTTTCAACGCTGGTTAATGAACAGCTTAATGCAGGAACTTATGAAGCAGAGTGGAACGCGTTAAACTTTCCAAGCGGAGTTTATTTTTCTAAGCTGGTAAGCGGAGATTATAGCGAGACAAAAAAACTGGTTCTTGTAAAATAATGGATTTTGATCCGGGTAAGTTCCAAGGTTTTAGATTATGATTAAAAGTAGCGTTTGAGTCCCGTGAGCCTTATTTGGATATCACGCCGTAACATACGGCCGACGAAGAATTCTATAATCTTGTTGAATATTTTTCCTTTAGCTTCATAATAGTACTTAAAAATTACCTCGGTATTGTTATCGTTAAGCTTTCGAAAGTTCCAGCTTCCGGCAAAGTTTTTAATTAAAGGAAAATCACCTTCCATTTTTACCGCCGTTTGCGCCGGACGGTTGAACGTAACATAGCTGACAGTCATTCCAACGCCTTTCTTATTCTCACAGTATACCCTGGTTCCGGGTTTGATTTCAGAACTTCCATCAAGCAGTTTTGCTTGCCTTAGATAGGGGTCCCATTTTAGCCTAATTGAATAATCCTGGGAGGTATCAAAGACATTTTCAATGGCGGAGCTTATAATAGTTGAGCCCGTTACAGTTGGCATCTTTATCTTTATTCTAATGATTCACTTTTCAGATAAAGCCTTAAGATACTTATTAACATATTCATCAATTCTTTTCAGCCTGTATTGAACTATGAACCTTGGATGTTCAAGAGGAACAATCTTTTTAAAGAATTTCTCTTTTAGATTTATTTCATTCAAATAGTAGAAGTTCTTGTTATTCCCCATACAAAAGCAAACATCGGTGGATATACCGAATTTTATCTGCTTAGAGATGCTTTCGCAGATAAAATCGTAAACCGAATTGTACAGTTTTACGTCGTCGTAATAATTATAATTTACTTCGCGTCCTTTATCGTTCTTCAAAGTAAAGCCCAGCGGACAAACTGAATTGATATAAAAATCAGAATAGAACTTTTCTGTTCCGCCATACGCCATTATCACTTTGTAAACAAATACCGATGATTGCTCATGTGTCGCCATTTCATCAACTTTGATTCCGCAATGCTCAATGAGTCTTTTAGTATCGGTAAACGGCACTCCGGTTACTCCGGCGCCAAATCTCCCCGGATTTATTCCGAGAATCATATGCCTTGGGTTATTATCGCTATAAAATTTACTGTAAAATTGTTTGGTAATTGAAATAATCTGCTTTTCCTTAAAAGGATTCATTATACTAATTCCTTTAGGAAGCCTGCCTTTATAGCTCAATTGGGCGTTGAATGCCAGTATTTTATCTGCAAATGTCATTTTTTTCGTGAAGGCGAATTCTTTTCATATGTCGCTCCTAACGGAGCTAATATTGTTATAATGTGTTTACTACAAATATATCGCACCTAACGGAGCTAATATTGTTATAATGTGTTTACTACAAATATATCGCTCCTAACGGAGCTAATATTGTTAGAATGTGTTGACTACAAGTATATCGCTCCTAACGGAGCTTGTATTGTTGTAATGTGTTTACTACAAATATGTCGCTCCTAACGGAGCTGGTATTGTTATAATGCGTTTACTTCAAATATATCGCTCCTAACGGAGCTTATAACGTTCTAATACAAATATTTCGCTCCAAAAGGGGCTAAAAATATTATTAATAATTATTAAATCGATTTAAGTGATTTTTCAAGAACAAGCTGTTCATTCTTTAATTTTTGCTGGGCGGTAAGCAATTCAAGCGCTTCGGGTTCATACTTATTCGAAGCTTTTAATTTGTTCTCGATTTCTTTGATCTGTTTTCTTATATCCAGCAGCTTAAACTGACTGATTATTATTCTTGCGTCGCTTGTATAATTTTTGTTTTTCTCTTCCTGCAAAACATAATTCTCATCCAAAAGAGCGTTGCCAATAATTTTTTTTGCTTCATCGTCATGAAATTCGTTAAATAGATTTACATGAGTTAGCTTGCTTGAATTGTTGATGTTTATCATAATATAATTTACGATCTTCCTTACCGTATCATTAGCAATAAAGCCTGTTTCAAGATTGTTCATAAGATAATCTTTTGTTTTTGCATCTGAATCAACCAGCAGCCTGATCAGCATAATTTCAGCGGAAGATGGTTTAAGCGCTGCGGGTAAATGTTCCGGAGGTTCATCAAAAACCTCACGTCTTACATCTCTTGTTATCCCCTTTTTGCCGAGTTTAAGCTGTTTATCAAGCTCTTTCCTTATTATGCTTTCATATATCGAAAATCTTGCCGCAATGTCTTTAATGTAAAAATCACGTTTAATCTCATCTCTCATTTTGGCGATCAGGTTGATAATTCTTCTTACGAACTCAGTTTTTCCCTCAGGCGATTCAAGTTTCCCATCCTGCCTGTATCCCTCGCCAATATAATTTATTACCGATTGCCGCTTATCAAGCAGCCTTTGAAAAGCATCCTTTCCCTGTTTTCGAATGTAAGTGTCAGGGTCTTCGCCGCCGGGCAGAACAACTATGTTAACATTCAAATTATTTTCAATTATCAGCTCAATTGCGCGCATCGAAGCGTTTTGTCCGGCGATGTCGGAATCATATACCACAACAACTTCCTGTGTATAACGGGAAAGTATCTTCACCTGTAGCGGCGTCAATGAGGTTCCGCTGGATGCCACAACATTTTCAAAACCGTTTTGAAATAGTGAAATTAAATCCATATAACCCTCAACAAGAACTGCGAAGCCTGTTTCCTTTATGCGGGTTTTTGCGAAGCTTAATCCATATAGAATTCTGCTTTTGTTATAGATCTTTGTTTCAGATGAATTAACATACTTAGCTTCATCAAATCCTTCAGATTCATATAATTTCCGGCCGCCAAATCCCGCTACACGCGAGGATTCTGAGATAATAGGGAACATGAGCCTGCCGCGGAAGCGGTCGCGCATTTCATTTTGCGGAAGATTCAGAAATAATCCTGAGGCGGTTAATTCTTCGTTTGAATAAGCTTTTGAAAGCTCTTTATATAAAGCGTCTTTTTCTCTTAGTGAATATCCCAATCCGAATTTGGTAAGCATTTCATCTTTAATGCTGCGCTCTCTTAAGTATTCGCGCGCGTATTCGCCGTCTCTGCCCATTAAATTATCGTGGAAGTAATGTGCGGCTTTATTGTTTATTTCAACAATTTTCTCAACAAGATTTCGGTCTTCATCAAAAGGCTCGTCTTCGTAATCAATTCTAATACCTGCCTTTTCAGCCAAAAGTTTTGCGGCTTCGAAGAAGGACACGTTATCCATATCCATCACAAAAGTAAACACATTGCCGCTCTTGCCGCAGCCGAAGCAGTGATATACGCCTTTTTCCTGTGATACGCTGAATGACGGGGTTTTTTCCTCGTGGAACGGGCATCTGCCCATGAAGCTGCGTCCCGCTTTGCGGAGGGGAGTGTATGCGGAAATCACATCAACAATATCAATCGATGATGCAATTTCTTCTATAGTATTTTGCGGAATCTTCAAAATAGTGAAATGGTCAAATAGCGAAATAGCGAAATTGTGAGAAACTCAGAAAAACCTAGTGCACCGGTTCACTAATTCACCAGTTCGCCAGTTTTTTCCTTGTGCCTTGGTGTCTTGGTGGCTATTCTTTTGTACATATCTATTTTTTGCTGCAAACGGTTTTAAATACCCGTAAGAAGTTCAGTCCTAATATTTTTCTTATGTCCTGCTCGCTGTAGCCGCGTTCGACCAGTTTTTTAGTTATTACAGGATAGCATGTCGCATCATATAATTCATTGGGTGTATCTACGCCTCCGTCAAAATCAGAGCCTAAACCTACATAATCGATTCCAACCAGCTTAACAATATAGTCAATATGGTCTATAAGCATATCTATCGGCGTGCCGGAGTTTGTTTTATTGTCTTCAAAATAGCTGTATCTTTCTTCATTATAGCCAATCAAATCATCGCCGTATTTATCTTCCATTTTTCTAAGTGCAGATTTATACTTGTTATGAATAGCTCTTACCTGTGAAATATTCGAATTTGGATTCAGAAAATTGCAATAGAAATTAACGCCAATATATCCGCCGGATTTTGCAATAGCTTTTATCTGGTCATCGGTTAGATTCCTGTAATGCGGGCAAATATTGTATACATCCGAGTGAGAAGCAATAATTGGGGCATTACTTGTAGCAACAACATCCCAGAAAGCAGTTTCGCCAAGATGTGATACGTCAACCAGCATGCCCAGCTCATTCATTTTCTTAACAACTTCTTTGCCAAATTCGGTCAGTCCGCCTTTTTTCCCGCGTTCGGTCTCGTCTCTTGCTGAGACGCCTATTTCATTGCTGGTGTTCCATGTTAAGCCAAGATATCTTACGCCGCGATCATATAGATGTTCAAGCTTTTCAATAGAGCCTTCTATCATTGCTCCGCCCTCAGCTCCCATAAGTCCGCAGAAATGTTTATCGTTAAGTCCGGTCATTAGATCTTCGTAATTATTTGTGAGATAAAGCATATCGGGATTATCTTTTGCAACTTCTTCGAGATGGTCAATTAATTTGTTTACATACTTGTAGTGACCGGTTTTGTATCGTTCGGGCACATAGATTGAAAACACCTGGACATCAAGTCCGCCTTTGCGCCATTTAACCAAATCCGATTGAGTCGAAGCGTTCTCTTTGGTTAGGTCGGCGCCTTCCATCATAACGGGCATCAAAACGTCATTGTGGGTATCTATAACGATCGCGTCATAATGCAGCGCGAATGCGTCTTTGTTTAGATCTTTAAATTTACTTGAGCTGGAATCCATTTTATTTGTAATAGTTGTGTCCGGTTTCGGTTTAGTTTCAGTTTTGCCAGATGTGGTCAATTCTTTCTTGTCATTTTGCCCCGTACTTTCACACGAGAAACCTGCCAATAAGAAAATAACGGCAATAGAAATTATTGCGCTCTTCATTTTTACTCGTTTTTTATAAATTGATAAAATAAACGTAATGTTATATATTTAAAAGATTTACTCGAAACATTTCCTATAACTGCCATTAAAACAAAACACATAGAGCCGCATAATATATTGCTCATTCGCACCGACAGGATCGGCGATGTTATACTTACCTTACCAATGGCAGACGCGCTCAGGCACAATTTCCCCGATGCCAAAATTGATTTTTTGGTCAATACCAGAACCCAGGAGCTTGTAATTGATTATCCAAATATAAATAAAGTTCATGCTATAGAAAAGGACACTATAAAAGATATTAAGCGTATTTTGGATGAAAACAAGTACGATTTAGGCATTGTTGTGCATCCAAGTTACGTGATAGCGCGTGCTTTGTATAAGTCAAAAGTTAAGTATCGGCTTGGAACGGCTTACAGGTGGTATTCATTTTTATTTAACTTAAAACACAGGCAGCACAGGAAAGATTCAATTAAACATGAACTGGAATATAATCTGGATTTGCTTAATGAGCTTAACTGTAAACCATTAAAAGATTTATCGCCTCATATTGAAGTCAAAAAAGAAGCAATAGATTCTCTTAACAATAAATTACAACTAAAAGGGATTGATTTAACAAGGGATTATGTTGTTATACATATCCCAACGCTAAGCTCAGCAAAAGTTTGGAGCGACGGGAATTTCGTAAAACTGGTAGATTTGATCTTAAGCGATAAAGCTCTGAATTTTGATATTATATTGACAGGAACAAAGGACAATGCGGCGCAAGTAAACAATATAATGAGTAAGGCAGGGAAAAATGATAGAGTTTTCAGTGTTTTTGACTTAAATTTGAGAGAACTAGCCGCTCTTTTGAAGAAGGCAAAGCTCTTTATCGGGAATTCTTCGGGGCCGATACATATAGCCGCTGCGGTTGAGACTTTCGTTATTGGTTTGTATTCGCCTGTTAAAGTTGAAAGTCCTACCCGCTGGGGGCCGTACACTGAAAGGAAAAAGATATTTGTTCCGGCTGGGGATGATAATTCAAGAGATGTTATGGATGATATAAAACCTAACGAAGTGTTTGAATTTGTAAAAACATTTATGCTGCAAAGAAATTGATTTGAATGAGGAATGTTCTTTGTCTAATATTGTTTTTTATAGCATTTGCATTTGGGCTTCATGCGCAAACATTTAAGCCTGTTAAAACGGGGCAGGATGTGATTGATAATTATTTGACTGCAATCGGCGGCGAAACGAAATTAAAGGATATTAAGTCAATTGAAATTACAGGCGGCACAAACGAAAAAAAATCGAATGCAACACTTTTTGAATACATAGGCAGAAAAGAATTCTATTTACGAAGTGAGTCAGATGAAATTAATGTGACAGAAGCTTATGATAAATCAGGGAATAAGGGTTGGATATCTTTGGGCATATACAAAGAGGACATGAAGGATGATTATCTTAAGACATTTTCTATTTTTGTTGAATCCTCGCTCTGGCGAATCTATTATGACCATGTTAAAAACGGAATCACTTTTGAACTGAAAGATGACGATATAGTTTCCGAAACGCCATGTTATGTTGTTGATGTAATTCAGTCTGATACAGAACTGATAGAAACCGATCATTTTGATAAAACAACGTTTTATAAAATTCAACAGGATGTGGGGCCATGGAGTTCAGAAATGACGGCAAATTTTGGTGAATACAGGAAAGAAAGCTCTTTAGGGATTATGATGCCATACAGGATAGCGACAAAGCTTGGAAGATTCAATATAACAAATTACAATTTCAATACATCTTTTGACCGTGGTTTGCTTAGGAAACCATAATTTGATATTCTTTAAAGAATATTCTTTTATTTGTTAAAACTTTAAAGTATAAGGAACCAGGAATGAACTCAATTAAGTTAATACTATTCGCTTTATTGGTTTTTATAACTTTTTCGAATGCACAGGATATAAAGCCTGTCAAGACAGCACAGGATGTAATAGATAATTACATGGAGACCAATGGCGGCGCGGATAATTTAAAGGATGTTAAATCGATTAAAACGACGGGCAGCATGAATATTATGAACACCGACGTAAAACTGACCGTGTATATAAGCAAAGATGCATTTTATCTTAGCACGGAATCTGCTGATTTTAAATTGATCCAGGCTTATGATGCAAAGAAAAACACAGGATGGACTGCATTTGGCGAAGGCGTTAAAGATATGCCGGATGCCGATCTTGGGAGATTAAAAGAGTCTATTGAAGCAAGCTTGTGGGTTTATTATTATGATAAGAATAAGTATGGAATTACTTACGAATTGCTGCAGGATGAAAAGATAGATAGCGTTGCTTGCTATGTTGTTGAATTTAAAAAAGGGGCCGAAGAGCTCCAGACTGTTTATTACGATAAGAAGAATTACAACAGGGTAAAATCAATTAGCCCGGGCAATATTTCAACGTATTCTGATTTCAGGAAAACCGGCGATTTCGATATTTATATGCCGTACAAAATAACCACTTCCGAACACGAACTTAAATTAACTAGGTACGAATTCAATAAGGATTTTGACAAAAAGTTATTAGAAAAACCTAAGGAAAATTAAATAGTATATGAAAAAATTATCAGTAATATTTTTACTCGCATTAGCCGCTAACGTTTACGCCGCGGA
>Ga0265316_10007680_pt1 | contig 10114 bp, 8 predicted proteins | sample 4522metaG_FD_202092 | JGI IMG/M metagenome (GOLD analysis project Ga0265316, IMG submission 202092) | Rhizosphere microbial communities from Carex aquatilis grown in University of Washington, Seatle, WA, United States - 4-5-22 metaG | ecosystem: Host-associated > Plants > Roots > Rhizosphere >... | reverse complement strand
TGGATCCGTCGAGAGCGCCGAGTACAAGGACATCCACGACCATCTGGACGCCATTGAGTCGATGAAAGCCCAGACCCTCGAGGCTCAGAAGGAGAAGCAGGAGCAGTCGGCGAATACGCAAATGCCTGCCTTGGTCGACGAGACGACTGCCGCTGTCCCTCCGCCGGCCCTGACGAACACCGCCGGCCCTGACGCGCCGCCAAACGCAGGCCCTCCGGCACCGTCGCAGACTCTGGAGCAACGTGTTCAGGATCTTCGGCATCAGGTACAGCGTTTGGTGAAATCGCCTGGAGCTGCACTCAAGTCCGCGCCCTTCCACACCGCAAGCACTTTGCAATCCCTGCCGACCGGAACTGAGGTTCTGATCGTGATTTCGACGACGTACTGGCTTGGAGTGGAAACTCACGAAGGCCAGCACGGCTGGATCTTGCGCGACGAGTTGGAGTTGGTACCATGACAACCGGGGTGGGAACGATGGGCACAGCAGTGCGGCGGGCGGTGGCATGGGGTGTCGTTGCGCTCTCCACCGGCGTTGTGCAGGCTCAAGTCAGCCCGTACGAGCGCACATTCCCGCAGTCCAAAGCCACGGTTGAGAAGGCCCTGACCGCAGTCCAGGCGAGTTTGGCGGGCCATCTTCCGGTGTTGGACGGATTCGCCAAGCCCGGCGACCATCCCCTCGACCGCTACCAGCGCGGCTACTACCAGTCGACTGTCCAAGTAGCCTCGACCCCGTCTGGCGGATCCCTCGTACGGATCACAACCAAAGTGACCGCATGGTACGTCGATCCGGCAGCTTCTCACTCCGGCTACGAGTTGCTCACTTCGAATGGCCGCCTCGAAGCCGACTTGCTGGACCAACTAGCGGAGCAACTCGCCAAGAGTCCGGCCGAGCGCAGCAACCGAAACGCCGCCGTCGCGACGCCCAAACCGTCGTCCGAATCGCCGGTGGCGGCTGTCCCTCCGATTTCCGCGCCCGCTCCCAAGTTCCCGGACACCGATCGAACTTTCTCGTCATCCGTGAGCCAGGGCTTGGCGGATCAGGTGCGCGCGAGTGCGCACGCCTCCGACGCGCCGAACGAAAAATCAAACAGAGCCTTGCAAGCGGAAACCGATAGCCTGCAAGAGATCCTCAAGAACACGGCTCATCCCAAGAACCTGGTGGCCGTCAAGAAATCGGGCACGCCGGTGGTCTCGACTCCCAGCCTGACGGCGAAGCCGCAGTTCCTGGCCAGCATGCACGACGAATTCGAAATGCTGGACTTCAACGCCGACTGGGTGCACGTTCGCATTTCCGGGCTGTCGCGCGGATGGATCTGGCGCAACAGCGTCGAGATGCCCGAAGGCATCGCTGATACCGCGACTGCTCCCACGGCTGCGGCGTTGGCTCCAGCGGCGGACCTGTTTCATGTCATCCGTGAAGAGTCGGCGACTTTCCCCGGGGATTGGGAACCGCTCAAGAACAAGAACGTGAAAATTATTTCCGTGCAGAAGGTCGAGGAGAATGCGAAGAGCGCTGACGCCAGGGAACGGCTCGAGTACACGAAATTTCTGCTTGAAAAGAGTTACAAGGAAATTGCTCAAAAACCGCAGGATCTGGCGGGTGTCGTGGTGATTTTTGATTCCGCCGACGGCGGCATGATCGCCGCCACGATGCCGACGCTGCAGCAATGGAAGGCCGGCACGTTGTCGGATTCTGCGCTCTGGCACAAGTGCTTCTTTGATCCTCCGGAAATGTTTGATTCCACAGCGCCGTCGGGCGGACAGTAGCCGGTGTTGCGGGGCCATGCGAAGGCGATGTGTTAGCCTGTGGCAACGGTGCGATTCGTGTTTTCGCTTGACTTTCGAAAGTGATCAGAGTACCTATGCAATCCTTGAGCACGTAACGAGTGTGGGCTCGTCACGTGATTTTTCTGTATCATCCAGGAACGGTTTTCCGGAACGTTGTACACGGCCAAACAATGAGCTCGATGACACTACCTCTCTCCGCTTTCCGAACCAGGGCAACTTCCCTTCTTCGCGACTACGCCGAACTGACCAAGCTTCGGGTCACGACTTTAATCGTCATGACTGCGTGGTGCGGCTACTTTTTTGGCGCGCACCAGGCGGGCACTTCCTGGATTAGCTGGGGGCTATTCCATTCTCTCTTGGGTATCGGGCTTGTCTCCAGCGGTACTGCGGCACTGAATGAAGTGATGGAGCACGATGTCGACGCCTACATGCGCCGCACCGCTCTTCGCCCGCTCCCGGCCGGCCGCATGAGTTTGTTTCACGCGACAGCAGTTGGAGTTCTGGCTGCAGTGGGTGGATCGATTTACCTGGCCGTCTCTACAAATCTCCTGACGGGACTGCTGACCTTCCTGACTTCGGTTGTCTATCTCGCCGCGTATACCCCACTGAAGCGCATCTCGCCCATTTGCACGTTCGTCGGAGCTTTTCCTGGAGCGATGCCCGGAGTTCTGGGCTGGACCGCCGCTCGCGGCCGATTGGAATGGGGCACATTAGTATTATTCGCGATCCTCTTTATCTGGCAGTTCCCCCACTTCTTCTCCATTGCATGGTTGTATCGCGATGATTACGCCAAAGGCGGAGTCAAGATGCTGCCGGTCGTGGAAGAAGATGGCCGCTCGACTGCCCGCCGCATTCTGATTTACTCGGTGGCTCTGATTCCCATCAGCCTGCTGCCCAGTTTCATGGGCATGGCTGGCCGGATCTATCTGGTCGGTGCGGTTGTGCTCGGCTTCGCGCTGCTTTATTTTGGAATCCGGCTGGCGTTCCTGAACCTGCCGCTTTCCAGTGCGCCCTCAAAGATGCGTGCCCGTCACGTGCTGCAGGCAACCGTGATTTATCTACCGCTGTTATTCGCCCTGATGATGGGCAACTCGCTAAAGCCGTAAACCTCCAACTCATGTGGAGACAGCCGCCTTCGGCTGTCTCGCAGGCCACATGGATTGCCAAAAGCTATAGTCCGAATTGGCTCACCGGGTGCCAGTGGCCACCACGGCGGCGTTCCCTTGATCCGCGGGTCTGCTGTATGCGTTCGCAGGGCTGTAGACCACTGCGAATATGATCAAGGTCATCAAGAACAGAGAAAACACGAGCAGGCGAACCCTTTCCGACGATCTCACGACGGCTCCTTTCCAGGATCAACCAAAATTCTAAGTCTCCAAGAAAAGCGCTGAATGTGAGCCCGGTCACAAGCCAGCGTGCGCCGCGGATCATCCCGGGCGTGCATCCGACTTGCACATCATGCGGCAGGCTGCTCGTCGTAGAATGCTGCGAGGCCAAATTTGAAGCTTACCGAAGATCCTCACCGCCGGCTGAACGCCCTGACCAACGAATGGGTGCTGGTCTCGCCCCATCGCGCGACGCGCCCCTGGCAGGGAGAGGTCGCGCCTCTTCCAACCACGAAAGAACCGACTTACGATCCAAACTGCTACTTGTGCCCCGGCAACGCGCGCGCCGGCGGAGTCCAAAATCCTGCATACTCCTCTACATTCGTCTTTGAAAACGACTTCGCCGCACTGAAACCGCTAGCCTCTCCCAGCCACCTCGACGTCGACGGCATGGGCTTGCTGGTCGCCGAGTCGGAGCCTGGGATCTGCCGCGTGATCTGCTTCTCTCCGCGTCACGATCTCACGCTGGCCACCATGCCTTTGGACCAAATCGAACTGGTTGTCCATACCTGGGCCGGACAATTCCGGGAGCTAGGCGGCCTGGAAAATATCAATCACGTGCAGATCTTCGAGAACCGCGGCGCCATGATGGGCGCCAGCAATCCGCATCCCCACTGCCAGATCTGGGCGACGTCTTCGATTCCGGAAGCGCCCTCCAAAGAGCTAGCGACTCAGCGCGCGTATCTCAAATCGCGTGAGCGCTGCCTCCTGTGTGATTACGTTGCCTTGGAAGCACGCCAGCAGGTGCGCGTAGTGTGTGAGAATGACGGTTTCGTTGCGCTCGTGCCCTTCTGGGCGGTGTGGCCCTTCGAGATTCTGGTCTGCAGCCGCCGCCATTTCGGCACGATGAACGAATTGGCGGGTGAGGAGGCACATTCCCTGAGCCAGATGCTTCACCAGGTGACTTCCACCTACGACAGAGTTTTCGGAGTTCCCTTCCCCTATTCGATGGGGTTCCACCAGTCGCCCACCGATGGCGTGGGCCATCCAGAGTGGCATTTCCACGCGCATTTTTATCCGCCGCTGTTGCGCTCGGCAGCGGTCCGCAAGCACATGGTCGGCTTCGAAATGCTGGGAACCCCGCAACGCGACATCACTCCCGAGAGCGCAGCGGAGCGACTGCGCGCCCTGGCGAAACCAAAGTCCTAATAAGCCTTGTCATCCTGAACGAGGTGAAGGATCTATGCAATCTTCGACGCAGGCAAACTGCATAGATTCTTCGCTTCGCTCAGAATGACCGAGAGTTCTGAATGAGCGGGCAGTGTATTCTTGCAATTGGTTCAATGAATCGTTGTTCGGGGAGCACTCCTATGAAACTCGCACTCAGATATCCAAGATCGGCCGCACTTCTAGCTACGATTACACTTTTCTCCATCTCTCAGGCAGCCGGTCAGGCATCCGCCATTCCCACTGTCCGTCTGATCCAACCCGAAGACTTAGTGAAACTGATTCAGACCTCGGCCAAAGATAAGCCTCTTATGATCCAGGTCGGCTCCCACGTCCTGTTCTCGCAAGCGCACATCCCGGGATCGGAATACATCGGTCCCGCCTCAAGTGAGGCTGGAGTGCAGCAACTCCGCAAGCGCGTGGAATCTCTGCCCCGAACAAAGCTCATCGTCCTGTACTGCGGCTGCTGCCCCTGGGGCCATTGCCCGAACGTGAAGCCCGCCGACGACGCTCTGCACGCCATGGGATTCACCAACGTGAAAGTGCTCTACATCTCCGACAATTTCGGCACGAATTGGGTGGACAAGGGCTACCCGATGGCCAAGGGAGACTGACTTCTGCGCCCGGCAACGAGATTCGTCCTGGCCGCAGCCGCCTTCGCGGTGGGCGCCGTCGTAGCCCACTATGCTTTGCGGCATCATCATGCGCCGCGCATCGCAACGCCAGCAACAGCCCAGCGCCTTCCCGCGCCTGATTTCACCCTTCCGCAACTCGACGGACACGATCTTCGCCTGTCTTCGTATCGCGGCAAAGTTGTTCTTCTCGATTTCTGGGCAACCTGGTGCGATCCCTGCCGTGAAGAAATTCCCCATCTCGTAGAACTGCAGCAACGCTACGGTGACAGCGGCCTGCAGATCATCGGCATCTCCATGGACGACAGTTCCGACCCCGTCCGCCCTTTCTCCCAGCAATTCCACATGAACTATCCCGTGGTGATGGGCACGGCGCAGACAGGCGCGCTGTACGGTGGCATCCTGGGATTGCCCATCACGTTCTTGATAGGGCGCGACGGACGCATCTACGCCAAGCACATTGGCGCGACCTCCGCAGAGGTCTTCGAAAAAGAGATTAAGACGCTGTTGCAGAACCCGTAAGAGCACACAAACCACATCCCGCAGAGTAACGTGACTCCTTGAAGGACGGGAGAAACACTCACGAGCGAACTACGGTTTTACGGCGAACACAACGCCTGCGTTGGACGTGCCGCCTGCGGCCGTCGTTCCGAAAAGGTCTCCTTTGGCGTCGATTGCCAGCGCGGGAAAGGCAGGAAAGACTCCATCCGTTCCGCTTGACGAAAACTTGTGAAGTACCGTTTCAGTCCATGTTCCGTTGGCATTCGGAGCCAGCTTGAAAACAGTGCCGCGGTGCGCGCCACCGGTCTCGGTAGTACCATAGAGGTTGCCCGCTTTGTCGAAAACCAAACCAGACTCTGGGAATGCGCCATCGCTGCCGCCAGTGAACCTGTGAATCTCCTTCTTAGTCCAGCTGCCATTCGATCCCGGCATTAGCTCGAAAACTGAGAACGAAGACGGACCATAGAGATTCCCGGCCCCGTCAAACACCAAACTCCCGGCTGGGCTAGATCCGTCGGCACCACCGACAAAGGCATGCACGATCTTTTCCGTCCAGTTTCCGCTCGATCCGCGCACCAGTTCGAAGACCAATCCGTAATCGTGGGGACCGCCGGTACTCGTCATGCCGTAGAGGTTACCGGCGGCGTCAATCGCCAGTTGTAACCCAAGGGGCCTGCCACCATCATTGCCGCCGGAAAAACTGTACAGAACCTTCTCTGACCATATTCCGTTCGAACCGGGGCTCAGCTCGTAGACTGTGCCGAACTGGTAGGTTCCCCCAGAGTAGGACGCACCGTATAGGTTGCCGGAAGTGTCGATTGCCAGATTCCCCCAAAGCGAACTAGAGACATCGGTGCCGCCTTGAAAGCTATACAGTACTTCCTCTGTCCAAGTGCCGTTCGACCCGGGAGAGATTGCAAAGACTGCACCTAGCCCAGCAGATCCACCCCCAAGAGTCGTACCATAAAGATTCCCTTTGGAGTCAAAGGTCAGCCCGGAATACGGAAGAAAGCCATCCATTCCAAGGTAGGAAAACGAATAAATCACTTTCTCCGTCCAGGTTCCGTTGGTGTTCGGCGTCAACTCGAAAACCGCGCCAGCGGAGTTCGCGCCTCCCGCCTCCGTAGTGCCATACAAGTTTCCCTTCGCGTCAACAACGACGCCACCAGCAGGCCCTCCCCCGTCGCTACCGCCGGTAAAAGAGTAGATCACTTGTTCAGTTTGTGCCCCAGCTACGCTCGTAAAGTTCAGGCTAATCGCGGCCAGAGTCAAGACCGCAAGCGGAGATATTCTCTTTTGCATGAATTCTTGCTCCTAAGTAACTGAATAGCCTGCATTTAATGGCAAGCAGCGAAAATCCAGCCAAGCATGCTATCACGGGTGCTTCACCCCTTCAATCGCGAATTGATTCTTCCAACCTGGGCCTTGTACCCCAATCACACTCCCCTGTGATCCGAATCGTCGTCTCCGTTCGCGTCCCAAGCTAGCCTGAATAGTTTGCTTCGCGACGCCTATGCTGGACACTATCAAGCGCCTTTGGCCGGAGATCGACTGGATTGCGAATCTCCAACTGCGTGAACAAGTTACCCAGACCTGGATCAAGGCGCTCGAGCGCAGCCCACTGAAAGCCGACGACCTGAACCAGATCCCCTTCACCCTGCTGGTCCCGAACTGCCCCATCACCTTTATGGAGCACAAGCGCTGCGTCGTGCACATCGCCCGTGACAGCGCCCACGCCATGCAGGCTTTCATGGGGCGCGCCTTGCCGATCGACCTCGACACGGTGATCGCGGGCGCGATCCTGGCCGACGTGGGCAAGCTGCTGGAATACGAAATTGGGCCCGACGGCAAGAGCCGGCAGAGCGAACGCGGCGAAGCCCTGCGCCATCCTTTCACTGGGGTCGCTCTCGCCATGGAATGCGGCGTTCCTGACGCAGTCTGCCACATCATCGCGGCCCACGCCGCGGAAGGCGATCTGGTCAAGCGCACCACGGAAGCTTTCATCGTGCATCACGCCGACTTCATGGCGTTCCTGCCGTTCAAGAATCCGAAGAACATCAAAGTCAAAACATAAAGGAGAATGCCTGTGTCATCCCCGAAACCGATTTCTCCTCCGCCAGAGAACGTGACCGCCAAGATGTCGCGATGGGCCGCCGCTCTGCAATACAAAGATCTGTCTCCCGAAGCCGTCTATCAGGCGAAACGTTTCCTACTCGATTCCTTCGGCTGCGCGCTGGGCGGCTACCGGCAGCACGACGTAGCAATCGCTCTCGAAGTTCTCGACGAAGTCGCCGGCCGTGGGCTCGCTACCGTGATCGGAACCGGGCGGCGCTTCGATCCGGTCTCCGCGTCGCTGGCCAACGCGCTCATGATCCGCTGCATGGATTACAACGACATCTACTGGAAGCAGGATCCTTCGCACCCGAGCGACATTTTCCCGGCCGCGATCGCCTGCGGCGAACGTGCTTATAGCGGCGGCAAGGAACTCATCGTCGGACTCGTGCTCGGCCACGAATTCGAGATGCGCTTTTGCGAAGCGGCCTTTCCGGGAATCCGCGAGCGCGGCTGGCATCACGCCACGCTCACCGCATTCGTATCTCCCATTGTCGCCGGGCGCGCTCTGCACCTGACTGCGGAACAAATCCAGCACGCCATCGGAATCTCTGCCAGCCGCCACTGCACGCTGGGCGCGGTCACCGCGGGCAAGCTGACCATGATGAAAAATACCGTCGATCCTATGGCGACCCAGAGCGGCGTGCTGGCAGCACTGCTCGCGGAGAAGGGCTATACCGGGCCGGAGCACGTGGTAGACGGGAAAGAAGGACTGACCCACGTCTTTAAGCCGGACTGGAAGCTCAATCTGCTGACCGATGGCCTGGGTGAATCGTGGCGCATCACGCAATGCGGCATGAAGGCGTTTCCGACCGAGGCCTTAACCCATACACCGATCTCGGCCGTGCTCGACCTGGTAAAGAGCAACGATCTGCATCCCGATCAGGTGGAGAAGATCCAGATCCGCTCGCTGGCCCGTGCCGCCGACATTCTTTCCGATCCCAGCAAGTACGACCCGCGCACCCGGGAAACTGCCGATCACTCGTTGCCCTATGTGATCGCGGCGGCCCTGGTCGACCGCCAGGTAACGCCGGTGCAGTTCACCATGGAAAAGATCATGGACCCGGCGATTCGTGCGCAACTGCGGAAAGTTGAAGTGGTCGCGGATCCGGAGATCGAGAAGGTATTCCCAGCACTACAGAGGGTGATCGTGAACATCAACACAACTGACGGACGTTCTTTCCACAAACAACTGGACTATCCCAAAGGCGATCCGCGCAATCCGTTGACGGATCAGGAGGTAGAAGAGAAGTTTTCTGCGCTGGCCGAAGGCGTGCTGTCCAGCGCGGCGCAGAAGCGAGTCAAGGAAGCGGTCTGGAATCTGGAGCGGGTTGGCTCCGTGAGCGAACTGATGGCCCTGATGGAAGCCGACGTTCGCAAGACCAAGACCGCAAATCACAAGAACGGAGCGAGGCCGCGCGCCCGAGGACAGAAGAACCGCAAGTCTGTTCTGGCATAAGGGTGCGCCCTTAGCAGTGATCGCCCAGCAACGTCGCTTGGCTGGCAACATGGGTTCGGCCGCGCGGCAGGAGTTCTCTTATGCCTCAAACAATTGTCGAAAAGATCGCGCAAGCCCATCTCACCGACGGCCCGCAGCGCCCGCTGCGTACCGGCGACTTCCTGTCGATCCGGCCGCTTCACACTATGACCCACGACAACACGTCGGCGGTGATGAGCAAGTTCAAGACGATCGGCGCGAAGAAGATCCACGACCCGAAGCAACTCGTCTTCGCCCTCGATCACGACATCCAGAATCATGACGAAGCCAATTTGAAGAAATACCGCTCGATCGAAGCCTTCGCCCGCGAACACGGCGTCGATTTCTATCCTGCCGGATCGGGCATTGGGCATCAGATCATGATTGAGCGCGGCTACGTCCTTCCCGGATCGTTCGTCGTCGCGTCGGACTCGCACTCCAACATGTACGGCGCGCTGGGAGCCGTCGGCACGCCGATCGTTCGCACCGACGCTGCAGCAGTCTGGGCCACGGGCGAGTTCTGGTGGCAGATTCCTCGCACCATTCAGGTCGTTCTCGAGGGCAAACTTCCGGAAGGCGTCAGCGGCAAAGACGTCATCATCACGCTTTGTGGCCTGTACAACCACGACGAAGCACTCAACGCCGCTGTCGAGTTTTCTGGGCCGGGCGTCGCCAGCCTTTCCATGGATGCCCGCTTCTCCATTTCGAACATGAGCACCGAGTGGGGACCGATCGTCGCCTGGTTCCCCGTGGACGACGTCACCATCCACTATCTGCGCGGTGTTTACCAGCGTTTGCAGGAACAAGGCATCGAACGCTTCACAGAAAACGACATCGAGCATTGGAGCCAAAATCCGCCACGTCCCGATCCGGGCGCTGCTTACGCTGCACGCATTGTGCTCAATCTCAGCCACGTCACACCGCATGTCTCCGGGCCCGACAGCGTGCAAGTGATGCAATCTCTGGCCGCTATCGAGCAGAAGAAGGTGTCAATCCAAAAGGCCTATCTTGTGTCCTGCGTAAACTCGCGCGTCGATGACCTCGAGGCGGCC
>Ga0265316_10007679_pt1 | contig 10115 bp, 9 predicted proteins | sample 4522metaG_FD_202092 | JGI IMG/M metagenome (GOLD analysis project Ga0265316, IMG submission 202092) | Rhizosphere microbial communities from Carex aquatilis grown in University of Washington, Seatle, WA, United States - 4-5-22 metaG | ecosystem: Host-associated > Plants > Roots > Rhizosphere >... | reverse complement strand
GCGCGTTCGGGTCGATGCCGAGCTTCTGCAGCCGCTCGCGTTGGTGCTCGACACCGAGCCCGCGCTCCGGGAACGCCAGCGCGCCCGGTCCCCAGATCGGCCGCTTCTGCACGAAGCGCCGGTACGAAGCGACGAGCGCCATCGCGATCCCGAAGGAGAGGAACGAGACGAGATAACCGTTGTCGTGCGAGATCGCGTTGCCGATCGCCGCGCCGACGATCGAGCCGGTCAGACCGATCGCGATCGTCAGCCAGATCGGCATCGGGTCGGGGCCCGGGATCGCGAAGCGTGCCAGCCCACCCGTGATGAACCCCGAGATCAGGATCGCGAGGATGAACCCGAGGCTCATACGCGCTCCGGCTCCGCGAACGCCAGCAGCTCGCGCCGCAGCGCCTTGATCTCGTCACGCAGCTTGGCGGCGTACTCGAACCGCAGCTCTTCGGCCGCCTGGAACATCTCCTCCTCGAGCGTGATCGCGAGCTTCTCGAGCTCCTCGCGGCTCATGCCCTCGGCCTTGTCGCCGCGGCGGCGGCGCGAGCTCGGCACGTGCGGCTGCTCGAGCTGCAAGAACTCGGCGATGTCGGAGACGCCCTTGATGATCGACAGCGGCGTCGTGCCGTGCTCCTCGTTGTAGGCGAGCTGCGTCACGCGCCGGCGGCTCGTCTCCTCGAGCGCGCCCTTGATCGCCTCGGTCTGCTTGTCGGCATACATCAGCACGCGGCCCTCGAGATGGCGCGCGGCGCGACCGATCGTCTGGATCAGCGCGGTCTTGCCGCGCAGGAAGCCTTCCTTGTCCGCGTCGAGGATCGCGACGAGCGAGACCTCCGGCAGGTCGAGGCCCTCGCGGAGCAGGTTGACGCCGACGAGCACGTCGTACTCGCCGAGCCGCAGCTCACGGATGATCTGGATGCGCTCGAGGGTGTCGACCTCGGAGTGGAGATACCGCGTCTTGACGCCCGCCTCGAGCAGGTAGTCGGTCAGGTCCTCCGACATCTTCTTGGTCAGCGTCGTGACGAGCACGCGCTCGCCCCGTTCCTCGCGGCGACGGATCTCGTTCAGGAGATCGTCGATCTGGTTGCGCGTCGGGCGCACCTCGACCTCAGGATCGACGAGGTACGTCGGCCGGATCAGCTGCTCGACGACCTTCGTCGACTGGCGCAGCTCCCATGCGCCCGGGGTCGCAGAGACGAACACCACCTGCGGCACCTTCCCAAGGAACTCGTCGAAGCGCAAGGGACGGTTGTCGAGCGCGCTCGGCAGGCGGAAGCCGAAGTCGACGAGCGTCTGCTTGCGCGAGCGGTCGCCTTCGTACATGCCGCCGATCTGCGGCACCGTCTGATGCGACTCGTCGACGAAGACGACGAAGTCGGACGGGAAGTAGTCGAGCAACGTGTGCGGCGCCGAGCCCGCGGGACGGCCGTCGAGGATCCGCGAATAGTTCTCGATCCCGTTGCAGAAGCCGAGCTCGCGCATCATCTCCAGGTCGTACTCCGTGCGCTGCCTGATCCGATGCGCCTCGAGCATCATCCCCTTCGACTCGAACAGCTTCACCTGCTCCTCGAGCTCGTGCCGGATCTCGACCGCGGCGCGCTCGATCGTCGGCGCCGACGTGACGTATTGCGTCGCCGGGAACACCGTGATGTGGTCGAGCTTCGAGAGCACCTCGCCCGTGAGCGGGTCGAAGTGCGAGATCTGCTCGACCTCGTCGCCGAAGAACGAGATGCGATACGCCGTCTCGGAGTGCGCGGGCTGGATCTCGATGATGTCGCCCTTCACACGGAAGCGGCCGCGCCCGAGGATCGTGTCATTGCGTGCGTACTGGATGTCGATCAGCTTGCGCAGGACGAGATCGCGGTCGGTCTCCTCGCCGGCGGCGAGGAAGACGATCTTCTTCTCGTACTCCTCCGGCGAACCGAGGCCGTAGATGCACGAGACGGAGGCGACGATGATCGTGTCGCGCCGTGAGAGCAGGTTCGACGTCGCCGCATGGCGCAGCCGGTCGATGTCGTCGTTCCGCGAGCTGTCCTTCTCGATGTAGAGGTCGGCCTGCGGCACGTACGCCTCGGGCTGGTAGTAGTCGTAGTACGAGACGAAGTACTCGACCGCGTTGTCGGGGAAGAACTCGCGGAACTCGTTGCAGAGCTGCGCGGCCAGCGTCTTGTTGTGCGCGATGATCAGCGCCGGCTTCTGCACCTGCTCGATGATCCAGGCCATCGTCGCGGTCTTCCCGGTGCCGGTCGCGCCGAGGAGCGTCTGGTAGCGCTCACCCGCGCGAAGCCCGTCCGCCAGCGCGTCGATCGCCTGCGGCTGGTCGCCCGTCGGGACGTACGAAGTCGTTGTCTTCAGCGGCGGCACGAACGGACAGGGTATCTCCCGTGACCGTCGAGACGAGGCCTCCGGCCGACCGGCCTGAGGTGATCGAGCAGCGCGTCGCCGGGTAGCGTCCCGGGCGTGAGCCTCTGGAACATCGAGGGATACGTGCGCCTTCGTCACGGTGGCGACGACCGCGCGCTCGAGCTGTTCGCCGAGCGGCACGTCGCTCCCGGCACGCGCGTGCTCGAGCTCGGCTGCGGCCCGGGCCGCGCGGCGGCGGCCCTCGCGGAGCGCTGCGACGCCCGCGTCACCGCGGTCGACGTCTCGCCGGAGATGCTCGCGGCGGCACGGGAGATCGTGCCGCCGTCGGTCGAGCTCGTGCAGGCACGAGCGGAGGAGCTGCCGCTCTCGGACGCGTCGTTCGACTCGGCGCTCAGCAACTTCGCCGTTCATCTCTTCGACCGCCCGCACGCGTTCTCCGAGGCGCGCCGCGTGCTCCGCGAGGACGCCGTCTACTGGGTGAAGACCGCAGACCCCGAGCGAATCGGCGACCACTGGGCAGCGCGGCTGTTCCCCTCGTTCGTCGGGATCGAGCTGGCGCGGTTCCCCGGCGAGGAGGAGCTGCAAGACACGCTACTCGGCGCCGGCTTCGCGTCGGTCGTGTCGGAGCGGCTCGAGGTCGTCGAGGAGCTCTCGCGCGACGATGTGATCGAGCGCGTGCGCCGCGGGGCGTACTCGACAATCACGCTGCTCGGCCAGGACGAGGTCGAGGCAGGCATCGCCGGCGCGCCCAAGTCGCTCCCAGAACGGATCCGCCACGTGTCGACGCTACTCATCGCCACCGCGAGCGCTTGAACGTCGTCGGCGAGCTCGTCGCCGAAATCACCTCGCTCGGCTCAGTCGCCCCAGTCGAAGTCGCGGGAGCGTGACCAGAGATTCTCGTCCGACGGCTGGTCCGGGTCGGGCGCCTGGGCGGCTGCCTCTTCCGTCGCCTCGGGAACGGGCGGCGGGCCGGGCTTGTCGATGAACGTGTCCTCGGTGGTCGGCCAGTCGAGCGAAGTCTTCTCGCCTTCGATTCCGGCGACACCGTCCATGGTCTCCTCGATCCGTGCCTGCTCCTCGGTCTTGAACAGCGGGTGGTTCTCGAACGGATCGTCCGACATGTACTTCTCGAGCGGCATCTCGTGTTCGAGCGCCGCGTTGCGTCGCTTCAATTCGAGATGGTCCTGGATCACCTGCGCGAACATCGACGACGTGTCGACGGCCATACACCCTCCTACTTGACGCCAAGGTCTCCCGGCGGGGGAGTTTAGACGATCTTCGGGGTGGTCGATTCAGGGGCCACGACCACCCTGTTCCTGCCTGCGCGCTTCGCCTCGTACAGCGCCGAGTCCGCGGCGGCGAGCAATTCGCCGAAGTCGCCGGCCTCCGGGTAGGAGGCGACGCCAAAGCTGGCCGTCACGGACAGCGCTTCGCCGTCCGGCATCTGCACGACCGTGGCCTCGATCGCCGCCCGGGCGCGTTCCGCAAAACGCGCGCCGCCCGCCGAGTCCGTGCCGGTGAGCACCAGCGCGAACTCCTCGCCGCCCCAGCGGCCTGCAACGTCGCTCTCGCGCACGGTGTTGCGCAACGCAGCAGCGAACGCCTTCAGGACTTCGTCACCAGCCGCGTGGCCGTACCGGTCGTTTACGCGCTTGAAGAAGTCGAGGTCTGCGAACACCACGCAGACGTCGTCGCTGAAGCGCGCGGCCCGCACGAGCTCGGAGCGCAGCGTGTCCTCGATGCTGCGGCGGTTCGCAAGGCCCGTCAGGCTGTCGACGAGCGCCTGCTGCTCGACGAGCCGATGCAGTCGCGCGTTCTCCAGCGCCACCACGACCTGATTCGCGAGCACCGCTGCGGTTTCCACCTGTTCCGCGTCAAACGAGTCGGATGCGATTACGAGCTGCCCGAAATCGGACGTACCGATGCGCAGCGGGAAGGCGATCCGCTCCGCACCGGCATCCGGGTCGCCGGCGCGCGCGATCTCTCCGTGCGGCCCGAGCACGATGCCGCCGGTTGCACCGGTCGACTCCACCGCGGACTCCACGACGACGCGCACGAGCTGACCGGGATCGTGGGTCGCCATCAGCGCCTCGCCGAACCGCGCCGTCGCCTCGCGCATGCGGTTGCGTTCAGTCTCGAGCTCGACCACCCGCTGCTCGAGCTGCGTCGCCATCTCGTTGAACGCCGTGCCGAGCTGGGCGAACTCATCGCGTCCGCGCACGTCGACGCGCTCACCGAAACGGCCGTGCGCGATCGCGTTCGCGGCCTCACCGAGTCGCCGCAGCGTGCGCACGATCGACCGCCCGAGCAGATACGTGACGACGCTGAAGACGAGCACCGACGCCAGCAGGGCGACGAAGAGGCGATCCTCCGACGAGCGTCCTGCGGCGTCGATCGAGCTCTGCGGCAGGAGCACCGCGAAGACCAGCCCCTGTGGCCGCGCGAGCGGCGCGGTCTGCAAGCCGCGGTAGGCGAGCCCGGCGACGCGAACGCGCGCCGCGTGTCCCGGCGTGAGCGTCAGCGAGCCGCCGCGGCCGAGACCGGCGACGATGCGTCCCGAACGCGCGGCGACGAGCGCGTCGAAGGGTGAGAGGCCGGAGGCGAGCGTGAGGATGAGCTGCCTGTCGACCGGGACGCTCACGGAGATAGAACCGAGCACGTGCCCGTGGTCGATCACCGAGACGGCGCCGGGGCCACCACGGACGAAGGCGAACCGCGCGCTCGGATGCGCGGCGGCGAACCGGGCCAGCGCCCGCGTGTCGTGCCGGCGCAACGCACTCTGGAGCACCGGGTCGGCGGCGAGCCGCCGTGCCTCGATGGTCGCCGTGTTCAGGCGCGCCGAATACGCCGCGACGATGCCGCGGAGGCCCGCGTCGAGGGCGGCGTCGGCCCGCCGTGTCTCGCTTCGCTGGGTCAGCGAGTCATAGCCGTAGAACGCCACAGAGAGTGGCAAGAGCGCCAAGAGCGCGAACCACGTGACGAGCTTGAGTTTGAAGCTTCCCATGCGTCCTCAAGTCTTCGGCCCGCCCTACCGATACTCTCTTTTACACAAAGTCGTTGTCGGCTAGTACAGGGGGCACCATGAGGTGGTCTTGGGCGCAGACGACGGCGGGGGCACTGATCTGTGCAGTGGTTGGCGGACTACTGCTTTTGCCCGGGCATTTGCTCGGGCCCGACCGGCAGAGTGCCCCTCTGCGGATGGCGGCCGCCCACGTTCCGGCGGCCGTGCAAGCCGCACCCGTAGCGATCGTCGTCAAGCACACCGCGAAACGCGCGCACGTGGCGCGCCGGCCGGCCGTCGCGCGGACGAGCCCGGCTGCCCCGGTCGCGCAGCTGGCGAGTGTCGTCCACCGCTCTGCGCCGGCCCCACGCGTCGTCGTCGTGCACCACGCGACTGCGCCGAAGCCTGCGCAGACGCCGCGCCCGACCCGCCACTTGCCGCTGCCGGCCGAGCCGGCCGCCCCCGTGACGCCGGCCCCGTCCCCGACACCCACGCCCGCTCCGGCTCCGATCCCCACTCCCACTCCGGCACCGGCTCCGGCTCCGACCCCCACCGCCGCGCCCGCCGCGCCGGCGCCCGCAGGGTCGCCCGCCGCAGTGCCGACGGTCACCACGACACCGGCCACGCCAATAACACCGACGACTCCGACGGTGCCGACACCCGCGTACACGGATCGCTCGGGCTCATCGGCCCAGAGCGGGCACGGCGACCAGCACGATCAGGGCGATCACGGCGATCACGGCTCGAACGGCGACGACCACGGCAATCACTGTGACGGGCACGGCTCAGGCCACGGCAGGTAGCGCGCGTCGGCAGAATGGGGCGATGCCCCGCGTCAAAGTCTCCCGTCGTCTCGGCCCGGTCGGTGCAGCGCTCACCGCCTGGGACATCTGGCGCCGCCTCCCACCCACGCAGCGGAAGTGGCTCACCAAGCAGGCCCGCCAGCACGGGCCGCGCATCGCCAAGCAGGCGTTGCAGGCGCAGCGCAACCGCCGGCGCCGCTAAGGCGCCCTAGACCGTCAGTGCGTCGCGCGCGATGCGGTCTTGCTCGATCAGGTGCGCGGTCGGGTAGCCCTCGGACGGGCTCGCACGCCACGGGCGCCCGACGAAGCGCAACGGGGCTCCCGCCGAGACCTCCTCGAGACGGTGTCGGATCGACCGCCACGGGCCCATGTTCTGCGGCTCTTCCTGCACCCAGACGACTTCGTCGAGCGCGGGATACGACGCGACGAGCGCGGCAGCCGCTTCCGTCGGGAACGGATACAGCTGCTCGATGCGCGCAACGGCAACCGAGCTTGCGGCGGCGCGCGCCTCGTGACCCATCACGTCGTAGTAGATCTTGCCGCTGCAAAGGACGAGACGACGCACCGCGTCCTTGTCGGTGCGCGCGTCGTCGATCACCGGCTGGAACGCACCGTCAGCGAGGTCCGCCAGCGTCGAGGCCGCGTCCTTGAGCCGCAACAGGCCCTTGGGCGTGACGACGACGAGCGGACGAGCTGTTGCGTCGAGCGCCTGCTTGCGCAGCAGGTGGAAGTACTGCGCTGCCGTCGTGCAGTTGACGATGCGGAGGTTCTCCTGCGCCCCGAGCTGCAGGAACCGCTCCAGGCGCGCGCTCGAGTGCTCCGGCCCGCTCCCTTCGTAGCCGTGCGGCAGGAGCAGCGACAGGCGTGACGTCTCGCGCCACTTCGACATCGCCGACGAGATGAACTGGTCGATGATGATCTGCGCGCCGTTTGCGAAGTCGCCGTATTGCGCCTCCCAGAGCACGAGTGCTTCGGGCGCTGCAACCGAGTAGCCGTACTCGAATCCGACGCACGCATACTCGGAGAGCGGTGAGTTGTAGACCTCGAACGAGGCGGAAGCCTCGTCGAGATGCTGCATCGGCGTGTACGTCTCACCGGTGTGCACGTCGTGCAGGACGAGGTGGCGCTGCGCGAACGTCCCGCGCTGTACGTCCTGCCCCGTCAAACGGACGGGAATCCCGTCGACGAGCAGCGATGCGTACGCGAGTGACTCTGCATGGCCCCAGTCGATGCCGCCCTCGTCCATCGCCGTGCGGCGCCGTTCCAGCTGGCGCGCGAGCTTCGGATGCACTGTGAACTCCTCGGGCGTTTCCAGCAGCGCCTCGTTGAGCTCGAGCAACTTGTCCGCCGCGACGGCGGTGATCACCTCGGCGCCGGTCGAGCGCGGGATCGCGCCGTCGTGCTCTTCCTTCGCCGAGTTTCCGAAGGACGCCTTCAACCGGTCGTGTGCGGCGCGCAACATGCCCTCGACCTCGGCGACGAAGCCCTCGGCCTCGTCGGGCGTCAGCACGCCTTCTGCGATCAGCTGCTCCTGGTAGAGCTCCCGCACTGACGGGTGCGCGTTGATCTGCTCGACCATCAGCGGCTGTGTGTACGCGGCCTCGTCCTGTTCGTTGTGGCCGAAGCGCCGGTAGCCGACGAGATCGATGACGACGTCCTGGCCGAAGCGGCGCCGGTAGGCCATCGAGAGGCGCGTGGCCGAGATCGAGGCTTCGGGATCGTCGGCGTTCACGTGGATGATCGGGACGTCGAAGCCCTTCGCGAGATCCGACGAGTAGCGCGTCGAGCGGCCTTCGTTCGGATCGGTGGTGAAGCCGACCTGGTTGTTCGTGATCAGGTGCAGCGTGCCGCCCGTCGAGTAGCCCGCGAGACCGTGCAGGTTGAACGTCTCCGCGACGATCCCCTGGCCCGCGAACGCGGCGTCGCCGTGCAAGAGCACCGGCAGAGCGACCGACGGGTCGTGCGCGCCGTGACGCGTCGAGCGGTCGGTCTGCTCGGCGCGCGTGCGCCCTTCGACCACGGGGTCGACCGCTTCGAGATGGCTGGGGTTCGCGACGAGCCGCACACCGACCTTGCCGTTCGACGTCGTGCGCGTGCCGTTGGCCGCCAGGTGGTACTTCACGTCGCCGGTGCCGCCTTCCGGATCGACGGCCACTGCCTCGATCGTCCGCTCGCCCTCGAACTCGCGCAGGATGTACTCGTAGGGCATCCCGATCGTGTGAGCGAGCACGTTGAGCCGGCCGCGGTGCGCCATCCCGAGCACGACCTCGTGCGCACCGGCCTCCGACGCGAGCTCGATCGTCTCGTCGAGCATCGGGATCATCACGTCCAGTCCTTCGAGCGAGAACTGCTTCTGGCCGAGGAACCGCTTGCGCAGGAAGCGCTCCATGCCCTCCACCTCGCAGAGGCGGCCGAAGAGCGCCTTCTTCTCCTCGGCGCCGAGCGGCTGCCGGTACCGGCCCGACTCGATCGCCTGGCGGAGCCAGACGCGCTGCTGGTGGTCGGAGAGGTGCTCGAGCTCGTAGGCGATCGTCCCGCAGTACGTCTCACCGAGCTGCGGCAGGACGTCGGCGAGCGTCTCGCCGGCGACGTGCACTCGCAGGACGGACGCCGGGATGCGCGCCTGGAGCTCCGGCGTGAGCTTCGGCTCGAGCCGCATCGGCTCGAGCGACGGGTCGCCCACCGGCTCCGACCCGAGCGGGTCGAGGCGGGCGGCGAGGTGGCCGTGGGTGCGGTGAGCCTTCACGAGCGCCATCGCGGCGGCAACGCCGCCGAGCAGCTGGGCGTCCGCGGCCTCGCCCGTTGCGACCTGTGCGGGAGCGGCGGCCGGGGCTTTGGCGTGGCCGTTGCCGTCCGGCGCTCCGGCCGGGAGCGTCTCGAGCAGGCGCGCGATCCCCGGATGGCTCGCGACCAGCTCGGAATCCCCGCTCTCGAAGAGCGCGCGCCACTCCGACGGCACGGCCTCGGGGTTCTCGAGGTACTCGTCGAGCAGGGCGCGCGCGTACCCGGCGTTCAAGCCGTCGACGTCGTGCGTGCTCACCCCTGTGTTGTACCAGGGGCATGCGGGTTGTCCTCTGGTTCGACCGGCTAGGAGGGCTTGGCGGAACGCCGTTCGTTGCAGGGGTGCGATGGTCGTTCCGAGGCAAGGACGCAGGGAGCGTCGATAGCCGTAGCTATCGACGCGACTGAGGACGCAGCATCGGGACGACCAGCGCGGCCCTGCGACCCAACGCTGTGTTTCGCCAAGCCCTCCTAATAGAGCGGGTGGTGCAGGAGGATCTGGATCGGCGCGCCGACGACGAAGCCGATCCCGACGGCGGCGAAGGCGACCTTGATCAGCCGATGCTGCTCAGTGCTCATCACCGTGGCGATCAGCAGCATGAGCACGGCCGCCGGCGCGAGCCGGAACGGACGGTAGAGGAGCTCGAACCCACCGAGGAACAGCGCGCCGGCAGCGAGCAGGCCGGCGACTGCCTCCGCCGGGCGTGAGCTGTCGCCGGTCGCCGAGGTCACGGCGCGACTCTATCGCGGCGCGCGCGGGCAGCGCGGACGGAGTCGCGCCTGCCGTGCGGGCCGCCGCGACGCGGCCGCGGGCTCTCGGGACGCCGCCAGGGCTGCCAGACCGAGTACTCGGTGGGATCGACGCCGGGCTCGGGCTCGGCCCGGATCGCGTACCAGACGACGAGGCCCAGGTAGACGATCGGGATCTTCAGGATCAGGAGCATGAAGACGAGCTCCCAGGCTTGGCCCGACATTGCCAAAGTGTACGGAACCCCCCACAGCTGTGGGAAAACGCTTAATAGAGCGCGTAGCTCGAGACTGCGAGCGCGGTCGGCGCCGGGGCGTCCTCGGAGAGGAGCAGCAGCCCCGGAACCGGCGCCAGCTGCAGGCGCGCCGCGAGCGCGACCTCAACGAGCGCACGCGACGTGCCGGGAACGAGGACGCGAACCGGTCCC
>Ga0265316_10007678_pt1 | contig 10116 bp, 6 predicted proteins | sample 4522metaG_FD_202092 | JGI IMG/M metagenome (GOLD analysis project Ga0265316, IMG submission 202092) | Rhizosphere microbial communities from Carex aquatilis grown in University of Washington, Seatle, WA, United States - 4-5-22 metaG | ecosystem: Host-associated > Plants > Roots > Rhizosphere >... | reverse complement strand
AGTTCGGAATAAAGCGCGTCCAGATTCATGCGCCTAATTTGCGGTCAAGCGCGCTCCAGTGCAATGCGATTCCACTGGCGGGCGGGCAAAGTTACGCTTTTCAGTCCTGTTATTTGTGTTAATTTTCAGCCCGTTCAGATGAGTCCAGCGCCGGAAAAAACAACGCCGCGGAAAAATCTCTATTTCCTCCGCTGGCTGCCCGTCATCGGTTCGGTGGCCTTGATGGTGATGGTTGCGGTCATTTCGACCCGAACGATGTCGGAACTGAAGAACGCGATCTATTGGCGTCAGCACACTTCCCAGGAAATCCGCGCCGCGCAATCGTACGAGGACAACCTGATGAACATCCAAAACAGCATGCGCGATTTCGTGACGATGGGTGACCCGACCGCGCTCACCTTGTGTCAGCGCTGCATCAAAATCGAGCCGCAACTCTTCGACCAGCTGGTCAGCCTGACGCGCGACAACCCGCCGCAGCAACAAAGGTTGAAAACCTTGTCCGTGGCGGTGAAGGATGTTTTCGCCTACGACGGGCGCTTGATCGACATTTACCAGCAGCGGGGCGCTGAAGCGGTGCTCCGGGCCGAGCAGACTGGCGAAGGCAGAACCATTACCGGTCGCGCGCTCGATATTTTGAAGACGTTCTCCGCCGAGGAGCAAAAATTACTGGACGCGCGCGATGCTGCCGAACAGGCGGATTATCGCAACGCTGAACGCCGGCTGGTTGTCGGCAGTGTGCTGGCGGCCGGGTTGCTTGTGCTGGCCAACCTCATGGCCAGTCGTGAAATGGCCCGCCGCCGGCGCGTGGAAATCGAACGCGAAAAACTCATCGCCGAACTGCAGCTGACCCTGGCCCACGTCAAAACCCTGTCCGGCCTCATCCCGATTTGCGCCTGGTGCAAAAGTGTCCGCAACGACCAGGGCTACTGGCAAACCGTCGAGCACTACGTCCATTCGCACTCCGATGCCAGCTTCTCGCACAGCATCTGCCCCACCTGCCGGGAAAAATTCAAGGACGAAATCGCCAGAGCCTGCGGTCCGGAAGGAAAATCGCCGGCCCATAATTAAACTTCGCCAACGGCGCGGTTAACCACCATTCAAAGTGATTCCACTGCCACTGCACGAATTTCATCACAGCCTCGGCGCGCGGTTTGCCGGGCTGGACGGCGCGGAAGTTGTGAACGATTACGGCGACTGGCTGGCCGAGCACGCCGCGCTGCGTCAAAACGCGGGAGTTTTGGATTTCAGTTTTCGCAGCCGGATTTGCCTGACCGGCGCCGATCGCGTCCGGTTTCTGCACGGCCAGGTGACGAATGACGTAAAAAAATTGTGCGTCGGGGAAGGTTGTTATGCCGCGCTCGTCACCGCCAAGGGCAAAATGGAAAGCGACCTCAATATTTTCAATTTGCAGGACGAATTGCTGCTCGATTTTGAGCCAGGTTTGACGGAGAAGATTTCGCAGCGACTGGGAAAATTCATCGTCGCCGATGACGTGCAAATCGTGGATGTTACGCCGCATTATGGCTTGTTGAGCGTGCAAGGGCCGAAGGCGGAAGAGGTGGTCCTTGCGATGGGATTGATTGGCAGGGACGCGCTGCCGCGCGTTCAGGCCGACCAGCAGGTCGGCCCTACCATCGTAACCATTACCGATGCCACGCTTGGTGAAGTTTATCTGATGAACCACGCGCGCCTTTCTTCATTCCCTCTCCCCGCCAAACGGGGAGAGGGTCAGGGCGAGGGGCAACGTTTCACCTCCTCGCCCCGGCCCTCTCCTCCATTTCATGGAGGAGAGGGAGAAAATGTTTTGAGCGGCTTCGACCTGTTCATCCCAAATTCCTCGCTCGGCGCAGTGGCGGACAAGCTCATTGCGGCGGCAAAACAAACCGGTGGTCGGGCCTGTGGCTGGCAGGCTTTCGAGACCGCGCGCATCGAGGCGGCCATTCCGCGATTCGGCGTGGACATGGACGAAACGAACCTGCCGCTCGAATGCGGTATCGCGAGCCGCGCCGTGGTTTACAACAAAGGTTGTTACATCGGCCAGGAAGTCATCAACCGCATCCACAGCTTCGGCCACGTCACACGTGAATTGCGCGGCCTGCGACTCGCCGATGAACTAAAATCCCTGCCGCAGCGCGGTGACAAACTTTTCCGCGATGGCAAGGAAATTGGCTATGTAACCAGTGCCGTGAAATCACCAGCGCTCAACGCAAATATTGCGCTCGGTTACGTCCGCCGCGAAGCGAATCAAACCGGCAATGAACTGACGTTGCAAGGCGCGGGCGAGAGTTCCGCGAAAATTGTGGAAATTCCTTTCGTGGGAGGGTAGTCGTGCCGGCGACCCTGATTTCATCCGGACAGCGACACACCATCCCTCCCAACTTGAATTTTCTCGCCCATCACGCTTCTTGCCGGTTTAATCATCCGCAGATGAAACAGAAGGCTTACGCTCGCGCGGGTGTGGACATTGATTTAGGTAACAAGGTCAAGGCCACGTTGCCGCAGTTGCTTGCGTCCACGCATCGCTGCGAGGTGCTCGGCAAGGTCGGCGGCTTTGGCGGCCTGTTCGCGTTCGACCCCAAAAAATATCACGAGCCGGTGCTCGTGTCGTCCGTGGACGGTGTCGGCACCAAGCTCAAAATCGCCTTCGCGATGGACCGGCACGATACCATTGGCGCCGATCTCGTGAATCATTGCGTCAACGACATCGCCGTGCTGGGCGCGGAGCCGCTGTTCTTCCTCGATTACCTTGGCACGGGCAAACTGGAACCGCATGTTTTCACTGACATCATCAAGGGCTTTGCCCGGGCGTGCGCGGAAAACCGTTGTGCGCTCATCGGCGGTGAAACGGCCCAGATGCCGGGCTTTTACCAGAAGGGCGAATACGATGTGAGCGGCACGATTGTCGGCGTTGTCGAGAAATCCAAAATGCTCAATGGACAGAAAACCGTGAAGCACGGCGACGCGGTTATCGGCATCGCCTCGAGCGGCCTGCATACGAATGGTTATTCGCTTGCGCGCAAAATTTTCTTCGAGCAACTGAAATTGAAACCAACCAGCCGAGTGCCGGGATTGAAGGGCACCATCGGCGCGGAATTACTGAAAGTTCACGTCAGCTACGGCCCGCTGGTGCAGAAGCTATTGAAGGAATTTAACAATGTAGCGCAGACGTCTCGTTTGCACGACAAAGGCAGGCGGGACGCCTGCGCTACAATTATTAAAGCCTTTGCCCACATCACCGGTGGCGGGTTTGTGGACAATATTCCGCGTGTGCTGCCAAAGAATTGCGATGTGATCATCCGTAAAGGTTCCTGGGACATGCTGCCAATTTTCGAAATCATCCAGGCCAAAAGTGGCGTGCCGGACGCGGAGCTTTACCAGGTGTTCAACATGGGCATTGGCATGGTGAGCATCGTGTCGGCGGACCAGGCGGATGCGGTGTTGAAATTCATCCGCGCGCAGAAACACAAGGCATGGCTGATTGGGGAAGTGGTGAAGGGCAGCGGCGAGGCTGGGGTGGTTTGAAAGTTTCCGAGAGCCGCAGTCGTGCCGACGAAATCGTCAATCGCAAATCGTAAATCATCAATCCTTAGTAGCTCATCCGGTCGAGTTTTACCTTGCCGCGAAAGATCCAGTAGATGCAGACGGTATAGGCAATCACCACCGGCACGCCTATGGCCGCGATGATGAGCATGATGCCGAGCGTCTTCGACGATGAGGCGGCGTTGTAAATCGTCAGGCTGTTTCCCGCATCAGGCAGGCTGTAAACGAGGTTGGGATACAGGTTCAGGCCGAACAACAGCATCAGCGTGATCATCGCTGCGCACGACGACAAAAACGCCAGCCAGTCGCGGCGGTGATGAAATTCGCGCGGGATGTTCGCGATGGCCAGCATGTTCGCCAGCGCGATGCTGAAGAGCCACGGATGTTCATGCACCCGTGCGGCCATGCGGGGCACGTAAAGCAGCGTGGCCATCGTGAGGGTCACGGCGCAAATCACGAAGAAGATGATGCAGCGCATTGCCCAGACGCGCAGTTTGTCGTGGAGCGCGCCCTCGGTTTTCATCACGCCGTAAATCGCCCCGTGCATCATGAACAAGGCCACGGTGGTGACGCCGACCAGGACCGGATACGGTGTCAGCAGGCCCAGGAACGTTCCGGCAAATTCGCCGTTGGCGCCAATCGGCACGCCCCACGCAATGTTGCCCAGGGCCACGCCCAGGAGCAGGCCGGACAGCAGGCTGCCGGCGGAAAATCCGATGTCCCACATCTGCCGCCACCAGCGCATCGGAAGTTTGCTGCGGAATTCAATGGCCACTGCGCGAAAAATCAGCGACACGAGCAGCAGGACCAGCGCGAGATAAAATCCGGAAAAGATCGTCGCATAAACGTTCGGAAACGCGGCGAACAACGCACCGCCGCCGGTGACGAGCCAGACCTCGTTGCCGTCCCAGACCGGGCCGATGGCGTTGATCAGCGTGCGGCGTTCGGTGTCATCCTTGGTGCACAGGTGCAGCGCGCCGATGCCGAGGTCGAAGCCGTCGAGCATCGCGTAGCCGGTGAACAGCACGCCGACGAGAATGAACCAAACCGTGTTCAGATCGAGATTCATGTCTTTTCGTGGTGGGTTAGTTCAGCTGGCAGCGCGAGTTTGCCGGACGGAATCAAATCCTGTTCATCCGGGCCGTGCTGGATTTTGTCGTTGAGCAGATAAATGAACACCGCGAACAACAGGAAATAAACCGCCGTGAACAAAATCAGCGAGGTGAGGATGACATTGGCCTGCACCACCGCCGATAATCCGGCCGGCGTGCGCATCAGGCCATAGACAATCCATGGTTGCCGGCCCACCTCCGCCGCGAACCAGCCGAGTTGATTGGCGAGCTGCGGGCCGAGCACAGAGAAAACCAGAATCCAGAGCAGCCAGCGGCGTTCGTGCAGCGTGCCGTTGCGGAAATAGAGAAACCCCAGCGCGGCAATGGCAATCATCGCGAAGCCGATGCCCACCATGCCGTGGAAAAACAGGAACGACGCCTCGACGGGTGGCCGGTCTTCCGGCGGAAAGGCGTTCAGGCCCGTCACAATTGCTTGGGTATTGTGTGCTACCAGAAAACTTAACAGTCCCGGCATTTGCAGGCCGACGACTTTTTGATCCGGTTCGTCGACATAACCGGCGAGCGTGAGCGGTGCGTTGGAGGTCGTGTTGTAAAGTCCTTCAAAGGCCGCGAGCTTGGCCGGCTGATTTTTCGCCACGCCGCGCGCGCTGCTGTCGCCGCTGATGAGCTGAAGCAACGATGCAACCAGCGCGACCGTCAAACCAACCCGCAACGAGGCGCGGGCGAAATCCAAATGTCGTTTCTTCAACAAATACCACGCGCTGACACTCACGACCAGAAACGCGCCCGCCTGCCACGCGCCGCACAGCACGTGAAACAGCCGGTCCATCGAGGACGGGTTGAACACCAGTTGCCAGAAATCGGTGATTTCCGCTCGTTGCACGCCGTTCCGAATCACGAGGTGATAGCCTGCCGGCGTTTGCATCCAGGAATTGGCGACGATAATCCAGACCGCGCTGAAATGCGCGCCCAGACAGACCATGCACGTGGAAAAGAAATGCACCTTGCGGCTCACCTTGTTCCAGCCGAACAACAGCACGGCCAGAAAACCGGATTCGAGGAAAAATGCGAAGATGCCCTCCGCCGCCAGCGCGCTGCCGAACACGTCGCCGACGAAGCGCGAATAGGTCGCCCAGTTCGTGCCGAACTCGAATTCCATGACGATACCCGTCGCCACGCCGATGGCAAAGGTGAGCGCAAACACCCGCGTCCAGAACCGCGCCATCTGGTGGTAAACCGGGTTTTTGGTTTTAAGCCAGGCGCCCTCCATGACCACGAGCAAAATCCCCAGCCCGATGCTCAAAGGCGGATAAAGATAGTGAAACGCGACCGTAGCCCCGAATTGGATGCGTGCCAGCGTCAAGACGTCCATAGCAGGACTCTTGTAACCGTTTGGAATACTGGGGTCAATAAACCTTGCATACGTAACCCACCGTAGCCGCCGACGTCAGTTGGCGCCATTTTCCTGATTTGAAACCTGCTTTCGATCGAATTGTTTCAGCGCGGACTCACGTCCGCGGCTACAGGAAAAGTATGCCGCGGTTCGTGTGCCTTGCGGCCGCAGATGCATGCTGATGACATTTCGAGGTTTGATCTGGGTAGAGACCAGGCCGGTTGGTTTCAAGTGAACGATTGAGGACTCCCATGACAAATAATACGTCCAACGGTTTTTCCGTGAAGGTGATTGATGCAAGTTTGCCAATATGGATTTGTAAAGTTGAACACTGTGCGCTTTGTTGTCCACCATGGGCGCCGACATCGCCATTTTTGCGTTCCCGCTGTCGGCACTTCAAGGAAAACAAATGTTAATGAGCCAGCACGGCCGTGATGGGAATCTCCGCGCCAGCCAGACCTTCGGACGCGGCCCGGAGCGTGATTTTCCCGATCTCGCCGGCTTTCGTGCGGACAATCACGAGACCAAGACCGTTAAAGGCGTTGCGTTCGTGCGACTGGAACGATTCAAAACTTGTCGCATCACCGTTGTCGGTCGCCACGATTTCGCCAGGTCCGTTGATGTCAAAGTGGATCCGGTTCTGCGAGCGCGGCACCGGCAGGCCGTTCTTGTCCACAATGGTCACGGTTACAAACGACAAATCCTGGCCGTCGGCCGTGATCGTATTTCGGTCAGCCTGCAACTTGAGTTTGGCGGCCGGGCCGGTCGTCTTCACCATGTCCGTTGCCCATTTTTTGCCGTTCTTGTAAGCCACCACCTTGAGTTCGCCGGGTTGAAAAACCACGTTGTCCCAGTGCAGGCGGTATTCAAACTGGCCCTTCTGCTTCAAACCGAGCGACTTGCCGTTCAGGAAAAGTTCCGCTGAATCCCCGGAAGTATAAACATGCACCGGCGTGATCTGGCCGGCGCGGTCTGGCCAGTTCCAATGCGGCAGGATGTGCGCCATGGGGAAATTAGGACGCCAGCGCGCCTGGTAGAGGTAGTAGCGGTCTTTCGGGAAACCGGCGAGGTCAATGATGCCGAAGTAGGAACTGCGCGAGGGCACTTTAATCCGGCCCAGATCTTCCAATTCCTTTTGCATTCGGGCTTTCTCGGCCGGGTCGGTAAAATTCAAAAGGTTGCTCATGTCACCGTTGTAAGGCGTCGGCTCGCCCAGATAATCGAAACCGGTCCAGACGAATTCGCCGGCGACATAGGGAAACGCGTCCTGCCCCTTGAATTCCCAGTCCGGCGGCGTCGCCCAAGGAGGCGCGTAAAGATCGTAGGAACTCATCTGGAAATCAGCCTTGCCTTCGTCCTTATTGATGCTGACGGGGAAGAAATATTCGCCGCGTGAACTGATGCACGATGCCGTCTCGCTGCCGAAAATCGGCAGAACCGGATTAGCCTCGTGTGCCCGGCCATACTCGGTTGGTTTGTAATTATAGCCAAAGACATCCAAGCGCTGCTGGAAACCGTTGAACGCAGCGCGAGTGTCGCTACAGGCAGCGGTCGTCGGGCGCGTCGGGTCTTCCTCGTGGGCGATGCGTGTCAGTTCCGTGGCAATTTCCAGTCCCGCCGGCGAGCCTTGTTCGCCAACCTCATTGCCAATGCTCCAGAGGATGATGCAGGGATGATTGCGGTCGCGGCGGAGTTCAGCGCGCCAGTCCTTTTCATGCCAGTTGTCCCACAACAGGTGATAATCGTTTTGCTTCTTGCCGTTTTTCCAGCAGTCGAACGATTCGTCCATCACCACCATGCCCAGGCGGTCGCACAAATCGAGCAGTTCCGGCGCGGGCGGATTGTGGCTGGTGCGGATGGCGTTGCCGCCCATGGCCTTCAGGATTTCAATCTGCCGTTCCAGCGCGCGGGTGTTGATGGCTGCGCCGAGCGCGCCGAGATCGTGATGGTCGCAAACGCCATTCAGCGGCACGCGTCTGCCGTTCAGGAGAAATCCGTTGTCCGACGTGAATTGAATCGTGCGGATGCCGAAGGGCGTTTCATAGGCGTCCACCAATTTGTCATACTGTTCGATGGAAGTGACAACGACGTAGCGCTGCGGTGTCTCAATGCTCCACAATTTCGGATTGGGAATGACGATCTGGCCCAAGTACGGTTGGGACTGACGGGCGGCAATTTTGACGCCAGCGATGGTGAGCGATGCGACGGATTTCCCCCTGGTGCCGTTCGCGGCCAGTTCGAAGATTTCATTCTTCACGGTCACGGTGGAATCAGTATTCATTTCATTGTCCACATTGACCTGGATTTTTACCGTCGCCGCCCGGGCGCTGATTTCCGGCGTGGTAACGTAGGTCCCCCAATGTGCGACATGCACCGGCGCGGTTTTGACGAGCCATACATTCCGGTAGATGCCGCCACCCGGGTACCAGCGCGAGGAATTCGGCGGATTGTCCAGGCGGATGGCGATGACATTGTCCGCACCAAATCTGACAAACGGAGTCAGGTCAACCTGCCACGAGGCGTAGCCGTAGGGCCAGCCGCCGGCGAACCGGCCGTTCACCCAGACCGTCGCGTAAGCCATCGCGCCGTCCACCTCCAAATAAATTTTTCCCCCCAGGTCGGACGCGGGAATTTCCAGATGTTTGCGATACCAGCCGATGCCCCACCACGGCAGCTTGCCGGTTTCGCCGGGATACTCCTGTTGGAACGGCCCTTCGATACCCCAGTCGTGCGGCAGGTTCAGCAGCCGCCACTGACTGTCGTTGAAGCCGCTCTGAGCATACGAAATGTTGCCGTCGCCGGGCTCACCCGCCGGACGGGTCTTTGCAGCCAGCTCCGGGTTTCTGGTGAACTCCGCACCGGCGGCTTCCACCCAATCTTTGATGTTCGCGTAAGTCAGCGAATTTGTCATCCCCTCCGGATCGCTCTTCACAAAGCGCCAGCCGGCGTTGAAGGAAACGCGCTCGCGCGGCAGGATTGAGTTGTCAGCCAGACTGACACAGGCGATTGAAAGGAAAAAAACAACCAGCCCGTGTCGGGAAAGAACTGATTTCATGACCGCGAACAATAACGAACGAAACCAAACGGGGCAATTTAATAAAGGCGATTCTCTCTTGAAAGTGCGCCTCTTGACTCCACGCCATCCCGTCTTCGCATTGCTTCGACGCAGCAAGCCGCGTAATCTGCCGGCAACTTTTCATGAAACTTCTGGTCATCGGTTCGGGCGGGCGCGAACACGCGCTGGTGTGGAAACTGGCGCAATCGCCGCATGTCACGCAACTATGCTGCGCGCCGGGCAACGCCGGTATTGCGCAGGAACGATTGGTGAAAAACGGCACGCTCGTCGAGTGTGTCAACATCGGCGCCGAAGATTTGCCAAAATTGCTGGCGTTCGCGCAGGAAAAGAAGGTCGAACTCACCGTCGTTGGGCCGGACAATCCGCTGGCGCTGGGCATCGTGGATCTGTTTCAAAAAAACGGTCTGCGGGTTTGGGGGCCGAATCAAAAGGCGGCGCAATTCGAGTCGTCCAAGGCATTCTCGCAAAACTTCATGGAGAAATACGGCATCCCGACGGCAAAAGCCGGGACGTTTTCGGATGCCGGTGAAGCGAAGAAATTCGCCGCGTCACTCGGCGGCACATGCGCCGTGAAGGCTGATGGTCTCGCACTCGGCAAAGGCGTTTTGATTTGCGTCAACGAAGCCGAGGCGAACAAGGCGATTGGCGAAATACTGGTCAGCAAAGCGTTCGGCGCAGCGGGTGCCAGGATCGTCATCCAGGAATTTCTCGAAGGCATGGAAATTTCGCTGCACGCGCTTTGCGACGGCAAAGCAGCGAAGCTGTTTCCCACGTCACAGGACCACAAACGCGCGCTCGATGGCGACGCCGGCTTGAACACCGGCGGCATGGGAACCTACTGTCCAACGCCGTTTCTGAGCGAAACGGAACTGGCGGAAACCGGCCGCAAAATTCTTGAGCCGTTCATGCGCGGCTGCGCCGCGGAGGGAATTGATTTCCGCGGCATCCTTTATCCCGGCATCATGCTCACCAAGTCTGGACCCAAGGTTTTGGAGTTCAACGCCCGCTTCGGCGATCCGGAAACGCAGGTTTAT
>Ga0265316_10007677_pt1 | contig 10118 bp, 8 predicted proteins | sample 4522metaG_FD_202092 | JGI IMG/M metagenome (GOLD analysis project Ga0265316, IMG submission 202092) | Rhizosphere microbial communities from Carex aquatilis grown in University of Washington, Seatle, WA, United States - 4-5-22 metaG | ecosystem: Host-associated > Plants > Roots > Rhizosphere >... | reverse complement strand
TCACGATGAGGATGTCCCCCTCCGTAATGGTGAACTGCTGCCCTTGGGTTTTGATAGTGGCTTTCATGAAATAAAACCGCTGACTAAGCCGTTTTGGGAAGGTCAAAGCAAGGCTATTTTGGCGGCTGGTACTCGATCAGGGTCGCCGTGCCTGTTCCGAAGCGAAATCCCACCTCAAAACGCACCGGCAAGTGCCGGGCGTCATCGGTCTCGATCCATACCCGGACGGTCGACCCCCGCTTGAACATGCCCTTGGGCGGCGTCTTCTCCATCGTCGGCACCAGGACCTGGGTCTTGAAGAACCCCATGGCGGTGAAGATGATGTCGGGGTCGGGCTCGGGTCGGATCGTGAGCGGGTAGAACTGGTCCTGGAAGATGACCAGGGCGTCGCGCGCCTGGCCCGGTGCAAGGTTCCAGTAGCGCGTCCTGATGAGGGCGAGGATGAGGTCGGACGGGTAGCCCTCGGGCATCGCCAACTCGTGGGACTTCTCCGGGTGGATGTCGTCGCTGAACTTGGCGGACATCTTGCCGTAGTTGAAGGTGATCGAGTTCTTGATCTCCTTGTTTCGGTACGAGCTCCATTCGCTCGTCGAGAGCAGGAGCCCGGACTTCGCGTCGTAGACGGACTCGCCGCGCCCGTCGAATGCGAAGAGCCCCCTGGCGAGCCCCCACGTCCACGTCGTCGTGGTTACCCGCAACACCGCCTCGCTGTCATTGCCGATCAAGTCGGCGGTAATCTTGATCCTTCCGACCGAAGGGATGAAGCCCCAGCGAACGCTGTAGGTAAGGGACTCGCCGTTGCGCAGAGCGACCGCGGGAACGTCCTGGGCGGGCGCGAACGCAGCGAGCGCCAACGCCACCACAAGCGCGCCGCACCAGGGGCGAATCCGGCCGATTGCGTTTGCGCCGGGGCGTTTTTGGATACGTTTGAGGTTTGCGATCATGGAGGCGGCAACCCACATCCACATAAAAGGTGCCCGTGAGCACAACCTAAAGAACTTGGATATTCGCATTCCCCGAGGGAAGTTCGTGGTCATCACGGGCCCCAGCGGATCGGGGAAATCGTCCCTCGCCTTCGACACGATCTATGCCGAGGGCTACCGGAAGTACATGGAGAGCCTCTCCACCCAGGCCCGCCAGGTGCTCGACCAGCTCAGCCGCCCCGACGTCGACTTCATCCACGGGCTCTCGCCCGTCCTGGCCATCGAGCAGAGGACCGGCAACGTGTCGCCGAGGACGACGATCGCCACGGTCTCCGAGGTTTCCGACTACTCGCGCCTGTTGTGGTCGATCGCCGGCGAGCAGGTCTGCCCGAAGGACGGCGGGCGGGTCGTCCGCCGCTCGCTTGACGACAACGTCAACCGGATCCTCGCCGAGTGCCCGGGCCACAGGATCATGATCCTGGCGCCGGTCCTAAGGGCGAGGCCGAGCGTGCTTCGGGACGAGCTGCCGAGGCTCAGGCAGCGCGGCTTCCAGCGCGTGCGCCTGGGCGGCGCGATCCGGGAGCTGGACGAGCCGAACCTGGTCCCGTCCGGGGCGTCCGAATTTCCCGTGGACGTCATCGTGGACAGGCTCGTTGCCGGCGAGGAGCACCGCAGCAGGATCGCCGACTCCCTGGAGCTGGCGTTCCGCGAGGGGAGCGACCGGGCCATCGTGCTTTCCCAGAACTCGGCGGACTCGCCCTGGAAGGAACTGGGGCTGAGCCAGCACCTGGCCTGCGACACCTGCGGGGACATCTTCGAAAGGCTCACGCCGCGCCATTTCTCGTTCAACAACCCCGAGGGTGCGTGCCCGGCGTGCGGCGGGTTGGGCAGGAAGCTTAGGCCCGTTGCCGAGCTGGTCATCCCCGATACCGAGAAATCCGTCCGAGGGGGGGCGATTAAGCCGTGGCGGATAGGCGGCAAGAACCTGATCATCAAGCATAACGCGATCCTGAAGCAGCTGGCCGAACAGCTGCCTTTCGACCCGGAAACCCCCTGGAAGGACCTTCCCGAGGAGACCCGCACGGCCCTCCTTGAGGGGACGGGCGAGAGGCTGTTTGCCTTCAAGCTGCGGCGGATGCGCGAGGCGAAGGCGATGCCGTTCGCGGGCATCCTCTCGGACATCGAGCACAGTTTCCGCGACACCGAAAGCGAGGGGTTCCAGGCGCGGCTTTCGACCTTCATGGTCTCGGGACCCTGCCCGGAGTGCGGGGGATCGCGGCTGAACAAGCGAAGCGCCTGCGTCCGTATCGACTCGGCCGGTGCCAAGCTCGGCTTCCCGGGTTTCATGGCGATGGACATTGCCGCGGCCCACGCCTTTGCGGAGGGACTTGTCACCTCGCTTGGCCCCGTCGAGGCGCTGCGCGAGGTCGTGGTGGGGATCGAGCGCAGGCTCCGCTTTCTTTTGGACACGGGACTGGGCTACCTGAACCTCGACCGGGACTATGCGACGCTTTCGGGCGGCGAGGCCCAGCGCGTCCGGCTTGCGACGCAGCTCGGCATGGGGCTTATCGGCGTCATCTACGTCCTCGACGAGCCGAGCATCGGGCTCCACCCGAAGGACAATGAGAGGCTCCTTGACCAGCTGAAGGGCCTGCGCGACCGGGGCAACACGGTCCTTGTCGTCGAGCACGACGAGGAGACCATGTGGGCGGCCGACGAGATCATCGAGCTCGGGCCCGAGGCCGGCGTCGAGGGGGGCAGGCTCCTCTTCCAGGGCACCCCCGCCGAATGCGCCCGGCGTCCCGCGCGAGAGTCGCAGACGGGCCCGTTCCTGGCCCGCAAGATGTCGGTCCAGAAGGATGCCGCGACCAAGGCCCCGACGGGAGAATGGCTGACCGTGCGCGAGGCGCGGGAGCACAACCTGCGGGGCATCGACGCGCGCTTCCCGGTGGGGCTGCTCACGTGCGTCACGGGCGTTTCGGGTTCCGGAAAGAGCACCCTCGTCAACGACGTCCTCGCGGCCGCCGCCGCCCGGCGCCTGAACGGGGCGAAGACCGTCCCCGGCAAGCACCGCCACATCGAGAACCTGGACTTCTTCGACAAGCTGGTCCAGGTCGACCAGGACCCGATCGGGCGCAGCCCGCGCTCGAACCCGGCGACGTTCGTGGGCCTGCTCGACCTCCTAAGGGACCTCTTCGCGCAGGTGCCGCTCGCACGGGTGCGCGGCTACAAGGCGAGCCGGTTCTCGTTCAACGTCCGGGGCGGGCGCTGCGAGCGCTGCCAGGGCGACGGCTACATCAAGCTCGACATGCAGTTCATGGCCGACGCGTACGCTCCGTGCACGAGCTGCGGCGGCAGGCGGTACAACCGCGAGACGCTCGAGATCCTCTTCCACGGCAAGTCGATCGCGGACGTCCTCGACATGACGGTGCGCGAGGCGATCCAGCTCTTCAGGAACATCCCGCGCGTCCTCGACAAGCTCCAGACGCTCGATGCGGTCGGCCTGGGCTACCTGGCGCTCGGCCAATCAGCCGTATCGCTCTCCGGAGGCGAGGCCCAGCGCCTGAAGCTCTCGCTCGAGCTAAGCAAGCGCCAGCAGGGGCCGACTCTCTACGTCCTGGACGAGCCGACGACGGGCCTGCACTGGGTCGACATCCAGAAGCTGATGGACCTGCTGTTCAAGCTGCGCGACGCCGGGAACACGATCCTCGTGATCGAGCACAACCTGGACGTCATCAACCTCGCCGACTGGATCATCGACCTGGGCCCGGGCGGGGGACGAAGCGGCGGCGACATCGTCTTTGCGGGCGCGCGCTCCGCAATCGAGTCCTGCGAGGCTTCGGCGACGGGCGCGGCCATGAAGCGCTGGCGCGCCCGCGGCGTCATTTCCTGACAATCCCCAGGCCGAGCGCGCCTCCGACGAGAAGAACCGAGCCGGCCACGTAGTACTTGGCCTGCGTGGTCATGTGGTCGCCGCCGTCGATCTTCTGGCCCAATTTCGAGATCGAGTCGGCCGCCTTGCCTGCGATCGACTCCTGGCGCTCATAGCCGAGGTACAGCAGCCAGATTCCGGCAACGACGGCGGCAAGGGAGAGCAGCGTGCGCATCCGGGCACGCTGGCTGCGGGGGCCCGCCCACGCAAGGCGCGGATTGTTGCAAATGGGTTTCGGGCGCTGTCCTAGTGCCCTCCGAGCCAGACGCCCTTGTACGGGTGGTGGTCAAGGAGCGTCGGATTCCAGCCGTGGACGGAGGGCCGAATCAGGAAGACATGGGTGTAATGGTAGATGGGGATGATGGGCGCCTCGGCCAGAAGGAGCCTCTCCGCCTTGGCGAAGAGCGCGTTGCGGGCGGCCGCGTCGGCGGTCCTCGCGGCCGTGAAGAGCAGGCCGTCGTAGTCGGCATTGGACCAGCCCGTGAAGTTGTTGCCGCTGTCGCTCCTCCAGATGTCGAGGAAGGCCGAGGGGTCCTCGTAGTCGGCGATCCACGCCGAGCGAAGGAGGTCGAACTTGCCCGAGCTGCGCGCCTCCTCGGTCACCTTCACGTCCTCGTTCACAAGGACCACTTGGATGCCGAGGTCTCGGCGCCACATCTCCTGGACCGCCTCCGCGAGGGTGCGGTGGCTCTCGGAGGTGTTGTAGAGGAGCTCGAAGGCGGGCAGGCCCGCGCCGCCGGGGTGCCCCGATTGCGCGAGGAGCCTTTTTGCCTCGTCGATCTGGAAGGCCTGGGAGGCGTCGGGCGCGTAACCCCCAATGCCCGGCGGCGTGAACGCGAAGGCGGGCCTTTGTCCTCCCCGAAGGATCCGCTCGACGATCGCCGTCCTGTCCACGGCGAGGGAGAGCGCCTGGCGGATGCGGGCGTCGCTTAGGCCGGGGCGGCGGACATTCACCCTGATGAAATAGGTGCCGAGCAGGGGATCGACCCTCAGGAGTTCGGGGGAGTCCCTGCGGTAGGTGTCGATCCTGTCCGGTGGGATCGTCTCCGTGATGTGGATCTGGCCCGCTCGGAACGCGCGCTCCTCGGCGTCGATGGAGTCGTAGACGTGGAAATGGATCTCTCGAAGGCGCACGTGCGCCTCGTCCCAGTAGGTCTCGGACCTGCGGGCGACGATCTCCTGGCCCCGGTGCCACGCCACCAGGTCAAAGGGTCCGTTGCCGACCCACCTGCCCGGAACGGCCCACGGGTTGCCGCGCTGCGCGACGGCGCCGTATTTCTCGATTGTCTTCAGGTGGACGGGAAGCCACGCCGGAGAGCTCAGGAGCGAAAGGAACCAGGGCGCCGGGTGCTCGAGTGTCACGGCGAGGGTGTGGCTGTCCGTCGCCCTCAGGCCCACCTGCGAGAAATCGGAGTCCCCCTTGTTGAAGGCCTCCGCGCCCCCGATCAGGTAGAGCTGGCTTGCGTTCGTCGCGCCGAGCGACGGGGTGAGCATCCTGCGCCAGGAGCCTATGAAGTCCTCGGCCGTGACCGGGTCACCGTTCGACCACCGGGCATCCTCGCGAAGGTGGAAGGTGTAGCTGAGCCCGTCCGGGGAGACGTCCCAGCGCTCGGCGACGCCGGGGACGGGCTTGAGGTCCAGGGGGTCCTCGGACACCAGGCCCTCCAGGAGCGCGGACAGGACCGTGTAGTAGTTCGTCTGGGTCGCCATGTGCGGGTCCAGGTCGGCCAGCTCCGGGCCAATGCTCCGGTGGAGCACCTGGCTGGCGTCCCCGGAGCGCACGTTGGCCCCCCGGGAGCAGCCGTCCAGCGCCACGCTAGCCGCAACGAGGGCTGCAAGCGCCGCAACCCCGGGCCTCATATCCGCTCGATGAGCGCCACGGCGTGCGCTGCGATAGCCAGACCCCGGCCGAGGTCGTCGATTCCCTCGTTGGTGGTGGCCTTGATCCCTATGGAGGCTGTCGGAAGCCCGGTGGAGAACGCCAGGGCCGCCTTCATGTCGCTTATCCGCAGCGATATCCGGGGCTTCTCCGCGATGACGGTCGCGTCGACATTGACCGGCTCCCAGCCGCTCTCCCTGATGACCTGCACGACGCGCCTAAGGAGGATCTGGGAGTCGACCCCGAGCCAGGTGGGATCCGTGTCGGGGAAGAAGTTCCCGATGTCGGGAAGACCCGCGGCCCCGAGGAACGCGTCGCAGATCGCGTGGGTGACGCAGTCCGCGTCGCTGTGGCCGAGCAGGCCGAAGTCCGACTGGAACGTGACGCCGGCAAGGACGAGCGGGCGGCCCGCGACCGTGCGGTGAATGTCGTATCCGTGGCCAATACGAAGGGACATGGAGGCACCCTATCGCCTCAGGGCGCGGGAGCCAACAGGAATTCCATGTAGGCCAGGTCCTTCGGGAGCGTCAGTTTCGGATTCGGATGGAGGTTCTCCAGGAGCGCGACCGGGTGTCCGAGGAGCTCCACCGCCGAGGCGTCGTCCGTGATCCGAAGCCTCCTTTTTGCGACGAGGGCGTAGGCGCGCAGGATCAGGGCCTTTGAGAAAACCTGCGGCGTCTCCATGGCCCAGAGGCGCGTGCGGTCAAGGGTGCGCAGCCGGCCGTCGCCGCTGTGCTCCTTGATCGTGTCGGTCACGCGGTGCGCCAGGACGACGGCATCCTCCCTGCGCACGATCTTGTGGAGCGCGACGAGCTGCTCCGGGAGGATCAGCGGCCGCGCGCAGTCGTGGATGAAGACGTAGTCGATGTCCCCGGGGATAGCGGCCAGGGCCGCGGCCACCGAGTCCTGGCGCTCCCGCCCCCCCTTGATGAGGATCGAGGGCGTGGGCGCAAAGGCCGAGAGGGCCGTCATCTGGGAGCGGTCCCGGTACACCACGGCGTAGAAGTCCGCGACGCCGCTCGCGGCGAACGCCGCCGCCGAATGGGCGAACACCGGCTGGCCCGCGAGGGGGGCGAGCACCTTGTCGCGCACGGCTCCCGCCATGCGCTTTCCTGCGCCTGCTGCTAGGAGAATGGCCGCTGTGCGGGACATGGGGGCGGTGGGACCTCGGGGAGGGACGGGAAGCGTGAGGGGCCTGCCGCGCAAGCGCCACACGGAAAATCATGGCGTGAATTGATTTTTTGGCGAGGATGCCGGACGGATTGAGCGCACTCACCACACCCGCCCCGGCCAAGATCAACCTGTTCCTTGCCGTCACGGGCCGCCGCCCGGACGGCTACCATGACCTCCTCTCCGTGGCGGCGCCCCTGGTATGGGGGGATACGCTCCGGGTTGACGAAGCCGATTCGACGTCGGTCGTCTGCGACGACCCCCAGGTGCCCGTGGACGCAACGAACCTCGTTGTGAGGGCCGCATCGGCGTTCGCCCAGGCGACCGGATGGCGGTCGGGCGCCCGGATCTCGATAGAGAAGAGGATCCCGATGGGGGCGGGCCTTGGCGGGGCAAGCAGCGACGCCACGGCGGCCCTGATCGCCCTCAATGCCCTGGCGGGAGGGCCTCTCGACAAGGCCGGGCTCGCCCGCGTGGCGGCGAGTGTCGGCTCCGACTGTGCGCTCTTCCTATCCGCGGCCCCGGTGGTCATGAGGGGCCGCGGCGAGGTGACCGAGCCCCTGGCCAAGGAGGCCTACAGCCGCATCCGCGGCACGCGGGTCCTCGTGTTCAAGCCCGGCTTCTCCATCCCGACGCCCTGGGCGTACGCCATGATGGCCGCCGGTGCCCCCCGAAGCTACGTCTCCCCGGGGAGGGCGGAGGCCATGCTGGGCGCCTGGCTGGGGAAGGCCGGGGCTCCCGCCGACGAGCTGCTCTTTAATTCGATGGAGAAGCCCGCCTTTGCCAAGTTCCCGGCGCTGCCGGAGCTTCTGGAACAGGTCCGGCAGCGCTTCGGGGTCTGCGGCAGGCTAAGCGGCAGCGGGAGCGCCTGCTTTGCGCTTCTGCATGAGAGCGTCGAGTCCGGGCCGATCGTGAGCTTTATCCGCGAGGCCTGGGGTGCGTCGGCCTTCGTCGTTGAGACCCGGATCGCCTGAGGCGCTCGCTCGCCCTGCGGTTCTTACGCGGTAAATCGCATTGACCGAACCCCCGCGTGGGGCCGTGATCGTTCGACAGCGCTGGAAACCGTTTCCAGACTGTGAATTCTGCCATGCCATCGGATTCGAGCAACAAGGAGGAGATCGTCGTGCAAGGCATCGCCGCCTCGCAGGGCATCGCCTATGGCCAGATCTTCCTCTACCTGCAGAGCGAGCTCGAGATCCCGGCCTACCAGGTCGACCCCGACAAGCGCCTCGACGAGATCGCGCGGTTTGACAAGGCCCTCCTCGTAACCCGCCAGCAGATCGCGAAGATCCAGGACGAGGTCGAGAAGAGCCTCGGGAAGAACGAGGCCCTCATCTTTGACGCCCACCTGCTGGTCCTCGAGGACCAGGCGCTCATCTCGGAGACGATCCGGGAGTTCGAGACGACGGGAAAGAACATCGAGACCTGCTTCGACATGGTGTCGAAGAAGTACATCCAGGCGTTCTCGGAGATCGACGACGAGTACCTGCGCGAGCGGGCCGGCGACATCCGCGACGTCGCGCAGCGCGTGCTTCAGAACCTCCTCGGGGAGGCGAGGAACAGCCTGAGCCGCCTCGTGGAGAGGCGCATCGTGGTCGCCAACGACCTTGCGCCGTCGGACTCCGCGGGGATCGACAAGGGCTCGGGGCTTGCGATCGTCACCGACTCGGGGAGCAAGACGAGCCACGCGGTGATCGTGGCGCGCTCCATGCAGGTGCCGGCGGTCGTCGGCGTGCGCGACCTGACCAAGCGGGTGAAGACCGGCGACTGGGCGCTCGTCGACGGCTACGAGGGGCTTGTCATCCTCAACCCCTCGGAGCAGACGCTCTTCCGCTACGGGAAGATCCAGTCCCAGAAGAAGTCCTTCGAGGTCCTCCTCCTGGAGGCCAACCGCCAGAAGGCGGTCACCTTGGACGGCGTCGACGTGACGCTCATGGCCAACATCGAGAAGGTTGACGAGGTGAACCTCGTTAAGGAGTTCTTCGCCATGGGGGTCGGACTCTACCGGACCGAGTACCTCTTCCTGAACTCCTCGCGGATACCCTCGGAGCAGGAGCAGTTCCTCGCCTACAAGGCGGTCGTCGAGGGCGTGGCGCCGAACCCCGTCATCATACGCACCCTCGACCTGGGAGGGGACAAGCCGATGGCGTCCGACCCGGACCTGTTCCCGAAGGAGGCCAATCCCTTCATGGGCTACCGCGCGATCCGGTTCTGCCTGGACAACCAGGGCATCTTCAAGGACCAGCTCCGGGCGGTCCTGTTGGCGAGCAACCTGGGCAAGGTGAAGCTCATGTACCCGATGATCAGCGGCGCCGAAGAGCTGGCGCGCGCGAACGCCATGCTCGAGGAGTGCAAGGCGGACCTGCGGGCGCGCGGCCAGCCCTTCGACGAGGCCATGGAGGTCGGCGCGATGATCGAGATACCGAGCGCTGCCGCCACGATTGATATCCTGGAGAAGCAGTGCGATTTCTTCAGCGTCGGCACCAACGACCTCATCCAGTACATGCTCGCGATCGACAGGGGCAACGACCGGATCGCGCACCTCTACGAGCCGGCGCACCCGGCGGTATTGCGCACCATTAAGCGCATCGTCGACGATGCGCACCTGCTCAAGGTGCCGGTGAGCGTCTGCGGGGAGATGGCGGGGGACCCCATCTACGCGCCCCTGTTGCTCGGCATGGGCATCGACTCCCTGAGCATGGCGCCGCCCCTAATCCCGGCCGTGAAGTTCCTGGTTCGCTCGATGAAGATGTCGGAGGCGAAGGCCCTTGCGGCCGCGGCCCTGTCGATGACCGCGGCCAAGGACATCTACGCCAAGTGCCAGGAGTTCAACCGCCAGCACCTGAAGATGGAGTAGGGGCGGGGCACCCCGTCAGGACTTGGTCCCCGTCGCAAGGAGCGTCTCGAAGAAGGGCTCGACGCTCTCCTTCGACACCGGGGCGACCTCTATCTTGATGAACTTCGCCTTCTTCAGGAAGAGCTCCAGCGTGCTTTCCTTGAAGCCGAGCCAGTGGTCCTTATAGAGGTCGCGGGCCTTCTCGAAGTCGTGCTCGGCCAATTCGAGGATGAGGAGCTGGCCTCCGGGCCGTAGGATCCGGTGGGCCTCGTCGACCGCCTTCTGGGGGTGGATGGCGTGGTGGAGCGCCTGGCTAAGGATCGCCAGGTCAACGGACTCGTCCTGAAGGGGAACCTGCTCGATGTCGCCAAGCTTGTA
>Ga0265316_10007676_pt1 | contig 10120 bp, 15 predicted proteins | sample 4522metaG_FD_202092 | JGI IMG/M metagenome (GOLD analysis project Ga0265316, IMG submission 202092) | Rhizosphere microbial communities from Carex aquatilis grown in University of Washington, Seatle, WA, United States - 4-5-22 metaG | ecosystem: Host-associated > Plants > Roots > Rhizosphere >... | reverse complement strand
TAATCTAGTCAAGTTATAAATCTAATTGCAAAAAATTAATCTTAGACAGTCTGCCGAAGACTTTACAATCTTCTCCTGTGGACTCAAACATTGGCCCCTAACGGTGAGTGTATAAACCGTAAGGGTTCGGAGCCATTTTCTTATCAAGTTGAAACAAATTTAAATATATTTTCTAACCTTTGCAAACCACTTCAACCCTTATGGATTATACACTGTGTTACCGCCAGTTGTTTTACTTTATTTTTTGTTTTATCCAATCCAAAATCTGAGAGTATTTATATGATCCTTCAGCTATTTTTATTACAAAATCATATTTATCATCTTTATTGGCTGACAAATCTAATCCATAATCAATTAGTAACAGTCTCATTAAGACGTAACCTATTCTCTTATTACCGTCAATAAATGGATGATTAATCAATATACTCTCTATCAATGCAGCAGCCTTGTCAATAGGAGTAGGATATAGTTCTTTTTGATCAAATGTCTGGAAAGGTCTTGATAATGCGGATTCCAATAGTCCTAAATCTCGAATCCCTTTACTACCTCCAAATTTGTCGATCAATATCTCATGTACATGAATAGCATCTTGAGTATCAATCATAATGCTAATCGTTGTAATAATTCTTTATCTTCTCGAAGTATCAGTCCTAAATGTCTGGACAAATCAAACTTATCAGATGGTGTCACTTGAATTTGTTTAAGATAATCCAAGATATCTACTAATACCGATTCAGGAACTTTATCTATTGCCTTTTGAATCTCAAATTTCAAATCTTGTGTTGTCATAATCAAATATTTCTGCAAATTTAAATCATTTTTAGCAATATTTGAAAAAGAATGCATCTCAATTGGCGGTTAACGGTGAGGCTATATACAGTGCGGGATTTAATCGCACTTCTTTATCAATATACATTTAAACTAATAAAAAGCACTATCTTTTGAACCCTTCTAAAACCCGTATTGTATATAGCCTGTGTTGGGCGTAGTTATTTTATTTTTTACAACTATTATATTCATTTATTATCTTCTCAAGATCATCAAATTTATAAACTTTGTTCTTAATCTTTAAGACTAAATCATTGCAATCCTTTAGTTGCTCAGATAATAATACTTTAAAATTACGTTTTTTGACTTCATAATATAAATCACTTTTTTTAATCGTATAATAAATATCTGGTGCGCTATATAAATAAAGTCCACCATTAGGATTTGAACTCTCATCAGGAATCACATAACTATAAAGTGTTATTTCCCCTTTAACGACAATTCTCATTAATCTATTATTTTTATTAGATGATATATTCTCGAAAATATTAAATGGTGTCTCTAAAAATTTTATATCTTTTATCTTAATGGTAATCTCAGGAGAATTTTTGTCAATTTTATAGTTAAGCTCATCCTCATAATATATTGAAATAGGAACCAAACAATTTATAGTATCTCCTGAACTTTTTATTATTTTACCTTTTTGATATTGATATACTTTCTGCGCTACACAATTATCAGATAAGCAACAAATCAAAATTAATCCTATTATCCAATTTCTCATTTTATACTTATTAAAGTTGTTATTATTTGCTTCATTAAATATTCTTATATTAAATCTTTAAAGAAAGAATCAAAAAAATAATTAATAATCAATATTAATATAACTAAAATTTAAAAAATCCTCAAGACACACTTTAATTACGCCCCAACGTTCTAGGCTAACAAATGTAGGGGATTTCGTGAAACTTAACCATCCAATTAGAAGAAAAGTTGCCAGCGAGCGCCGATGCCAGCGTACCACTTAAACCCCTATTTTTGTTGAGCCTTTGTTATGCCCAGTTGTTTATTTTTTGTTTGTCTTCCAAGTCTTTGAAATCGCTGATAATAATAACCATGGTTCTATTATTACATTTATCAATGAATGAGATATAATACATGTGCCTATATTTCTATCGCTAATCAAATATAAAATTGCTAGTGCAAATCCTAAAAAAGTCGTTGAAAGAAATGAACCAATTAAAAATTGTCTATCTCTACCAAAAAATCCCCAAACTATATGGGTTAATCCAAATGCAACTCCTGATATTATTATTTGAATTACAAAACCATATCCGTGTCCCATTAATAAGTCCATCAACCAGCGTCTAAAAACAACCTCTTCCAAAATCCCACCAACAATAGCTAAAAGTCCTATTAGTTTAAAAAGCGATAATTCATTTTGCATCTTGTAAACAAAAGGAATTACTTTAAATGTATAAATCACGTAAGACACTGTTACAAATAACATAATTATCCATGCATACCATGGAGATAATGTATTCATTGTTAGTCCTAAATGCTCGAACATTGGAATCCTATATCCAATTAAATGTATAAAAATAGGACTGAACATAAATAATGACATTGTCAACATTATCAATCCTGTTTTTCGTCTATATGATTTATCCATACTTAATATTTATCAATGTTATTCCAAAATTTGTTCAATTGGGCATAACGGTGAGTGTATAAACTGTAAGGGTTTCGAAGCCACATCTGTATCTAGGTACACCAAATTTAATTATATTTTCTAACCTTCGCAAACTACATCAACCCTTATGGATTATACACTATGTTAGCTGCAGGCATTTTTTATTTCATTTTTAATTCTCCTTCTTTTATATTTAATTGATCTATTAATTTATTTAAAGTTTTTGCTTTATTTAAATCAATTTTTTTAAAAAGGTCATTTATAAGAGGTCTACAATAATCTTTTTTGTCGCTATACCTGCAACAATCTACACAAACATCATGATTAAAAAAAATAAAATTTCCGATTAATAGAATATCTCCACCGGCGTCTGGAGCTAAACAGCTTGATATGAGCATAGTATGTAATGACTCTTGAAAACAATAAGAAGAATCTTTTAGATAATATATCTCATAGTCAATTTCTGGTTTCCAATCACGTCCATATCCAGTACCATCATCCAAAGCATCAGTCCTCCAAAAATAAATCTTTCCTATAGGTTTAACTAATGCATTTTTAAATCCTCTATATTTTGGGTCATATCTATAGTTCCAAAATCCAATATTATCTATTAAGGAAAAATCAGTTTTTAAGCACAAATATTTGTTATGGCTCAATGTGTCATAAACAAACAAATCTTTATTTTGAACGAAATTAAATTTACAAGATATTAATAATCCTAATAATAATAAATATTTCATTGTTTCCTCTCTTTTGCTTGCAGCTAAACGGTGAGGCTATATACAGTGCGGGATTTAAGCTCACTTCTGTTTCAATATACAATTAAACTATTAGAAAGCACTGAACTTAGTAACCTTCTAAAACCCGCATTGTATATAGCCTGTGTTGGGCGCAGAAATTATTTTATAATTGTCATAATAATATTTATCAATATAAAAATAACTACGATTACAATTACAGTTTTATAATCTACACCACCTTTGTTTCTGATTATAGCTAATCTCGAATCATCTGTTTTGTCCAAATCAAGTTTTGATATAAAATCATTGATTGCTATTTTAGCTTTATAAAAATATATCTTATTACCAATTAATCCTAAAGTTATGAATGATGTAATATAAACAATCCCTGAAATTAAAAGTCTATAACTCTTATTGTATTCATCAAAACTTACATTAAATCCATATAAAATAACAAATCCAACAATAATTTGTAATAAAATCATCGAGATGAAAATCATAAATGCTTGTTTATACATTTTCCTATAGACGAACCATAATAATCCAAATAATGCTGGCCATATATTAAAAATCAGACCTGAATTATTATTTTTATTAAATCTATCAAAATAATATTTATGATTTGTTTGAAAATAAGCCTTAATTATTTGTTCTCTATCCATTTATATTTTTAAAAAAATTGTATCTATCTTGCTCCGATATTTTTTTTTGCGCCCCAACGGTGAGTGTATAAACCGTAAGGGTTTCAGAGCCGCTGACTTGTCAAGCTACAACAAATTTAAATATATTTTTCGACCTTCGCAAACCACGGCAACCCTTATGGATTATACACTATGTTGGTGGCTGGCGTTATTCTTGTCAAATATTCTTTAATCCTTTTTAAAAAATCTTTTTGCTTATAATCTTGATATGACTTATCAGTAAAGATACCAAGAAAAAAGTAAAATATGTATACTACACCAAAAATCAATTTCATTATCTCACTAACTCTATTAGATCGAAATATAAAAAATAGAAAAGCTATGATAATCAGTACATTTATGGCATAAGATAAATATATTTTTACTTTACTACTATATTTAGTTACTGTCAGATATAAAGCTTTCTCTTTATAGTCAAATTTTAAATCTCCATTTCCAAAACTTCTTTGATACGCTCTAAGTATTTCATTCTCTTTGTCACAATTGAATTTAATCATGTTACCATTAACACTAATATCTTTATACCCAAGATATTTTAAAGAGTCCACTAATTTTGAAGAAATACTTGTCTCAACAATATCGACATTAATCTCTATGCTACTTGAATATTTTTGTTTTAACATATTTAGTCAATTTGAAGTCTTGATCACGCTTGCCACCCAAACGTTGTCGTATAAATACAGGCCAATGTCGGCTTCTGTATCTTAACCTAAAACAGTTACTAAATTAAACAAAATTATCAAATTAACCACATCACTATCAGAATAGGTGCGGGGGCAAGGCCGCCGATAGCCGATATTAGTAACAGACTTTTTAAATTGTCACAATGCAACATGCCAAAGTCTGGTTATTATGCATATTTATTCTTGTCGCTAAGTATATTATTTATCTGCCTTTAATATTTCATAAAAACCTACCACCGCTGCTGATTAGAAAGACCTCGGCGAGAGGTGGCCTGATTGGCTTGTATTTATATGGTGTTGGCAACCGTTTTACCCTTCACCCTCCAAGTAGAAACTTAGCGGACCTCGTCAGTGTCGCAATGATAAGAGTGCGGTAGGCTGATTGCAAATATTGCTCATGAACCGATTTTGTATTTTATTTTCTAATACAAAATCGGAACTATTATATGCAATCTCGTCTGGGGTTATTCTCGCATCAAAGTATCTTGCCCAAAACCCTAAACCCAAAATAAAAATAAACTTGTTTAGCAGTTATTATCTTCAAAGAACTTGACCTTTATTTCTGGCAAAATGTAAAACAAAGAAATACAATATTTTTTTTCTCGAAAATGGTTGCCTAACGGTTGAGGCTATGAAACGTTGGGGTTTTCGAAGTGCATCTGTGTCACACAATAAAAAATTGACACAAAAAATACTATTCGAAAATCTCTGAATCCCCAATGTTTTATAGCCTGTGTTATGGCCAGGTGTTTATTTATTTTCATAATCTTTCCATCCATTGTTATAATATTTGGGATTTGGTGCAAACTCTCCAGTCCCAATATCTAAATCGCCTGAATTTGGTATCCTGTATTCGCCCCAGTTACATATTATTTCTAATCCAGTTGTATAACTTTTCCATGTGCCTAAATATTGATTGTTACAATATGTATCAGCTGCTCCTTCTAAATCATCGTAATGAATTCTATTAAAATTATCAAGATACCAATAAAGTTTTACTACTCCTTGAAATGTGCCAGTATTTTTTTGTCCCTTATTCTCAAGTAAAACATAATGACCAATTAAATATCCACGTGCTTTTAAGGCAGAATCCTTGTTTAATTCATCAAACCAAACATGAGAATTAATATATTCTTTAACTTGTTCTATTTTTATTGTTCCTTCAAAATCACACATGTTATTATCAATAATTGAAAGTCCTTTTACATTGTATGAATCTTTATTCTTTAAATCTTTAGAAATAGAATTAAAAAATATTTTAGCTCTTTTGTAATCTTTATCTATGAAACCAAGAAATCCATATTTTGGCAATAAAAGATCCGAAAAATCAAATTTAATATAGTTTTTAATTAAATTATCGCTTCTTGTCTCTCTATGATTATCATATGAATTTACAATGTCTTGTCCATTCACAATAGATATTGAAATGAGAAAGCTAAAAATTAAAATTAGAGTTTTCATAATTGTACGAATTTAACACTTGGCCATAACGGTGAGTATATAAACCGTAAGGGTTCGGAGCTATATGCCTATCTTTATTCACCAAACTTAAATATATTAAATGACTTTCGCAAACCATTGCAACCCTTATGGATTATATACTATGTTAGTGGCCGTTTATTTTTATTTTTTCTTTGATAATTTAGTAGTTATCAAAAATACTTCTTTTGGTGGGTCATGCATTACACTATTTTTGTCAACTTTTAAAATCTCAATTTTAGTCATGTTAGTATTTTCAATCCGTATCCCTGTTGTATCATGAATATACTTTTCATCAATTACATAATCAATAGCAGTCTTTTTTTTCAAATTTAACGAATCTATTGTTTGAGATTTTATATCTGATAAACTTATCCATTTTCTGTTTTTATTTTTTGAAATAATACATATTGTCCCTTTAGTTTCTCCAAATTTACTAGAATCTCCATTTTTAATTATGTAAATGTCTTTGATATTATCAGGGTCGAGCCACAGTTTATTTATATCAATCTTGATTGAATCAAGTAAATAATCATTATCAGCGACTTTTTCTTTTTTAATTATTTTTAAATCTGTCGAATCAAGCATTATTTGTCCATGCATCTTAATCGTAATTGATGTCATTAAAATCAGAATAAAAAGATGTCTCATAATGAAGTTTTAAATGGCCACTGAACGTTGAGTATATAAACCGTAAGGGTTCGGAGCCATTTACTTATCTATATATACCAAACTTATATATATTTCATGACTTTCGCAAACCTCTGCAACCCTTATGGATTATATACTATGTTACCGGCAGGTTTTATTATCAATCAAGCTAGTTTTACTGTCTGATTGAGTAAAACCACATTGAAATTAATCCTGGCATTTAATGCTTTAAATACTTTAATAATTGTCTCAAATCTCGCATCTGTTAAGCTATGCTCAAGTTTTGATATCTGTGCTTTCTTAACTCCGACAAGTTCTCCAAGTTCTTCTTGAGTTAAATGTCTCTTTTTACGTGCTTGTTTAATTGCTGCACCTAGCAAGTCAATCCGTAATTCATATTCAAATGTATCACGCTTTGGTGTCCCAAGTTTACCAATATATTTATCAGTAATCTCGTCTAAACTGTATGTTTTTATTATTCCCTTTTTCATTTCTTTTTAATTTTTTGGTCTAAATAAAATTTTCTTAATCTCTCTGCTTTATCAATTTCTCCTTTTGGAGTTTTATCAGTTTTTTTGATAAGTCCATGAGTCGAAATAACAACAGTGTCTATATTATTGGTCTTATCCCAAAAAGCAAAAAGTCTATAATATGTTTTATTATACAAAGTTCTAAACTCCCAAATCTCGTCTTTTAGTTTTTTGAAAAGTTCTCTGTCGTTCAATATTTGAGCCTTACGAATATTGTAAATTATTTTATATCTAGCTTTTTCATCAAGGTTTTCAAGGAACTCTTTTGCTTCTTCTAAAAACTCTACTGAAAATTTATTTATCACGCTATCAATTTTTTTACAAAGATAAATGTTTCTTTATTAGGAAACAAATATTTAATTGAAGAATAGCCTAAAACTTGCCGGTAAACGGTGAGTATATAAACCGTAAGGGATTTCGAAGCCATGTCTGTATCCAGTTACACCAAATTCAAATATATTTTCTAACCTTCGCAAACCGCTACAACCCTTATGGATTATATACTGTGTTGTGCGCAGTGTTTTTTATTTTAATTTTCATCATCCAGTATCTTTAAAGAAGATACCATTGCTGAATGATATCCAACAAAGTAAAAAGCAATCAAAATCATTCCAATAAAACTTTCAACAAAATATTGTTTCTCAGCACTAAATGGTAGCAATATAAATCCAAAAATATGGTTTCTAACAAAAATAGATAACTCATAAGCAAACTCATTAAAGAACCATAAAGAAATAAAAAGAAAAATCAATTTTTTGAAATTTATTTTAAATTTTTTATTTGAACTAAGTCTATATGTAGTTAATCCAAAAAATATTAAAGGAATATAGACTCTGAAAAGGAGAATAAATCCATGTAATAAAACATAAAAATCGTTATTGTCAATGTTTGAATTAGAAAATCTGTCAATCTGAAATAAAACATAATCAATAATTGAACACAAAAATAAAATGCCCATTAATTCAAGAATATCCTTTACGAAAATTTGTTTTAAAAAATTAGTGATTTTTAATTCCGTATTCTCTTGTTTATTAAGATTTGATCTTGTCAATCCTAATGAAAAGAATGAGACAAAGAAAATAAAAACTGTTTTTGATAAGTCTACAATACTATATGTATTACCCTTGCTATATCTAGTAAAAAAATAGCTCAACAAACTAAATTGTTTTTTGAGCACAGAAGGGTCAAAATCACTAAATCTAGCCAATAAAGCTATTGCAAGAAAACAGAATAATGTATAAGTCAATGTAATTCCAGAGGTACGAATCAAATATTTATCGTAAACTTCGATAAAATCTTCAAATTGCTTTTTTATAAATGTCTTTAAATTCATAATTTATGTAGGTTGTCAACATTGCGCACAACGTTCAAGTGTATAAACCGTAAGGGTTTCAAAGCCACGTCTGTATCCAGTTGCGCCAAATTTAAATATATTTTCTGACCTTCGCAAACCAATTCAACCCTTATGGATTATACACTATGTTGTGCGCAGTTATTTTTTTCTTTTACATAATATTCTGTTGCTTTTTCTTTTTTTGCTGTTCGTCATCAAAGTCAGCTAGAAAATATACTGTATCTTTCTTATTAGGATCAGTTAAATGATTTTCTACAATTTTAGTTGCCTGTTTTGCTGTCAAGGAATCATCATACAATTTAATAAATGATGTTAAATAAATTTTGGGTATATTACCTAAAATGATTCCGAATACACTGCAACCTATTCCAATCAATAAAGACAACCATCCTTTATCAAATAGACCAATTACCAATCCAATAATTGCTAGAAGCATTCCAATAATCAATACAAAAGTACCAAATTTGTGAATTGGTCTGCACATTCTCAAAAATAATGTACTGTATTTCATTCTTTAATTAATTAATTTTAAATACTGACAATCTACAGTTGTGTTCAATTAGTTATTAACTCTATTTAAAAATATATCTATGTCATTAATCTCTTTAATCATTACCAAATTAGTAAAAAATCCATTTTTATAAATCATAGCGCGATTAAAATATTGATCAAAATTAGTATTATAATTTTTAGTTAATGGTATCCCAAAAAAATGTCCAAATAACCTGAATTCATAAAAACCAATTTCGTCAATCATTTTAAGTTGAGTTTCCACAAAATAAAATTTTGGATCAGTTATTTCTTTGGGTGTCACAAAAATTGCTCCTCTTTTAAATCTCCAATAAAAGACAGGGAAATCTCCAATATCGTATCTTGCAAAATCCTTAATATCCCTGAAATTAATATCGAATCCTCTGCACAATTGTCTTTGAATTTCTTCGATAAATACTTTATAAATTCCTCTTTTAAATAATCTAACAAAGTTATTTTGGAAATTAATATCCAGTCGAAATCTTTTTTTATAAATAATTTCTCTTTTCGCTATATTTAAATCAAAAATCTCTGACTTAAATCTAGGTAACGTTTTTCCTTTTCCAAACTCACCGGACGAGTAATTTATTAAAAAACGAGTCGGATTGAATGTTTCTTTTAAAGCAATTTCAATTGGAAAATTATAATCATTTCTATTACCAAAATATTCGTTGCAAATATCACAAACCTCTATACAAATATTTTTACCACCAAGAGATTGAGGAATTGTATGAGCCTCTTTATCAAAACATGTTTCCTTATCTGACTTATTACACCAAATACAAATCTTGGACATATCTAGTCATTTAATATACAAATCTTGAATCATGGATACAACAATTTGTTGTACTGTAAAATTGTTGCAGTCAAATTGCGCACTAACGTTCGCGGGTATGAAATGTAGCGGATGCGGAGCTTATCTGTATCCAGTTACACAAACCTTGTTGCGGGTGCCACACTTCGCAAACCTCTTCAACCGCTATATTTTAT